>Ga0126384_10000467_pt1 | contig 22062 bp, 21 predicted proteins | sample PanSoiMetPlot_36_FD_92543 | JGI IMG/M metagenome (GOLD analysis project Ga0126384, IMG submission 92543) | Tropical forest soil microbial communities from Panama - MetaG Plot_36 | ecosystem: Environmental > Terrestrial > Soil > Tropical forest > Bulk soil | place: Panama | collected 2016-02-17 | reverse complement strand
TCCGCGGCGCCGCTCCTCCTGGTAGGGCACCCGGAGGCGCGCCGCTCGGAGTCGGAGGGGTTGGCCCGCCGGTGCGCGGGCGGCTGGTGGTACCTTGCGCCAACGCCTGCAGCGTCGCCGCGACTTCCTCCGCGGAGTGATTCTCCAGAGCATAGACGTTGATTCGCCCCTCGCCCGCTACCGGAATGTCGATCGCCTTCACCAGTGAATCGATACGTTCGAAGGCGGCTGGACTGGCGACGATGATCAGCTTGTTGGTGCGATCGTCGGGAATGATTTGAGACAACGTTGCTGGGCCGCCACCTCCTTCGGGGTGGGTTGCGGGCGGCATTCCGGGGGCTCCGGTGACGGCGCCCGGCGCAGGCGTCGGCGGAGGAGTCGGTGCCCCCCCTGGACGCTGCCCCGGCCTTTGAGCTTTGGATTCAAAGAGTTTCTGGATTTTGTCCGCCAGCTCCTGGGCCGGGGCGTATCGGACCTGAACGACGCGAATCTCGTCCGAGGATGAGCGCACATCGAGTTGCTCCACCAGCTTCTCCAAGCGATGGATGTTCGAGGCGAGATCGTTGACGATGATGGTATCCGGCTGGAACACCAAGGTGTCCCCGCCCTGCGACACCATCGCCTGGAGCACCGCGCGAAGTTGCTCCGCTTCCACGTATCTCACCTTGAAGAGCCGCGTGACCATCTGCTCGTTGGTGGTGAAAGTCTCGCCCGGTCCGACGATCAGCGGAATGTTCGACGCCTTGGCTTTGGCCTTCTCGACGATCCGCAGGAAGCGGCCATAGGGGTAGACGGTCAGCCCGTTGGCGTCGAGAGCGGACAAAAAAGCCGCGTAGAGCTGGTCTCCGCTGACTTCAACCTTCCCATTCTCTGGGCCGATGATCGAGATCTTCCCGCGGACGTTCTCCGGCAAGATGAAAGTCTTGCAGGTGGCGTCGGAAACGGTTTGCACCAGCTTCTCGATGTCCACCTTCTCGAAGTAGATGCTGTAGCGAGCATTGCGACGAAGCTCTTCGCAGCTCACCGTCTGATTGCTCTCCCTGACGATCGGTTTGGCGCCGCCTGCGCCCGGCGGGGAGGGGGGAGGTCTGGAGGCGGGCGCGGGCGACGGAACCGTCGGGCTGATCTGTCTCTCATTGGCGCTCGGAGTCGGAGGTCGCCGAGGCAGGTTGCTGGGCGGCGGTGGCGGCGTGGACTGCGTACTCGCGCCCATCACCAGCAAACCAAGAAAGGGGAATACCAAAGGTTTCATGCGCTGGGGAGAGCGGGTTAGTGGATGTTGTAGGTCTTGTGACCCTTGACGCCGTTGCGTTCGTATTCGATGTCGATCCGGTTGGCCTCTTTGAGCTTGGTGTAGACCTCGAGTGCCTTCTCTGGACTGTTGAGCTCGTACCCGTTGATTTTTTGAATCACGTCGCCGTTTTGGATCCCGATCTTGGTGTAGATGGAGTCGGGGCGGATCGAAAACAGCTTGAAGCCCTGCGCTTGGCCGTCCTTGAAGGCGGGAACAATCCGGGCCTGCATCGCCACGTCGTTGAGATTTGAAAGCGTCTTGTCGATCTCGTTTCGCGGCACTTCGTACTCGTTTTCGGAGAGGGCGCGAATTCCAGTGCCCAGCACCGACGGATGCGGCTCGGCGGTGGTCGCCGGCCGAGGAGGAGGAGCTACGGCCACTGTGCCAGCGGTGGCGTCGCCGTCGATGAATTCTCGCCGACGGTTGTTGAGGATGATCACCCGTTCGCGCTCGATCTCCAGAACCTCAGCGCCCTCGAGCTTGTCCCCAACCATGTACGTCTGCGCGCGATTGCTCCCGGAGTCGAGAATCGAGGCCAGCGACCACTGCGGCTGCACCGCCAGCAGCGTGCCCAAGAGCTTGACCCGCAACGAGGTTTTGACTGGTTTGGAGTCGAAGTCGGCGGTCACTTCGTCGACGACCTCCGCATCGGGTTTGGGTACCGGAAGGCCAGTCAAGTTCGCGAATCGCTCGAGGTTGAGCGCGGTCACGGTGCGAACCGGCGCAGCTCGCGCGGCGGTGCGCGGGGCCTCGGTACTCGGCAGCGGGCTGATCGCTGCTTCGACGAAGAGGTTGGCCGTTCGCGCCGCGACGAGTCCGACGAGCGAAATAAAAACCAGGTGCACCGCCCAGAAGTACTTTCGGGAGAGTTGTTCGAGGTTAAGCTGAGTCCACATCAGAGCATCCATGCAGCAAAGGAAGTGCCAGCACCGCGCGGACCGGAACCGGACCCTCTGAGTTAACTATCGAAAAACAAAAGAGAAAGCGGGTGTGGACGTTTCCGGACCCCTGGGTGGAACGGGGGCCGCGACAATTTGTCACGAGCCTGACGGGGTTGATGACTCGGTGTCAGCAGGTCCCTCGGCGGACTGGCGTTCTAGCTTGCGATAGATGGTTCGAGCGGCGATTCCCAAAAGCTGCGCGGCCAGGTTCTTGTCCCCCTTGGTGTGGCGCAGGGTTTCGTCGATCACCCGCCGCTCGATCTCTTCCATGGGCGTACCAATTGGAATGACCAACTGTTGCGCCGAGCCGATCGGGCCCTGGCGCACGCTCTCCGGCAGGTCGGCGAGCTCAATCACCTCTCCGCGGCTCAAGACCACCGCGCGTTCCACCGCGTGCTCGAGCTCGCGGACATTGCCCGGCCAGGCGTAGTTTTCCAGAACGTGCAGAGCGGCGGGCGAAAAGCCCTTCACTGGCTTGCCATTCTTTGCGGCAAAGCGGCGCAAGAAGTGATCCGCCAGGAGAGGGATGTCTTCGCGACGGGATGCGAGCGCCGGGATTCGGATTTCCACCACGTTCAGCCGATAGAACAAGTCTTCGCGAAAACGCCCCTCCGCGATTTCCTTTGGCAGATCCTTGTTGGTCGCGGCGACCACCCGGACATCGACCTGGATGGTCTGCGTTCCGCCCAGGCGCTCGATTTCGCCCTCCTGGAGCGCGCGCAACAGTTTGACCTGGCCGGTGGGAGACATCTCCCCGACTTCGTCGAGGAACAAGGTCCCCCCGTGGGCCCGTTCGAAGCGCCCCTCTTTTCGGGCTACCGCCCCGGTGTACGCCCCCTTCTCGACTCCGAACAGCTCCGCTTCCAAAAGGCCTTCAGGAAAGGTCGCGCAGTTGAGCGCAACGAACGGCCCTTTGTGCCTAGGAGAAAGCTCGTGAATCGCCCGCGCGGCGAGCTCCTTTCCCGTCCCCGACTGCCCGACCAACAGCACCGTCGCGCTGGAAGGCGCGGCCTGCTTGAGGATGTCCATGAAGGCTCGAAACGCCGGAGACTGCCCGACCATCGTCCTTCCGCCCGGAGCACCGAGGTCCGCGAGACGCGCCTTCAGATCGCGGTTTTCGGCGATCAGCGCCTGCTTTTCGAGCGCTTTCTGCACGCTCTTGATCAGCGCGTGCCGTTTCAGCGGCTTGGTGATGAAGTCGTAGGCGCCCTCCTTCATCGCGGCTACCGCGGTCTCGATGGTGGCGTAGGCGGTCATCAAAACTACTTCCACGTCCGGGCGAATCGCGCGCGCGAGCTTGAGCAGCTCCTGTCCGTCCATTCCGGGCATCATCAGATCGGTGACCATGGCGCTGACTTCCGGTCTTCGAAGCAGCTCCAGGGCCTCCTTGCCAGTGCTCGCGCACAGGGTGCTCAGACCCTCGCGTTGAAAAATCCGCGACACCGACTCGAGGTTCGCCAAGTCGTCGTCCACCACCAGAACGGTGACGTCACTCATCGGCGTCCGGCTCGGCGGGGGCCGCGCCGCCCATCCGCGCGATGTCCTCTCGGTTGACGTTGTCCACGCTGAACTTGCGGGTCATCTGCTGCATCTTCGAGATGGTCGGGTCGAATTCCGCGGTGCCCTCGCGCTTGAAACGAAGGAAATTGATCCGCGCTACCACGAAATTCTTGAGGTACGGGCTCACCAAGCCCTTCGCCTTGAGGCGGGTGACGATTTCCACCACCGCGTCGTCCAGTTCCAGCAGCTTCGCGGCGCGCTCCTCGCGAATCGCGAGCGCTTCTTCGAGCGGCAGATCCAAGAACTCCTCGAGGCGTTTGACGATTGGGTGGTAGGCGCCGCCGGAATACCGCGGCCGCTTCTCATAGGCTGCGCCCAGGGTGATGAAGGCCGGCTCCTCGAACAGAGGCGCAAATTCCGGCTCCTTGCTGCCGGACTTGGCGCCCACCAGCCCGCGGTACATCCGGATCACCTCCAGCGAGCGCTCTTTCAGGTTGTGGGCCTTTTCGGTGTTCAGCGCCAGGATCTGATAGGCGATGTCCTCTTCCGGCAGAACCAGCGCAATCACCGCCTTCGCTCCCAACAAGCGAGATGCGCCTAACCGGTGATTGCCGTTCGGGGTCCAGTACTTGCCGTCGTGCCGCACCGCGATCATCGGATCGAGATACCGGTCGACCCGCTCCATGGCATTCGCCAAGCGCTTCACGTGGGGTTCGGAGAGATCCCGCTGATAAGGAGTCGGCTCGACGATGTCGATGGGCAAGCTCGCGAGCACCACCGGATGGCCCCCGAGAGGTTCGCGATAGGTGCTCAGCGGGACTCCGCCGTCGGAGCGGATCCGCTCGGCCAACTCGGTGGCTTGAGGCGGAACGTCCGCGCCCACGTCTGTGGCGGATAGACCTCGCGACGCGGGGGCTGCTTTCTTACGCCGCGGTCGAGCGCTCCTTTTGGCCTTTTTCTGGGCGGGGCTGGCGGTAGCCGCCATGCTCAATCTCCTGCAACGGTAAGCTCGGCGAACCGGATCGTCGGGGCTCCGGTGGAACCGCGAAATTGCAGGTCGTTCCCCACCGCGTCAAGTTGCCTGAGCATCTGCAACAAGTCCCCGGCCACCGTCACTTCTTGAACCGGATATGAGAGCTCGCCTTTTTCGATCCACAGCCCGTTCGCGCCGCGCGAGTACTGCCCGGTCACGATGTCCGCGCCTCGGCCCAGCATCGCGGTGACATAAAACCCACTCTCCACCTCGCCGATCAAATCTTCCGGGGCCTTGGTACCGGGGACCAGGTAGAGGTTGTTGGTTCCAATCCGCGGGAGCGCGTTGTAGCTGCGACTGGCGTTGCCGGTGGTCCGCGTTTTCGCCTTTCTCGCGGTGAAGGAGTCATAGAGAAAGTTTCGCAAGATGCCGTTTTCGATGATCGCGGTTCGACGGGTGGGGACACCTTCGCCATCGAAGGGCGCGGTTCCCAGCGCTCGCGGCAGCAGCCCATCATCGACCAGGGTCACCTGCTCGCCCGCGATTCGCTCGTTGAGGTGCTTCGCGAGAAAGGACGACTTCTTGAACACCGCGTCGCCGTCGGCGGCTGAGGCAATGCTGTCTACGAAGGAAGCGGCGATCATCGGATCGAAGATCACCGGCACTTTTTGGCTTTTGACCTTCTTAGCCCCGAGCATTCTCAGCGCCCGCTGCGCTGCCTGCCGGCCAACGTGCTCAGGAGACTCGAGGTCCTTGAAGAAGCGCTTGTAGTCGACCCAGTAACTGGTCTGAAGCTGGGTGCCGTCGGAGGCCACGGGCATCGCGTATAGAAAAGCGTAGGTGCCGCTGTAGGCGTCGACGAGACCGCTGCTCGAGGCCACCACCACCTCGGAGACGTAGTCCCCGGCCCCCACGCTTTCAAAGGTGGTGATTCGAGGATCTACGGCCTTTCCCACCCGTTCCACCTCCAGGGACGCCTTAATCTTCCAGTCGCTGGGCAGGCCTGCGATTTCCGGATCGAAAAGCTCCCCGGCATGGGACCGGTTTGAGAGATCCTGAGTCGACGGTAGTCCATTCAACTTGTTGGGAGCCGCCGCCTCGGCGAGCTGCAGCGCTCGGTCGACGAACTGATTGAGGCTGCCGGGGTCGAAATCCGAGGTGTAGGCAAACCCAACTCGCTGATTGCTGACCACCCTGAGGCCCACACCTTTCGAGGTTGCCTCGGTGAGATCCTCGATCTCACCCTCCCGCACTCGACAGCTGCTCTGCCGGCCCACCTCGAGAAAAGCTTCGGCTTGACGCGCCCCTTTCTTCCTGGCGCGGTGGACCAGTTTCTTCGCCAATTCGCGGTAATCCACTAGACCTTCGTGCCCCCCACCGTCATGTTGTCGATGCGCACCGTGGGAAGGCCGACACCGACCGGGACATTCTGGCCGTCCTTCCCGCAGGTCCCCAGGCCCGGGTCCGGCAGCGGGTCGCTGCCCACCATCGACACGTTTTTGAGCGCTTCCGGGCCGACGCCGATCAGCGTCGCCCCCTTCACCGGGCGCCCGAGCCGCCCGTTTTCAATCTCGTATGCCTCGCTGACCTCGAAGACGAAGTTGCCGTTGCTGATGTCCACTTGGCCGCCGCCGAACTGAGCGCAGTACAGCCCGCGCTTGACCGCACGGACGATGTCCTCCGGGGCGTCGTCGCCCGGAGCCAAATAGGTGTTGGTCATCCGAGGCATCGGCATGTGCCGGAAGGACTCGCGGCGCCCGCTGCCGGTGGATCGCTGGCCCATCAGCTTTGCGCTCAGCGAGTCGAACATGTAGCCCTTCAAGACCCCGCGCTCGATCAGCACCTTTCGCTCGCCAGGGTTGCCCTCGTCGTCGACGTTGATCGAGCCCCGCGAGTTGGCGACCGTGCCATCGTCGATCACCGTCACCTTGTCGGAGGCAACCCTTTGCCCAAGTTTTCCGGCGAACAGCGAAGTCTTCTTGCGGATGAAGTCCGCTTCCAGCCCATGCCCCACCGCCTCGTGAAGGAGGATTCCGCTCCAGCCTGGGGCCAAAACCACGGTTTGAGTGCCGGCCTTGGCGTCAACGGCGCCGAGGGTGGCGATCGCCTGGCGGGCGGCCTCGCGCCCGACGGATTCGGGGGTAAAGGTGTCGAAGTGGGAGAAGCCCACTCGGCCTCCGCCGCCGTAGAACCCGGTTCGACGTTCGCCATTTTTGCCCACCGCAACCACCTGCACGCCCAGTCGGCAGAGATCCTGCGTGTCCTGCGCAAAGCGGCCAGCGGTGTTGGCGACCCAGATGTGCTTGGTTTGGTCGACATACGTGGCGGTCACTTGCTTGACGCGCGGATCGAACCCGTGGGCGGCGCGGTCCGCGCGGCGGACCAGCTCCGCCTTCCGCGCTACCTCGACCTGGGAAAGCGGCGTCGCCACCCGGTAGTAGAGCGGAGTGGGCTCGCGGCTTACCTTGAAGCTCTTCTCGGCCCCGGAGCTCTCGGCAATCATCGCGGCGGTCTGCGCCGCCCTTAGGAGCGCTGGTTCGTCGAGATCGTCGGAATAAGCGTAGCCGACCTTGGCGCCGGAGATTACCCGCACTCCCACCCCCTGGATCATTCCGGTCTGGGCGCTTTTAATCTTTCGCTCATCGAGCATCACCGCGGTGGTGATTGCCCGCTCCACGTAGACTTCGGCGAAATCCCCGCCCCTCGACATCGCTGCCGACAGCAGTCGCTCGATCAACGCCGCCGATAGGGGCGAAGACACCTTGGCATTCGCGGATGAAATCTGAGCTTTGAGCATGCGTCGCCTAGACCCCGGAGGTGATCTTCCACTGCCCCTGTTCGCGTCGCAGCAACATCTGCTTGATGTCCGACTCGGTGCGCACCTTGCTCGAGAGCGTGGGCATTCGAAAACTCATCGTGTAGTAATAGATAACGCTCGCGATATCGTTCTTGAGCTCAATTTTGCGAACGTTCATGTCCAGATGGACATCGTCGATTTTGGCGAAGCGTTGCGGAAGGTTCTTTTGCAGGCCGCCGTAATCGAGGTCGTCGTCCGGGGTCGCGGTTCCCGCGTTGTCCTTGAACGACGGCGACACCAGCCCGATCAGTGTATTGGAGTCTTTCGTTTCTACCGCGACCCGGTACCGCTCGAGCACCTGGAGGATCGCTCGCGTGTCGGGATTGTCCTCGATGTCGGTTCCGGGAATCCGATGGGCCGCGCAACCGCTGGACAGCAGCGCCGCCACCAACCAGACCCGCCGTTTCGAGCTGTTCATCAATTTCCCTTCCCCTTTGTCAACGACGGGTCGCTCCAATCATTCCACCCCGCTGGTTTGTCAATTCGTCACTTCCTGAGGACTTCTGCAATAAAGCGATTGAGTACCGGTAGTTCGCCCTCCAGGATTTTGAGGCCTTCGGCATGGATCAACCGCTCGCCGATGATCGCCAGCGGCTTGAGCAGGAAAGGAAGGTTAAGCCGGATTTCGCCTTCCATCCAGCGCTCGGACTGTCCGCCCTGGGCCTCGCGGATGCGAAGCACCCCCTGATTCATCAAAAGCTTGCTGATCTTTCCGGTGGTCGGAACGTTGCTGAAGCTGAGCTCTCGCTTCCGCTTGTCGTAGGTGGAGGTTTCAACAAACGCAAACCATTCGGGGGGAACGGCCTTGGGACCGACGGAAGCAATCACCGGTTTCGGCCGGTAGCGAACCCGGCGGCGTAAGACGTCGCCCTCCTCCTTCTTTTCCAGAAGCTGCACCTCGAGCAAGGTGCCGTGGTGCTTCAGCAAGTAATCCAGGTAGCGCTCGTCAAAAAAGGTTTGCTCCACCTCGGTGGGCGTCCCTTCGATCCGGTGCTTGGCTTCAAATCGCATCCTGTCTCCGTGGGGTTGGCGTTTAACGAAAAGCTTGCTCGGGCACCAGCGGCCCGTGAAAGTGGGCTGCCTCGAAGGCGCAGCGGTCTTTCCACTCGGAAACCTCCGCCTTGAGGGCGGCGTCCAGATCTGGCAAGGCGCCGGCGTCGGTCTGAACCGCCGCGCAGTCACCAGTCAGGTAGTCCGATTCGAGCTTCAGTCGCGACGACTCGCGTTGAATGGCGGCGGGCAACTCGTCTGAGAGGGCGTTCGCCAGAAAGGAATTCGCCGCCGCGGCGGCGCCGAATTGTTCCAGCCTCCGCCCCAGCAGGTAGTTCAGGTAAGGATTGCGAGGCTCCTGTTCCCACGCCTGCCGCAGCAAAAACAGCTTCAGCTCTTCCGAGCCGGGTTGGAAGTAGCCTCTCAGGGCCGGCTCGGTGGCGGGCGATTGGAGGGCCGCGAGCTTGATGTGAGCGGCGCGCTCGGTCGGCGGACTCGCCTTGAGCTGGATCACTTTTTCGAGCACGGCCTGGGCAAGTTGCATCTCCCCGCGTCGCCAGAATAAGTCGGCCTGCGCCATCAGGACCTCGGCCAACACCGCCGGTTCCGATTGCAGCTTGGCCTCGAGCGGGCGGAGAACCGCAATCGCCTCGTCGGCTCGTCCCAAGCTCTCCAGCGCGCTGGCTGCGCCCAGCTGAAATGAAGGCTCGCCGGGTTCGATCGAGGCACAGCGGCGGTACAATCTGAGTGCCTTGGCGGGATCGCGCACCAGCGAGGCGGCGGCCTGTTCGCCGAGCCGCGCCACCTCGCGGGCGCACGGTCGCGCGAAGAGACTTGGGCGTCGAAACCGCGCGAAGGCCTCTTCCATCGCCTGCGAGTCCAGGGGGATGGCGTCCACCAGATGCTCCCAGCCTCTGGCGAGCGATTCCAACGACTGCTGGTAGGCGCTCTCAAAGTCTCCGTGCCGGTAGAGCAGCTCGAGCTTCTCCGTGCCGTAGGTGTCGTTCAGATATCGGATGAAGGAGCCGGCTACGGTGTACGCTCGTGGACCCGGACTGGAGTAGAACGACCGGACCCGAAACAAGCTGCGAACGTCCGGGGCCAGCTTCTTTCGCCGCATTGCCGCCGCCCACTCATGAAGGGTGAACTGCTGGACCGGGTTGTCGGCCGCGACCGCGGTACCCTCGATCACACCCATCACCGGCCAAATCCCGAGCTTGCTGGTTACCCTGAGTGGTCCAGAGCCAAACGGCGCGGCCATCACATGTGCGAGCTCGTGCTTGAGCGTGGGATGGGGAAAGCTCGCATCGTTGAGGTGGATCTCGTACCGCCACGGTTTGGCGAACTGAGTTTGGCCCGCTCCGACCAGCGCCTGTTTTTGCTCGGAGTTGCGGTAGAGGTAGACCCGGATGCTTTGCCGGGGGGCCTCCCCGAAAAAGGAGCGCAGCTGGGCGTAGCGGAACTCCAAATCCCGCAGCCAACGATTGACTTCGTCGGCGGCTTTTCCCTCGGGGTAAATCATCTCGAAGTGCTCCGAACGCGCGAAGCCGCCCAACTGGCCTCTCAAAAAGCCATCGCTCATCCGCGTTCCCAGGCGTGGAGCGTTGACCTCGATGTGGGTGATCCCCACCACCGCGAGAACGAAACCGAGGAAAGGCAAGGGGCGCCAGGGCGGGTGCGCCAGCCGAAGCGCCTTGAGGTCCAACAGCCACCAGCAGGCGAACACCACCCCAGCCGCGATCAGCAGCGTTTCGAGCTGGTGCCAAAGCAGACCCGGGCGAACCGTCAATAGCTCATCGTAGAGCGGACCCGGCAAATATCCGGTGAAGTGATTGTAGGCGTAGGTTTGCGGCCCGTAAAAAAGTGGCCAGAGGGTCTTGACTACCGAAGCGAGTACCAGGACCAGGTAGAGCAGCAAGGCCCATCTTCGGCGCTGGGCGATCCAGCCGCTGGCAAGCCCAAATGCGGAGGCGATCATCGCCGGGGGCAGCGTGAGCACCGGGTAGAAATAGACCGCGCTGAGCGGATCGCACCGAGTCGCGGTCCAGGAGAACAGCAACGAGGCGACAAAGGGCGGCGCGAGGACCAGAACATCCAGCAGCAATGAAGCAGCGAGGGCCGAGAACACCATCGCCGCGGGGCTCGTTCGGGGCAAAAGGGGAGTGTTCCGAGCCGCGCTGATGCCGAAGGCGCCTCCCAGGAGGCCGATCACCAGCGCCATCGCGCTGCCCAGCTCGTACCCAGGGATGCCGAAAAGTGGTGCCAGCACCAGCGCCGAACCCGCGGCAGCGCCCGCAACCACCGACACCCAAATCCAGCGCCTGCTCAGGAGATTCCTTACACGCACTAGGACTTGGCGCATTGGCTTCCTATAATCCGATCCCGTATGGCTGAAGAAAGCAAGGGTGATCGCCGAGCCCAACCGCGCGCGCCGATCGAGCTCAAGGTTCAGTACCTCAAACTGAACTCATTTTTTTCCGACTACACCAAGAACCTCTCCAAGGGGGGAATCTTCATCAAAACCCCCAAGCCGCTTCCGATTGGCACGCGCTTCCTCTTCAAGCTGTCGATTCCAACCCATCCTGAGCCGTTCGAAATACCAGGCGAGGTTCGCTGGTCGAGTTCCGAGGGCGAGGATCAGGGGATGGGCATCCAGTTCGTCTACGAGGACGAGTCTCAGCGCGCGCAATTCGAATCGATGGTGGAAGCGATGATGGTAGAGAAGCTTGGCCGCGAGCTGGTTGAAAAGCTGCTCGGCAAGCCGCTCGGCACGCAATGAAACATCTGACCATCGGCCTTTGGTTTGCGTTGGCAAGCTGTCACCGCGATCCACCGGCCGATGTGAAAACAGTGACCGCAAGCTCGGCCGATCCCACTTCCGAAGAATACGTCGCCCCCGAGCTGCCCAAGGGTCGAGTGCTGCTGCGCGACGCGTACGGCGCGATGCACGCGGTCGAAGTGGAGATCGCCACGACCAAGGCGGCCCGGAATCGGGGCTTGATGTGGCGCCGCGAGTTGCCCGACGGCAAGGGAATGTTGTTCGTCTTCCCCAAGGATGAAGACCATGGGTTTTGGATGCGCAACACGCTCATTCCGCTGGATCTGTTGTTCATCGACAACGGCGAGAAGATCGTCGGGATCATCCCGCAGGCGACGCCGCGCTCGCTGACCAACCGCTCCGTGGGGCGTCCTTCGCGGTTCGTTCTTGAGGTTCCCGGTGGGTGGTCCGAGAAGCAGGGGATCATCCCAGGCTGCCAAGTCCAGATTCAGGGTGCTTCAATGCTTCCGGTGGACCCCTGGCCTTGACCGCAACTCAATCGGTCAGATGCCGGTGCCGCGCGCGCAGAAATAGGGCGAGGTGGTGCCCCCGAAGTACTGGTAGCACTTCGCCGGATCGATCGAACAAATCGCCGCCAAGGTTTGCTCGTCCAACAACAAGGCGCGGCAGGTGAGTCGCTTCGACGGGTTGCTGTCGTCAGCTGGGTTGGCGGATGGGCAGATGCCGCTGTTGGCCACGCAAGCCGTGGAGCAGTAGCCGACCGCGTCGGCGCTGGGGTCCGGGTTCTTCGGGAAGCTCGAGTCGCGCACGCAGACCAAATTTTCGCAAGCAGCTGCCCCGAAGGAGATGAAGTCCTTTCCACCGTCGGGCAGATCTCGCTCCTTGAGCGCCACCGGGATTGTCCCGCCGTCGGGATTCTTTTTGACCAGCACGCAGGGATTTCCCAGGTCGGTGGCCGATCGACAGCCCACGACCAGCGTCAACAGCGCAAGCAGCGCAATGCGAAGGGATGATCGACAGAGCATATGGGCGAAGGTTGCATCGTCGTTGCCGAACCGATGCATCCGCGAGGCTACCTTCAGCGCCTTGCGACAACAAGGCGCCGAGGTGCGGAATTCATCAACAATGTAGGCAGGTTAGGCACGCGGAAGGATTGCTGAGCGCGAGCCATGGGCTGTAGGATTTCGCGTTGCAAAAGGGGCAAAGCGTCCCTCGCGCGATTTCCACTCACGGAGGGAGATCTCCCATTGACCGCCCGAGCGGCTCTCCTCGCTTCGTTGCTGGTTTCGGCCATCGCCACTGCCCAAGAAAATCTGGGCCTCGACCTCACGCAGTCGGGGGACAAAAAAGAGGAACCGAAAAGCAAGCCCGCGGATCCCCCCGCGTCCACCGCGTCCACCGCGCCCACTGAAGCCCCGATCGCCACCGAACGCGACACCACCGTCGAGGACCGCGTCAAGAGCGTGCAGCGCAAGGTGTACCTGAAGAAACACCGCTTCGAGCTCGCTCCCTACGTCGCCATCTCGTTGAACGACGCCTACTATTCGAAGTTCGGGCTGGCGGTGCGGGGCGCGTATTACCTGTCCGACACGCTGGCGCTTGCGGCGCGATTTACCTCGATGCAGGTGATTGCAACTTCGGATGCGCCGATCGCCAAGAGCACCTTCCAAAGTCGCATCTTCCCCTCTTATCCGCAGTGGTCGCTGATGGGCGATGGAGAGTGGAGCCCGATCTACGGAAAGATCAGCATCTTCAACTCCATTCTCCACATCGATGCGTTCATCCTTGCTGGATTCGGCGTGGTCCGCACCCAGACTTCGTCCCTGCCGGGCCGAGGTCCCAATCCCGCCGGAGACCTCGGAATCGGGATGCGAGTGGTGGCCAAGGACTGGTTCGCGGTCAACCTGGCGTTGATCGACACCGGATACTTCGACACTCCCGCCGGCACCACCAAGGGCGAGCTGCAGAACATGTTGATGCTCAACGCCGGTGTGTCCCTGTTTTTCCCCTTCAAATCGACCGGTAGAGAGGCCGAATAATGAGACTCGGTCAAGCCGCCCTGGCGCTCGCGCTTTTTGCATCTCCAGTGTTCGCTCAGTCCTCCGAGCAAGAGGCCGGAGACATCTCCGAGGTGGACAAGGATCGCCTGGGCCCGCTTCGGGAGCGAATCCGTCCCGTCTCTGGTCAGCTGTTCCTCAAGAAGGGCCGCTTCGAATTCAGCCCTTCGGCGACGGTTTCGATGCGGGATGCGTTCTTCACCAAGTACATGGTTGGTGGAACGTTCACCTACCATCCGCTGGAAACACTCGGGGTCAGTGCTCGGCTCGGATACAGCTTCCCGGTGGTTTCGGGCAACGCTCAAATCTGCACCGTGGACGCGGTCACCTTGGCTCGCAGTTGCCGCTCGCCGAGCTTCTCCCAAGTCGATGGCCGAGCTCCCGGGCAGATCAACTTGGTGGGCGGGCTCGACCTTCAATGGGCGCCGATCTACGGAAAAATCTCGCTGTTCGCGGAGAAATTCCTGCGCTTTGACCTCTACGGGATCGGCGGGGCAGCAGCAGTTCGCTACGCGGGTCCGTCCCCGGATGGAGGCAGCACCCCCAAGACGGCGATCGGAGGCAACGTCGGGCTCGGATCGCACTTTTTCTTCAATTCCTGGATGACGTTGCGGCTTGAAGTACGCGATCTGATCTACAGCGAGCAGGTGCTGCCGATTGGCAACAGCTCGCTGCGTCAGCAGCTGCTCTTCGAGCTCGGCTTTTCGTTCTTTTTTCCAACCAGCTTCTCCGAATGATGAAAACCGTCCCTCGATCGCTCAGTCTCGCCGCAGTCTCCCTCGCGCTTTTCGCGGCGCTTCCGGCATTCGCCCAGTCCTCGTTTGAAGGGATGGATGCCTCGGCGCAGTCCAAGTCCAAGAAGAAGAAAAAGCCGCGAAAGAAGCGGGCCAAACGGAGCCGCACCCAGCCCGACAAGGCAACGGCCGCGGCCTCCGAGAAAGAAACCGCCGTGCCGGTGAGCGCGCCTTCCTCGGAAACCAAGCCAGCGGTGTCCGCCGCCGCGGCGGAAACGCCGAAGCCCGAGGCGCCCAAAAAACCCGAGCCGATTCCCAAGCCCGCGGCGACCCTCACCTTCGACGCGGTGGACCTCACCGGAAAGAGCGCCGAAAGGCAGCGGCTGGACGTCGCGGTTCAGCAGTTCAAGCAGCAGCAATACGAGCTGGCGGCGATGACCGCGTACGAGCTGATGCGGGACCCGAAGCTGGTGGGATTGCAGCTGGACGCGCACTACCTGCTCGCCAAGTCCCTTTATCGGATGGGGATGTACCACTCGTCGCTGGGCGAGTTCTCCAAGATCCTCGCCAAGGGCCCGCAGACCAAGTTCTTCAAGAACGGCCTGGAGTGGCTGTTTTTCATCAGCCACAAAACCACCAACGAGGCGGTGATTCTGGAGGAGATTGCCAAATACTCCAACTTCGAATTCCCCCAGCAGTTCAGGGGAGAGTTCCGCTACCTGCTGGCGCGCTATCACTTCGTTCGCGGCAAGGCCCTGGACGCCATCGATCAGCGCGGTGAGGCGAACAAGAGCTTCGACCAGGTGAAGGCCCTGATTCTCACCGTTCCCAAGGGCGACCCCTTTTACGCGCGCGCCAAATACCTGGAGGGGTTGGCCTACTTTCGGCAGGACAACTACCAGGCCGCGTTGGAGTCGATGAAAGAAGTGGTGCGAATCACCCGCCCCGACTCCAGCAAACCCGAGGTGGAAGCCAAGCTGGAGAAAGATATCCGCCAGCTTGCCTTCATGCAGCTGGCGCGCACCCACTATGGGCACCGGCAAAACCGCAACGCGATTTACTATTACGGAAAAGTCGAGCGCGGCGGCAAGCAGTGGCTGGAGGCCCTGTTCGAATCCGCCTGGGCGAACTATCGGGTCGCCCAGTACGAGCAAGCCCTGGGAAATTTGATCACCCTCTCGGCTCCATTTTTCCGCGAGGAGTATTTCCCGGAAGCGCTGATTCTCAAGGCGGTGATCTACTACGAGAACTGCCGCTACCGCGAAGCCCGCTCCACCTTGGAGGACTTCGAGCGGATCTACTTGCCGGTTCACGATCAGCTCGAGCTGATCACCAAGACCGAGAAGGATTCGACCGACTACTACCAGATTCTCTCCGAGATTCAGAAGAAGAGCAGAAGCAGCGGAACCAAGAGCAACACCGACGCGATCCTCGACAAGATCCTCCGGCTTGCGCTCACCGACAAAGACTTAAAGAACACCAACGACTCGATTCTCGAGCTGGAAAGCGAGGTCGACTCGGTCGGAAAGAGGGGAGACACCTTCCGCTACTCGGAACTGGCGAAAAACCTCCTCGAGGGGCTCAGGGGCGAGCGTCAGGGTCTGGCAAAACGGGCCGGGATCATGGCGAAGGGCAAGCTCGAGACCGAGCTCGCGGAGCTCAAGCGGCTGCTCACCAACGGCCTGCGGATCAAGTTCGAGACCACCACCAAGGAAAAAGAGTTTCTCGAGGACCAGCTAAGGGCCGGGGGTCGCCAGGAAATCATTAAGAAGTACCGTTACTCGGTCTCGGTTTCCGACGAGCAGCTGTATTGGCCATACGAGGGCGAGTACTGGCGCGACGAGCTTGGCACCTACCAGTACACTCTCACCAAAGGCTGCGCCGAGCGGCAGGCGCTGGCCGGCTCCGGCGGCTGAGGAGCGGTCCGAGATCGACCGCCGGCCGTTCGAGGTGCGGCAATGCCTGCGCGCCTGCAAAAGGATCCTCTAGCGGGCGCCCGCGGCTTATGGTGAATGGTCTGCGGGCATGCAGACCTGATGGCCGGATCAATCACCATCGCATTCGATGTCATGGGCAGCGACCACGGCCCGATGGAGGTGGTGCGGGGGGCGGCCCATCTCTCGCTGGAGGCCCCACACATCCACGCGCTTTTGGTGGGGCAGCGGGGAGCGATCGACGAGGCGCTAGCCCAGGTCAGGCACAACGGTGAGCGGATCTCCGTGTACCATGCCTCGGATTTCATCGAGATGGGCGAACGGCCGAGCGAGGCGCTCAGCGCCAAGCCGACGGCGTCGATCGCAACGGCCGCGCGCCTGGTGGCCGAAGGCGAGGCCGATGCCCTGGTTGCTCCCGGAAACACCGGGGCCGCGATCCTGGCCGCCGCGCAGTCGTTCAAGTTGATCCCGGGGGTTCGCCGAGCCGCGCTCGCCGCGGTGTACCCGACGCGGGCCCGGCACGGAGCGAAACTGGACCCGTTCTCGCTGATCCTCGACGTGGGGGCGACCCTGGAGGCGAGCGCCGAAGAGCTGGTGACCTTCGCGGTCATGGGCTCGGCCTACGCGCGGATCATCTCCCGAAATCCCACGCCCACAGTGGCTCTGCTGTCCAACGGCAGCGAGCCGAACAAGGGCCCGGCCAACGTGGTAGAAGCGCATCGCCGGCTGAGCGGGATGAAAGAGCTGCAATTCATCGGCAACGTTGAAGGGGTAGACATTCCCCTGGGCAGCGCGGACGTGGTGGTCTGCGACGGATTCGTCGGCAACGTCTGCCTGAAAATGCTGGAGGGCGTCCACGAGACGGTGGTTGAGCTGGCGCGCTACGCCTACAAATCCAAGCTCACCTGGCGACTGGGCTTGGCGATGCTTTCCTCCGGCATCCGACAGGTGCAGGCGGTCACCGACTGGCAGCAGTACGGCGGCGCTCCGGTGTTGGGCTTCGACCGGGTGCTGATCAAAGCGCACGGGCGATCCCGGGCTCGCGCGATTGCGAATGCGGGAAAGGTGGCGGCCAAAGCGGTTGCCGAACAGCTTCCGCGAGCGATCGCGGAAGGTCTGCGCTGCTGATGCTTCCCGATCGGATCGATCCCAAACCCCCCAAGCACATCTACCGATGGGATCTCGACAAGACGTACTTGCAGAGCGAGTTCGACACCTTTCGCCAACTGATGCGAAGCGCGTTCCAGAAGGCCAGGGACAAGGTGGCGATTCCTGGCGCCGCGGCGCTGATCCGCGAGCTGCGGGCGCGGGGGGACTCCAAGCTCTTCATCCTCTCCGGAAGCCCGAAGCAGATGCGAGCCGTCCTCGAAGCCAAGCTTCGCCTGGACGGCGTGGAGTGGGACGAGCTGCTCCTCAAGGACAACGTTCGCAACTTGCTTCGGGGACGGTTTCGGGCGCTCCGGGGGCAGCTGGGCTACAAGCTGGTCGCCCTTTTGGAGAGCCGCGCCCGGGCGCCGCTGCAAGCGGACGAGATCCTTTTTGGCGACGACGCCGAGGCGGATGCCTTCATCTACTCGCTCTACGCCGACTTGATCGCCGGACGCGTCGAGCCCAACGCTCTGCGCAAGATCGTCGCCGCGGCCGAGCTCTATAAAGACGAGACCGAAAGGTTGTTCCAAGCGCTGAGGAACATCTCCCCCGCGGATCCGGTGCGCCGGATTTTTATTCACCTCGACCGCCTCACTCCACCGGCCTCGTTCTCGAACTTCGGGCCGCGGGTGGTCCCGGCTTTCAATTACTTCCAGGCCGCGCTGGTGCTGTTGGCGGACGGGGTGTTGACGGCGCCCCAGGTGCTTCGGGTCGCCGCCGAGATGGTGCAAACCGCCGGGTACAACCTGTTGACCCTCTCGAATTCCTTTCAGGACCTGCTGCGGCGCGGGCTGCCGTTGGACAGGGTGGCCGCCTCATTGAGCGAAGCGCTGGACGAGCCGGAGTCCCTGTTGAGCGCGTTGCGACCGGTGCCGGACATCGTGGCCGCTTTCAGCAAACGGGTCGCGGCGCTGGGAACGGCGCCGCCACCGCCGCCCGCGGTGGCCATCGATTACCTGGCCTTGCTCGAGCACGCCAGGCCGCGCAGCACGAGGCACGTCGATCCGCTCGCCGAGTAACCGCCTCCGCTCACCGGCGATTGAATTGATTCATCGCCACCGCCAACCCTTTTTCCGCCCAGGTCTGCGCGGCCGCCGCGGCTTTTTCGAGGAGCTCATGCAACAGCTCGCGCTCGGTGCCAGTGAAGTCCGACAGCACGTATCCGACCACCTCTTCTTGAGCCGATGACGGCGGCGGACGACCGATGCCGACGCGCAGGCGTGCGAAGTCCGCGGTTCCCCAATGCTCGATGATGCTGTTGAGGCCGTTGTGTCCTCCCGAGCCTCCTTGATGCTTGAGCTGAATCCGGCCGAAGGGCAGGTCCAGCTCGTCGTGGACCACCAGGGCGTCTTGAGGAGCAATCTTGAAGAAAGCCGCCGCTGCGGCGACCGCCTCGCCGGTCAAATTCATGAAGGTCTGGGGCTCGAGCAGCACCACCCTCTCCTCGCCCAGCCTCACCTGAGCCAGCCGAGCCTCGAACTTTCGCTTTTCGAGCGGCGCCTCCCAGCGGCGGCAAAGCTCCTCGAGGACCCGAAAGCCGATGTTGTGCCGGTGGTTCCGGTACCCACGACCGGGGTTGCCGAGGCCGCAGATCAGCTTCACTACTTCTTCTTGTCCTCTTTCTTCGGCGGCTCTTCCTTCTTGCCGGCGGGCGCAGCCGCAGGCGCTTTCGCTTCGGCGGCGGGAGCGCCGGGCTTCGCGGGCGCGGCGGCGCCAGGCTTGGCCTCCGCGGCGGCAGGCGCGGCGCCCTCCTCGACGACCGCGACCTCGGCGGTAGGCGGGGGAGCAACCACCTCCTCTTTCTCGGGCACCGCCACCACCGCGAGGGTGTAGTTGACGGTGGTTTTGACCTCCACCCCGGGCGGCAGCTTGATCTCGTTCACGTGCACCGACTGCGCCATCTTGAGGTGTGAGACGTCCACCTCGATGTTCTCCGGTATCACCGCGGGCAGAGCGAAAACTTCCAGCTCGCGGCGAAGCTGAGAAAGGATACCGCCTTCGGCCACGCCGAGCGGACGACCTACCAATCGCACCGGAACGTTGACCTTCACCTTCTCGTCTTCGCGAACCTCCAAGAAATCGGCGTGCAGCACGTCGCGGCTGACCGGGTCCAGCTGAAAGTCCCGCACCAGGACCTGCCGGTCCGGTTGTCCATCGACTTTGAGGGTGATCAAGGTGTTGAAACGGTGTGGCGTGGCAATCGCCGCCTTGATGGCCAGTGGATCCACGGAGAAGTGCGCTGCCTTCTTGCTGTGCCGTCCATAGACGACGGCGGGAATGTGACCGCTGGCGCGAAGCCGCCGTGCGGAGCCCTTGCCGGCCTGATCGCGCGGCTTTCCCTCGAGAGTGCTGCGGGCGAGTGCCATGGTTTACCTACCTTCGTTTTCTAGGCCGCCCGGCATTTCGCCCCCATGGCGAACCCCGAAGCGTGCCTCTTCGACAGGGCGCTATTTGCCACCCGCGGGGTGGTGCGGTCAAGGGCGCGCCTACTACACGAACAGCGAGCTGAGCGAGTCCGCTCGATGGATGCGAGCGATGGCCTCCCCGAAGAGGCGTTCCGTCCCCAGCACCCGGATTTTGGAGCAGGCCTGCGCCGCGGGCGAAAGCGGAACCGTGTCCGTGAAGACGACGTGTTCGATCGGAGAGTTCTGGATCCGGGCGATCGCCGGGCCCGAGAGCACCGCGTGAACCGCGTAGGCGAACACGTGCCGGGCACCATTCTCCTTGAGCGCGGTGGCGCCCTGGGTGAGAGTCCCGGCAGTGTCCACCATGTCGTCCAAGAGAACCGCGGTTCGATTTCTGACGTCACCGATGAGGTTCATCACCTCGGACGCGTTAGGCCGGGAACGCCGCTTGTCGATGATCGCCAACGCGGTATTGAGGCGCTTCGAGTAGGCGCGGGCACGCTCCACGCCTCCGGCATCCGGGGAGACGATCACCACGTCTCCGGGGTCTGGGAAATTCTTGCGCATGTCCTCGAGGAACACCGGGGATGCGAACAGGTGGTCGGAAGGGATGTTGAAAAAGCCCTGGATCTGTCCGACGTGCATGTCCATCGACACCACCCGCGTCGCCCCCGCGACCTCGAGCAGGTCCGCGACCAACTTGGCGGTGATCGGGGTGCGGGGGGCGACCTTCCGGTCTTGCCGCCCGTAGCCGTAATAGGGAATGACGGCGTTGATAGATCCTGCGCTAGCGCGCTTGAGCGCGTCGCACATGATCAAAAGCTCCATCAGATGGTCGTTCACCGGAGGAGAGGTGGACTGGAGGATGAAGGCGTCGATGCCCCGGACGTTCTCGCCGACCTCCACCTGAATTTCCCCATCCGAAAATCGAGTCACCTCGGCTTTGGAGAGGGGGCGCTTCAGATATTCGCAGATTCTGCGCGCCAGGGCGGGATTCGAATTTCCGGCGAACACCTTGAAGTCGTGCGTCAGCATGGGGTGAGTAGGGTCAGTGCCGGCCGGGGTCAACCGCTTATTCTCCGTCGGTCATCTCGGCCTCTTCGCGCGGTCTACTGGCGCCAGCCAGATTCTTTTGGCGCTCGTATTCAAGGAGGATGATCTTCTCCATTCGGACCCGAGTGACCGTATTTAAAGGGTGAGCGATGTCCTTGTAAGTGCCGTCTTTTCGCCGCTTCGCGGGCATCGCGATGAACAGTCCAGTGCTGCCGTGGATTACTTTGAGATCGCGGATCACGAAGCAGTTGTCCAGCGTGATGGTGACGTAAGCCTTCAGCTTCTCTTCGTCCACCGGAAAGACTCGAACGTCCGTGATCTCCATCTCACGTCCCCCTCAGGATCGCGCGCATCAAGAATCGACGAGGCTTGGTCAAAATACAAGCGGCTGTTATCGCTTCTCCGCTCATCACCAGCTCACCAATACGAACCGTACTAGCACCGCGAGCGTAACCGCGCTGCCGCCTCACGCCCATCGACGGCCTCGCCTCCGCGCCCAAGCCAGCGCGGCAATCTGCGCTTCGCGCCGTCGAGCCGTTTCGCCGAGAACACTGCTGGATCGGACGCTGCAGAAACCGCCTAGCGCTTCGCCGGTCCTCTCGCAGCTCTCCTGACTCAAGGTCCCGGTGGTCAGTTTTGCCGATCCCATCGCGCGATGTAGGCCCGAGTATACGGGGCCACCAACCCTGGGTGAAGAAGTATGCGCGGTTTCCTTGATTTAGATTTTCCCAGAAAATCTCGATAGATACAGTGGATGGCCTTCTACGATGACGAAGTGCAGGTCCTGATCGGCGCAACCCAACTCTCGGGAAGAGTCTCGCAACTGGCGGCCGAGCTGTCCCGAGACTACCGGGACAAGGCGCTCACGATAGTCGCTGTTCTCAAGGGATCCATTTTTTTTGCGGCGGACTTGGCCCGAGCCATCGATCTGCCTCTGACCCTCGAGTTTCTCGGAGTGTCCTCTTATCAGGGAGGAACGGAGAGCACCGGCGAGGTCCGAATCACCTCCGATGTCAGCACGCCGATGGCCGGGCGGGACATTCTGCTGGTGGAAGACATTGTCGACACCGGTTTGACGATGCGATTTTTGCTCGAGAACCTGCGCGCCAGGCATCCGGCGTCGCTTCGCTCGTGCGCGCTGCTGGAGAAGCCGGCCCGTTCGCGTGGCCAAATCAAGCTCGACTACCGTGGCTTCGCGATCGACGATGTCTTCGTGGTGGGTTACGGGCTCGACTTCGGCGAGCGTTACCGCAATCTGCCCTTCGTCGGAGTGCTCAACGCGGCGTCTTCCTCGGGCTAATTGACGCCCGGGGTCGAGGCATCGGGCGAGGCGCTGGTGCTCTGAGCCGGAGGCGGCGGCGGCGCGGCGGGTTCAGGTGGGCTGCTCAAGGTGTGC
>Ga0126384_10000466_pt1 | contig 22120 bp, 12 predicted proteins | sample PanSoiMetPlot_36_FD_92543 | JGI IMG/M metagenome (GOLD analysis project Ga0126384, IMG submission 92543) | Tropical forest soil microbial communities from Panama - MetaG Plot_36 | ecosystem: Environmental > Terrestrial > Soil > Tropical forest > Bulk soil | place: Panama | collected 2016-02-17 | reverse complement strand
TTGCACCGCACCGGAGATCGCGAGCTGAATCGCGACTCCCACCATCAACAGACTTCGTTTCATAAGTGCCCTCCCACGAATGCGCCTCGCGTTCAAGCGCGGGCGCAAAATTCACGCTGTCTTTCGTCGAGACCGTGGGATACGCATCGAAGGTGCACGCCTGATCCCCCAGTTTGTGCAGCGAGGTGAGCGCCTCGATGCGATCCGGCGATCTTCGCGGTCCTTACTGCCGCCGTCGCGCGTGCGTCAATAGGCGAATGGCCGCGGCCGGCGCGGATAGTGCCAAAGACCTACGGCGATTGTTGCTCAACTATCAATCGCAGCGAAATGAGCTGTGACAGAACGAGCGTTTTCAATCCAGAGCTCACCAGCTGGTCATGGCTTGTTCGAACAGGCCGGCCAGATGCGACTCGTCCACCGGCCGCGGCGACAGCTTGGTCACGCGAGCTTGAGGAAGGGTGCCTTGAACCAGGGCCGGAATGTCTGACTTGTCGTAGCCGATCGCCCGCAGGCCGTTTGGCACCTTCAAGCGCTGCATCATCGCAACGATCCGGTCGGAGAGGATCTTGCCAGCGTCCTCCGGCTTTGCGCGCGAAACGTCCGCTCCGAGAATTTCGGCGGCGAGGAGATGACGATCCGGACACGCCTCGCCGGTGAAGCGGAACACAGCCGGTGCGTTGAGAATCACCGACATCCCGTGAGGGACGATCGGGTGATCTACCAGGAAGCCCTCGGGCCGAAAGTCGCGCACCATTCCAGAGACCGGATAGGACATTCCGTGCGGCAGATGCACTCCAGCATTTCCGAATCCAACCCCGGCATACGAGGCGGCAAGCAGCATCTTCTCGCGAGCCTCGTCGTCACTTGGATCTTCGACCGCGCGAACGAGATACTTCGCGACCCAGCGCAGCGCTTCAAGCGACCAGACATCGCTGATGGGGTTCGATCCTTGGTACGCCGGGCGCAGCACCGGGCGCTCCGGCCGCGGGCGGCGATGGAAGGGCAAGGCGGTGAAGGACTCGATCGCGTGACTCATCACATCGAATCCGCTCGTCACCGCCACTTGCGGCGGCATGGTGCGAGTGTTCTCTGGGTCCAAGATTCCCAGCGTCGGCTTCAACCTTCGATGCGCGATGCCGGTCTTCGCATGGAGCTTCGTGTAGTCGAAGATCGCGACGCCGGTGGTCTCGCTGCCCGTGCCAGCGGTCGTCGGTATGGCGATGAGCGGCTTGAGCGGTCCGGGAACCGGCCGGCCCTTTCCGATCGGCGCGTTGACGTACTCGAGAAAATCCGCCGGATAGGTGGAGTAAAGGTTCGCAGCCTTCGCGGTATCCATCGTCGATCCGCCGCCGACCGCGACGAACGCATCGAAATTTCCTTGCGTCGCGAAATCGATCGCTTCGCGAAAGGAGACGTCGGTGGGCTCGACCCGGACGCGATCGAACAGCGCGAATGAAATCTGATTGTCGCGGAGGCTTTCCAGGACGGTAGCTACTGGCGGCAGCCTGGCCAGGTTGGGATCGGTGAGGACCATCGTGCGCTTGGCCTTCATCTCGGAGAGGTCCATGCCGACTTCGCGGGTGACGCCTCGCCCGAAGCGGATGCTGGAGGAAGCGAGTTCGAAGGCGTATTCGAGAGCCATGGAATGCCTCCCAGTCAGGTCGCAACGCTTGACGCGCGCGCGACACTAGCACGCAAAGACGTGCGACAAAATGCCGCACCAAGGCCGGCTCATGAGTCTGCTAGACGGGGTCGTGATGGGGGGAGTCCTGTCGATGCTCATCACATGATCATTGTAGACGCTGCTCGCTATCAACGATTGATTTTTGTCTCGACGCTCTTCGCCAGTTGGGTTGCGCTCGGTGCGAGCGAGGCCCCAGACGACGCCCCTGCGCTCGGCGCTTCAGAGTCGTTCGAGGACGGCTCGACCGGTTCTTCGGAGGAGCCCAAGACAGGCAACGCGGTGCGGAAGCGAGGACTTGAAGAGATCGAGGTGCACGGAGAACGAACGAGCAGCCGCTGGATCCTCACGCAACCACAGGCGGTTGATACCCTGACCCAGCAGGAGCTCAACCGGAATACCGGTCTTTTTCTGGAGGACTCCCTCAATCTCCTTCCCGGGGTCCGCGTGGAAACGCGGACGGTTTCGGGAGGCCAGCGCATAACCATCCGCGGTTATGGCAATGGCACCAACTTCAACGGAACGGGATACAAGGCTTACCTGAATGGCATCCCCATTACCGACGCCGAAGGGACCACGATTCTCGACGACGTCGATGTCTCAATGCTCGGACGAATAGAAGTCATCAAGGGGCCAGCTTCGAGCCTGTACGGGGCAGGGGTCGCCGGCGTCGTCAAGATGTTCACGTTGCGGCCAGAACCCAAAACGACGCGCTTCACTCAGGAAGTGCTCGGCGGCAGCCTGTCCTTGCTCAGAACCAATACCCGGGTCGAGCATGCCACCGACAACACCTCAGTTCTCGTAAACTACGGTCACCAACATTCCGACGGCCCGCGGATTCACAGTCAGTCGAACAAGGACTTCCTGCTAATGACCGCTGATTTCGAAGCCAGCGCCAGGCAGTCGCTCTCGTTCTACGGCGCGTTCAACAAATCGCTCGACCGGCTGGCCGGACAGCTCACCGAAGATCAATTCCTGACGAAACAGAACGTCGCCGAACAGGCCTATTTGGACAACGATGCCCACGTGGGACTGGACTCCGTTCGCTTCGGCGTTTCTCACAGCTATGAGTTTCACCCGGCAGTCAACAATGTCACCAGTGCTTACGCCAGCGGCTATCAATTGGATCAACCCTTCGCGAGTGGCCGCAGCGACAACCTGGCGCTGAACTTCGGCGGCAGAACCGCATTCAACCTCCTCTTTGGAGAGCCGAGCCTTGGGGCGGCAGGCGTCATCGGTGGCGAGATTCAGCAAACCAATTCATTCAAGAAGAGCTACAACCTGAACAACGGCGTGCTCGGCGGCATACGCGGTGACTTACAGGTGGTGGCACTCCAAGCGAGCATCTTCTCGCAGTGGGATCTGCTTTTGCCTTACGAAATTACCCTCACCGCGGGCGCGAGCCTCAATTTCGTTCACTACAACATCAAGGACCGCCTCGCAAACAGCGCCAATCCAAGCCATCCCGATCAGTCCGGCATCAAGGACTTCACGCCGGTGATTACGCCGCGCGTGGCGCTGCTCAAGGCATTTGGCCGGCGCGTTTCGATCTATGGTCAGGTAAGCCAGGGCTACACTCCTCCGGGGTCAGGTAGCGTGGTGATTCCCGCGATCGGGGCGGTGAATACGGACCTCAAGCCTGAGCGGGCAACCCTCTACGAGATCGGTTCCAAGGGCAATCTATTGGACGGACGCTTCTCGTACGAGGTTGCCCTGTTCGACATGCGGGTGAAGGACAAGCTCACGTCGCAGGCAGTGACCAATGACTCGGGGACAGTGCTCTACACTTTCACTACCAACGCCGGGACACAAAACAACCGCGGTCTGGAGCTCGCGGTGAAATACAACGTAATCAATGACAAAGACAGCGCCGTCTCCTCCCTCCAGCCCTTCGCTGCGTACACGCTGTCGAGGTTTCGTTACGATGATTTCAAGAGCGACAACAACAACAATGCCAACACGATCGACTACTCGGGCAAAAACGTGGTGGGCGTGCCGGAGAACGTGCTCAATCTTGGTTTCGATCTTGCACTGCGGTGGGGAATTTATTTGTACGGGACTTATCAGTATGTAGATTCAGAGTTCCTCACGTACGATAACGCCCACAGCGCCAAGAGCTATTCGCTGCTCAATGCGAAGGTCGGCTACCGAACCGATATTGGTCGTCACTTCCGATTGGATGCTTTTGCGGGCGGAAACAACCTGCTCGGCGGTCTTTACTACACGATGGTATTTTTGAACGCGAGCTACAGCGGCCCTCCTCCGAATGTCTATTTGCCCGGCCCCTACTCGGCGACCTTCTATGGGGGCGTCAACCTGAGTTATTCGCTCTAGGCCACGATCATGAAGCGATACCTGGCGATTGCCATTGCTGCTCTCCCGCTGTTCGGGTGCAGATTCAAGAATGAGGAGCAGGGAGAGCATCAGCAGCGGATCATCAGCTTGTCGAAACAGTACAGCGAGATCCTGTTTGCTTTGGGGGCCAACCAAGATCTCGTGGCGGTGGACCTCTCCAGCACCTATCCCCCGGAGATCAAATCGCTGCCTACCGTAGGCTACCATCGAGCGCTGAGCGCCGAGGGAATCGTGGCGGTGAAGCCCACGCTCGTTCTCCACGACAACAACGTTGGCCCCGAGCATGTGATGCGTCAGTTGGAGCAGCTCAAGATTCCGATGAAGGTGTTCGAAGCGAAGGGAGTCGACATTCCCAGCACCAAGGCGCTGGTAAGCGAGATGGGAGGCTACTTCCACCGGGAGGCGCAAGCGGCGAGTTTGAATCAAAAGCTCGACGCGGATATGGCGAACGCTCTTCGCAAAGCGAACGTCTATTCCACTAAGCCCAAGGTCCTGATCATTCACTTTGGCCGCGCCTCGAACATCTACTTGACGATTACCCAAGCCAGCACCGCCGGAAAGATGATCGAGTGGGCGGGCGGGGAAATACCCATCCAAGGCGAACGAGGCATGCTCCAATTGTCCCCGGAAGTGATCGCCTCGGCGGATCCGGACGTCATTCTACTGACGGACTTTGGATACGATCGGCTCGGCTCCCCCGAGCAAATCACCGCTCTGCCCGGAGTGGGCGCCACTCGCGCCGCGAAGAACAAACGGATTTATCGGGTCGAGGAGCACGACTTGGTCTACATGGGTCCGCGCACGGGAGAGAACGTTTTGAGGCTGCAGGAGTTGATGCATGCCGGAGAAACAAATCGCAGACAGAGGCTGTGATTGTGCGTGAAAACCAACGCGGATGAGGCTGCTCGGGAGTCAGGATCGGTCGTTTAGCCCTTACGCAGGGATTGTTCCCGTTCTCGCGATCGCGTTGCTGGTCATCGCGGTTTTTTCAATCCGCCTTGGGGCGGTCACCGTTCAATTCGCGGATATGGCCTCGGCGTTGATAAAGCGTTTCGAAGCTCCGAATTCACTCAACATCACCGAGCGGATTTTCATGGAGATCCGCTTGCCGCGCGCGCTCGCCTGTATTCTCGTCGGAGCCAGCCTGGCGATCGGTGGCGTGCTGATGCAAGCCCTGTTTCGCAATCCAATCGTCGAGCCGGGCCTGGTGGGTACCTCGAGCGGGGCGGCGTTCGGAGCCTCCTTGTACTTCGTGCTCGGTTCGGTGCTGAAGTTCCACGCGGGTGAGTGGACGCTGCCGATTGCAGCATGCCTCGGGGGCGCCGCCGCGACCGCCTTGGTGTTTCTGATATCAGAGACGGCGAGCCCCAATCGCGAATCCACCACCTCGCTCCTGCTGATTGGAATCGCCATCAACGCGCTGTTTCTCAGCGGCGTGGGCTTTCTTTCGTACATCGCCCGCGACCCGCAGGCGCGCTCGATTACCTTCTGGAGCCTCGGTACCTTGTCCGGGGCCAATTGGCGCTCGGTCGCGCTGGTAGCGGCGGCAATCGGCATCGGTACCCTCATCGCCTTGCGACACGCCCGAAGCCTCAATGCGCTGATGATGGGAGAGGACGAAGCTTTGTACCTGGGAGTGGACGTCGCTCGGCTGAAACTGACGATCATCGCGGTCAACGTAGTCATCGTGGCCGTCGCCACCTCGTTCACCGGTGTTATCAGCTTCGTCGGGTTGATCGTGCCGCACCTTCTTCGATTGATGCGGGGATCGGACAATCGCTTCCTGTTGGTCGGCGCGCTGTTTCTCGGCGCCATTGTGTTGACCGCAGCGGATATTGTGGCGCGCGTGGCGCTCAGGCCAGCGGAGTTGCCGATTGGAATCGTCACCTCCGCGGTTGGCGCTCCGGTTTTCATCGCGCTGCTCCGCGGGAGAGAGTACCGATTCTAAAATGAACTTGTGCTCGCGTCAGAATTTAAGAAGGTAGCTCGCCATGCTCTCCGTTCACGAGGTTACGCGTGTGGTCGATGGAAAGGCTCTCGTCGATCGAGTTTCGGCGAGTTTTGAACGCAGCCAGTTAAGCCTAATCATCGGCCCGAACGGCGCTGGCAAGTCGACCCTCATCAAGCTGCTCAGTAAGCAGCTTCAAGCCGACGCCGGTTCGATCGCCTACGACTCGACGAACGTCCGTGCGATGACCCAGCGGGAGTTGGCAAAGATTCGCGCGGTGCTGTCTCAGAGCGTCGAGCTTTCTTTTCCGCTGCGAGTCTGGGAAGTGGTGATGATGGGCCGCTATCCGCATTTTGCCGGCAAACCCGGCGCCGCCGATGAGCGGGCTTGCCAAGAGGTGATGCGTTTTTTCGATGTCGCTGATATGGCTGATCGCAATTACCTCACTTTGAGCGGAGGCGAGAAACAGCGCGTTCACTTCGCGCGAGTGTTGGCACAGATATGGTTTTCGGCAGCGGGAAGAAGTCGGTATTTATTTCTCGACGAGCCTCTCACCTTTCTCGATATCTATTACCAATTCGAATTCATGGGGAAGTTGCGCGAGCTCTTGAAGTCGGGGGACTTGGTGATCGTCGGCGTGGTGCACGATCTCAACTTGGCGGCGCGCTTTGCGGACAAGATCGTGCTGCTGCACCAGGGCAGGGTCCTCGCCAGCGGCTCCAAGGCCGAAGTGCTCACCCGGGAGAACATCAAAACCGCGTTTCGCTTGGAGCCCACGCTCTTCCACTCTGACCGGGATGCGATGCATTTGGTATTCGACGTTTGAGGTAATTCAGCGATACCTCGATTGACAAAATTTTTGCGTCGCGCCTAGCCTCCGCCGCTTTTCGTGGAGCTAGGCCGCCGTCAGGTCGGCAGGCCCCCTTCCTGGCGGACGATGGGGTAGAACAGAGCTTTCATTCTACCCCTGATCCGATGGAGTGGCCGCTCAGGGGGGACAGAAGAGACTCAACCCACTCCAGCTCGATCTTGCTACGGGTTTGTTTTCCGAGCGGCGACCGCTATTGTGCGCCCACGCTCGAGGAGGAGAATCCTTGATACATCGAAATCAGTGGATTCGAATCGTATTTACTTCGGCGCTCGCAATCTCTTTTAGGGTCTCTGGACAGACTCCAGCGGAATTGGCCAGCCGTCAGACAATGCTGGATGCGGCTCAAAAGGCAAAGGCCGCCCATGATCACCAGCGAGCGCTGTCCTTGGCTTCTCGCGCCGGCGATATTCAAATGACTCCGTCGCTGCGCCTTTTCATCGCCGAGGAGCAAAGTGTTGTCGGAGAGTTTGCCGACTCGATGAGCAACGCCGAGCTGTGCGCCGAGGAGGCGAGTGACGACAAAACATTGAAAAATCGCGAGAAGATTATCAGGGCGTGCAGGTCGCTGATCAACAAGCTGCAGAAATCGGTTGCTCGAATCCTCGTTGTGATGCCCGACCCGCCGCCAGCGTACGCGCAAGTGATGATCAACGGGCGCGTACTTCCTGAATCACTGTATGGAAAGTTCTATTTCCTCGCGCCCGGAAACGCTCGCGTCGAAGCCAGCGCGCCGGGGTATTTGCCGTTCAAGTACGAGGTGGTGGTGGGGACTGGGGAAGAAGAAACCGTCAACGTCGCGATGTCTCGGGACTTGCCGCCGCTTCCTCCTCCAGCTGTTCCAGCTCCGGAGGTCGTCTCCACTGCACGGGAGGAAAAGAGCTCGTTTCGCGAGGTCGGTCCCTACGTCGCCCTTGGAACGGGCGTGGCGAGCCTGGGCGCGTCGGCCATTTTCCTGATTCTTCGCAACCGCGCGGTCAACGACCTGAAGGCCCAATGCGGCGGGGAGAATCATACCATCTGCCCTGATACTCCGGAGGCCCGATCGCTGGAAAACAAGGCCTCCAGCTACAATACTTGGACCAATGTCACGCTTGGCATCGGCGCCGCGGCATTGCTCGGCGGCGGGACGTGGCTGCTTTTGGAGAAGACCCACCCATCGACAAAGTCAACTCAAGCGAGGCTGCAGTTCACCCCGACCCAGGGGGGCGGAGTGCTCGGCATCGCAGGAGCGCTTTAATGCGCTTTCCCATTTTTTTGATTGTCTGTTTGGTCGCCCCGATCCCGTCTTGCACGCTCGAGAACTTCACATTTCAGCCCGTTCCCGGCATTTCGAGCTTCAACAGCTCTCCGAGCCGGATTTTTATGGGTGAAAGCGCGAACCTGACGCCTGTGTTCAGCGATGGCACGGGATCGATCGACAACGGCGTGGGCTCGGTCATAAGCGGTACTGCTTATTCTGTGTCGCCCAGAGCAGACACCACCTACACGCTAACCGTCACCAATGACGCGGGCATTAGTAACACCGCCACCGCCGCAATCGCTGTCGACACCGCTCCGGTCACCATTTCCACGTTCACTGCTTCGCCCAGCCCGGCGGACTTCGGACAGATGACGACGCTTTCATGGACCCTCAACGGACGGCCGACAAGTCTCACATTGGACGGCGTCTCGGTGCTCGGCAATACCTCCCAAAGCGTTTCTCCGGTGAGGCGCCAGACGTATGTGCTCGTCGGCTCCAATCCTCTGGGAGGGCAGATGCGAAACCTGACCGTTGCCGCACGCGGACTCGACCTGCTGGCGGGTGCTTTGGGTGGGCCGGGCAGTTTAGACGGCACCGGCGGCGCGGCTCGATTTAATTTCCCGGCTGCCTTGGCAGTGGATGGCGCCGGGAACGTCTACGTAGCGGACAACAGCAACAGTACCATCCGAAAAATTACGCCGGCAGGGGCGGTGACGACGCTGGCCGGAATGGTCGGCATGCCCGGCGCCGTCGAAGGTCCTGGCAGCACGGCGCGCTTTCGCTTCCCCGCAGGAATCGCCGTGGATGGCTCGGGGAACGTCTACGTGGCGGACACTAACAACCACACCATCCGAAAAATCACCCCCGCTGGCATAGTGAGCACACTGGCAGGTCTGGCCGGCATGTCTGGCTTTGCAGAAGGGACGGGCACTGCGGCTCGCTTCGCCTCTCCCCAGGGAGTCGCGGTCGACGGCCCCGGAAACGGCTACGTTGCTGACACGAGCAATTGCGCCATCCGAAAAATTACGCCGGCAGCCGTGGTGAGCACACTGGCTGGTATGCCGGGCTCTTGCACCAGCGCCGAGGGAACGGGAACCGTAGCGCGCTTCAATCATCCAATGGGCATCGCGTCGGACTCCTCGGGAACGCTTTACGTAGCAGACACAAGCAATCACACCATCCGGAAAGTTGTTCCAGTGGGAGCGGTCGGGACAGCGAGCACACTGGCAGGTCTCGCCGGCATGTCTGGTTTTGCAGAAGGGACCGGCACTGCGGCGCGCTTCAACTCTCCCGCGAGCGTGGCCGTGGATGGCTCGGGAAATCTGTACGTGGCAGATTTAAACAATAGCGCGCTTCGGAAGATCGTCCCGGCGGGGTCGGTGGGGACGGTGAGCACGCTTGCTGGCATGGCGGGCATGCCCGGCAGCGCCGAAGGGACGGGAAGCGCAGCGCGCTTCAACCTTCCCCAAGGGGCCGCAGTAGATGGCTCGGGCAATATCTACGTTGCCGACACTTTCAATCAGACCATCCGAAAAGTCATCCCCTCGGGCTCCCTGGGGACAACAAGCACGCTGGCGGGTCTCGCGGCGGGGATCGGCAGCACCGACGGGACGGGCACCGTGGCCCGCTTCAACAATCCCTTTGGCGCAGCGGTGGACGGTGCCGGGAATACATATGTCGCGGATAAGAACAACCATACCATTCGAAAAATCACCTCCGCGGGTGTGGTGAGCACACTGGCGGGCAGCGCCGGCATTCCCGGTGCCGTCGACGGTCCTGGGGGCACGGCGCGCTTTCGCTCTCCCGGTGGCGTGGCCCTGGACGGCTCGGGGAACGTCTACGTGGCGGACACCGGCAACCATACCATCCGAAAAATTACGCCCGCGGGCGTGGTGGGCCCATTGGCAGGCACGGCCGGCTTGCAAGGCCAAACAGACGGCACGGGCAGCGCGGCGCGCTTCAACTCACCACAGGGCGTGGCGGCAGACGGCTCGGGGAATGTCTACGTGGCGGATAGCAGCAATTGCACCATACGCAAAATTACTTCCGCGGGAGTGGTGAGCACGCCAGCAGGTACGCCGCTCTCGTGCACCTTCGCGGATGGAACGGGCGGTGTGGCGCGCTTCAGCTTGCCCCAGGCCATAGCATCGGACGCATTGGGCAATCTCTATGTTGCGGATACGTTCAATCAGACCATCCGAAAAGTTGTCATCTCGGGCTCGTTCGGCACGGTCAGCACGCTGGCGGGCAGCGCAGGGATGCCTAGCTTCGCAGACGGCATCGGCAACGTCGCGCGCTTCAACACACCCCAGGGTGTGACAGTGGATGGAACCGGAAATCTCTACGTGGCGGACAGCGGTAATCACACCATCCGAAAAGTTACCCCATCGGGGGCAGTAGGAGCGGTAACAACTATCGCAGGAAGTGTGACCTCCCTCGGGGCCTTTCCTGGCCGGCTCCCCGCATCGCTGTATTCTCCGCAAGGCATTGCCCTCACCCCGGCGGGCGATCTCATCGTGACCAGCGCCGACAGTGTGCTGCAGGTCACGGCGTTTTGAACGGGCAACCTACTCCAGCTCGATTTTCGTTTTCTGCAAGGGCTTGTTTTCCGAGTGGCGACGCCCGCTCGCCGCAGGTTGATCGCCCGTGTGCCGCTTCATGCTTGCGCTGCCAACGACGCCAGCGTCCCGTTCGGTCGAGCTCACCCCGTCGTCGCGGCGCGCCGATTCCGAAGCTCGTCCGCTCATGGTCCCCGCCGGTGGAGGCGTGATTACCGGCGAGGGCGCTGGTGGTGGGACCGGTCCAGCCTCTGACGGTTTTATTTGGGCCGCCGCCGTAGAAGCGGGACCGCGGCTCGCTTCCGCTGTGGTGCGGGTTGGCTCGGGGCTCGGCGGCGAGCTCGGGAGCGATCTTTCCTCCGGGGGCGCGACGGCTGTTGACTCACGCGGCGTGCTGTCTCGCGAACCAGGTACATCTTGAGTTGCAGGTCGACTTGCCTCCGCCGGTGACGCTGCAGCTGGCTTGGCGCGTGATTTGTGATCCGCGGGCGTTCGCACTGCCAAATACACCAGTCCAATGCCAAGCACAGCCGCTCCGCCGGCCGCGGCGAGCCATTTGGCAGGCGTGGAAATCCGATTGCCGGACGACGTCGCGACCTTGATTGGCCGTGAAGCGGCGCTGGAGGCGCGAGCGGGCTGCGAGCGCAGCGGCGAATCGGCGGGCAATTTCGATTCCGGCGGCGGACGAGCCGGCGGAAGAATCTGGGTAATAACGTAAGCTTCCTGCGGCTCGGATTCGACGGCGACGGGCTTGAGCGCGGCCGGAATAGCGCTCTTCAGCGCAGCCAAAAATTCGCCGGCATCCTTGAACCTATCCGCGGGTTCCAGCGCCAGTGCTTTTCCGAGCACCGCCTCCCAGGGACCGGCGTCGATTCGATGTCGAGCCGGCGTTGGCCTCTGAGGAGAGAGGATTTCTCGCAGAAGCGTGGTGATGTTCTTGCCATCGTACGAAGGTGAATCGGTCATCACCTCGGTGAGGACCAACGCCAGGGCGTGCACGTCCGTCCACGGACCGGTCCTCAACCCGGTGATTTGCTCGGGCGCGGCATAAGCAGGGGAATGGGCGCTCAGGACTCCGCGGGTCGGCGCGAGGTTCTGCTCTGCCGTTTCTCCCTTTTCCATGATCTTGACAATGCCGAAGTCGAGCAGCTTGAGCATCTCACCTCGCTTCGTCGGCACAATCATGATGTTGGCCGGTTTGACGTCTCGGTGCGCGATCCTTTCTTCATGCGCGTAAGCCAATGCATCGAAGATCGGCTCCAGCAGCTTCAACGCTTCGTCCGGCGAACGACCGCCCTGCCCGCGGCGTTCTGCCAGCTCCTTCTCCAAGGAGCGGCCGGTCAGCCATTCCAGCACCATCCAGGGCGCGGTCTCGCCCGAAGGCATGCGAGAGACGCCGAAGTCGATCACCTGAACGATGTTCAAGTGGCTGAGGCGGGCAATTGTCTTCGCCTCCAACCGGAACTTGGAGATGAAGTCCTGGCGCGCGCGCTCGTTCAACTCGGGCGGCGTTTTGAGCACTTTGATCGCGATGGTGCGGTCGAGACTTAGGTGCTGGCCGGAGTAAACGACCGCGAAGCCGCCTTGAGCGACGAATTTCTCGACTTGAAACTTGCCGTCGAGGCACGTGCCGACCAACTGAAACAGGTCGTTTCCCATCCAACCGTTCCCGAAGTAGAGACTGGTTTGCTATCACAGTTTGCCAGCGAGCCAAAGCCGCCCCGAGGCTAGCCTTCGGACCGACGACCGTTGCTCGGCCCGCCTTTGCGCGCAGGGGATTTCACGTTGCCCCCGACGATTTGCGCATAGGCAAACGCAAACTCCGAACCGAAGACGATCGAGTGAACCGCCTTCTCCTCCTGGAGCTCCTGGTGGCGATTGACGTACGGGGGCCATAGAGCCATAGCGCGAACAGGCCGCAGCTTGAGGAGCATCGAGCCCGCGCCGCTTCGCGAGAGCGAAGAGGAGCGCAGCAACTCCTGCGGGCTCAGGTGGGCGAGCAGGGCGCTGATTCCCTGTCGAATCCCGTTGAGCAGCGCAACCTGGTGAATCATCACGTCGGCGAACCCCTCGGTGAGGGAACGAATGCGGTCAGCAGCTTGCTCGTTGCACTCCAGTAGGTAGCGGAACAAGTCTCGGGGCGTCTTTGCGTGACGCAGTGGCGTCTGATCGCCGATTACTGGAACGGCGACCTCTTTTCCAAACTGGTCGTGACCACGGCGCAATTCGAGGAACGCCTTTCCGAACGCCTCCAAAACCGCCGCCAGCTGGTGCAGGAACTGCTCAACCTCCTCGTCCGACCGCAGCTCTGCAGACTCCGACGCGTAAGTCTGGGCAAAAATGCGCAGCAGCGAGGTGGATGAGTCCACCCGTTGTAGAGGTCGTGCCGGGCTCGCTTCCGCTGCCGAGCGGGTGGCGCCTTGAGAAACCACCGCTGCGACGCGCGCGGGGCTTGCGCCGGCAGGGATTGGTTCCGCGCCGCCTGCTGAAACGGGCGACTCCTGCAGCAAGTCGGACGCTCTGGTGTCTTGGCCGTCCGACGTTCCGTCGGCGTTCTGAGCCGGGACCGCGGCGGCCTGTCGGAGTGCCCGGAACTGCTCTTCTTGCTCCAGCGCTGGGAATCGCTGTTGCAAAAGTTTTAGCGTCGCCGCGCGCCTGTCATCGGGCATCGGTGCCAACTTGCTGGTTAACTGCGCGTGCAGCGTGCGCCAGGCTTCGCGGTACTTTTCGTAGAAAAGAAACAGCGAGCTGGCGAGCGCCCCGGGCGACTGCTCCTCCTCGAGAGCCCGCCCGATCGCAGTAGACACTGCCGTTCGACCCGCAGTTGGTTCGAAAGCAACTGTCCCAGCCGTCTGCAGTGCAGTGCTCCGAGCGGCTATTCCCTGGGACGAGATCGACCTTCGAAAGAGAGTTTGATCGCCCCTCGGCTCCGAAGTTGCGACCTCGCGGCGTGAAAAATGAAGGCGCAAGCATCCAATTCTCAGATCGGTTTGCTCACCAACCGGGACGAAGACGTTGCGCCTCAGTCGGTTGCCGTCGACCTCAGTGCCGTTCGTCGAGTCCAAGTCCAGGTACTCGAGCGTGTTCTCGCCGAAGCGAACGATCCCGTGCCAGAGCGATACAAAGCCTTCGGACAGCGCCAGCTCGTTGAGCTTGTTTCGTCCGATGTGAATGGGCGATCGCCGAAAGACGTGCTGCACCACTGCCTTGTTTTCCAGATTTTCGACGCGGACGACGACGGGCAACATGTTTCACCCCTTGGCGGGGACGAGCGAATCCAACTGGGCCGCTCAGAGCGCCGGCGACTCTACCTCTAAGAACCGCTGGCGCGGTAGAGAGCAGAGCGCCGGCGAAACCGTGGCTCAGGGCTGGGACAAACGCGAAAGTGCTATCGTCACCGTTTGCTCTTCGCCCGCCTTGATCAAGAGATCCTTATAAAAATCGGCAAAACCTGGAGCGCTCGCCTCCACGTGAATTTTGCCCGGCTCGATGAAGTAAGGCTGCCCGTAGAGCGGTTCCGGAAAGTTGTGCCCCGCGACTCTCACCTGGACTCCGCTTGGCGGAGGGTTCGCCAACGAGACGATCACCCTGCCGACCTTCTGCTTCAGCGTGCTCTTCAGAGAGTTGCACGCGTCGAATATCCGTTTGAGGGCTGTGTCGTTCTTTGATTCACTGGCGCACCTGTCCGCGTTGACCCAGGCGTTTGCGTATTGACGCACCCCGGTCTGCTCCTCAGCGAGTAAAAGCAGGGTAGGCGCGTTGCTGCGGATCCGGTTGGCTCCGGCAGCCAGCTTGATCGCTTTGTCGGGTTCGCCGGATTTTCGAGCGACCAGAGCGTCCTTGAGGAGCTGTTTGCGTTTTGTGTCATCGCTGCTCGGCGGACCCGTTCCAAAGGACGCCAGCAGCTCGAGCGAAATGTCCGTGAGCTGCAGGCGCTTCCCCACGCCCCGGGTATTCTTGATCGCCGCGGGTTGGCCGCTGCTCGCAGCTTTAGGACCTTGCGTGCCAAGGATCGGTGGCACTGCGGCAGGACCCTCCGAGGCCGGCGCCCTGATCTCCGGAGGGGGAGCCGGCTTGCGGTCGGCCGCCGAATCTCGCGAGTCGGGCGGTTCGGCCCTCGTCGGCTTGGGCGGGGCATCTCCGGGTGAAGGCGTCGGACTGGGCGTGGCATTGCTCGCTGTGTTCGGCCTTGGAGTCTCTGCCGGGTTGAGCGTCGCGCGCGGGGTTGCCTGAGGAGTCCGCACCTCCGGCTTAACCGGCAGATCGCCGCCGCTCCTTCGGAGTGCCAAATAGCCAATCGCGACCAAAAGCGTCACCAGCCCGGCCGCCATTGGCCACCGAAAGCGCGACATGCTTTCCAAGTACCTGGCTGCTGTCCGCCGCTCGCTCGAGATTTTTCCCAGGAGCGCGCCGGCAGTCGCCCGCAGCTCTCGCGAAATCGATGCCACGGCTGCGCTTGCGGCGCCACGCCACCGCTGTGGCATTTCGGCCAACTTCGATCGCGAATCGGTTCTCGTCGAATCATCGACCTTTGCGAAGGACCCGGGCGCGGGAGGAGGTTCCAAGCGGGGCGCTGATGGAGCCACCAACTCCAACTTCGGCGCGCTCGAGGCGGTGACGGCTACCTCCTCAGTTGCCGCGGCAGAGAGTGGCGCCGGCTCTGGCGGCGGAGGCTGAGCGGAGTGCTCGACCTCCGGAAGTGCAGACACCAGCTCCAATCTTGGAACGGGACGAGCGGGGGCGAGGTCAACCTCGGGCGGGGACTCAATTGGCTCCAGCTTGGCTGCGAGCGCAGCAGAAGTCGCCTTCTCCTGGGTCGAAGATGGCACTGCCTCCAACCTTGGCGCTGCGGATGCAGCAGTCACTTCCACGCGAGGAGCCGGTGGAGGAAGTGGCTGTAGCTTCGCCGCTACCGCAGCCGCAGAAGTCTCACCCGGAGGCGACGGCGAGGGCGCTGCCGCGAGAATTGGCGCAACGCTTGCTGGCGCGGGTTCGGCATCCGGAGTCGGGTCAGTCACTCCAGTTGGCTTCGCAGGGCGGAAAATCTCCGTGCGAGCGTATCCTTCATCGAGCTCCTCCTCCAGAGTGTCGGCGAATGGGTCCGCGGACGCGACAAGCTTGACCGTCGCCGGTATTGCGCTTCTGAGCGCCACCCGGAATTCGCCGGCATCTTTGAAGCGCTCCGCGGGCTCCAGCGCGAGCGCCTTTCCGAGCACCGCTTCCCAGGGTCCCGCGTCGATCCGATGCCGAGCGGGCGTTGGCCGCTGAGGCGATAGGATCTCTCGAAGCAGGGTGGTGATGTTCTTCCCCTCGTAGGGCGAAAGGTCGGTCATCACCTCGGTGACGAGCAAACCCAGCGCGTGCACATCCGTCCACGGACCAGTCCTCAGGCCGGTGATTTGCTCAGGGGCGGCGTACGCCGGCGAATGGGCGCTCAGCGTTCCGCGCGTCGGCGCGAGGTTGGTTTCGGCGGTCTCCCCCTTGTCCATGATTTTGACGATGCCGAAGTCAAGCAGCTTGAGGATCTCGCCTCGCTTTGTCGGCACGATCATGATGTTGGCGGGCTTTACATCTCGATGGGCAATTCCTTCTTCGTGGGCGTACGCCAACGCATCGAAAATGGGCTCCAGCAGCTCCAACACCTGTTGCGGAGCTCGACCGCCCGCGCCGCGGCGTCCGGCGAGCTCTTTTTCCAGCGAGCGGCCGGTCAACCATTCGAGAACCATCCAAGGCGCCCTCTCTCCGGATGGCATGGAGGAGACGCCGAAATCGATTACTTGGACAATGTTCGCATGACTCAGCCGAGCGATCGTCTGCGCTTCCAAGCGGAACTTGGCGATGAAGTCGTCTCGCGCCCGCTCATTCAGCTCGGCGGGCGTCTTGAGGACCTTGATCGCAATCGCCCGGTCGAGGCTCAAATGCTGCCCGGAGTAGACGACCGCGAAGCCACCCTCAGCTACGAATTTCTCGACTCGGAATTTGTCGTCGAGGCACGTGCCCACTAACTGAAACAGGTCGTTTGGCATGCCGCGGTCCGAAGGGCTTTGTGCTAGCACAGTTCGTCTCCGAGCGCACAAGCGGCCCCTGCCGTCGTCCCTCGGGTCGAGCGCGATTCCGACAGGCTGTGCAGCATCTATGCCAGGAAGTCAGGTCAGCAGTGACCAACGCGAATAACGGCTCAGGAGCAGTCATATTCCTTCGCAGGTCCGGACCGCGGCGACGGCAGATCGTTCCATCGACAAAGGCCGAGCCGAGATTGTAGCCGGAGAAGCTAGCCTGCAGCAGCCGCGGAACTGGGGTTGGCGCCGAACTGAAATACCCAGGCGCCCTCTTCCGAGAGATTCACCTTGAGGCTCTGCCGCACCGCGCCACTCGCCAAATGCTGCAGCAGCTCCGCGGCGAGAAGAGGCATCAGCGAGCTTCGGAGCGTCTGGTCCACGTTGCGAGCGCCGGTTTCCGACTCGGTGCACCGGCGCGCCAGCTCCTCGACCAGCCCAGGGTCGAAGCTGGTCTCGATGCCGTGCGCGGAGCGCAGTCGATTCGCGAGCGTGCGCAGCTTCATTTCCGCAATCTGCTTCATCACCTCTTGCCCAATCGGCGCGAAGGGCACGATGGTCATGCGGGCGAGCAGCGCGGGCTTGAAATGCTTGCTCAAGGTCGGACGTATCACGCTAATTACGTCTTCGGTGCTCGGCGCGGCATCTGCGGCGTAGAGCTGCATCAAAAGCTCGGAGCCGAGATTGCTGGTGAGGATGACTACCGTGTTTCGAAAATCAATCGTGCGGCCTTCGCCGTCGTTGAGCACTCCCTTGTCAAACACCTGATAAAAAAGGTTCATCACTTCCAGGTCGGCCTTCTCACATTCATCGAGGAGGACCACGGAGTACGGTCGCTGGCGGACCGCTTCCGTCAAGACGCCGCCTTCGCCATAGCCGACGTAGCCGGGCGGAGAGCCAACCAGCCGCGAAACGGTGTGCTTCTCCTGAAACTCAGACATGTTGATGCTGGTCATGAATCGCTCGCCGCCGTACAGAGCATCGGCGAGCGCGATCGCCGTTTCCGTCTTTCCAACTCCGCTGGGCCCGACGAAGAGCAACACGCCAACCGGCGAATCGGGATGGCGGATGCCGGCCTGCGCCATGCGGACGACTTCGGCGACAGTCTTGACGGCGACAGGTTGCCCCCGCACGCGCTCGGAAAGCTTGTCCTCGAGCGACAACATCGTCGCCAGCGTTTCGCTGCGCATCTTGCCTACTGGAATGCCGGTCCACTCGGCGACGACTCGGGCGACGACGTCTGGATCCACATCGGAATGCACCAGCGGCTCCTCGCTTCTGCACTCCTTGAGAGCCGCCCGCGCCCGTTCCAGACCGCTCTTGAATGAGGTGAGATCCGAGCCGGCAGGCGCAGCCGTCAGCGTTCGCTGGGCTTCCTTCATCGCTTGAACGGCGCTCCGCTCCTTTTCCCAGCGCGCCTGCAGCGCGACGCCCTTATCTGCCGCTGCCCTCAGTTTCTCCTCCAGCACTTTGGTCCGGCCTTCGTCCTCCGCGTGTCCCTCCGAGACATCGCGCTGAAGCGCCGTCTTTTCTCGCTCGAGCGCGGCAATGTTGTTTTCGAGTGAAATCAACTCATCGGGGCGGGAAGCGAGCTCCATCTTCACCCGAGCCGTCGCCGTATCCAGCAGGTCCACCGCCTTGTCCGGCAATTGCCGGCCTGAGATGTATCGATGGGCCAATTTGACGGCAGCGACGATCGCGTCGTCGCGGATCGTCACCCCGTGCGCTTTCTCGTAGGTCGAGGCGAGGCCGCGCAGCATCACCACCGCGTTCTCCTCGGATGGCTCATCGACCTTGATCGGCTGGAATCGACGCTCGAGCGCAGCGTCCTTTTCAAAGTATTTTTTGTATTCGGACCAGGTTGTCGCGGCAATCGTCCGCAATTCACCGCGCGCCAGCTCGGGCTTGAGGAGGTTCGCCGCGTCGCTCCCTCCGGCCGTCGCGCCGGCGCCAATCAGGGTGTGCGCTTCATCGATGAACAAAATGATCGGCCTGGGGGAGGACTTTACCTCGGTGATTACGGCCTTGAGTCGGTTCTCGAACTCTCCGCGGACGCCCGCCCCGGCTTGGAGAAGTCCCAGGTCGAGGCCGTAGAGCTCGACGTTGCGCAATGAGTCCGGCACGTCGCCCGCGGCAATCGCCCGCGCGAGGCCTTCCACCAACGCCGTCTTTCCAACCCCCGGTTCTCCTACGATGATGGGATTGTTCTTTCGGCGGCGCGCCAGGACGTCGACAACTTGTCGAATTTCTCGATCGCGTCCAAAGATCGGATCGATTTGCCCAGCCCGAGCTCTTTCGGTGAAACAGATCGCGAAACGCGACAGCGCTTCCGTGGTTGGAGCCTTGCCGCTCGATGGAGCCGATGCGCTCTCCTGCGTCGAGGGGGCAGCTTCCACCGTCTCCGGCGAGGGCGCCAGGATGGTTTCCAACTCAGACTTCAGCTGCTCCTTGGAGATTCCCTCCAGCTCGGGGAAGACCTCCGAGGTGTACCGGCCGGGGCGCGCGATGAACTGGGCCAGCAGCGCTCCGGAGCGCAACCGGATTGCGCCGAACTCAACCGAAGCCACTACCCAAGCATCCTCCATCCACTGAAAGAGGCTCTCCGCAAGCACCGGGCGGCCGGAGTTGCCAGTGCGCAGCGCGGACAGTGCGCGCTCGATTCGCGACGCCAACCGCAGTCGCTCGACGCCGAAATGCTGCAACAAATACGCGGTGTCACCGGCTTCTTCCTCCGCCATCTGCAATAGCAAATGCTCGGTGATGATTTCGTAACAGCGGCTTGCCGCGGCGCGCGCCACTGCCGCCTCGAGCAGGCGGGTGGCGTTTGGGGTGAGTCGGCGAACTAAAGATTTGGGCTGAACGAGAATGGGAGATCTCCTAAATGAAACGGGCCGTGCACTCTATGCTCGGCCCAGCGGGTCTGCAATTGCTTCCGGTTTGTTCTCAGTCGTCACTGGATACGTCCTGACCCATGTTCTTTGTCTTCTCAATCCCAACCAACTGTCCCGGCCTAGGCGATTCCCTCCGCTGCTCGCCAGACGCAGATTCGGAGCTTCGCCCTCGGCGAGCTCCACCATCACCCGATACCCGAGCGGGTCGCGGGCGAAGAGCGAGACAATTTGATGCAAAATGGCGACCAAGTCGCCCCCGGGAAGAAAACGTTCATAGGCGCGGCGTGAAACAGGTCCCACCCGGATTTCGAAGCTGCCCGCGCGGTCGTAAGCGCGCCGACCGAGCACCACCTCGCGGCCGAGCTCGTGTTTCGCGACGCCCAATCGCGTTCGCTCCGGCGGATCGATGGTAACCCATCCTCCGGCGAATTCGCGCACCCGGATTCGGCCGCCCTCAACGCGGTCGCCCAAAATAGTCTCCAGCGCCAGTTGCAGTCCCACCGCCGTTCTGCTTTGCCTCGCGAGCACGGGCGCCAGGCGCAATATGTCCCGCGGCGCGATGGCGACCGCCAGCGGTTGCTCGTAGGTATCCAAGCCGAGCAGCGCGAGCAATCGGGAGGACCACGCATCGCGCAGGCTCTTCGTCTGTTCTGCCCACAACTGGAACCGCATCAGCTCGCGATAAAGCAGTGACAACAAGCGGTGGTGAAACAGATCGAGAAAATCGCGCCGCACCGAATGATCCGGGTCCTCCTGCGCCACCTCTTCGGGCAGGTAAGAAGGAAGGGGCGACGCCGAGCCGGTCAATCCCAAGAAAGCGGTGGTGACCTCGTAGACGCGGCGGAGCGGCGAAAGCGGATCGCTGGGATCTTTCGGGAGCTGGCCAGAGGAGACCTCGGCCACGTCGCGCGCGCTGAAGATGAGCGAACGGTCGTGGCGAAAGCGAATGCCTTCGGCGTTCAGCGGTCCATCCGCGCCAACCCGGGCTGCCTCGGGAGTGAGCCGCTCCAAGAGCGCCACCAAGCTCACGAAGCTGAGCCGGTCCAGCGGGAGATCCGCCGTTGGATCTCTGTCTAGAGCAGTGGTTGGCTCCCGCTCCGGGCTGGCCACGAGTACTCCATTCGCGAGGGAAAGAAACGGACTGAAAGCTCGTTGAACGCATTGAGGGTCAGGTTATCGGCGAAGAGCTCATCGAGGACCCAGCCAAAGAGAAACAAATCCCCCGGCCCGGCGAAGCCGCTCTCGTCCAACTCGACCACTGTCCGCTGCCCTCGCACCGGCGCGCCCTGGAGAAAGCGCCTGGCGGCAGCGCTGTTGACTGCGCGGATCGAATCCAAGCGAAGGGCGTTCGCCCGCGCCAGCGGATAGTCGCTTTGAGCTTGGAAGTTGTACAAGCTCAAGAGCGACCGGAGGGCGTCGGGCGAAGCCAACGAGCCATGTCCCAGCGAAAGATGCGACAGGAGGCGCCAGTGCAGCTCGGACCCGAGCGGCGGCCGGGCTGGCTTGGTCACCGGTCCGAGATTCGAAAAGCGGGCGATGGTGGGAGAGCTCGCGGTAGGAACCTTGAGATCGCCGAGCCTCAGCTGCGAGGGCAAGGAGCGATTGGTGCAGGTGAGCTCGAGCGAGAGGGTTTCCGCCCCGAGGTACGGTGAGACGTCGCGCGGCGTCGCCAGGGCGAGATAGGTATCAATTCCATCGTTGATCGGCGATGGGGCGTGGCGGAGACGATAACAAGCTCGCTGATCTTCGGCGTGGCGAAAATCGACGAAGGGCGGATACGTCTGGCGCTCGCCCCCCGCGCGCACGCCGGTCACCGAGTCCACTGAGTAAACCTCCATGTGCAGCGGATTGAGGCCGGCCGCCCGGACGAGGTGCTCTTGCCCGGGAACCTGCAATTGCAGCGGCTCGCCCTCGCAGCGGAAGAGGTTGATCACCGGGACGCAATGCAGCCGAATCGCCTCGCGGCCCAGGCGGGCGGGCAGCGGCGGGGGCCGGTCGAATTCCAACCGAACCTCCAATTGCTCCTTTGCCGGAGGCGTCGCTTGAAGTCCTCCGAGCTCAAAGAAAAGGTACTTCTGGGGAAGAGTGAAAAGTTCCTGGACCAGCCGGAATCCCTGCGGCGCCAAAGGCGGCCAGGGGAACAGCGCTTCTCCGGGATCGAATCCCACCGCGCGGAGCGAGTTCGGGCCGATGCGCACCGCCGGACCGGCCGAGCCCGCGTCCCGAAGCGAAATGCCGCGGCAATGGCGAAAGAGCCAAAGAAATAGAGTGCTGCTCAGCGGCAGCTCTCCGTGAAGGAAGAAGCGCAAGCGCCCCGCTTGAATCAGCTCGGCCCGCGCTTGTTCCCCCAGCTGCAGCAGCAGCCGCAGCGTCGGCGCGGTGGCGGAGGGGTACTCGACCGCGGCGTCGAGCAGCGTCAGCGGCAACAGATCCAAGTCCGCGGTGGTGCGGAATGTACAGGAGGTCTGTTCCACCGGTACCGCGGCGATCTCCGTGCCGCGCGGCACGCGCAGTCGCCCG
>Ga0126384_10000465_pt1 | contig 22135 bp, 17 predicted proteins | sample PanSoiMetPlot_36_FD_92543 | JGI IMG/M metagenome (GOLD analysis project Ga0126384, IMG submission 92543) | Tropical forest soil microbial communities from Panama - MetaG Plot_36 | ecosystem: Environmental > Terrestrial > Soil > Tropical forest > Bulk soil | place: Panama | collected 2016-02-17 | reverse complement strand
TCAGCGAGTCCCAGTCCCCGCCGGCTCCCTTGGTGATGGTCACGAAGTTGCTTCCAATCATCACGCCGGTGACGCCTTCAATCTCCATGAGCCTTTCCGCGAGCGGAGACCTTCCCCGCGCCGCCTCGCGACTGGTGAAATTGGCGGCACCCGAAGGCAGAAGTGGCTGGTCCACCACGTACTTGATGGTGCTTGGGTTCGGAGTCCACTCAAGCTGGATATTCACCGACATGTTGCACCTCCGCGTTTCCAATACTCGGAAAGCCGAGCCGCCGCATCTGCTTAAGGGTGCAGCGCCTCTTCCAAAGACAGCTCGATCTCCAGCTCGAGGGGGAGCATCTCCGGAAGAGCTGCCAGGCCAGCCGGAGGGCCCGGGTCGAGTCCGCGCGACAACGGCTCGGAATCCGAGCCGGAAATGAGCTGGTTCGCGGAACGAAGTTGACCCACGAGTTGGCGAGAGACCAGATCCACCATCTGGAACGCGAATCGATTGCCCGCCATGAAGAGGTGATCGAAGTCCGGCTTCGAAAGGAGCAGGAGCCGAACGGCGCTGAGCGCCCTGCAAGTAGCCGACCGGCGGCCCTCGTCGATCAGCGACACCATCCCGAACATCGCCCCCGGCCCGAGGCAGTGCAAACTCTGCCCATTGCGCGTGACCTCGACTTGGCCGCTGACCAGAAAGTAGGCGTGCTCGCCTAGCTCGCCCCCCAGGCAGATTGCCTCGCCAGGCTGGACGTCAAGCGACTGGAGCTTTTGGCAAAGCGCCAGCTTCACGACCTGGGGCAGCGTTTGAAACGGACCAAACTCGTCGATTTCGGCCTCAGTGGGACGGCGGCCGACGCTTGGAGGGTGGGGCGTGGGCGCCGCTGCTGGCGAGGGCGCCACTCGGTCCGAGGTGGCGCGAAGCCGAGAGCAAAGCTGACTGCAAATCTCCCTCATCACTTTGAATGCGCTGGGACGGTAGGCTTCCCGAAGGGCCCGAAAATCGGGCGCGGAGATGTAGAGCGCTGGACCAGCCTGCGTCACCACCGCGGCGCCCGACCGCGGGCCTCCGTCGATCAGCGCCATCTCTCCGACGGTTTCACCGGCCTTGTTGGTGGCAATCACTACCGGTCGCTTGCCGCGGCTCTGTGAAATCGAGACCTCGGTCCCGTCCCCAAGAATCCACATCCCGTCGCCGAGGGTATTCTCCCGGAAGAGCACCTGTCCGGCTTCGAGCTTCACCGGCTGAAGCAGCGGCAGCAGGTCCTGCATCTCCGCCGGCTCAACGAGCGCGAGCAGCGGAATGCTCTTATTCAGTTCTACCGAGGAATCCACCGAGCCGTCCCTGATACCTTCGGGGTTGAACCACCGTCCAGCGATGTCCGACGTCCTGCCACTGCAGTTTCGCATTCAGAAGGGCATCGGGGAAGTATCCGAGAAGGCTTGGAACTCCCTGCTCGATGACCAGGCTCTTCCGTTTTTGGAATGGGGCTGGCTGGACGCGCTCGAAGGCAGCGGAAGCATCAGCCCCAACAGAGGTTGGCACCCTAGACATCTGACGCTGTGGCGGGGTAACCGCCTGGTGGCTGCCGCACCTGCCTATCTCAAGGACGACAGCCATGGCGAGTTCGTGTTCGACTGGTCCTGGGCGAGCGCCGCGGAGCGCGTCGGGTTGCGCTACTACCCCAAGCTCATCCTCGCGGTTCCAGCCACCCCAGCGACCGGCCGGCGGATACTCGTCGCCAAGAACGAGAGCCGATCGGCTTGCGAAAGCGAGCTCATCCGCGGCGCATTGGATTTCGCGCGCTCTGAGGGACTCTCCTCCGTCCACGCTCTCTTTCCCACCGAGGACGAGTGGCAAACCTTCAAGGCGCTCGGCTTCGCTGGACGGCTAGGCGTGCAGTACCACTGGCAAAACGCGGGGTATCGGCACTTCGATGAGTTTCTGGAACGCTTCAACTCCAAGCGCCGCAACCAGCTCAAACGCGAACGCCGGGCGCCCGAAGAGCAAGGCATTTCACTTCGCACCGTGCGCGGAGACGACCTTCTGGAGGTCAAACCCGACCTGGTGTTTCGCCTCTACTGCTCGACGGTGGACAAATATTTGTGGGGTTACCGACATTTGCAGCCGAGCTTCTTCGACAGGCTCTGGAAGCGCTTCCGCCACCGGGTGGAGTGGGTAGAAGCTCGCAAGCGCGGGAAAGTGGTCGCCGGGGCCTTCAACATCGCCTCCTCGGATGTACTGTATGGTCGGTACTGGGGATGCTTTGAAGAGTTTCCGTTCCTGCATTTCAACGTTTGCCTCTATCGCTCGATCGAAGACTGCATCGCACGCCGATTGCGCCGCTTCGAGCCGGGAGCCGGTGGCGAGCACAAGCTGGTTCGAGGGTTCGAACCGCGGCTTACCTATAGTGCCCATTGGATTTTTCACCCCGGGTTGGATCGCGCGGTGCGGGACTTTCTGCGCTCCGAACGAGCGGCCATCCTTGAAGGCTTACCCCAGTGGAGCCGCGAAACCGGCTTCAAGCAATCGTCTAATTCTTGAAATTCCTGAACGGATGGACCGCAGTTGAAGGTTGGGAAATTTGGAGCAGAATTTAAGAATCGATGGCGAAGCAAACGAAGTTCCATCCCGAGTCCGAGGTCGTCACCGAAACTCGGACCGAGAAGAAGCTCAAAAAGCCCCCGCTCTATCGGGTGCTTCTGCACAACGACAATTATACGACCCGGGAGTTCGTGGTGGCGGTGCTCAGGGAAGTCTTTCACCGGTCTGAAACAGACGCGGTGGCGATCATGCTTCACGTCCATCACAATGGGATCGGCGTAGCTGGGGTTTATTCTTACGAGGTAGCCGAGACCAAGGTGAAGACGGTAGAAAAGCTTGCCCGCGAAAACGAGTTCCCATTAAGGGTGTCAATGGAGCCGGAGGACTGATGGCAACACCGCTGATCGCCAAGGAGCTGCAGGCAAGTTTCAGGCTCGCGATCGCCGAAGCCAAGCGGATGCGCCACGAGTACCTCACGCTCGAGCATCTGCTTTTGGCCTTGCTCAAGGACGCCAAGACGCGGCAGGTGCTGACCTCTTGCGGCGCCAACATCCCGAGGCTGCAAAAAAGACTCGAGCAATTTTTGGAAGAGACGGTAGAGCGCCTCCCCGCGGGTGTGGATGCCGAGCCGCAACAGACCATGGGGGTAGAGCGGGTCCTTCAGCGCGCGGCCATCCATGCGCTCTCCGCGGAGCAGAAGGTGATCGACGGAGGAGACGTGCTCGCCGCGATGTTCCGCGAGGACGAGTCCCACGCCCTTTACCTCTTGCAACAAGAGGGCCTCACCCGGCTCGACGTGCTCAACTTCATCTCCCACGGAGTTCCGAAGGAGAACGGCGGCGAGGGCAGCGAGCAGGAAGAGGAGGAGGGCGGCGGAAGCCAGCGGGATCCCCTCGAGGCCTACACCACCAACCTGAATCTGGAGGCAAAGGAAGGACACATCGATCCGCTGATCGGCCGGGTGCTCGAGCTGGAGCGGACCATCCACGTGCTCTGTCGGCGGCGGAAGAACAATCCCCTCTACGTCGGCGAGACCGGCGTCGGAAAGACGGCGATCGCCGAAGGCCTGGCGCTGAGGATTTACGAGGGTAAGGTGCCGGATCTCCTCAAGGACGCGGTCATCTACGCGCTGGACATGGGCGCCCTGTTGGCGGGCACGAAGTTCCGCGGCCAATTCGAAGAGCGGCTCAAGGGCGTTCTCAAGGCGCTCCACAAGCAGCGCAACTCCATTCTGTTTATCGACGAGATTCACACCGTCGTCGGAGCCGGAGCGACGAACAGCGGCTCGATGGATGCCTCGAATCTGCTCAAGCCGGCGCTCGCCTCCGGAAGAATGCGGTGCATCGGCTCCACCACCTACCAGGAGTACAAGGGGGCCTTCGAGCGGGATCGCGCGCTCTCGCGCAGATTCCAAAAGATCGAGATCGGCGAGCCGAGCGTCGAGGAAACCATTCAGATTCTGGAGGGGCTCAAGACCCGTTACGAGTCACACCACCGCGTGATTTATGAGCCCGAGGCGCTGCGCGCGGCGGCGGAGCTGTCGGCCAAGCACCTCAACGACCGATTTTTACCGGACAAGGCCATCGATGTCATCGACGAGGCGGGCGCGGGCGACCGATTGCGGCCCCTTGCCGACCGGAAGGGCCGGGTGGACGTGGGCGATATCGAGCGCGTCATCAGCAAAATGGCGAAAATTCCGCAGAAGACTGTCTCCGCCTCGGACCGGGTTCAACTGCAGAACCTCGAACGCGAGCTCAAGGCGGTGATCTATGGACAGGACACTGCAATCGCCGAGCTGACCGCCGCCATCAAGCTCTCGCGATCGGGATTGCGGGATCCAGAAAGGCCGATTGGAAGTTTCCTCTTCTCCGGACCAACGGGGGTCGGCAAGACCGAGCTGGCCAAGCAGTTGGCGCGGGTCATGGGAGTGGAGTTCCTCCGCTTCGACATGAGCGAGTACTCTGAGAAGCACACCGTGTCCCGGCTGATCGGAGCTCCGCCGGGGTACGTGGGCTTTGAGCAGGGTGGCCTGCTGACCGATGCGGTTCGCAAGAGCCCATACGCGGTCGTGGTCCTTGACGAAATTGAAAAGGCGCACCCGGATCTCTTCAACATCCTGCTCCAGGTGATGGACCATGCGACTTTGACCGACAACAACGGCCGAAAAGCGGATTTCCGCAACGTGGTGCTGATCCTCACCACCAACGCCGGCGCTCGGGAAATGAGTGAGAAGATCATGGGCTTTGGCGACTCCAAGGGCTCGCTCGACACCGCGCGGGCCAAAGCGGCCATTGAGCGGACCTTCACGCCCGAATTCCGAAACCGACTCGACGCCTGGATACCGTTCTCGGGTCTATCGCCGGAAGTCATTCTCAAGGTCGTCGACAAGGAAGTGCGCCTGCTGCAAAAGCAGCTCGAAGATAAACGCGTGACGCTGTCGCTCACGCCCGATGCGCGCAGCTGGTTGGCCGAGCACGGGTACGATCCGCATTTCGGCGCACGTCCGATGGCGCGCCTCGTCGACAACGTGCTCAAAAAGCCCCTCGCCGAGGCACTGTTGTTCGGGGAGTTGCGAGACGGAGGCGAAGCCCGAGCGGAGGTTGTCGACGACAAGCTCGTGGTTCGCAACAGCGTCCCCGCTCCGGTCTAGGCCGAGCTTTCCGGCGGCACCGGTGGGGCTCCCATCGCATGGTAGCCGCCGTCCACGTGGATCATCTCCCCGGTGGTGGCCGGAAATAAGTCCGAGAGCAGCGCGCAAGCGGCCCGGGCAACGAAGTGATGGTGGTCCTTGGACCCCCACCCCAGCGGCGCCTGAGTGGACCACAATTGTTCCAGGCTCTTGAATCCCGGGATGCCCTTGGCGGCGATCGTCGACAGCGGTCCGGCGGCGAGCGCGTTGACCCGGATCTTTTTGGGGCCAAGGTCGCGGGCCAGGTAACGCACCGTCGCTTCCAGCGCCGCTTTGCACACCCCCATCCAGTCGTAAATTGGCCAGGCGATGCGATTGTCGAAGTCGAGGGTGAGCAGGCTGCCCCCGTCGGGCATCAAGGGCGCCACCGCGACCGCAAGCTCCTTGAGGCTGAAGGTCGAAATCCGAAACGCGGTCTGCACGCTTTCCCATGGGGTGTTGAGAAAGTTGCCGCCCAGCGCATCCTCCGGAGCGAACGCGATCGCGTGCAGAGCCCCGTCCAGCTTGCCCCACCTGCCCCTCAGCGACTCGGTAAGTGCCGAGAAATGGGCCGGGTTGGTGACGTCCAACTCCAATACGTCGGCCGGCTTCGGCAGGCGCTTTGCGCTGCGCTCGGTCAGCGACCGCGATCGCCCAAAGCCGGTGAGGACAACCTCCGCACCCTCGTTTTGAGCCAGCTCCGCCACCGCGAAGGCAATGGACTGAGGGGTCAAGACCCCGGTGATCAGTAGCTTTTTACCGGCCAGCAGCATGCGTCACCTCTAAGCGGAAGTGCGGCGATTTACCATTTTCGACACCCTGCAGACTCGGGCTTTTCGATCTGCGGGACAGTTGGGTATTCACTACATTTTCATCATGGCAAGTATCCAGGACTCCTATCTTTCCGGGTCGAACATCGAGTTCATCGAAGGGCTGTACGCTCGCTATCTGGAGGACCCCAAGTCGGTCGACCCGAGCTGGCGGGAGATCTTCGACCAGCAGTCTCGCGACGGGCGGCCCATCTTCCTCAATGGCAACGGCGTAGGTCGGCGCGCGGCCGCCGCGGCGGCGGTCCGCGATCGCGCCACGGCATCCGCCCAGAGCATGGATCTGCAGTCGCGGGTGGACCACACCATCTACGCCTTTCGCCTGCGCGGCCACCTGGTTGCTCAGCTGGATCCGCTGGGACGGCCTCGAGCACGTCTGGACCACGTGGCGGATTACCCGCTGGTGAATGCGCAGCACTTCTCGGCGACCGAGCTCGAGCAATTCGTGGACCCGGGCGGGGTCTACGAGGAAAAGCAGGTGCGGTTAAAGGACTTGGTCGCGCGGTTGCGCCGCACCTATTGCGAGCACGTGGGCGTCGAGTTCATGCGCGTCTCCGACAGCAACCGCCGGCGCTGGCTACTGAAGCGGATGGAGCAAAGCGAGAACCGCGCCACCCTCAGCGCCGAGGAGAAGCGGCGAATTTTGACCAAGCTTTCGTACGCAGTCGGTTTCGAGAACTTCCTGCACACCAAGTACGTCGGGGTGAAGCGCTTCAGCCTCGAAGGGGCGGAGAGCTTGGTTCCAATGATCGATGCGCTCCTGGAGGTATCGGGAGAGCTCGGGGTGCACGAAGTGGTGATTGGGATGGCGCATCGCGGCCGCTTGAACGTGCTGGCGAACGTCCTTGGCAAATCGTTCGATCAGATATTCAGCGAGTTCGAAGGGCCCGCCGACCCCAGCTCCTTCCTCAATCGCGGCGACGTGAAGTACCACCTCGGATTTTCGGCGGACCACGTCACCGAAAAGGGTCATCCAATCCATTTGAGCTTGGCCTTCAACCCCAGTCATCTCGAGGCGGTAAATCCCGTGGTCGAAGGCAGGGTTCGAGCCAAGCAGGATCGCATCGAGGATGCCGAGCGCGAACGTGGACTGCCTTTGGTGATCCATGGCGATGGGTCGTTCCCGGGTCAAGGCGTGGTGGGGGAGACGATCAACTTCGCCGACCTCAGGGGCTATACCACCGGCGGCACCATCCACCTGATCGTGAACAATCAAGTGGGGTTCACCACCGACCCCAATGACGAATACAGCGCTCTCTACTCCTCCGCCCCGGCGCAAATTTTGGAAATGCCCATCTTCCACGTCAACGGTGACGACCCAGAGGCGTGCGTGCACGCGATCCGGCTGGCGATGGAGTATCGGCAGCGATTTCACAGCGACGTGGTGCTTGATCTGGTTTGCTTTCGGCGCTACGGGCACAACGAGGGCGATGAGCCTTCCTTCACCCAGCCCAAGATGTACGAGCTGATCCGGGCCCACCCGACGGTGCGGCAGCTCTATGGCGAGCAGCTGGTGCAAAACGGCGAGATGAGCCAAGAGGAAATCGACACCATCCAGCAGCGTTGCCTGGGGGATTTTAATGACGCCTACGCGCGCGCCAAGAAGGAAAAGCACATTCGCGAGCCGAGCTATCTCGAAGGCCTTTGGAAAAATGTCCGCGGAGGTCCGGACAGCTCGGTGCCACAAGTGGATACCGGGGTCGACGCCAAGCGGCTATCGGACGTTTTGACGAAGCTGGTCACCGTACCGAGCGGATTTACGCCGCACCCCAAGCTGCAGCGCCTGTTCGAGGCTCGCCGCGAGATGGCCGCCGGCAAGCGGCCGCTGGATTGGTCCGCCGCCGAAGCGCTCGCCCTGGCAACGCTCGCGCTCGAGGGCTACCGGGTCAGAATGACCGGCCAGGACACCGAGCGCGGAACCTTCAGCCAGCGCCATGCCGTGTTCCACGACTACAAGACCGGAGAAACCTACGAGCCATTCCAAAACCTCTCCGAGGTGCAGGCCAGTTGCGCGATCATCAACAGCCCTCTCTCCGAGATGGGATGCCTGGGCTTCGAGTTCGGATACAGCCTGGACTATCCTGACGCGCTCGTGGTCTGGGAGGCGCAATACGGAGACTTCAACAACAGCGCCCAGGTGATCATCGATCAGTTCATCGCCGCCGCCGAGGACAAGTGGCGCCGGCTTTCCGGCCTGACGCTGCTGCTTCCGCACGGCTATGAAGGCTCGGGGCCGGAACATTCCAGCGCCCGGCTGGAGCGCTTCCTCCAGCTTTCAGCGGAAGACAACATCCAGGTCTGTTACCCCACCACGCCCGCCCAGTTCTTCCACCTGCTGCGCAGGCAGGTGATTCGCCCCTGGCGCAAGCCGTTGATCGTGATGTCCCCCAAGAGCATGCTGCGAAGGCCGGAAGTGGTTTCCAGCCTGGAGGAGCTGTCCGCGGGCAGGTTCCAGCGGCTGCTCTGGGATAAGTCCGAGGACCCTTCTCAAATCCGACGCCTGCTGCTCTGCAGCGGCAAGATCTATTACGACTTGTTGGCTGCGCTCAGCCCGGGCGAGCGCTGGATCGGGATCGCGCGGCTGGAACAGCTCTACCCGTTTCCGAATGAAGAGCTGAAAGCACTGCTGGGCCAGCTACCGAAGGCCTCTGAAGTCTTTTGGGTGCAGGAAGAGCCGAAGAACATGGGCGCCTGGCGCTACATGCTCCCGCTGCTCCAGGAATTGATCGCATCCCGGCCTGCGAGGTTGCAATTCGTGGGCCGGGTCGAAAGCGCGAGCCCAGCTACAGGCTTCTATGAGGCGCACGTTCTCGAGCAGAAGCAGATTGTCCAGGAAGCGCTTTCGCGAGGGGAAAGCCATGGCCGTTGAAATCACCGTGCCGCAGCTTGGGGAATCGGTCATCGAAGCCGTCGTTAGCAAGTGGAACAAGAAAGAGGGCGAAGCGGCGAAGGTGGATGAGCCGCTGGTCGTCCTCGAAACCGACAAGGTAACCGTCGATGTGCCGTCCCCGGTGGCTGGGAGGTTGACCCAAATCGCGCGCAAGGAGGGAGAGAAGGTCAAGGTGGGCGATGTCTTGGGCAGTATCACGCCCGGACCGGTTTCGGCCGCCGCCGAGGCTCAACCTTCGGCGCCGCCCAAACCGGCGCCAACCGCGACCGCAACCCCCGCCGTCAGCCCACCTCCAGCGGCGCCCGTGGCCCCGGTTCCGGCGGCGGGCCCGGCACCGCCCCGTCTACGCGACGTAAGCTCTTCGGACGGGCGGGGAGCCCTGGTGTCCCCCGTGGCGCGTCGCGTGCTGGAGGGTCACTCCTTGGATGCGAGTCGGGTGCGCGGCAGCGGGGCGGGCGGAAGGATCCTCAAGGACGACGTGCTTCAGGTGCTCGAGGGCGGCGCTGGCACCACCTCGAAGCCGGAGGAAATCGAGCCGCCGCCTCCGAGGACCGAGGGCGAGCGCGAAGAGCGCGTCAAGATGACTCCGCTTCGGCGACGAGTCGCTGAACGCTTGCTCGCGGCGCAATCCAACGCCGCGATCCTCACCACCTTCAACGAAATCGACATGAGCGCGGTGATGGCGCTGCGCAAATCCTACCAAGAGAAGTTCGTCGAGAAGTATGGCGTGAAGCTGGGACTGATGAGCTTTTTCGTCCGGGCCTCGATTGACGCGCTGCACGCTTTCCCTCAAGTGAACGCTGAGATCGACGGAGATGAAGTGATCTTCAAGTACTACTACGACATTGGGGTGGCGGTGTCGGGAAGTCGCGGCCTGGTGGTGCCGGTGTTGCGGGAGGCCGACCGGCTCTCGATGGCCGAGATCGAAAAGCAGGTGGCAGATCTCGCCAACAAGGCCCGCACCGACCGGCTGACGCTCGAGGATCTCAAGGGTGGCACGTTCACCATTACCAATGGTGGGATTTTCGGCTCCATGCTTTCGACTCCGATTCTCAACCCGCCTCAGAGCGCGATTTTGGGAATGCACAACATCGTGGAGCGGCCCGTGGCTCGGGGTGGCGAGGTCGTCATCCGACCGGTGATGTACGTCGCGCTAAGCTACGACCACCGCCTGATCGACGGTCGCGAGGCGGTCCAATTCCTGGTGCGCATCAAAGAGTGCATCGAGGATCCGGAGAGATTACTGCTCGGGGTCTGAGGCGGGGCGCCGGTTGGCAGTCACGCCGAGTGGAAAGCGCGCGGGCAAAAGAAATAAACGCTCACTGGACAGCCGCACGCCCAGCCCGCTAGAAATACCTTGCCTCCGGCCGTAGGCGGTTTGGAGACCGGGCGACGCTTTTTGCCGCCTGTCACAGAAGGAAATGCGAAGAATGGCAACTGGTACTGTAAAGTGGTTCAATGACTCAAAGGGCTATGGATTCATTACGCAAGATGGAGGGGGGGAAGATGTTTTCTGTCACCACACCGCCATCCAAGCCGAGGGGTTCCGCAGCCTCGCTGAAGGTCAGAAGGTCCAGTTCGATGTAACCAAGGGCCCGAAGGGGCTTCAGGCGTCGAACGTCCGCCCGATCTGACCTCAACCGTCATTCGGCCGTAAGTCAAGGCTCAGTCTCGCTCGAGACTGGGCCTTTTCATTGCCGGCAAATTGTGCGCCTCGCCTCGGAAAGTTGGTCATCAATCCAAGTAGAGGTAGACCTGCCGCGAGTGGATTGAAGTCTTGTAGGAGCAAGGGGAAGCGGATTAAATCGAGCGCGGGGCAGGTGCTTGCCTGAAGGGCAGCCGCTGCCGCTCGGCGTGCCCGCCGTTAGAAAAATCTCGGCAAGGAGAACTCAATCGATGCAAGCCAACGCTGCCACCGCCGACGCGACTGAGCTTAAAAAGAAGGGGCGACAAGAAGTCGAAACCGTCACCATTCGCTTCTGCGGCGACTCCGGCGATGGGATGCAGCTGACCGGCTCGGAATTCACCCGCGCGTCCGCGATCGCCGGCAACGACCTGCAGACTTTTCCAGACTATCCCGCCGAAATTCGCGCCCCGGCTGGCACGCTTCCCGGGGTCTCCGGATTTCAGATTCAATTCTCGCAGTCGCCCGTGTACACCCCGGGGGACCAGCCTGACGTCCTGGTGGCGATGAATCCGGCGGCGCTGAAGACCAACCTGGGGGATCTGCCCAGCGGTGGAATGCTGCTGGTCAACACCGGCGCCTTCACCGAACCGAACCTCCTCAAGGCGGGGTACAAGACCAACCCCCTCACCGACGGCTCGCTTTCCAACTATCGCGTGCACGAGGTGGACATCTCGAAGCTGACCGCGCTCTCCCTCGAAGGCAGCGGGCTCTCCACCAAGGAAGTCTCCCGGGCAAAGAACATGTTCGCCCTGGGGCTGATGCTGTGGATGTACAACCGACCCACCGAGCCAACGCTGCGCTTCCTTCGGACCAAGTTCGCCACCAAAGCGGAGATCGCCGCCGGAAACGAGAAGGCGCTCCGGGCGGGATACAACTTCGGCGAAACCACCGAGCTGTTTGCGCACACCTACGAGGTGAAACAGGCCGCGATCACTCCCGGCAAGTACCGCAACGTGTCCGGCAACGAGGCCTTGGCGATTGGCTTCTTGGCGGCATCCAAGCTGTCGGGCCTGCATGGCTTTCTGGGCAGCTATCCAATCACACCCGCTTCCGACATTCTCCACGAGTTGTCGCGGCACAAGAACTTCGACTTCATCACCTTCCAAGCCGAGGACGAGATTGCGGCGGTCAATGCCGCGATCGGCGCTTCCTTTGGCGGTCGCCTCGGGATCACCACCAGCTCCGGGCCTGGCGTGGCTCTGAAGCAGGAAGCGATTGGACTTGCGGTGATGACCGAGCTGCCGGTGATCATTTGCAACATCCAACGCGGCGGACCCTCGACGGGCCTTCCCACGAAAACCGAACAGGCGGACCTGCTTCAAGCGATCTACGGCCGGAACGGGGAATGTCCCGTCCCGGTGATCGCCGCGGCCAGTCCAAGCGACTGCTTCGAGGTCGCGATCGAGGCAGCGCGCATGGCGGTGCGCTACATGACCCCGGTGTTTCTGCTCTCCGACGGTTACATCGCCAACGGGCAGGAGCCATGGCGCATCCCAGACGTGCAGGCGCTCAAGCCGATCCAGATAAACTTCCGTACCGATCCTCGTAATTTCTTCGTCTACGACCGCGACCCCGTCACCCTGGCTCGCGCTTGGGTGAAACCAGGCACCCCGGGACTGGAACATCGCATCGGCGGGCTGGAGAAGGATTTCCTCACCGGAGCGGTTTCGTACGATCCGGCGAACCACGAAAAGATGGTGAGGATTCGGGCTGAAAAGGTGGCTCGGATCGCCCAGGACTATCCACCGCTGAAGATCCACGGGAACCCGGAGGGAGAGACGCTGGTGGTTGGCTGGGGTTCCACCTACGGCGCGATCACCCAGGCGGTGACCGAGCTTCGCCAGAGGGGCCGCTCGGTCTCGAGCGTCCATTTGCGCTACCTCAACCCGCTGCACTCGGAATTGGGAGCCCTGCTCAAGCGCTTCAAGCGAGTGGTGGTCCCCGAGCTGAACCTGGGGCAGTTGCTCAAGTTGTTGCGCGCCACCTACCTGGTCGATGCGCAAGGAATCAACAAGGTCCAGGGCAAGCCATTCAAAGTTTCAGAACTGGTCGCCCGCATTTCGGAGCTCCACTGATGAACATCGTCGCCGATAAAAAGCCGCAGTTGACAAGAAAAGACTTTCAATCCGACCAGGAAGTTCGCTGGTGCCCCGGCTGCGGGGATTATTCGATCCTCGCTCAGGTCCAGAAGGTGATGCCGGAGCTCAACGTGCCGCGCGAAAACGTGGTGTTCATCTCGGGCATCGGCTGCTCGAGCCGCTTTCCCTACTACATGAACACTTACGGGTTCCACAGCATCCATGGTCGGGCTCCGGCGATTGCCACCGGCCTGAAAACGGCGCGACCAGATCTACAGGTATGGGTCGTCACCGGTGACGGCGATGCACTTTCGATTGGCGGCAACCACTTCATCCACACTCTTCGCAAGAATGTGGACGTCAAAATCCTGCTCTTCAACAACCGGATCTACGGCTTGACCAAGGGTCAGTACTCCCCGACCTCGGAGTTCGGCAAGAAGACCAAGTCCACGCCGTACGGCTCGATCGACGCGCCCTTCAATCCCCTCCATCTGGGCCTGGGCGCGGGCGCGACCTTCGTTGCGCGGTCCATCGACGTTGAGCCGCAGCACCTTCAAATGGTGCTCCACCGGATGGCTGAGCACAAAGGTTCGGCGTTCGTGGAGATCTTCCAGAACTGCAACGTCTTCAACGATGGGGCCTACTTCAACATCACCGAGAAGCCGGTGAAAGACGACATGCAGCTTCGCCTGGAGCACGGCAAGCCGCTCATTTTCGGAAAAGCAAAGAACCGGGGAATCCGGCTCAAGGGCTTCACGATGGAGGCGGTGACCATCGGCGAGGATGGCGTTACCGAGAAGGACATCTTGGTGTGGGACGAGAAGGCCGAACCTTCGTTGTCCTTCCTGGTCGCAGAACTGACGCCGCCCAATTTTCCCGCACCGATCGGGGTGTTCCGCGCGGTCGACCGCCCAGTGCACCACGAGCTCGAGGTGGCCCAACGCGCCGCGATGAAGAAAACCCGCGGCGAGGGAGACCTGGAGAAGCTCCTGAATTCCGGCGATACCTGGCAGGTTCGCTGATCAGACGGAGGGGAGCGTCGCCCGCCGCAGCTCACCTTCCTTAGGCGCGCTAAGCCTTTCGCCGCGGGCGACCGCGGCCACGATTTCAGCCAGCTCATCCACTCCATCTAAGAGCGCGGCCGGCCCGGGCTGCAGAATCAAGCTGCTCTTGATTTCGTAGAGCTGATCGTCGCGAACCGCCCTCACCTCGGACCACCTGGGCCGAGTGCGAATCTTTTCCCGCGACGCCTTGCGCCCGCACCAGCTGGCGATCACCACCTCCGGATCTCGCCTGGCCACCTCCGCCGGATCGTAAATTCGCCCCTTGGCCTCGCCATGCTGCCTAGACTCGACGCAGACGTCATCGCCGCCCACCAGCTCGATCAATTCCGAACACCAACGGATCCCGGAGATCAGCGGGTCGTTCCATTCCTCGAAGAATACCCGCGGCCGGCGCGGCAGTTGGGTAGCGCTTTGGGCATGCCGCTCGAGGTTGACCTCCAATTGCCGCGCCAGCTCCTCGGCAGGCTCTTTGACGCCCACCAACGCCCCCACCACGCGCACCGTCTGGAGAATCTCGGCGACCGAGCGCTGGTTGAAAAGGTAGACCGGCACCCCGCGGAGTGCGAGCTGCTTGGCGAGCTCCGCTTGCAAGTCGGAAAATCCCAGTACCAGGTCCGGCTTCAGCTCGAGGATTCGATCGAAGTTGGCGTCCAGAAAGGAGCTGATCCGCGGCTTTTGCCTTGCCTCCTTGGGCCGGACCGTAAACCCAGAGACGCCCACCACCTTGCTGCCGGCTCCAATGCGGTAGAGGATCTCGGTGGTTTCCTCGGTCATGCAGACGATTCGCTCCGGATAACGAGGAGCGGAGCGAAGCAGCGCGGCCAGCGATTCCGGAATCTGGGTTTGTGAATGGGTCACGGCGGGGCGCCAATCTCGAGAAGCTCTTCCAAGTCCTCCACTGGCTCAACCGCCTGCTCCATCATCCGTTGGAGGGTGAAGATCCCAACCGTTTTGGGATTGAATCCACGCTTGGCGGCTTGCCGCATCGCCGCGAAAACGAGCGATAGGCCCACGGTCATGCAGTTTTCCCACTCCAGGGGATCTTGCCGCTCCGAGAAGAAGAGAAACACCATTCCCGGCTGGTACTTCTCACGCGCAAGCTCCATCGCCTCCTTGGGTTCCACCGAGGTGAAGAATCGATGGATGTCGTACCAACGCAGCCGGATGAATTTCCAAAGGAAGAGCTCGACCCGGCCGCAGAGTTTCTTGAGGCGCGCGGGTTCATCCGGCAAAACCCCGAGCCCGGAGATTGCCTCCATCGCTCGGTCGCTCGCCTTCTGATAGGCGCGTAGTTGTTGCCGCGTCAAAGCCATGGCCGCTAGGGCCAATAATCGAACCGCGCGAGCAGCTCAATCCGGGTTGACGTTGGCGAGCTGGTTGCGATGGGCAACCTTTGGCTGGGCGCGTCGCAGCCAACCCAGGCTGTCCACGATGCGAACCGCCAGAAGGGCTGCCAGCAGGACGGCGAAGACCGCCGGCTGGCTCAGGTCTTTTTTTACACGCCAGACGAAATGAATGACCCCAAGAATGGCGGCCACGTACGCCAGACGGTGGAGCAACTTCCAGCGCGCAAAGCCCAGGCGCCTCACCATCTTGTCGGTCGAAGTCGCCGCGAGCGGAATCAGCAGCACGAATGCGGCAAAGCCCACGAAGATGAACTTGCGCTGGGTAACGTCGGCGAGGATGGCCTTCCAATCGAAGCCTTGGTCGATGCCGGTGTAGGTCCCGACGTGGAGCAGGGCGTAGAAAAAGGCGAATAGCCCCAGCATCCGACGAATTCGAATCGGCCAGGTCCATCCGAACAGCAGTTTCAGCGGGGTGCAGGCCAGCGAGGCGACCAAAAACACCAGAGCGACCAAGCCCAGCTGATTGAGCCCGGTGGCGATGGGATTGGCGCCCAGCTGCCCACGCACCGCCCGGATCGTCAGCGCGACAAACGGAAAAAGCGAACCCACGAAGACCGCCGGCTTGAGAAATGGCACCGGGCCGCTGAAGAGCTTTTGCTTGGGCACGGATTAGAAGTTTCTCCGCAAATCCATGCCGGTGTACAGGCTTGCCACCCACTCGCCGTAGCCATTGAAGGGAAGTGTCTTGCGGCGCCGGACTTCGCCGATCCGCCGTTCCGTGGCCTGACTCCAACGCGGGTGGTCCACCTCCGGGTTCACGTTGGCATAGAAGCCATATTCGTTGGCGGCGGCGAGATTCCAGGTGGTGGGCGGCTGTTGTTCGACGAACCGGATTTTCACGATCGACTTGATCCCCTTGAAGCCGTACTTCCACGGAACCACCAGGCGCAGCGGTGCGCCATTTTGGTTGGGCAGGTTCTTGCCGTACAGGCCGGTCGCCAACATCGCCAACGGGTGAGTGGCCTCGTCGATGCGCAAGCCTTCCACGTAGGGCCAATCGAGCACGTGACTGCGCTGGCCGGGCATCTGGTTGGTATCCAGCAGCGTCGTGAAAGCCAAATACTTTGCTCGAGAGGTCGGCTCCACCTTCTTCACCAACGACGCGAGGGGGAATCCCAGCCAGGGAATCACCATCGACCAAGCTTCCACGCACCGCATTCGGTAAATTCGCTCTTCCAGCGGAAACCAGCCCAGCAGGGTGTCGATGTCCAAAGTCTGGGGCTTGTTGACCTCGCCCTCGATCGAGACCGTCCAAGGTCGGGGGCGAAGTTTGCTCGCGTTGCGGGCCGGGTCCGTCTTGTCGACCCCAAACTCATAGAAGTTGTTGTATCCGGTGACGTCCTTGTAGGGCGTCATCGCCTCGTCGGTGCTGTAGGGGCTGCGCGCAGCCGCCGGCGCGACCGGCTCGGCGTTGACTTCTTGCGAAGCCGAAGGCGCTGCACCGGGAGGGGGAGAGGCTGGCTCAGGCGAATCCGCCCGACCGCCGCTCATCACCCACAGCAGGCCGCCGCCTACCGCTGTGGCGGTGCCGGCAAACAGCGCCGCGTTCTTGATGAATTCCCGGCGACGAACGTACACCGGCAGGGGCGTGATTTCGGAGCTCGGCTCGTTGGGAAGCTTGGCCATCGCGCTTATTTACGCAGAACGCGACCGCGCGTTACAGGGGGCACTTGGCGCTGGGGTCCTGTAAGGGACGGATGACCAGCTGCTCGATTTTCTGGGAAGCATTCGTCGTGAGCTGCAGCCGCAGCGGCCCCTTGTCGCAACCCAGCTCAAATTGAGCTGAGCTGGCGCCATCGCCATCCAGCCAACGCCGCAGCTCACAGCGATCGGGCATGGCGGCGGTCCGCTCCAGCTCGCGATGGAGCTTGGTCCGGTCTACCTCGGGCGCGAGCATCGCGTCGATCCCCTCTTGGTACCTTGATTCTGCGAGGACGGGGATCACTCGCCCTGCGATTTTCATCATCGCATCAGAAGGCGGAAGTCGCTCGGTGACTTCCATCCATTGCAGTCGAACAGGTTCGTCAGGCGTGAGAGCGAGCTGTACCTCGAGCAGCCCGCGGTCGCACTCCAGCTGCACCTGCCCCCGCAGTGCATTCTCTGACACCATTTCACCTACCGGCCGACAAGAGCCGTGGCGTCGATGCAGGCTTGCGAGGCCAGCCCGCAGCTGCTCGGGTGGGTTGTATTGAAAGAACGTCTTGTCGAAAAGCCGCTCGGCTCGCGACTCGTCCCACTGCTCGAGCAGCGGCAGCGCAACCATTTGCGCCAATCGAAGCGCCGGGGATGCCGGAAGCCGACGCTTCGACAACGCCCCGCGCGCGGCCAGGGTCTTCGCGGTCTCCAATACCAGCCAAGCCATCGGCGCATAGGTGGCGTTGGCAAACGCGAAAATTCCAACTCCCTGATCTGGGAGGAGCAGCACGTACGAGCCGAATCCGGGAAGGCCTCCCCCGTGGGTAATCATCCGATCGAACTCGCAGGTTTCCGAAGAGCCCCACCCCAGTCCATAACCTGCCGCGCGAGCGTCGATCGGCGAGCTTGCCGCTGGTCGGTTCACGGTTAGGCCCACCTGACGTGTCACTTGATGCGACTCTCGCACCGAGCTACGGCGCACCGGCCCGGTTTCTGGATCGTCGCGCGGCGGCCAGGCGCTCAATTGAAACGAGACGTAGCGCGCGTAATCGCGAACCGAGGTGAACAGCCCGCCCATCGCGGCGAAAGATCCGTCCCCGGGTTGCCGCTCCGCGTGGTCCACGGGCTGCGCAGCCAAAGGACGTCGAACCACCGCCCAATTGCTGGCGCTGGGGGCGTAGCCCTTCGCCAGTCGTTCCCGTGGGACTTCCTTCTCGCTCCAAGCCGTCGAAGACATTCCCAGCGGTCGCAGGAGGTGGCGGGTGACGTAGTCCTGATAGCGCATCCCGGACACCCGTTGAACGATGAGACCGGCGATCGCGAATCCCAGATTCGAGTACTCGAATTGAGTGCCCGGCGAGGTGGAGAATACCAGGCACCGCTGCAGCATCGCCGAGAAGTCTCGCTCGCGCATGTCCAGTCGCGGATCCGCCCAGGCGTTGTCCTCCGGAAGCCCGGCGGACTGAGACAGCAGCTCCCGAACTGTCGTAGGCGGCGAGTCGCGACTGAAAAGCTTGAGCCGCGCCAGCTCGGGCAGGTATTTGCTCGCCGGATCTTCGAGCGAAAGCTTGCCCTCGTCGCGCAGCTTGAGGATCGCAAGCCCGGTGAAGCTCTTGGTCATCGAAGCGATCCGAAAAACAGTATCCGGGTCGATCGGCACTTGGCTTTCGATATCGCGAACGCCAAATCCCTTGGCGTAGATCAGCTCGGTGCCCACCGCGACTCCGACCGCCAGGCCGGGCAGCTTTTGCTTTTCGCGGTACTGGGCGAACCCCTTTTCGAGCTCGGACACAAGCTCCAGGATCTTCGCTTTGCGAGCCGCGTCCGAAAGATCAACCGCCGCGGGCCAAAGCGGTGGCCCCTCCAGCCTGAGCGGCGCAGCCGCGGAAGTCTCGGCTGGGCGCCTTGAGGCGCAAGCGGTCACCGCCGCCATCATGCATAGCCAACCGGGTGCAAGGCGCATCCAGCTTCGGTACGGCCGTGCCCTAGCGCGCTTGCGATGCGCCACTTTGAGCCCCGAGCAGCGCTTCGGCGGTGGTGAATTTCGGTTCGATATCGACCGGAACTTGAGTCAACCGATCAAGCACCTTTTGGACCGGAGGGCGAACCACCGATAAGCTCGCGAGCATCTGCACCGCGCGGGAATGATCTCCATGAGCTTGGAGGGTCATCAATTCTCCAGTCAGCGCTGTCACCGCGGACTTCACCTTCGAATCGTTGACGAAGAACGTTCCGCCGCCTGAGACGCCAAAGCCACCCTGGTCGAGAAGGTAATTGAGCTGAAGGGCGATTCCCTTCGCGTGAGCCTCGGTAAGCCCAAAACGCAGTGAGCGGAAACAGGAGGCCAGGAAGGTCGGGTAGAGGGTGGATTCCATCGACTTGGGAAGGACGCCCTTGTCGATCAGATACTGGAGGGCAAACAGGCCGGAGATGTCCGCCTTCGCCTCTTCGATCGCGCTGTAGGTCTCCTTGAGCTCCTCTCGAACCGTGGTGGCTCGACCTGCGGCGGAGATCACATGGGGACCCAGCCCATGCATCAACTCGTGCATCAGAATGTGCGTGAAGAATGCGTCGAAGGCCACCTGCTTCTGATCCTTGGGATCGAGGGCGACCTTGGCGATGGGGAGAAGGACGATCTTGAATTTCGCCTCCTGAACGTTCTTCAGCATCACCCTCTTGGCACCCTGCTCGTGGGTGATTCGCTCGTCGTTAGGGAGGTTGTACGCCGCGGTCTGCACGGCGTGGTTGCCATCCCCGGCGCTGAAAATCGAATTCACCACTCGGATCGGCGACATCGCGCCCAGTTTGCGATTGCGAAGTTGGGCATCGATGGGCAAGTGGTTTTCGATGTCTTGCAATTGCTCGCCAAATTTGGCCAGCTTTGCAGTTTCTGCTTCGTCCCTCACCGTGACGAACGCCTCGAAAGCCGCCTTGGCGTTGAACCATTCGTCCTGGTACACCTCGTAAGGACCCAAGGTCGGTTCGATCGCGGATGTCAGCTGCATCCAGGCGAGGTCGCTCTGGTAATAGTCGTTCGAGGCGAACGCCTCGGCGCGCTGGTTCAAGAACTTCCGGAGCGCGTCGTCGGCAGTGAGCACCGCAGCCTCTTTGAGCAACGAGCCGATGCTCGCCAATTCCGGCTGGTACTCTTGGCTGTAGGGAACGATCTGGAATTTGCCGGTTCTCTCCGGGCTCCACCGAATCACCGTGTAAAAGCTCATCGCCAACTTTCGTTGGGGCTCATCCAGCGATTGGGTCCACTTCTCGACCGCGCTCTTGCTCGCGCCCGGTGGGTAGAAGTTCGCGGCAGCGGGCCTGGGAGGAGCTCCGGGGATGAACGGCATCTCGCGATCGAGTGCCGACCAGGGGCCCTTGTTGATGACAAAGTAGTGCAGCCGCGCCTTCCCCAATGGCGAGGCGTCTTTGGCCAGCTCGAGCAACAGCGCCTCGCTGCCGCTCCACCGCTGGCGCAGAAACAAACCGTCGATCAACTTCGCGGCCTGGATCAGCTTGACCAGCGCGGCGCGCTCCGAAGCCGGCAACCAAGACAGATCGGCGCCGATTTCGGTGGGCGCAAATCGAGCTGACATCTTGTCGAGATCTGCTGCGGACGAAACCATGTTGGCCCCCGTGACGTGGGAGCACGCCGCAAGCGCGACGAGCAATGGAAGGTGCATCGCCCACTCCTAGCTTGGAGTGGGGTGGGCGTCACCCCTCTTCGTCACTCCATTCGGCCGAAAGTGTTTGCTGACGACGCGGAGCAGTTGATCGCTGTCGAAAGGCTTCTTGATGAACCCGTTAACCGAGGGGGCCACGATGATCCCCGCCGAGACCACCACCACTGGGACGTCTGCGAACTTCGGATTGGAACGAAACACTTCGAGGAATGCGTGGCCGTCCATCACCGGCATCATCAAGTCCAGCAACACCAGACCGGGCTTGTGGAGCTTATCGAGGAGGCGCAAAGCTTCCGCCCCATTGGCGGCGCTGCAGGCGCGGTAGCCCTCCGCCTGGAGAATCTCCTGCATCGCCTCCCGAATGTCGACGTCGTCTTCGACGATCAGTACCGGGTTTGCCGGACGGTCCTCGTTCACCGCCTCCCCCACAAAACATTTACATGCTTGCTATACGGGAGATCGAGCGAGCTGCGTTGTCCGAAGGAAAACCCTGCGCGGAATCTCTGTCAATCTTTGTCCAAAGGTAGGTTTGAGACTTACGCTTGCTCACCGCGCATCAAGTCTGCGTAGGTCTCGCGGCGCCGAATCAGCCGAAAGTGGTTGCCCTCCACCAGCACCTCCGCCGGTCTCGGCCTGGAGTTGTAGTTGGAGGCCATGCTCATGCCGTAGGCGCCCGCGCTCATCGCCGCAAGCAGGTCACCTGGCTTGGGAGTAACCAGCTGGACGCCCCGTCCCAGAAAATCCGCTGACTCGCACACTGGACCCACCACGTCCATTTTTTGACGCCGTCCGGGGCGGCGCAGCGCCGGTCGCACCTCGTGGTACGCCTGGTAAAGAGCCGGCCGTATCAGGTCGTTCATCCCGGCATCCACCACGACGAAGTTTCGCTTCGCGGTGCGTTTACGGTAGAGAACTCGCGTGAGAAGAACTCCGGCGTTGCCCACCAGGGCGCGGCCGGGCTCAAAAATCAAGGAAGCGCCGGTCTCCTTCGCAGCCTCCAGGATCAGGCCGACGTATTCGGCGGTGGATGGAGGCCGCTCTCGGGCGTAGGTGATCCCCAGTCCACCTCCGACGTCCAGCAAATCCAAATCCAATCCCGTCGCTATCAGATGGCGGTACAGCCGCGCCACTTTGCTCAACGCGATGCGGATCGGCGCCAAGTCGACCAGTTGGGACCCGATGTGACAGTCCAGGCCACGGGCCTGAAGTCCCTTCATCCGCCGCGAGCGTGCGTAGAGCGCGACCGCCTCCCGAAACGGGACTCCGAATTTCGAGCTGCTCAGACCGGTGGCGATGTACGGATGCGTTTTCGCGTCCACCTGCGGATTGACCCGGATTGCAAACGGCGCACGCACCCGAAGTTGCCGCGCCAGCTGGTCGAGGGCATCCAGCTCTTCGGAGCTCTCCACGTTGAAAAGCAAAATTCCCCGTCGCAGGGCCTCGAGCATTTCTTCGAGAGTCTTTCCCACGCCGGCGAAAACCACCTTGCGCGGGTCAGCGGAAGCCCGAAGCACCCGGGACAACTCTCCGCCGGAGACAATGTCAAACCCGGCGCCTAGTTTCGCAAACAGTTGCAACAACCCGAGGTTGGAGCTGGCCTTGACCGAGTAGCACACCAAGTGGGGCTTCGAGCCGAAGGCCTGCTCGATTTCGCTAAATTGCTCCGTCAGCGCCCG
>Ga0126384_10000464_pt1 | contig 22139 bp, 13 predicted proteins | sample PanSoiMetPlot_36_FD_92543 | JGI IMG/M metagenome (GOLD analysis project Ga0126384, IMG submission 92543) | Tropical forest soil microbial communities from Panama - MetaG Plot_36 | ecosystem: Environmental > Terrestrial > Soil > Tropical forest > Bulk soil | place: Panama | collected 2016-02-17 | reverse complement strand
CGGTGCCGCGTTCTCGCTTGATGGCCAGCGTTCAAACGGCGGGATCTTCGGCGAACCGACAGCCAGTCAACCGTCACTGGAAGCAATCGGCGAACTTACAGTGCTGTCAAACAACTTTACCGCTGAGTACGCGGGCATCGCCAACATTCGTGTAGATACGAGGCGTGGACAGAAGAACTTTCACGGCTCGGCCTTCTATAATAACAAGAACTCAGCCCTGGCGGCCTGGTCACTTCGCGACAAGATCGATCTTGCGAATTTCGTGCCTTCCTTCGCCCGACCTGATTTCCCCAAGCCCTATTTTAATCTCAACGAGACAGGCGGCTCGTTGAATGGACCCATACCGTGGATTGGAAAGAATAGGACCTTCTTCACGGTTGCCTATGAACGTCGTTGGCAGGTCAGCCCTTTCCGTTTTGCAATGCGCAATTCCGTGCCTAGCCAACCGCTTCTCAGCGGCGACTTCTCACATTTAGTTGATGCTCGTAAGCCGACCGTGCCAGCGGAAGTGTTGCCTCTATTGACACCGCAAGAGCTGGCTGCGAATACAGTTTTGGTGGGAACATCACGGCGCTTTATCACAATCCCGCAGCGTCTCCTTAATCCGAGTGTAAGCAAACTAATCTCAGCTTATTTTCCGACATCCAGCCTAAATGCACCGATCGATTCGATTGGGCGATTGTCAGACTTCGCGCAGAACACGACCGCGCGGTTGACTCGCGACCTCCTGACGACGCGAATTGATCACGACTTCTCTCCGAAGGACAAGATCTATGGAGTCTACAACTACCAGAAGACGCCTAGCCGAACGACCTCGTATGCCGGCGTTTTCCCCGCCTTCGGGCTCCTTCTGTCGGATCGCAAAAATCACACGTTGTCGTTGTCCTACACCCATCTTTTCTCACCCAACCTCATCAACGAAGCGCGAGGTGGCTTCAATAATGAAAGCTTCCTCAGACACGCTCCTTTTACGCTTCACCAGTATCTCACTTCGATTGGCTTCAACGATGCTGATATCAGCTCTGTTGGTGCGGTGCTCGGTTCATCAGCCCTTGACACTTTTGGCCAAACAGCGCTTGCCATCGGCTCGACAGGCGGTTCATCAGTCTATGCACCCATCAGTAATGGTGGCAGAAGCGTGAACCGCAGGCTTGATCAGAAGCTGATCACATTCGGCGATACGGTGACGTGGGTGAAAGGTAGTCACACCTTCAAGGGCGGCGCAGATGTCGTGCACAACCGAGGCACGGATGGTTTCGTTGCCAACAGAGGTAATCCGCGCGGCCGTATCAACTATGCCGGCAGCTCTTCAGGCAACAACGCTCCCACCGCATTTGCTCGTTTCCTAACTGGCCTGTCACCAAGTAGCGTTAGTTTTGTTGACCGCCTTCGCCCGCAACTCGATGCCACCAACTTCGAGTATGGATTTTTCTTCCAGGACGATTTCAGGGTACGTCCTAATGTGACTCTCAACCTCGGACTGCGATATGAACTGATCACTCCGTTTGTCGATCGTAACAATCTTCTGGTGAACTTTGATAAAGATTTTGTTAACCCAACGACTCATCGAAAAGGCCGTTTCGTAGTTCCGACCGCCGATGTAATTCCGTTGGTCGATCCACGGATCGTGAACTATGGAGTGGTTACGGCCAAAGAAGCAGGCGTGAGTCGTGGATTGGTGAATAGCGATCGGAACAATTTTGCGCCTCGCCTGGGGATTTCATGGCGTCTTACGGAAAAGACCGTATTGCGTGGAGGCTACGGTGTCTTCTACCCCACATCTGCGGCTCAGGGCATTCGTGATGCTCTTGCGTCGGCGCCATTTAATCAAGGATTGACAAAGAGCGGAGCGGTGATCCCGCTCGGCGGCTGGCCCGGTGGCTTAACTCCACCAGGAATCACCCCGTTTTCTGGCGGCAGGTTGAATACTTTCGGCAACACTCCGACCGCGAACAATATTCCCTTCGATTTACAACAGCCGCGCATCGAGCAGTACAACGCGACATTTGAGCACGAGCTAGCCGGCAAGTTCGGCATCCGAGTGTCATATCTCGGAACGAGAATGCATGGATTGATCGGCGGTATTGACCTAAACATGCTACCGCCTAGCGCCACGCCCTTCGGTACATTCAATGAAAATGGTGATCCATGCAGCCCGGATGACGGCGATTGCACTATCTCTGCTGCCGATGCGGCCCGTCGCCCGTTTCCAGAGCTTGGATCATTCTTAGCGAGTTATAAGAATTTCGGAAATGGCAGATCCAATGCCCTCCAGGTGGAAGTCAACCGGCGCTTCGTGAATGGCTTGACCCTTAACGCTAGCTATACGTGGCTGAATCAGAAGGGCAGTGGCTTTGATACCGGCAACTCGAGCCTCGGCGGAACTTCATATAACCAGTTCAATCCAAATAACGATTTCGCGCGCGACGCTTTTATCTCAGGTCACCGCTTCGTCTCCTACGGAATGTACGAGTTGCCGTTGGGTAAAGGCAGAAAATTCGGGAGTGATATGCCTAACTGGGCCGACGCTGCATTTGGCGGCTTCCAGCTCTCCTGGAACATGTTCGCTAAAAGCGGCACAGGATTCACGCCTTACTGGGAATGCGGCAATTGCGATCCTGTTTTTCCTGGAAACATTGGCAGCGAATTCCTCGACGCGGTTGGTGGGTTTAATGGCACCAGCTTTAGGCCCACTGTTTTAAATGCTAACCAATACATAAAGCAGGGAGATCAGTTCTTTAATCCGTCTGCTTTTGGTCCGCCGACTGTTGGGGCTGACACACTAGATAACCCAAACCTCGCGCGGCGCAATATTCTGACCGGCCCCGGCACATGGGGCGTGAATCTCGGTCTGCACAAATTTTTCCACATCAAAGAGAACACGCAGCTGGAGGTCGGAGCGGATTTTGATAATGTGTTTAATCACCCTCTGCGTTCACCTGCAGACATAAACTTCGCGAATCTCGGAGCGTTCTTCCTTGACGTTGATCCTGCAACCGGTAGGTTGTTACCGATAACCAGGTTTGACCCCAACCCGGATTTTGGTCGCACCGTCCAAAGCTTCACGCAGGAAGGAATTGACAATCGCCGGGCAATACGGTTGCGGCTCCGCCTCTCATTCTGAAACCAGAGCGCGGATGGACATGGAGTGAGTACGGGGCGGAAAGAAATATCATTTTGCCTCAAGCTCTGTTTGTTCCCCTGTTCGCGTTGCAAAGGGCAGGAGGTGGTGGGGTCCAATGGTTAAAGCGGTCTCAGTCGGTCACACCTTTACGCGAAAACCGAATCTCGCTGACGTTAAGGCGGCTGGACATGACATGCTGCGGCTGGTGAACCGTCGTATCCTGCTGAACATCCTCTCTGATCGCCAACCAATCTCGCGTGCGGAGATCGCAAAGATTAGCGGCCTCAACAAAGCCACGATCTCCACTATCACAGATGAGTTACTTAAAGATTCATGCATTATTGAAGATGGGTTTGGACGAACCACACCAATTGGTGGCAAGCCGCCCACCCCGCTGAGACTGAACGCCAAGCGTTTCGGCCTGTTCGGAGTAGACATTAGAGCTGATGAAACGATTCTGGCACTCAGTGATTTCAACAATCGGATCGTCGCCCGGATTAGTTTTGAAACCGGCTCTGAGGCTGCCTCATTCCTGAATAAGGTTGCCAGGGAGATTCGAAAGCTTCGCACGAAACACGATACCTTCATCGAGTTTCCGGGAATCGGAGTTAGTCTGCCCGGACTTGTCGATAACCATAGTGGCAAATTTCTGCTGTCAGTTGTTTTGCCATGGCTCGATGTACCAGTGGTCCAACTCCTCGAAAAGGCGACCGGACTTCCTGTAACGATTGACAACTCGGCCCGCTGTTCAGCGCTGGCTGAGATCTGGCACGGCAAAGCTCAATACGCGCACGTGCGGAACCTTTTGTATATCGGTGTCAGTACGGGTTTGGCTTGCGGTGTTGTAATCGATGGTGGTCTATATCGTGGTGGAAACAACACGGCGGGCCAGTTTGGACATATACCTATTGAATTGAATGGTCCTGAGTGTCGTTGCGGGCAGCGAGGATGCTGGGACTTGTATGCGTCGGACAAGGCAACACTCAAACGATATTCGGATATGCGCGGCATTGGCGGAAAGCGAGTCTCGACGATGCGCAAGCTGGTTGAACTCGTTGATTCCGGTGATACGGCTGCAACGGAAGCAGTTCGTGAAACCGCACGTTACCTTGGCATCGGAATTACCGGTTTAATTAATGGGTTGGATCCGGAAATAGTTGTCATCGGAGGCGAAATCACAAAGGTGTGGGGCGTGATTGAGCCAATTATTGTCGAAGAAACGAAGCGCAACTTGTTGGCTCCTCGTTCACGCAGTATCGCCATTAGACCATCAGCTTTCGAAGTGCGTCCAAGTCTGAAGGGGGCGCTTACGCTCGTTCAAAATAGTCTTCTCTCAGTCCCCCATATGGGCTGAGGTGAGTTTAAAGTGTCTCAACAGAGAATGACTCCAGATCAAATAAAGACAGTGTTGATGGGTGGCCTTATTCCCGCAGTACCTGTGATGTTTGACCGCGGTCGTAATTTTCACCAATCTGCACATGAGGCATATGTCGCCTATATGCGGAGACAAGCGATAGCTGGCGTTGCTGTCTGGGCGCATACAGGAAGAGGACTCCTTCTTAACGCCAACACAGCACGCCGAGTTATCCATGATTGGCGGCAAGGTCTGCCAGCCAAGACTTTGATCGCCGGCGTAGGTAGTAGCAGCAAGGAATCAAGCCGTGCGACGAATGAGACGTTGGCAATGGCTTCAGCGGCTGCTGAATACGGCGCGGACGCTTTACTTGTCTACCCTCCCTCCTGGTTAAGACAAAACGAATCGGTAGACAAACTGATAGTGGATCACCACGAACGACTTTCGAACCTGGGCTTACCGCTTGTCTTGTTTTACCTCTATGAAGCTGCAGGTGGAGTCCGTTACAGCGCGAGTGTGTTAGATGACCTCTTATCACTCCCGAACGTGATCGGCATCAAGATGGCGACACTTGACAGCGTGATAACGTTTCAGGACGTCGCGCGGCACCTCCAAACTCGCCACCCGGACAAGCTTTTAATAACCGGCGAAGATCGTTTCCTTGGATACAGTTTGCGCCGAGGCGCACGGGCAGCATTGATTGGGTTGGGTTCAGTTTGTTCCGAGTTGCAAACTGAATTGCTCACGGCCCACTTCGCTGGCGACGGAGCGCGTTTCCTGGAACTGTCTGATGCGATCGACAAACTTGCTGAAGTGCTTTTCGTCGATCCTATGGAGGGCTACATTGGAAGAATCCTAAGGGCACTTGCGCTACTGGACATCATTCCGGCGGAGGCCGCATACGATCCCTGGGGACCTGACTTGAGTGAGACTGAGATACAGAATATTGGAGCGGTTTTGAGTATGGTGACGGCTGGTTGCGTTAGTTGATTCGTATGTTCTCCCTAGTGCAAGGACAAGCTGAGATTGAGGCATCGCAACGTGCGGCTCTGACGCGCGATTACGAAAGATTTCGTACTGGGCTACCGACGAGGCTCGAGCAATATGTTCAGGAGCAGTACCAGATCGATCTCAGCAGTGAGTACGGCGATCTCTTCATTAAGAATCCTTTCGGCAAGGCCTCGGGTCAGCTTTCGTTGAATACGTCTCAGGTCCGTCGTGACTGCGAAGAGGGACTTGGCTTCGTCGTGCTGAAGTCGATTATCGCTGAAGACGCTTCGGGGGCTCAGTCGATGAGTGAGTGGGCGATCGAAGAGACCCGCATGGTTGTTGAGAGGATTGTGGGAAAGGACCAGACACAGGGTTGGACCGTCTCGTGGAAGGGTCGTGGGTGGTACGACACCTTCGAAAAGTACCTTGAGTTTTTTGAAGAGGCGCTTTCGATCGCGAAACCTGTTTCGGTGCTGGTGGTTCCTTCATGCAAGTACCACTTACCCAGGGCCGCTGAAGATCAGTGGAAAACTGGAGAGTACGAATACACGACGCAGCGTCTGATGAAGATCTGGCAACGGCATTATTCGAATGTGCCGATGCCCATTGAAAAAGACTTCAGCCCAACACTCGCTGGCTCAGATCGAGCAGCTCAAGCAGAAATAATTATCCAATGGCTAACACGCGTTACCTCTCTGATCAGAAGGGCGGCATCGTCAGCACCGATAAAAATTGGGCTAAAGGTCTTCAACGCAATTCTCGACGATGCTTTTCAGCTCGAGATGCTTCGCGCAATAAACGAGCAATGTTCAGGTGACGAAGTTCCTGATTTTCTTGTCTATGCCAATCGATTGTTCGATCCAAATCGCGAGTTCGATGGGGTACGCGGAATCGCTTACGGTGGTCCGGATCTCAGTGCCCGTAATCTGGCAGTGCTTACCGAGATGCGCTTACTCGAACGATCGGGAAGTATTCCTGTTTGTAGGCTGCCAATTAGCGGCACTGGAAACATCGTCTCTGGTCGGATTGCGGCTGAATACCTGTTACGTGGCGCGAGTAGTTTTCAGATGCACACTTATTTTCAACTGCCCAGCGGTGAATACTCGATGCAGACCGGAGGAAAGACTGCACGTGCACTACTTGAGCTTTGTTTTCATCCGGAAGAAGGACTACTCGCGTGGTTGTTGCATCTGCGTCGCGTATTCGATTGGCCTGCCGAATGGAACATAAAACAGATGGCTGACTTTTGTATTGAGCCGGCCAATAACGTTTGGGCGGAGCATGCATCAGCACTGAGCTAAGGCGCGATGCACGATCCAAAGATGAGTGAGATCCGTCTGCTGCGGGAGTCGGATATCGCTGCGGCAATGGAATTGAAAGACTTTGCGGGTTGGAACCAAACCGAAAGCGATTGGCGCTTACTACTGAAACTTGAACCAGATGGGTGCTTTGCTGCGCTGCTCGGCGACCAGCTCGTTGGGACGACCACGACGACATGTTATGGACGTGAACTCGCGTGGATCGGAATGGTACTAGTGCGGCCAGAAGAGCGGCGCTCAGGCGTTGCTACGAAGCTAATGACAACAGCGCTCGATTACCTTAGTCAAAGGGTCGCCACAGTGAAGTTGGACGCGACCCCGCAAGGCAAGCAGGTCTACGAGAAGCTTGGTTTTCAGGTTGAGTCACACCTCGAACGATGGAGTGTGGTAGCGAATTCGACGAAGCTCGTCAGCGAGGCATCAGCTCCAGCAACCCTGGACGCCAAAGCGCGTCGTGAGTTGTTTGCACTCGATCGTTGCGCATTCAATGCCGATCGGTCGCAGCTGCTAGACGCATTAATTGATAACGCTTCTGTGCCACCTGTGTTGACTAGATCCGGTGATGGCTTGTTAACGGGTTACGCGTTGTCGAGACCCGGCAGTAACGCAGAATACGTTGGCCCTGTTGTCGCAATGGAACCTGAGCAACTCGGACCTTTGCTTGATCGAATGTTGAGTCAATTGGTTTCACGACGCGTGTACATCGATTTCAATACGGACAGTAATAAATCAGGGGTCTTGCTAGAGCGGGGATTCGTAAAGGAGCGCGGTTTTATTCGCATGTGTCGCGGAAAGCCGAGTACCAGAACCTTGCCCTTCGTAATTGGGATCGCTGGTCCTGAACTTGGCTGAGTACTAACCCCCAAAGCAGTTAACCGCGATTCGTCCATCAGACTTTTCGAGGAGGAATATGGAATCAACGGCAATGATGAAAGAAGGACTCGCCCGACATTTTCACGCGGACCATCTGAACGTATACGTATACGAGAGTCGCAATCAAATGGGAAAAGCGGCAGCTTCTGTCATTGCTGCCGAGATCAGACGCGCTATTCAAGAACGCGGCAAGGCAGTCGTAATCCTGGCCTCAGCACCATCACAAAACGAGTTTCTCGCGAATTTGGCTGCGGCTCCGGACATTGATTGGTCGCGAGTGACTGCTTTCCATCTCGACGAATATCTGGGGATGGCGGACAAAGCCCCACAGTCGTTTCGCAGGTTCCTAATTGATCGCCTGGTGGACAAAGTGCCTCTCGGACAATTCCACGGCTTACGTGGTGAAGCTGCAGACGGAGCACAGGAGAGCAAACGTTATGCGCAGCTGCTGCAGGAGAATCCGCCTGATTTTGCCGTACTCGGCATCGGAGAAAACGGGCACCTTGCGTTTATCGATCCACCGTTCTGCGATTTCAACGATCCGGAACTGGTAAAGGTAGTTGAACTGGACGAGGTATGCAGGAACCAGCAAGTGAATGACGGTGCATTTGAAACGCTTGATGAAGTGCCAGGCGATGCCTTGTCGCTGACCATTCCGACATTGATGGCGCGTCCAAAGCTATTTGCAATCGCCCCAGGGCCAGCTAAACGACAGGCAATTAAGTCGACAGTTGAAGGACCGGTAAGTACAAGTTGTCCTGCATCTATTTTGCGGACACATAAGGACGCGCATCTGTTTATCGATAATGACTCGGCAGAGTTTCTTAGCCAATAAGTCGTTGTCGTCAATACTGCCCGAAACGCTTTCTATCACTGACAAGTAATCATTCAGCAGCCGGTTCCTGGAGAGAACAGCATGCACAGTTCAGTTCACGTCATCGATTACGTGGTGCTTGTTTGTTATCTCTTGCTGATGGCGGGTATCGGTGCCTACTTCATGCGTTACATGCGTGTAGGCGCAGATTTTCTCAAAGGAGGTAATCGCGTCGAATGGTGGGTTGCTGGCATGGCTTCGTTCATGTCTGGTTTTTCAGTGTGGACATTCACAGGTGGTGCCGGCTTCGCATATCGACAGGGAGTCATCGGAGTTTTCCTGATGGCGTTGGCAGTGCCGGCCTTCATGTTTGGCTATCTTGTGTTTGCGCAAGCCTGGAGACGCTCACGAGTCACAACAGTTGTTGAGTACATCCGCAGTCGCTTTGGCGAAGGCACTCACAAGTTGTTTTCGTGGCTAACTGGTCCAAGCCAGTTGATGTTTGGATCAGTACGACTCTTTGCCTTGTCCAGTTTTATGTCGATCGCACTCGGCATCCCCGTCGAGTATCTGGTGATCATCTGCGGGCTGGTTGTGTTGGCGTATACAGTGCTCGGCGGGTACTGGGCTGTTTGCTTCACCGACATGTTTCAGTTCATGTTCCTGTTTCCGATCGCCTGCGTTTTGATGGTTCTTTCGCTGTCGAACGTCGGCGGCTTCAGCCACTTCGTTGTTCAGGCACCACAAGGTTACTTCAATCCGCTCACAGGTGATTACGGTTGGCTGTTTCTGCTCGTTTATACGGTTTCACAGACTACTGGCTACAACAACTTCGGCAATGCGCAACGTTATTTCTGTGCAGACACTGAGCAATCAGCAAAAAGAATTGCCATCCTGTGCATGGTGTTGTTTACGATCGGCAGCGTCATCTTCTATTTACCGCCACTCGTCGCACGGGTTGCCTTACCGGAGCTAGGAACGACGGCGAACGGCCTCAAGCAACCTTCTGAAGCCGCCTATATTGCGATGGGTTTGCGCGTTTTGCCGCCTGGCATGATTGGTGTACTGCTCGCTGCAATGCTTGCGTCGTCGATGGCCTCGTTGTCGGCGCATAACCACATCATCACCGGGATTTTCGCGAAAGACATCTATCAGGGTTACCTGCGGCGTGACGCCTCTGATCGCCACATGTTAACGGCGAGTCGCATCACTTCACTTGGTGTCGGCCTCATTATGATTTGTGTGGCAATGCTCTTTGCCCAAGGCGCTACCGGCATCTTCACGCTGCTCTTCATTCTTGAATCAATGTTCTTGATCCCGCTTGGCCTGCCACTCCTTTATGGATTTCTTGCGAAAGGTGGACCATGGTGGGCAGCTGTTTGTGCTTACGTCGTCGGCGCAATCACATCGCTGTTCGTCAATTTCTATCTCAACCGTTATCGCGGCATGGGTCTGAATGAGACCTACTTGATCGGGATTCCTGCGATCACTACGACCATCGCTTTTTTTGCGCCGGTGTTGTTAATAAAACCTGGCGGCGAGTTTGCGCGGCGCGTTGATGCGTTCTTTCAAAAACTAGAGACACCAATAGATTCAGCGACTGAGCTGGGAGCAAGCGGAGTCTCGGGACGTGGACAGTTAGCGCTGGTTGGAAAGGTCACAACAGGAATGGGGTTGGCTTGTTTTCTGCTTGTCGTTGCGAGTTCTCCTGGTCGCGATCGGTTGATCATTGGAATCTATGCGGTTGTCACGACGCTTGTGGGTCTCGCGTTTATCGCTGCTGGTCGAGTGCCGACCGAGTTAGGCGGTGTTCGATCAGAGTCACATGCGGGAGAACCCGCGTCAATGATCGATAGATAGTGTACATCCAGCGATTACGCAGAATGCGTAGACTTTGAGGTCATCGATCATAGCGTACGGTCGAGAATGAATAAACGTGCAGAAGACTACTAACAACCAACGCTCAAGCAATTTCGAATCGTTGCTGAGCGCTACCTTGTGTTGGCGCGTTGCGATTTTAGCCCTCACTCACTTCGCCCTTGCGGTAACGGCAGTTGCCTCGATTCGAACGATCTGGGCCGTTAATGATGGGGAAAGAATTGCGCGTGATGACGTGAAGAATCCGAACAAGGCCGCAAACTCAGCCTGGGACGGGCACAGGATCAAGATCTTCGGCGCGCGTAATGAGATCATCGCATTCCAGATCATTGTAGAAGCTGATAAGGACGGAATCAGCAAACTCTCTGCAGCGCTACCAGAATTACGGCAATCAGAGGGAACAGCGAGCATCACATATCTTGCGCCCCAACTCGATCCCACACTCTACTACAAACGTCCGATTCAAATTTTTTCAGTCAACTACATGAACGTGGAAACGCCTTCTCGTGCTCAATGGGTTTATGAGTCTGGATCGCCGGCCGCTCCAAAAGACCCTACCGGTTGGAAGCCGGTCCAGTTGGTTCCGGAAAATGCAAAAGCAGGACGTGGAGGCTTTCCACTGAACGTGCTCAGCGGATTGAATCAATCAGTTTGGTTCGAGATTTACACCGATCGCAGCTTGCCCGCCGGCATCTACAGCGGGACCGTAACTGTCACTGGGGATGGTCGCAAGATCACGATTCCGATTGAGTTGGAGCTTTTCGATTTCACCCTTCCCGATCAGAACAGTATGCAGGCAATGGTTTACTACGAGAGTCTGCAACCAAAGTTGTATCAGGGTCGTGACCTCGATCCTCAGTATCACCGCTTTGCACATCGCCAGCGCATTGAGTTGGTGCATGGCTATGACAGGGCTGAGGTGGAAGGGGCCCGCGCTCGATTTGATGGAACTGACTTTTCACACGCCCGAGGATACGACGGACCGGGTGAGAATGTCGGAAATCAAATCATCCCGCGCACATTCTATGGCCCAGGAAAACTTTTCGACGAGCGAGCGAGTGCCTGGCGTGAAGCTGATAGCTGGATAACGTTTCTTCATGAAAACTTTCCAAATGCGCTAACGTTTCTATATCTACCTGATGAACCTGGGCCCTCGCAGTACAAATATATTCGTCAACTCGCTGATAACATCCACTCCAATGCCGGCCCAGGAAAGGCGCTACCAACGTTTGTAACAAAACGTTATGTGAAGGAGCTCGACGGAGCCATCGACATCTGGGACACCGGTCCACTCGGTTACGACATAAAACGGGCCGAGGAAGAGCGACGTCGAGGCCACAAGTACTGGATCTACAACGGTGGCCGTCCAGCTGCTGGTGCGATCGTCATCGACGCCCCGGCCACAGACGCACGCGCTACCATCTGGGCCTGTTTCAAACACGGTGTCGACAATTACTTTTACTGGCACGGAGTACACTGGCAACACAACCGGCAAAAGGTAGGTGAACGGAAGCAGAACGTTTGGGCAAATCCAATTACGTTCGACAATCGTGGCCAACCAAACAAACCTATTGATGATCAGGGATACATTAATGGCGATGGTGTTCTCATGTATCCAGGTGAGGACAAACTTCACCCGCAGGAGGATCGTGGAATAGCCGGTCCGATTTCCACAGTCCAGCTTGCAAACCTTCGACGTGGTTTACAGGATCACCAATATCTCACGCTAGCGAGAAAGTTGAATCTCGATGCCCTGGTTAACGAAGTTCTCCAATCAGTGGTCCCCCATGTTTTTTCCGACTCAGGTCCAGCCATAGGCTTTTCTGAAGCTGGAAATGACTACGAACGTGCTCGCTACAAGCTCGCGCAGGCGATTGCGAAGCAGAAAGCGAAATAGCGGCGGGTGTTTCCCAATTAGACGAGATCTGGAAAGCCTCGCTTAGGAAACGGCATTTGGTCCTCGCGTAGAAAAGGAGAATCCATGAAACACCTCATAGTTACGTTTTTCCTGGTTGCTGTTTGCTCTAGCACAGCTTATTCGATCACATATCAAGTTGGTCCAACTCGGACCTATACGAAATTGCAGGATGTAGCACCACTGCTTAATCCTGGAGATCTCGTAGAGGTCGACGGAACCGCAACTTATCCTGGAGACTTGATCTTTACCAGACCTGGCACATCGGTCAACAAAATCACCATTCGTGGCGTCCGCGTAAACGGGTCCAGGCCGGTGATTGCGGGTGGCACAAACACAGTCGAGTTTCGCTTATCCGATCACTACGTGTTCGAAGGTTTCGACGTCACTGGTGGTAGCTTTCGGGGGATTTATCACCACGCGCACGACATTACATTGCGTGATTGCGTGGTCCACGATTGCCCGGCTCACGGAATTCTTGGGGCCGATACTGACTCAGGCTCGCTCTTGATGGAGTACGTAGAGGTTTATCACTGCGGAAACGGAACTGGGCAGCATCCGGTTTACATGGCAACTGACGAGTTTGCGCATCCCGGATCTGTCTTCCGTATGCAGTATTGTTATCTGCACGATCAAAACGGCGGAAACAACATCAAGAGTCGCGCGGAACGCAACGAGATTTACTACAACTGGGTGTCAGGTGGCTTCTACGGCGAGATCGAGTTGATTGGGCCAGATCCACATGGCAACAAGAACGTCTCAACGGACACAGCTCGAGAGGATTCGGATGTGGTCGGCAATGTGTTTCAGCACATTGCGACCCAGGGTACACGAATGGTGCGCGTGGGAGGTGACGGCACTGGGTACACAAACGGGCGATACCGATTCGTGAACAACACTTTCATTCTGCGACAGGGTCAAACGAGCCCAGGCGTAGAGATCTTTCAAGGGATTGAGAGTCTCGAGATGCATAACAACGTGTTCTTTCGAGTGGGTGGCGCACCGATCGACAAGATTGTGTTGGAGACACGCACCCGGTGGGTTGCAGGACGAGTCAGCACGGGGACGAATAATTGGGTTCCGACCGGATCTGCATTGATTCCAACTGGGTGGACTGGAACGTTGTTCGGCACGAATCCTGGCTTCACGGATATCAGCACATATGACGTTCGTCCAATCGCCACCAGCCCGCTCGTTAATGCAGGGAATGATGCACCTCCAAGTCCGGCAGGACACCCATTTATAAATGCGCTCTTCCCGCCGGCCTTTGTGCCGCCATTGCACACGGCTCTGGCTGTTGGAACGGCGACCGCCCGTCCGGTGTTTGGAGCGATTGACATTGGAGCATATGAGTACACGCCTTAGCGTGTCCTTTATATATAAGGAGTGCTTCCTCTGTGTGTGCCTCCACGTCTCTGTGGTTAAAAGCTGCTTGAGTAACTTAACCACAGAGGCGCGGAAACACGGAGGTACACAGAGATAAAAACAACAAGGTATGAAATTGGCTTTCTCAACTCTGGGTTGTCCCAATTGGGAACCCGACCAGATTGCGGAAACTGCTCAGCGGCTTGGGTATGACGGAGTTGAATTGCGTGCACTCAGCGGAAGTCTGAACTTGCTGGGTAGGTCTGAGTTTGGACCGATGGAGATCGAAAACACCCGCGCGAGTTTTGACGACCGCGGTCTGGAAGTCTGTTGCATCGATACATCGTGCGCATTTCATTCGCCAGATAGAATGGAACGGCTTAATCAGGTGAAAGTCGCAGTATTACACGGTGAACTGGCCGCACAGTTGGGAGCACGGCTGATCCGTGTTTTCCCCGACAAAGTTCAGCCTGGTGTGGATCGCGACCAAACGTGCGATTACATCTCTGAGTCACTTCGGCAGATCGCGGAACGATTGCCGAACGAAGTCCACGTCGCTTTGGAAACGCATGGAGACTTCGCTCGAGCTGAAGCTTCGGCCGAAATTGTGGCGCGCGCGAATCATCCAAACGTGAAGTTAATCTGGGACGTAGCGAACTCACTCGCAGCAGGCGATTCAATCGAAGATGCGGCCTGCATCGTTGCACCCTACCTGGCCCACATTCACTTGAGAGATGCACGTCCAGCTCTTGGGTCAGAACACTGGCTGCCAGTGTTGGCTGGTCGTGGGGACGTGTCTTTCGCCGAGACGTTGGTGGTTCTCCAGAGATTGAACTACGACGGATACATAAGTTTTGAGTGGGAGAAGTATTGGCACCCGGAAATTGAAGAACCGGAGGTCGCGTTGCCCGATTTCATAGATGCAATGCGCAGTCTCGTTCGTGATGGCAGTGATACGGCCCAATGTTCTAGTGTTGGCAAGTGACGTTTTGTTCCAGCACTTTTTTCCTCCGGCGGCTCTAGAGAAGCTTGATGAAGTGGCCGCTTGGACGAGATCTTCTTTGCGTGACGACTCATCAGAACTGCGACAGCAGATCGCCGATGCTGATGTGCTGATGACCACGTGGCATTCTCCATTCTTAACTGCTGACATGCTCGGCCCAAATCGTCGCGTCAAACTCATTGCTCATTGTGGTGGTGAGGTGAAGTCACGTGTGGCCGAATCAATTTTTGATTACGTAACAGTAACGAACGCTGCAGATCCAATGGCTCGTGGGGTCGCAGAGATGGCCCTGGCGTTGGTCTTAACGCTCGTGCGGAGGATTCCCGCGTACAGCGCGGAGATGCGCGAGGGAGTGACCAGGACGAATGAGCAAGTCAGTGAGGGTGAAACCTTGTTTGGCCGCAAAGTTGGAGTCGTGGGTTTCGGACGGGTTGGCCGGGCATTCGCGAAGCTCTTGAAACCCTTTGATGTTGAACTCCTCGCCAGTGATCCTTATGCACAGCGGCAGGCTGTCGCGGAAAGCAATGGAACATTGGTAGACCTCGATCTGCTTGTTCGCTCATGTTCAGTGGTAGTGCTGGCGGCAGCGTTAACTCCAGAGACGCGGAACATGTTTGATAAACGGCGGCTCGCACTTCTTGCAGATGGCGCTTGTTTGATCAACGTAGCACGCGGTGGACTGGTCGACATGGAAGCCTTGATAGAAGAGTTAAAAACGCAGCGAATAACTGCAGCGCTGGATGTGACAGATCCTCTGGAACCGCTGGGGCCAGATCATGACTTGCGAAGGTTACCGAATGTAATCCTTACCCCACACATCGCTGCCGGCGGGATCGAGATGCGTCGCGAAATAGGCGCACTTGCAGTTGAAGAAGTCGTACGCTTTGCAAAGGGTCAACCGCCGCTTAACCGCGTCACGCGTGAAATGCTCTCGACTATGACATGACGTTTTATTGAGGTGTTTGTGAGTACTACTCCAGTTAATGTTCATCGGTCGATTCAGGTTAAGAGCATCGTGCTTCATCGCGTTCGTATTCCATTTATCGAACCGTTTCGAATTAGCAATGGAACCGTCACTGAAAAAGACTCGATTTTGACCGAAGTCGTTACTGCAGATGGTGTGTCCGGGTGGGGAGAAGCCTCGCCGATGTCTGGCTCCTTCTATTCCAGCGATACCCCTGACAGTTCATGGTGTACGCTTACTGAGCGGTTAATACCGTTCCTGCTCGAACGTCCAAGAATCGAACCGCACCGGTTTTACGAAGCGTTGCGGGAAGTGCCTGGAGACGCATTTGCAAAAGCAGGACTTGAGGGAGCGTTGTGGGATGCGTACGCAAAAACTGAACAAACGTCGCTTTGCGATTTGTTTGGCGTAACGCGATGTGCTGTGGCTTCCGGAGTGGCAATTGGAATCTTCGATTCCATTGAGGAGTTAATTCAACGTGTTCGTCATTTTGTTGACCAGGGATATCAACGCGTAAAGGTCAAGATCCAGCCGCAGTGGGATATTGAAATTGTCGCAGCAATTAGACAGCACTTCCCGAGTCTTTCATTGATTGTCGATGCTAATGCGGCTTATACGATTGCCGACAAGGCGATTTTTTGCGAGTTGGATCAATTTGACCTAATGATGATCGAGCAGCCGCTTGCCGCTGACGCATTCGGGGAAGCAGGCGAATTACAACATTATCTCAAGACGCCGTTGTGCGCTGATGAATCTGCGGATTCATTAGCGGCTCTGGATCGTTTGGTCAAGCAAAACGCAGCGCGCATCGTCAATATCAAAGTGCAGCGAGTTGGAGGTCTTGGCGAAGCACTCTTGATGCTTAAGGCTGCACGCTCCAGCGGTCTCGGGTGTTGGGTCGGTACGATGCCCGAACTAGGTGTGGCATCATCTCAGGGACTGCACCTGGCTATGCACTCCGGTTTTTCATTTCCGACAGACATCGAGGCATCGACGCGCTGGTACGTGGATGATGTGGTCGCACCGTTGATTGAAGTCGATGCGAATGGGTTCATTCACGTTCCATTGGGCGCTGGCACTGGATTCAAAGTGTTACGAGAAAAAGTAGAACGACATTCGGCCGGGGAGGCGAGGTTCGTCGCCTGAAAGCAAAGAAAATCTTTGCGCTTCCTCTGCGTCTCTGCGGTAACTTTTTCTGGACTCATCTCAACCACGGAGACGCAGAGAAATGCGCAGAGAGGATCGAGAGGCGTTGTGTTTCATGAAAGCCGCATTTACTAAATCACTTCATTCACTCCATCTGATCACAACTATTCTGTTGATTGGAGCAGGCGTTGTCACAGCACAGCCTTCAAAAAACACGCCGCGCGTTTGGGAAGAGCCGCTGGTCATTCCAACGTATGAACTTAATCCTCCAAATCCGTACCCCGCATTGCTCGACTGGCAACGACGCAAATGGCGACCGGTTTATCCATATCCATTCCTTGACTCACTCGGGAACAAGAAGACGACCACCCATTCGTGGAAAGCGGTTTACCTCGAGAACGAATACCTGAAGGTAACTGTTCTTCCCGAGTTGGGTGGACACGTCTATCAAATCTTCGACAAGACACTTAATCGCGACATCATCTATTCAAACCCAGTGATGAAATACGCAATGGTTGCACTGCGTGGCGCGTGGGTTTCAGGTGGAATCGAATGGAACTTCCCTGATGGTCACACGCTCACGACCGTCGCCCCGATCGACTACGTCATTCGCACTGAGCCTGATGGGAGCGCCGCAGTTGCTGTTGGCGATACCGAGCGTGTCCAGGGGATGCAGTGGCAGGTGATTTTGAGACTACGACCTGGAAAACGAGTGCTGGAGTCGGAGGTAACACTTAATAATCGCCGGCCCGTTCCCGGTCGCTACTGGTATTGGTCCACAGCCGGTGCTCCAGCTGCGCCAGATCTACGCTTCAACTATCCAATGCGTGAGGCCTATCCACACGCATTCTGGCCGGTGTTCAAGTTCCCAATTGAAAAGGGGGTGGACATCGGTCGCTTTAGCGAAGTTCCGAATTTCCTTTCGTTGTTTGCACGCGATTCCAAGCGCGACTATTTCGGCATCTATTACGAAAAATCTGACTGGGGCGTAGTTCACGTTGCGGATCACACAGAGTTGCCGGGAAAGAAAACGTGGACTTGGGGGACGGATGATAACGGCAACATCTGGATAGATAAGCTAACTGATGGTGGTGGACAGTATGTAGAGTTTCAAGGTGGGCGCTTTGAGACTCAAATGGAACATCAGTTTATTGCACCGCATCGCGTCGAACATTTCGTTGAATACTGGTTTGGTGTCAACCGAATGGGTGGCGCGTGGAACGAAGCCACTGCGGATGCGGCACTTCGCGTGAACGTTCAAAAGAGTCGCGCTGTTGTTAGTGCACTTGCTAACGCGCGATTCAACACCGCACAGTTTACTATCGAGAGTAGTGGCCGACTCATCCACACTCAGCAGGTCGACCTTGATCCCTCAAAGGTGTTTACGACCACAGTAGATCTACCAGCGGCAATTATTGGTCAACCGATTGCCGTCAGTTTAAAAAGCAGGGATGGGCGGATCCTCATCCAATACCGCACGGACCTACCAGTTGACGCTAATCCGGATTTTAAACCGGCCACTCGACCCACTCCTGATCCAAAGAATCCAACAAGCGCGGAGCAGATTTACGTTGAAGGCTTGGCGTTGGACAAGAAGAGCAGAGAGCGTGAGCTGCGCGATGCCTATACCGAAACATTGAGGCGCGATCCGGGTTTCGCTCCAGCGCGCATTGCTTTAGGCCTTTCCTACTATCGCAGTGGCGAATACGAGAAAGCAGCCTCGCATCTTGAAGCGGCGCTGACAAGAAACAGAGACTCAGCGGATGCTCATTATTTTCTTGCGCTTGTGCGCAGAGCTATGCGCCAGGATTCGGAGGCACAAGATCATTTGATCTGGCTCGTCCGCTCCGGTCAGAGGGAATCGATATCCCGCTATTTACTTGGCCAAATGGCTCTGACAAAAAAGGAATACGCAGAAGCGGTCGAACAACTGCGAGAGGCAGTAATGTTAGATCCTCGCGATATCAAGGCGCGCACACTACTCGCCTTAGCCGAGAGATTAAACGGAAATATCCAGGCAGCCGAGACGCGAATAGATGAAGTTGTAAAGGAGATGCCAATCGATTATTTCGCGCTGTACGAACAGTTCAAAACGAGTGTTGCTTCACATCACGACGCAAAAGCCAAGGCAGCCTCGGATCAACTGTGGCATCTACTGTCACGTGAACCTGATGCGGTACTGGAAGTCGTGTTTGATTACGCTGGTGCCGGTAGACGTGTTGAAGCTCGAGAACTGCTGGAGGAGGCGATTCGGAGAGGACCATTTGGAACTCTCGATTCCGACAAAAAGCGAGTTTACCCGATGCTCCACTACACGCTTGGTTTTCTTTATGAAAAAGATGGAGATCTTAAGCGCGCGCAGCCTCAATACATTTTGGGGATGAAGGGTGACCCTTCGTTCGTGTTTCCTCACCGCGTGGAAGAGATTGATGTGTTGCGTGTCGCCATGGCCGTCAACCCAAACGATGGGCATGCTGCTTACTATCTGGGGAATGCACTAGCCTCTAAGAATCGCGATGACGAGGCATTGGCGGCGTGGGGAACTGCCGTAAGGTTGGATCCTGCCAACGTGATCGCCGAGCGCAATTACGCACGAGCTCTTTGGCTCGTGGCTAAAAGCAAAGAGGAGGCGGCGCAACATTTCCAACATGCAATTGCGTCGGCGCCAAATGACTTTCGTCTTTATGTCGAGTTCGACAAATTGCTTGCGGATATGGGAGCAACGGACCGCCGCATCAAGCTGTTCGAAACAGCGCCACCTGAGGTGTCTTCGCAGTCAACTGCGGTGCAGTCCCTGGCTGGTGCCTACGTCGATGCAGGCAAGTTTGCGGAAGCGGCAGAACTATTGGCCAAGACATCTTTTACTTCCGGCGAAGGGGAAGACGCAGCCTTGGGGCTGTATCGCAGGGCTCATCTTGGACTAGCAAAAAAATACCGAGAATACGGTGATCACTTAAAAGCAGCTGCGGAGTTTGCTCTTGCAACCGAGTTCCCTCGCAACCTCGGCGTGGGAAGACCGGCAAGGCAGTCACAAGCGCGCGAATACGTGGCAGCAGCGCGCGAGTATGAAGCAGCAGGACGGCACGATGAGTCGGAACGTTGGTGGCAGCGCGCTGCAACTGAAGAACTCAATTCTCCTTCACAGCCCGAGGAGCCGTGGTCCGAACACTATTTTTACAAAGCTGTCGCTTTGGAACACGTTGGGCGGACAACTGAGGCTCGAAAACTATACGCGCGTTTGGCCCTGTTGAATGACGACCAGAAGATGCTTGAAGCAGAACCATGGCCCGCAACGGGCGCTATTCGATTTGTGCTAGCCGGTGCAGCGCTCAAAGCATTAGGTCGGAAGGATGAGGCGCGCGTCGCACTTGAACGTGCGCTCAAGCTGGATCCACAAAACGAACTTGCGATCTCCCAGCTTGCAGAATTGAAACCTGCAGTTGTTGGCGCGGCCCTTCGTCGTCGCCCGTAAGGCAACGAAGAGAGGCATTAGGTCTCATTCTCACCGGGCTTCAGCGCGGTGACAGTGGCTACCAGGTTTCGTGGTCGCACAATTCGGCCCTCAAGAAAACGCGAGGAACCGTTCAAACGGTTGCTGAAAATGTTGGCCACTTCGTTACCGGCCTGAAGCCCGCTGAGAATGAGATGAATTGCTTGGTTATGAGAACCAGGACTACGCTTTCACTAATTGTCCTTCTGACAACCATTGCGATTAAAGGCACGTCTTCTCATTTTGAAAGAAAGTCAATTCCAACTGATACTGCGGACGAACGTCTGGCGGAGCTGGTTGAAGCAAATGTGATTGCAGTACACGCTTTTCAGGTACTGCTTGCAAAGAGTTCTGGCAAAGGCGACATGTCATGTTTCTCACCCGCCAAGCTTTCGGATGCGGATCTCAATGCGCTTTCAGATCATCAGGCGAATCTACTCAGGTCGGATTTGGATGCGGTACGTGCATGGGTGAAAGGTGCCAAAAGTACGTTTGATCCAGCCAGGGATCTCGAACCAATCCTTAGGTCGGGTCTTGCTGTTTCCGAAAAGGCACCCGTAAACGTGTTCACCAGGTATTTGCGCGAGAATACCAAAGCCAGTGACGTAAAAATTCGCGCCGTGGCGAGTCTTTATCAAACTGTTCTGGAGGTGGAACGCGACGGCGATCGCCTGCAGGAAGAGTACGCCTTATATATAGGACTGGGTCTGCCGGTTTATGTGGGTCAATTCAACTTACCGGGAACAGATGCAGACCTACTCGCAGTCGGTCGGAAACTCGAAGGTCAATCCTGTGATGCTCCTGTAGGTACGAGTGCAGCCGAATGGCAGATAGCAGGACGAAAGATCTGGAATTGGGGCGAGAAGAATCTGCACATTCGTGATGAACATGTGCTTGCCGCGGAGTTGTTGCAGGAACCTGAGGTCAAACGTCTAAAACCTCGGCTGCGTTCTTTACCAGCTCAAAAGATCGCAGTCGTGGGCCACTCATTCACGATGGGACTGCACTGGTCTTCACCCTCCAGTTTTGTTCCTATCGTAATCGACGTGTTTCGTCGTGAGAATCCACGAGTGCAATTCAAGCAGTTTGCAGCTGGAGGTCTTACGGCTTCGCGGGCGCAGAAACGCTTTTACCAGGACGTTCTGGCCTGGAAGCCCGACAAGGTGATGTTGGTGGTCATGACACGAACAGATGAAGACTACGAAGCGTTGAAACAAATGGGTGAAGGCTTTCGCGACAGCGGTATCAAGACCTACATGTTTGACGAAGTTCATGATCCTGCGGCAGTAACACCGGGAACAGTTGAACGCGCTCGCAAGTCTGCTGAAGAGTCGGGCATTGCGGTCATTGAAGTCGGACACATATTGGCGAAGTCACCTGACCGAGCGAAGTTCATCTGTCTCGACGGAATTCATATGACTGAGCCCTACCACCGGCTGATGGCAAAAGAGTGGCTCAAGTATCTGGCAGGTGCGAGAAGGGAAAAGGCACAGGTCCAAGTAGATAGATCTCCATGCACACTCTGAGAAAGGTCTTCATAACACCTATCTGGCTCATAATTTTATGCGCCATGGTCCCCAACCGGGCGTATGCGCAATCGTCTTCCACCATCACAAGACCGCGCATGCTGATCGGTGAGCATGACCCGTTAACTGGTTACAGCATCCTACGCGCGCGATATGCGACTGGTGCGCGACCGTCCGACGATATGGATGGCTGGGCGCTTAGTTACTTGATTACTGGGGACGAGACGTTCGCGAAGCGCGCTGTGCAAAAAATCAGAGAGAGTCACACGCCCGATCAGGTAGGCTCACGCACTTACCCTGAATTCGTTAAATGGCCACTTGCCTTCGATTGGCTTTACAACTATCCCGGCTTTGACAATGAGCTGAAAGATCGAGTGG
>Ga0126384_10000463_pt1 | contig 22145 bp, 22 predicted proteins | sample PanSoiMetPlot_36_FD_92543 | JGI IMG/M metagenome (GOLD analysis project Ga0126384, IMG submission 92543) | Tropical forest soil microbial communities from Panama - MetaG Plot_36 | ecosystem: Environmental > Terrestrial > Soil > Tropical forest > Bulk soil | place: Panama | collected 2016-02-17 | reverse complement strand
TCCCGCAGCCCCTCGAGCGTCTCGGCGTCAGTCGAGTAGCCCGTCTTGGTGCGCCTCCCGACTGGCAGGCGAAGGTCTTCGAACAGAAGCTTGGCCAGCTGCTGCGGCGCGTTCAGGTTGAACTGGTAACCGCCGACCTGGGCCACCTCGGCCTCCAGCGCGGCCAGCTGCGCCTGGAGCTCCTCCTGCATGTCGCGCAGATAGGGCACATCGATCGCGACCCCGTCCGACTCCATCTCGGCCAGCACCGCCGCCAGCGGGAGCTCGATCTCGTGGAACAGATAGTCCACGCCGAGGTTTCGCATCTCGGCCGCCAGTCGGGGGTGAAGGTGAAGGATGGCCTGCGCCCGGCCGCCCGCGAACTCCGCGCACTCAGCGGGCGGGCACTGGGCCGCTCTCCGTGCATTGCGGCCGGTTCCGAGCAGCTGGTCCACCGGGACGAGCTGCATGCCCAGGAACTCGCGAGCAAGGTCCTCCAGGCGGGGATCGCGGGATCCGGCACCGAGCAGGTAGGCGGCGAGGTGGGTGCTGAACACCCACCGGTGCTCGACGGGGCCGAGGCGAGCCAGCGCCAGCTCCATCTCCTTGACGTCGTGGGCGAGCAGCGGCCTGGCGGCCAGCGCTTCAGCGAGCGGGGCCGCCAGCTCGGCAGGCACGTACCATCCCCTTTCGCCGGTGCCCAGCCCGAATCCGACCTGACGCCCAGTGCGAGGCTGGCCGTCCCACAGGCCGAAGATGGCCACCGCTTCGGCAGACTCGATCGCCGCCTGGGCCTCGGCCAGGTGCTCTTCAGCAACCAGCGTTACCGCGCCCGCGCTCTCGACCGGCTCCAGCGCCAGGGTGGGCTGGATGGGCACGGCGTCGGGCGCCGGGAGCCTGGCCAGCAGCTGGCGGAACTCAAGCTCGTCGAACACGGCCCTGGCTCGGTTTGCGTCGTAGCGCAGCCAGCGGGCCCGATCCAGGTCCAGAGCCACTGGGACATCGGTCTGGATGGTGACCATGCGCTTGCCCAGCCGGATCTGTTCGGCGTTGGCTGCCAGGGCGGTCCTGACCCGGCCTTCCTTCAGCCGGTCGAGATTGTCCAGCAGGTTTTCGATCGAGCCGAACTGCTGCACCAGCTGGGCCGCCGTCTTGTCCCCCACTCCTGGAACGCCCGGAATGTTGTCCGACGTGTCGCCCCGCAGCGCCTTGTACTCGATCAGCTGCCGCGGCTCGAACCCGTAGCGCTGCCGGACCTGGTCTGGCCCGTAGAGCATGGTGTCCGTGATGCCGCGGCGCGGGACAAGGGCTTCGATCCCGTCGCTCACAAGCTGCAGGCAGTCCAGGTCGCCACTGACGATCGTGACAGCCACCCCGAGCTCGTTGGCCTTCAAGGCGAGCGTTCCGATCACGTCATCGGCTTCGTAGCCCTCCACACCGTGCATGGGGATCGAGAGCGAGTCCAGCAGCTTCCGAACCAGATCCAGCTGCGGCCGAAGGTCATCTGGCATCGGCCGCCGCCCCACCTTGTATTCGGCATACTCCCGGCTCCTGAACGTGGGCTTGGCAACGTCAAAGGCCGCGATCGCGTACTCCGGCCGGTTGGCCAGCACGATGGCCAGCATCGATGTGAACCCGTACGCGGCGTTGGTCACCACGCCCCCGGACGTGCTCATGGGCGGCAGGGCAAAGAACGCCCGGTAGATCAGGCTGTGGGCGTCGATCAGGATCAGGCGGCCGCGCCGGTAGCCCTTTGCCACCCGGACATTGTCCGTCAGGGCGGTGCGGCATTTCCGCCGTCCCGGCTTCCACCAGCGTGGGGCCGGCCGCCCGCCGTTAGACTAGGGCCAAGGAGCCAGCTGAAACGGAAGATCTGATCGAAGTCAACGTCGACAGCATTCGGGTGCATCTGCAGACCGGCCAGCACGTCGTGATCCTCAAGGAGAAGCAGGCCGATCGCTATCTCCCGATCTGGATAGGTCCGTTCGAGGCCAACGCCATCGCGATGAAGATCCAGGGGATGGCGCCCGAGCGCCCGATCACCCACGACCTGATGATGTCCACGTTCGGCGAGCTGGGGATCTCCGTCAGCCGGATAGTGGTCACGTCCCTCACTGAAGAAGTCTTCTTCGCCCGCCTCCACTTCAGACAGGACAGCCGGGAGTTCGATGTCGACTCCCGCCCCAGCGACGCCATCGCCCTGGCGGTGCGCTTCGGCTGCCCGATCTTTGTGAGCACCGAGGTGCTGGAACGGGCCGGAGTGATCCCCGAGAAAGATGAAGAGGAGCAGGTGCCCGAGAAGCTCGACGAGGACCGCCTCGCTGTCTTTCGGGACCTGGTCAACAGCTTGAACCTCCCGGACCTGCCTGACGAGCCGGGCGGCAAGGGGCGCGGCCCCTCGAAGAGCTGAGCCCCGAAAAGCAGGCGGAGCTCCTGCTCAGGGTCGTCGTCGCCCTCGTCCTCGGGGCGGTCATAGGTCTGGAGCGGGAGAGGCGGGGCCACGGCGCGGGCTTCCGCACCATGGCGATGGTGTCCAGCGGCTCGTGCCTGTTCACCCTGCTGGGCGCCGCGCTCTTCGGCAGTGGCACCGACCCGACCCGGATTGCGGCCCAGGTGGTCACCGGCATCGGGTTTCTGGGCGCCGGCGCCATTCTGCGCGAAGGTGGTGGTGTACGGGGCCTCACCACAGCTGCGACCATCTGGGTGGTAGCCGCCATCGGCATGGCGGCAGGATTCGGCGTTTATGTCCTGGCCGCGGGTACGACTGCCCTCGTCCTCGTGGGGCTGATCACGATGCGGATGCTGCGTGGCCGGATCCTTCGTCGCCTGGTCACCGCAGAGGAAGAGGACGTTTAAAGTCCGCCCACGTTGCTGCTGGGGCGTGCGCTATGGTTGCCGCAGGCACGCCGATGCCAAAAGTCGCGATCGTCACCGACTCCACCGCTGACCTGGCGCCAGACCTTGTCGAACAGTCCGGCATCACGGTCGTGCCCCTGACCGTCATGCTCCAAGGGCACAGCTACCTGGATGGGGTGGAGATCCGGCCAGACGAGTTCTACGCGAAGCTGATGGCCTCGGCCCAGATCGCCACGACTTCCCAGCCCGCCCCGGGTACGTTCGCGCAGGTGTACGAGGGTCTTCTGGCTGACCACGAGGAGATCGTGTCGCTCCACATCTCGAGCAAACTGAGCGGCACCCACGAAGCAGCCACCCAGGGCGCCGACATGGTCGCCGGGGATCGCATTCACGTGGTGGACACCGAGATGGTCTCGATGCCACTCGCGCTGCTGGTGCTTGCTGCGAGCGCCATGGCTGCCAGGGGCGAGAGCGCGCGGGCCGTGATCCAGGGCATCCGGCCTATCCAGGAGACCATGCGGGTGTACTTCATGGTCGCCACACTCGAGTACCTTCGGCGGGGCGGCCGCATCGGCCGGGCCGGCGCACTCGTCGGCTCCATGCTGCGGGTCAAGCCGGTGCTGACCCTGCAGGAGGGCCAGGTCACACCTCTGGAGCGGGTCAGAACCCAGGAGAAGGCGCTGTCGAGGGTCATCGAGCTGGCAGGCAGCGGCCAGGGGCCTATGTGCGCCCTGGTCGGCCACGCGGCGGCGGCGGACGCGGCAGACCGCATCGCCAGAGCGCTGGAGCCGAGGACCGAGTCGCTGATCGTTGCCCCGCTGGGCCCCGTGGTCGGTGCCCATGCCGGCCCCGGCACCGTTGGAGTCGGCTGCTATCCGGCCAAACTGTTCCCGCTCGGCCTGAAGCGCCTCAGCTCGCTCGCCGCCACGTGACGGAGGTCGGGGTGGCCAGCTTCTCGACGCGGCCCTCGAGGCTGAGAGACTGAAGGTGAGCGAGCCCCTCCTGTAGCGCCATTCGCATCTCGTGCAGGTTCTGGCGGACGCCCCAGACGGCGGTTGCCACCTGCCATGCATTGAGCTCGCCGTCACCGATCAACTCGATCATCTGCTCCTTCCGGCGCTGGTGGTGCACCAGGAGCTCATCGGCCCGAGCGGCGGCGTCCGCAAACGGCCGCCCATGTGACGGCAGGACGAGCGATGGCCGCAGCTCGACAAGGTGCTCCAGCCCGGCGAGGTAGTCGTCCAGCGGGTTGGGCGTGCTCTGCGGGTGCAGACCGATATTCGGGCTCTGATTGGGCAAAAGGTGATCGCCCGCGAAGAGCACGCCGGATTCCCTGTCGTAGAGGCAAACGTGCCCGGGTGAGTGACCCGGAGTCCACTCCACGCGCAGCCGGCGCCGGCCCACTTCCAGCACCTCCGTGCCGTCCAGCTGAAGGGCAGCGGGCGCCGTCTTGACCCACTGGCGGAAGCCGCGAGATGCGTTCTTCAGGAACTCGGCTTCCGCGTCCGGGACGCCGTGGATCTCGAGGTATCGGCCCACCTCCTCGACGAGCTGATCCACCTCCAGGTAGCGAGGATTGACCATGGGCACTTCGAGGCGATGTAAGTAGAGCTCCGCACCGTCGTGCTGGGTCAGCTCGCCCGCCGCCCCGTAGTGGTCAGGGTGAATGTGGGTGACCAGAAGACGGCGCACACGGCCTTCGGAGCCGGCAAGTTCGCGCACGGCCGCACGGATCAGGGCAAAGGACTCCTCAGCGCTCATCCCGCAGTCGATCATGTCGACGTGCTCGCCGTCCGGCAGGAGGAAGCAGTTGACGTGGCTGTCCTCCCATGCGATCGGCAACCGCAGCTCGAAGACGCCCGGCGAGGCTTCTGAGAGGTTCCTGTCCAGTGCCAATCCCATGTCCTGCTACCTGTATAAGATCAAGCTCCGACGTTGCCGCGAGGCGACAGTAAGTGGAGGATCTCATGACCGACCAGACTCCCGCCGACATCACCCCCGACCAGGTCGTTGGGGAGATGCCCAACTACTTCATTCCCGAGAAGGCTGGTAACACCAGTGCCGGGATTCAGTTCGACCTGACTGGGGACAACGCCGGCAAGTGGTACATCAAGATCGCCGACGGCCAGGCCAGTTCAGGCAAGGGTGAGGTTGAGACCCCCAACCTGACGCTGATTGCGGACTCCGGGGACTTCGTGAAGATCTTCACGAACCAGCTCGACCCCACGGCCGCCTTCATGAGCGGCAAGTTGAAGGTCAAAGGCGACATGGGCCTGGCCATTCGCATGCAGTCGATGTTCCGGAGGCCCTGAGCGAGCAGCTGGATCCGTTCGAAAGGTTGCCCTGGCGCGCTGGCACTCGGTGGTTTTTCCTGCAGGCTGGTGGCCGTCGGCGGCCTGTCGCGTCCGGTTCAGGGACCCATCTCACAGGGTCGCGCTGCTCTTGTGGAATCTCCACGCGGTCGGGAGTGTTGATTCCCAGGGGGCTACCAAAATCGGCTTGACGCGTGGCGGAAATGTGATAGTCTGAGGTCCCCCCCGCTTGTCGTCCACCGGCAGGAGGTGCGCCCTCGATGACAGAAAAGGACCAGGAGAGAATCGTTCGTCTCGAAGCCAACCGAGCGGCCCTGGTGCGGTTGGCGAGTCAGTTCCAGGAAGAGGCCGGACTCAACCGCTCCATCGCGGACAGCGTCGGCGGGTTTCTCACGCGCGACTATGAAGACACCGACTTCGCTCAGGCTATGAGCGACCGGGAGGTCAATGACCGGCTCGTCCAACTCCTCTCGGAGAACCGCGAGCAGGTCGAGCGAGCACTGGGCCGTCTTGCTGAAGGCAAGTACGGCGAGTGCGAGGACTGTGGTGCCCGCATACCGACCGAGCGGCTGCGGTTTCGGCCTGAAGCGACGCGCTGCGTCAACTGTCAGAGCCGCTGGGACCGCCTGAACCGGAGGTCGGCCTAGGGTCCGCGGGCGCGCCCACCATGGCGCCGCTTCCTTGAAGAGATCTGCCCAGGGTGCTGGGTCAAGGGGAGGACGTACCTCAGGGGGGCCTGAACGGCCCCCCTGTGTATTTGTTTGCGAGGGACGGTCCGCGCCAGCAGGAAGTGGGAGGCCCGCCTCCCCCCTGCTACACGAGACCGTAGACGACCGACTTCTGCTCCGTGTATTGATGGAAGGCCTCCAGGCCGTGCTCCTTGCCGAAGCCTGACTCTTTGGTGCCGCCGAATGGGAGCTCGTCGTGGGCGATCTGCAGCGCATTCACCCACGTGTACCCCGCCTCCAGCTCTTGCACCGCTCGGTGTGCCGCTTTCATGCTGGAGGTCCAGATCGAGGATCCGAGGCCGAACGGGGAGTTGTTGGCGCGGCCGAGGGCTTCATCTAGATCCTTGATGCGCATCACCGGCAGCGCCGGGCCGAAGACCTCCTCGGTCACCATGCGTGAGTCGTCCGGGACGTCGACCAGGATGGTTGGGTTGATGAAGTTGCCGCTGTCGTATTCGGCGCCTTGTGGCCGGCCGCCACCGAAGACGACCTTCGCTCCCCGGTCGAGGGCGTCCTGCACCTGCGCCTCGACCTCCGCGCGCTGCCCTGCCGTGTGCATAGGGCCCATGCGGCTATCCCGTTTCATGCCGTCGCCGGGCTTGAGCCTCCTGGCCCGCTCGATGAGCTTCTCCAGCAGGGCGTCGTAAACGCGGTCCTGCACGTAAAGCCGCTTGATCGCCAGGCAGGCCTGGCCGCAGTTGAAGAAGCGGCCGACCGAGATGGCCTTGGCCGCTTCTTCGACGTTCGCGTCGTCGAGCACGATGCAGGGGTCGGAGCCACCAAGCTCGAGCACGACCTTCTTCAGGTGGGACGCAGCGGCGGCCATTACCTTCTTGCCGGTGGGCGTGGATCCGGTCAGCGCAACCTTCCGGATCAGCGGGTGGGTGACGATCGACTCGCCTGTGTCAGGACCCAGCACCACGTTGACGACGCCCTCAGGGAGCCCGCCCTCGATCAGCGCTTCGATACAGCGAAGGGTGGCCAGCGGGGTCGTGCTTGAGGGCTTCAGGACCACGGCGTTACCCGCCGCGATGGCAGGCGCCACCTTGTTGGCGGCCAGCGTCAGCGGGAAGTTCCAGGGCACGATGGCCCCGGTGACGCCGATGGGTTTGCGCAGTACCAGCCCATAGGTGGTCGTATCCGGCAGTGAGACGTAATCGCCGTGGATCTTGTCGGCAAGGTCGGCAAACCAGGCGATGTTCTCGCCGAAGCGCCGGGCCTCGATGCGAGACTCCAGGATGGTCTTGCCCTGCTCGGCGGTCAGGACCGGGGCGATCTCCTCGACCTGGCTCAGCATGTGGTCCGCGGCCTTGTGCAGGATGCGCGCGCGCTCGGCAGGGGCCAGCCTGGCCCAGGGCTGCTGGGCCTTTGACGCCGCCCTCGCGGCCCTGTCGACGTCGTCCGCGCCGCCCTTGGGGACGTGGTCGACCACTTCTCCGGTGGCCGGGTTCATGACCTGGTACGTTTCGCCGGAGCTAGCGCCGACGCGCTCGCCCTCGATGATCATCGTCGCCAATGGAGCAACCTCCCTGAGGTGAATCTGCCAACTTCCAAGGACCTAACCTCGAATAATTATTCGCGCTCACCGTCAACCACCTTCTCCGGAGGCACCGACAATGGCCGTAAGGCTCGAAAGGGACGGCGCGGTCGGGATCATCGTCCTCGACCGACCACCCGCGAACAGTTATGACTACGGCTTCCTCAGGGAGCTCGGCTCCGCCGTCGACGACGCGAGATACGACGATGAGCTGAGAGCCGTGGTGGTGGCCAGCGCGTCCGAGAGATTCTTCTCGGCCGGCGCCGACGTCACCGCCTTCCAGGCCGGTTCGGCCAACCAGCGTGCCATGATTCCCCTTCTTGCTCACGAGGTCTTCCGGAAGTTCGAGAACACGCCGATGATCTTCGTGGCCGCGATCGCGGGACACGCCATTGGCGGTGGCCTGGAGCTGGCGCTGGCGTGCGACCTGCGCTTTGCGGCGCGCGGCTCGTACCGGATCGGGCTGGCCGAGGTGAACCTCGGGTTGTTCCCCGCCTCAGGCGGCACGCAGCGCCTGCCAAGGCTCGTCGGGCTTTCGAAGGGCATCGACCTGATCGTGACCGCCCGCACCCTCTCCCCCGAGGATGCGCGAGAGCTGGGCCTCGTGGACCGGCTCTTCGACGACGCGGCCGCCTGCCGGGCCGCCGCGGTCGAGTACTGCGCAAAGTTGGCCGCTGGCCCTTCCGAGGCCATCGGCCGGGCAAAAGTGGTGGCGTCGCTCGGATATGCGGCGCCGCTCGACCTGGGACTGGCGCTTGAGCGCGAGGCGATCGCGAGGGTCTTCGTCTCGGAGGACGCCCAGGAAGGGATCACCGCCTTCGGCGAGAAGCGCCAGCCAGCGTTCAAGGGTCGATAGCAGGCGCCACGAGCAGGTAGGCGATCGGCAGCAGTTTGCCCAGCATCTGATACGGGCGCCAGATCGCGCCCGCGCGCAGAAGCTCGTACAGGGCAGCGCCGTACCTGTCGACCAGGTCGTCCCTCTCGCGCTCAAGCCGTGCAACCGTGAGCAGGTCCCGGAGGATCTGGTCGGTGTCACCGGCTTCGATCTCATGTTCTCGCCACTCGCTTCGGATGACGTCTCTACGCGCGATCGCAAAGCCCGCGGATAAAAACGCGTTCTCGGCGTGATCCACCGACATGTTGTCGGGGTCGATCACCAGGGCCGAACAGAGCCGCGCGGCCTCGAGAGGCTCGAGAAGGTCTCCTGCAAAGGTCTGGAAGACGATCATCGCGCCGCCTGGACGCAGCACTCGAGCGCACTCGGTGATGGCCGGCTCAAGTGGCGAGACGTGGTTCAGCATGTCGCGGCACCAGACGAGATCGACGGAAGCGGTGGTCATGGGCAGGTGGTGTATGGAACCGCGGCAGGCGGCGACGCGGCCTTCCAGGCCTGCCCCGCGGACAGCATGCGCGGTGGCGGCGACGCGCTCCTGGGTCAGGTCGACGGCCAGCACGCGAGCGGTGAACCGCTGAGCCAGGGCGATGCTCCACCGTCCCTTGCCGCACCCGACGTCCAGGATGCTCTCGATCGGTCCGGCGGCGTGGCCGGCGGCGAGGTCGAGCAGCATCTCCGGACCGCGAGGAGAGCGTGTGATGCTGACCTCGGCCGACAGCGCCTCGCCCTCGGGCGTGCTCGTGTACGACGACTGGACGGAAAACGGCCTGGGCCCGGTGGAATCCATCCTCCGGGCCCAGCCTAGCTGAGGTGGCGCTACGAAGCTCGAGTGAAGGCGAAAGTGGCTGCTTTCGGACTCTGTTTGGCGTCGCCAATTCGAACGCGGTCTGCAATCGGCCGGCCGTCGAACATCGTGTGGAAGGTCAGGCGCTGGCGTTCGACGTCAACCCCGCGCTGAGGCGGACAGGTGACCCGGAAGTCGACGCCGTCGATCGACGCGAAGGTGTGGAAGTCGTAGTGGAGGGTGTTGTCGCCGTCCACGCTGACCGTGTCGTCCTTCTCGTCGCGTACCGGGTGCAGGTCGGTAAAGCTGCCGCCCTTCGAGAGATGAATGCTGCCCGTGTAGTGGTGATCGGTCGGCCGCTTGTCGGTCGAGCGGATGTGCCAGCCGTCGCCGTCGTGCCAGACGTAGACCGCACCGGCGTCGCCTGCATCGAAACCGTCGGGCCTCCCCTCGGGGTTGACAGCCCCGGTCCAGCGGCCCGCGTCGCAGGCCTCGGACGCCTGCCTGGCCGGTGCGGCCTTGACCGCGGCCGCAGGTGTGACGTCGAGCGTGGTGGCGCTGCCGCAGGCAGCGATCGCAGCGGCTCCGAGGCCGGCTGCCGCGAGTGGGAGATGACGTAGATTCATGGTGGTCGGTGCCTCCTTGAGGAGTGATGTGACAATCCCCAAGGATCGGCACCGGCCGCGCCATCTTCCTCAGCGGCCGGTTAACGTTTCATCAGAAGCGGGGGTGGCGTAACTCAACGAAGTGCCGGAAGACCGCCCTATCGCCCGCCTCGATGAGGGCGTTCCGCCGGCCGTCGGTCCCCACCGATCGCCCCGAGCCGTCGGACCGTGCTCACCGGCGGCGCGTCCAGAACCCATCGGGGTCGAGCCGCCGCATCTGTGCCAGCTCCTCAGGCGTTGGCTGCGGCGTGACGGACACCCTGTCCGCGACCCGCAGCTCCCAGCCAGTCCGCTGCAGCACTTCCTCGACCGCCACCCCGGGATGGACCGAGGCCAGATAGGCCTCACCGCCGCCCTCGGGAAAGCGAAGCACCGCCAGGGTTGTGACGATGGCGACCGGCCCCCCACCGGCCAGCCCGTTCCGCACCCGCCAGCCGGCGCCGTCGCCGTGACCTGGCGACGTCACGTACGCGACACGCTCAACCAGCCGGCGCCGCTCGTGACTCATGAGTGTCACCCACCGCTTCGCCATGATCGCGATGTCCGCGCCTCCCCCGCTCCCCGGCAGCTTCGTGGCCGGGCGCTCGGGATCACCGATGTAGCTCGTGTTCAGGTTGCCGAACCGGTCGACCTCGGCGCCGCCGATGAAGCCAAGGTCCACCTCGCCCTGCGCCAGCAGCGCCATCACATTTGACATTCGCGTCGCCCAGATCGCGCCCGTCACGTTGGGCGGGTCTCCCATCGTGCCGAGGAAGCCGGCCGCTGGCCGGTCTCGCATCAGGCCCAGCTCGTACAGCGCGCGCGCGTGGGGCGCGTGGGTGCCGCGGGCCACTCCGAAGGCCAGGATGGGCAGGCGCATTCCGACAAAGACGAGCTCGCCGTCGCGGATCTCTCGCGCCGCGACGGCGACCATGAGCTCCTGAGCCGTGTACTCACTCGTCGCCATAGTCGACCGGCGCCGAGTGGAGATGGCGGCGGACGCGGAGGCCCGCCGTGTCCACCTTCGCCAGGTATTCACCGCGGTCGGAAAGCGCAAGCACCCACTCCTCCAGCCACTCCTGGAACCCAGGCGCCGTCCGCGAGCGATCTGCGTACTCGTGGTAATGGCCGTGGTCGCGCCGCCAGAAGCCCTGCAGCGGCGCCGGGTGCGCTCCGCCCGGCTCGTGCACCACCGCGACGACCTTGGTCTCCGGGAGCAGCACACGGTTCGGGTCGGACAGGATGACCTCGGAGGCGACCAGCTCTTCGCAGCAGACGATCGCCTGGCTGGCGGCCAGCCCTGCCTCCTCGCTGATGCCGAGCGGCCCCCAGAGGTGGGCGCGTCCCTCGGGATCAGCACGCTGCACATGGAGGATGGCGACGTCAGGCCGAACCGGCCGGACCTGAACAGAGCCGTCGGCCCGGTCCAGATCCGGGTTGGTGCGCGAGATGTCGCTGCCCACCAGCGTCCTGGTCGGAATGTACGGGGAACCCCATGCCGCCGCCCACAGCGCCAGCGAGATCGAGAAGTTTGAGTGGTCGCGTACCTCTATCGGCCGCGGCTGGCCTTGCTCGGTCGCTCGCCGGTAGCAGTGACCGAGCCCTTCGGAGACATTTCCGACCCAGGCGGCGCACACGGTGGCGACGCAGCCGGCTCCGATCAGCTGGTCGAACAGCGAGTCCGAGATCGGGCCGATCAGAGTGAGATCGCGCCGCCGCTGGCGGATGATCTCGTGGCCGGCCGCGAACGGGATGGCCGGCTCGAGCGCCGTGCCAATCGCCACACTTGCGCCGTCAGGAACATGACGGGCGACCGCCTCTGCCATCGTGACCAGCTTGCTCACTGGTCCGCCGTCGGAGGTTGAAAGCGCCCGAATGTCAGGGTCGAGCCCAGGTGCGAGTCTGAACACCCGGGTGTCCCTGGGCCCACCGCCCAGCTGGGGATGCCGATGTCGATCGGAGCGGTGATCGATCCGCCTGCCGGAAGCACGACGAGCAGCGCCTGGACGGTCGGGCTGGCGTCGGAGCACCAGTTGCTCCAGCTGAGCGTGAACCACGCTGAACCCGAGGCCGGCGGTGACCCGAAGGCCGGCAGCGGCGCACCCGGCGTCAGCTTGACGGTCCGTCCGTGGAGGGGCAGGTCGACCGCGTGCTCCTTCACTGCCACCGCGCCGCCCGCGTCGTCGAGCAGGCTGACGCTTCGTGGGCTGCCGTCCAGCCAGCAAGGACTGGTGCCGACGTTGGCGACCACGACCGCCCCGGCAAGGGCACCGCCGGCGCCCTGGAACCCCCGGAAGATCCCCCGCAGGTCCGCGGGTCGGCAAGGGACTTCATCTGACGGTGGAGGTGGCACGACTGATGCCGCCCGCGTCGCCGCCGAGCAGGCCGCGGCGGCCAGTACCAGCGCCAGGACTATGGGAGCCTTCAGCGACCGATCGACGCCAGATACCCCCGAACGTTGCGCTCGATCTCGACCACCGAGTCGCCGCCGAACTTCTCCAGCAGCGCATCCGCCAGCGTCAGGGCGACCATGGCCTCTCCGATTACTCCCGCGGCTGGAACGACGCAGACGTCGCTCCGCTCGTAGTGGGCGTCTGCTCGCTCCCTTGTGGCGAGGTCGACTGAGCGCATCGGCTTCTTCATCGTGGAGATCGGCTTCAGCGCCGCCCGCAGGTCGATTGGCTCACCGTTGGTGACACCGCCCGTAAGGCCTCCGGCTCGATTACTGAGGTGGCGAAATCGCCCCTCGCGAAAGTCGATCTCGTCGTGAAAGTCAGCGCCGGGGCGGGCGGCGCCCTCGAAGCCGGCGCCGAACTCGACGCCCTTCACGGCATTGACGCTCATGACCGCCATCGCCAGCCGGGCGTCCAGCTTGCGATCCCAGTGGACGTAGCTGCCCAGACCAGGCGGAACGCCCGTAGCCAGCACACGGAAGCTACCGCCCAGCGTGTCGCCGCGAGCGCCCGCTGCGTCGATCTCGGCGACCATCGTCGCGCTGGCCGCAACCAGCGGGCAGCGGACGGGTGAGTCCTCTATCTCTTCGTCGGTGAGGGCCTCCGGGTCGATGGCGTCGTAGCCGATGTCGACCGGGCCGATCGACTGCGTGAAGCTGAAGACGCGCAGGCCGAACGTCGAGAGGAGTTTGCGAGCGACGCCGCCGGCCGCCACCCGCGCCGCCGTTTCCCGCGCGCTGGAGCGCTCGAGCACATTGCGGACGTCGTCGTGGCCGTACTTGAGCACCCCCGCCAGGTCGGCGTGGCCGGGTCGCAGACGGGTGACCGGCTTTGGCGCGTAGCCCTCGGTGCCGGGCGTCATCTGCTCGGTCCAGTTGGCGTGGTCGCGATTCTCGAGCACGAGCGCGACGGGGCTGCCGATCGTCAGGCCACCGCGGACGCCGCCCAGGATGCGGGCTTCGTCCACCTCGATCTGCTGTCTGCCACCCCGGCCGTGGCCGCCCTGGCGGCGGCGGAGGTCGCGGCGCAGGTCGTCGGCCGTGAGCTCCAGTCCCGCTGGAAGCCCTTCGACGACGACGGTGAGCTGGGGGCCATGCGACTCCCCGGCGGTGAGCCAGCGCAGCACAGTGTTGGAGATCATAGATCGGGTGCGTCACACAGGCGGAGACGATCCGGCCGCTGCCCGGCTGCTCGCAAGCAGGATGGTGACGCTGAAAGCACTCGCGGTTCTTAAGACGCGCGGAGGAGGCTATCTGACCCGGACGTATTCCGCAGCCGTGTCGTGCGCTGTTGCGCCTGACCCGTCCACCACCAGGTGGGCCGACGCGGCTGGGTTCTGGGCCTTGATGTACGCCTCCTCAGCGGACAACCAGTCGCAGTCCATGAGCGACCCGGAGCCCTTCTCGCTGACCAGGCGGCTGCGCCGGATCTCGAACGGACATTCGACCCAGACGCGGAAGTCGTAGAACGTGGCCAGGGCCTTCACACACGAGTAACGCCCCTCGACGATTACGATCCCGCCCACCGGGACGATCCGCCACTCGGCCATGGCATCCGTCGCCGCGTCATACCGCTGGTATCGGGCGATCTGGTCACGGCTGAGCGGCAGCAGGACGCTGCTACGCAGCCGCCGCCAGTCGACGCCGGCGGCCGCCCGTCCCGCCGGCTCGACGCCCTCTCCCAGCCGTTCGGCCGCTGGCAGCGCGAAGTCCAGCATCTCGATCACGTCGAGCCCGGGGTCTAGAGCCCCAAGCGCCCGGGTAAACGTCGTCTTCCCGGCCGCCGCCCGACCGTCCACCCCGACCATCAGGGTCAGCCGCCTTCGCGGCAGAGCATGCAGCCGCGCCACCAGGCTCTGGAGCCTCTCTACGCGCATAGCCGTCCAAGTAGCTCAGCGACGCTCTCGAGTCGCTCCGGCGTCAGACGGGCGGCAAAACCGGCCACCCAGACCACGCCGCCCGGTACAGCGGTGGCGGCGGCGTTCACGCCCTGAAGGTACTCACCCAGGTCGACTGCGGTCGGCTGCCCCGCGAGCACCTTGCGAATCGCGCCCGCACTGGCCGGCACGAAGCTCCCGGCTGGACCCGATATGACCGGGGCGCCGGCACCCAGCACTTCGTCGACGATGGCCACCCGACTGCCCCGCGGTTGACCGAGGAATGCGGTCTCTCCCGTCTCATCTGCCAGACGCTGCAGGACCGGGCGCCAGCGCCGCCGCAGCTCGCCGATCGTTGCGAGCCGTTCGACGGTCGGTCCCAGCCGGTAGCGGCGGTGCACCTCCTGGACTGCTCCGACGGCCTCCAGGCTGCGTAGCAACCCGTGGGCGGTGCTCTTGGCCAGGCGCAGGCGCCTGGCCACCTCAGACGTGCCCAGTGGCGAGGAGCTACGGCTGAGCAGGTCCAGGATCCGAAACGAGCGTTCGACCGCCGGCACCACGTCGTTCAGAATTATGAACGAGTTTGACCACACTCGATGGTCGATTTATGCTGGTTTTCGTTCGTCATGCTGAACGAGCTTGACCGTCCGATTCAGCGCGAGCCTCTCAACTTGCGCGTGAACGGGGAGGAACACCAGATCCTGGTGCCTGTCCACAAGACGCTGCTCGAGGTTCTGCGTGAAGACCTCCGCCTGACCGGCACCAAGCACGGTTGCGAGCTGGGCGAGTGCGGCACCTGTACCGTCCTGGTCGACGGCCAGCCACAGCTGAGCTGCCTCCTCCTCCCGATCCAGCTCGACGACTGCGAGATCACGACTGTGGAAGGGATGGGCAGCACCGCGGAGCTGCACCCGCTCCAGCAGGCGTTCGCCGAGCTCGGCGCTGCCCAGTGCGGCTACTGCACGCCGGGCATGCTGCTGGCTGCGAGGGCGCTGCTGGAAAGAAACCCGCTCCCTTCTCGTGATCAGATCCGAGAGGCACTGGCCGGCAACCTCTGCCGCTGCACCGGCTACGCAAAGATCGTCGAGGCAGTCGAGCTCGCGGCTCAAAGGTCTCTTCGATGAGTGCGAGACGCGGCGAGCTGAGGGTCATCGGGCAGCCACTGCAGAAGGTGGATGCCGCCGCGAGGGTCACCGGGGTCGCCGTCTACGCGGACGACCTCAATCTGCCGAGGATGCTGCATTGCAGGATCCTCCGCAGCCCGCACCCGCACGCGCGCATCCTGAGCGTCGACGCCAGCGCCGCGCGCCGCATCCCGGGCGTGAAGGCGGTGCTTACGGGCCACGATCTGCCGATCCGATTCGGCATCCTTCCCGTGTCCCAGGACGAGCGCGCTCTGGAAGCCGAGAAGGTCCGCTACGTCGGCGATCCCGTCGCCGCCGTGGCCGCAGTGGACGAGGAGATCGCGGCCGCGGCGCTGGACGCCATCCGGGTCGAGTACGAGGTCCTCGAGCCGGTCATGTCCATCGAGGAGGCGCTGCGCGAGCCGGCCCACGAGCCGATCCACGATCGGGCCTACACCCGCCGGCCGTTCAACGTCCACCGCCAGCTCTCTTACGACTTCGGTGACGTCGAGGCCGGGTTCGCCAGGGCAGACCACGTCCGCGAGGACGTGTTCTTCTACCAGGGCAACACACACCTGCCCATGGAGCAGCACAGCGCGGTCGCGACCTACATCGACGGCCGCTTGACGCTCTGGACTTCGACCCAGGTCGTGCACTACGTCCACCGGGCGCTGGCCAAGGTGCTCGAGCTGCCCCTGAACCGCATCCGGGTCATCGGCGCAGCCCACGGCGGCGGTTTCGGCGGCAAGACCGACCCGTTCGCCCACGAGATCATCGTGTCCAAGATGGCCATGGTGAGCGGCCGCCCGGTGAAGTGCACACTGACCCGGGAGGAGGTCTTCTACGCCCATCGCGGCCGGCACCCTGTGCTGATGTGGATCAAGACAGGGGTGACAAGCGAGGGACGGATCAGTGCCATGCACTACCGGAGCGCACTGGACGGCGGCGCTTACGGCTCCTATGGCGCAGCCAGCGCGTTCTATACGGGGACTCTGCAGACGACGACCTATGACATCCCCGCATACAGGTTCGACAGCGTGCGGGTCTTCACCAACAAGGCGCCGTGCGGCCCCAAACGCGGCCATGGCACACCCCAGGGTCGGTTCGGCGTCGAGCTGCACCTGGAGAAGATCGCCCACGACCTTGGCATGGACCCGGTCGAGCTGAAGCAGAAGAACTTCGTCAAGCCATTCACACGGGCCGTGAACTGGCTGAGGGTCACCTCCTGCGGCCTCGAGGAGTGCACCCAGAAGGTTCTCGACGCCGCGGGCTACCTCGGTCGCGAGCGGAGAGAGGGACACGGCATGGGCTTCGCCATCTCCTCCTACATGTCGGGGGCAGGAACGGCCATCTACTGGAACGACATGGCGCACTCGGAGGTGCAGCTGAAGGTGGATCGCACCGGAGTGACCGCTTACTGCGGCGCAATGGACATCGGCCAGGGCTCCGACTCGGTGCTGGCGTTCGTAGTGGCCGAGGAGCTGGGATTGACACCGGCGGACGTCCGCCTCGTAACCGCAGACACAGACACCACCCCGGTCGACCTGGGCAGCTATTCCTCGCGCGTCACGTTCATGGCCGGCAACGCCGCCCTGGAGGCAGCACGCAAGATGCGGAACCTGCTGGTCGAAGCGGTCGCCGAGAAGAGGGGCCTGGGCGGCGACCTGCCGGCGGACCTTCGGGACACGATCGAGGTACGGGACGGCCGGATCGGCGACTTCAGCTTCGAGGAGGCTTGCGTGCTGGCCACCGCCAGATTCGGCGCCCTCTCGACCACCGGCTCTTACCGACCACCACGCATCGGGGGCCCGTTCAAGGGCTCAGGCGTCGGGCCGAGCCCGGCCTACAGCTACAGCGCGTGCGTCGTGGATGTCGACGCAGACGCCCGGAGCGGCCTTCTCACCGTCAACCGTGTCTGGATCGCCCACGACGTTGGCAGGGCGATAAATCCACTGCTCGTGGTCGGACAGGTCGAGGGCAGCGTTTACATGGGCCTCGGTGAGGCGCTGATGGAGGAGCAGAGCTACCGAAAGGGCCGGCACAAGTGGCCGAGCATGCTGGAGTACAAGTCGCCGACTTTCCTGGACACGCCCGAAATCGAGACCTTCATCATCGAGACCGTCGACCCTGAGGGGCCATACGGCGCCAAGGAGGCCGGCCAGGGACCGCTGCTGCCGGTTGTCCCGGCCGTCGCGGCTGCGGTGTACGACGCGCTCGGTATCTGGGTGGACGAGATCCCGATCACACCGGAGAAGATCCTGCGCGCCCTCGAGGCTCGACAGAAAGGCCAGCAGGCTCGATACGGGCCGAAGGCGTTTCCGGCCTTCGACTTCGGCCAGCCGATTCGGGTGGAGCCACCGGACCCGCACGACATGCGGGTGGGGCCGGAGCTCGAAGAGGCATTCCGTGCTTAGGAGTCCCCCGTCTTGCTGAGATTGCCCCGGCTGCGCTATCTGCGGCCGGCCTCTCCTCGCGAAGCCTCGACCGCAGCCGCGGACCTGGGGGGACGCGCGATGCTGGTAGCGGGCGGCACGGATCTCTATCCCAAGCTCAAGCGGCGGCAGTTCGACCCCGACACCCTGGTCGGCCTCAGTCACCTGGGGGAGCTCCGAGTGGTGCGCGGCGACGCTTGTGGCGGGTTCGAGGTCGGCGCACTGATCACTCTTAGCGACGCGGCGGCGCACGAGGCGCTGCGTGCGGCTCATCCGGGCTACGCCGAGGCTGCAGGGCTCGTCTCATCACCGCCGCTGCGAAACGTGGGCACGATAGGCGGCAACCTCTGCGTCGACACCCGCTGCAACTACTACGACATGACCTACGAGTGGAGGAAATCGATCGGCTTCTGCATGAAGAAGGACGGTGACATCTGCCTGGTCGCCCCCAGCAGTCCACGCTGCTGGGCCGTGTCGTCGTCGGACACCGCGCCGGTCGCCATCGCGCTGGGCGCGACCGCCCTCCTGACCGGGCCGGACGGCCAGCGTGAGCTGCCGGTGGCGGCGCTTTACCGGGACGACGGCATCGAGTACCTGGCCAAGGAGCCTTTTGAGGTGCTGACGGCCCTGAGACTGCCGCCCTCTGATGGCGTTCGCAGCGCGTACGTGAAGCTGCGCCGGCGCGGCTCGATCGACTTCCCGATCGCCGGCGCGGGCGTGGCACTCCGGCTCGAGGACGGAATCGTGCGGTGGGCACGGATCGTCCTGTCCGGCGTGGGCTCCCACCCGGTTGAGGCGAAAGCCGCGGACGAGTTCCTGGCCGGCAAGGGGCTGACGGAGGAGGTGACCGCGGAGGCGGCAGAGGTGGCGGCCAGGCCGGCCAAGCCGCTCGACAATGCCGATCTGGCGCACTTCTGGCGCAAGCGGATGGTGCGCGTGGTCGTCGAGCAGGCAATCGAGAAGGCCGCGGCCCGAGCCTGAAGCGGCTCGACGACGAGACTCTCCCCCGCGAAGTCGGGGGAGTACCCGGCGAAGCCGGGGGAGGGGGGCGCGGGCGATTGGACCATTTGCGGACCCGCCAGCCGCCACCCGAAGCCGACGGGTCGCGAGCTACCATAGCCCCGCCCATGTCAACCGCTGTCTTTGCTGATGCACTCTACGATCCAGCTACCGCCGGTGCCACCCACCCGGCGGTTGTTCTGATCAACGAAGGCCGTGTGGTGGCGGCGGGCCCCCGTGATCAGGTGCACGTCCCGGCCGACGCCCTCCATGTCGACGCCGAGGGTCTCACGGTCCTCCCGGGCCTGATCGACTGTCACGTCCACCTGTGCATCGCGGGTGACGGCGTCGTCCTGGCCGAGATGCTGGCCTCCCCACCCAGCCTGACGCTCCTCAGCGCGGTGGTCGCCTGCCGGAACACCCTCGACGCCGGTTTCACAACCGTCCGCGACGCGGGCTTGACGCCAGTGGCGGTGCGGATGGCCGTGGAGCGCGGCTACTTCCCAGGCCCGCGCATGCTGCTGGCGGTGGCGATCCTGAGCCAGACGGGCGGCCACGCCGACCAGCACTTCCCGTGTGGGGTGAGCGTCATGTGGAACCCCTCGCCGGACCTGCCCGAGAGCGTGGTCGACGGCGCCGAGCCGATGCGACATCGGGTGCGTGAGGTGATCAGGGCTGGCGCCGACTGGATCAAGATCTGCACGTCCGGCGGTGTGATCTCCCCCGGGGACAGTCCGCACCACGCGACGTTCACGCCGGGCGAGATCGAGGCCGCCGTTCAGGAGGCGGCCGCCCAGGGCCGCAAGGTGATGTCGCACGCCCAGGCCGCGGCCGGCATCAAGAACGCTCTGCGGGCAGGCGTGACGACGATCGAGCACGGCATCTGGATCGACGACGAGGCCTGCCGGCTGTTCCAGGACGGTGATCGCGCGCTGGTTCCCACGCTCGTCGCCCCTCGCTGGGTGATCCGGCACGCGGAGGCGGGCCGCATGCCGGCCTTCGCCGCGGAAAAGGGACGCGCAGTCGCAGAGGACCACAGACAGAGCGTTCGCCGGGCGATCGACGGCGGGGTCACGGTCGCCTTCGGCACCGACGCCGGGGTAGGACCGCACGGGACGAACGGCGAGGAGTTCCTGGCTCTCCAGGAGCTGGGCATGAGCCCTGCGGACTGCATTCGCAGCGCGACCACTGTGGCGGCTAGGGTCCTGGACTTGAGCGGCCGCGCCGGCACGCTCGAGGTTGGCGCCTTCGGCGACTTGATCGGCGTTCCTGGCGACCCTCTGGAGGACCTGGAACTGCTGGCCCGACCCGAAAACGTCCGGCTGGTCGTGAAGGGCGGCGACGTGGTCAAGCAGACGCGATGATCACGGCCGTCTTCGGCGACGCTCTGTTGGACCCCGCCACCGAGCGGCTCACACCGCGAGGGGTGGTCGTCATAGAAGACGGCGTTGTGGTGGCGAGCGGGGCACGCGACCACATTGCCGTGCCGGCCGGCGCCACCCCGGTCGACGCCGAGGGCTTGACCCTCCTGCCGGGCCTGGTCGACACCCACGTTCACCTGCGCTCTCGCGGTAACGGCCGCGACCTGGCCGAGCAGCTCGCGACGCCGCCCAGCCTGTGGGTCCTGAACGCTGTCCCTGCGGCGAGAGCCACTCTCGAAGCCGGCTTCACTGCCGTGCGGGACGCCGCCGGCACACCGGCCGGCGTCAAGATGGCCATCGAGCGCGGCTTCTTCCCCGGCCCGCGGCTCAAGGTTGCCGTGACCGGCCTCAGCCAGACGGGCGGCCACACAGATCATCACTTCGCATGCGGGGTCAGCCTCACGCCAGCGCTTCCGGACGTGCCCAGCCCGGTGGTCGACGGCGTCGACGCCATGCGACAGCGAGTGCGCGAGACGATCAGGGCCGGAGCCGACTGGATCAAGCTCTGCACATCCGGTGGCGTGCTCTCACCGAACGACATGCCCCACCACCCAGCCCTCACGCTCGAAGAGATCCGTGCGGCTGTGGAGGAGGCTGCCACGCAGGGCCGCAAGGTGATGGCCCACGCGCAGGCGAACGCCGGCATCAAGAACGCGCTCCGTGCGGGTGTAGCCACCATCGAGCACGGAATCTGGCTCGACGGCGACGCCATCGAGATGATGCTGGACGGAGGACGCGCGCTGGTCCCCACCCTCGTGGCACCGCTCTGGGTGATCCGACACGCTGAGCAGGGGCGGATGCCTTCATGGGCGGCAGACAAAGGGCGAGCGGTGTTCGAGGACCACAAGGCCAGTGTCCGCCTGGCGATCGAGTCCGGCGTCAAGATTGCCTTCGGCACCGACACCGGCGTCGGCCCGCATGGTTCGAACGGAGAGGAGTTCTTGCTGATGCACGAGCTCGGCATGAGCCCGGCAGACTGCCTGCGCAGCGCCACCACGGTGGCAGCCGAGGTTGCCGGCTGGGAGGGCAGGGCAGGCACTCTGGCGCCGGGCGCCTTCGGCGACGTCATCGGGGTGGCCGGCAACCCGCTTGAAGACCTCGAGCTCGTCGCCCGAGCCGACAACGTTCGCCTTGTCGTGAAAGGCGGGCAGGTGGTCAAGCGGGAAGCACAGGTGGCTCGCGGGGCGTCGCCCGCCTAGCGGGGCCCCCTCCCCCGGCTTCGCCGGGTACTCCCCCGACATCCCACCCCACGAAGCAGGCTTCGTGGGGACCCCGGGCGCGGGAGAGAGTCGCCCCCCTCCCCCGGCTTCGCCGGGTACTCCCCCGACTTCGCGGGGGAGAGAGAGACTCCTCAGTCCCAGACCACGCCTGCCGCGGTGGCAGCCCGCCTGGCGAGCATTGTGATCAAGGCGGTGTCACCTCTGCTCACCGCCTCGCGCGGGAACACCGCGCTGCCCAGCCCCACAGCCGTGACACCCAGAGACAGGTACTCCTCTATCTGATCCAGCTCGACACCACCTGAGACCCAGAGCGGCGTTCCCGGCATCGGGCCCTGCAGCCAGCGGACGTAATCGGGGCCACCAACCGCCTGGATGGGGAAGATCTTGATCATGTCCGCCCCGGTCTTGCGGGCCTCGTGGATCTCGGTCGGCGTCAGCGCGCCCATCACGCAGAGGATGCCCTCGCGGGCACACGCCGCCGCCACCTGTGGCAACAGCACCGGCGTCGCCACAAACGAGGCTCCAGCCTCCTTGGCCTTGGGCACGGTCTCTGCGTCCCACACCGTCCCCACGCCCACCGGCAACCCGCCGAGCGTGCTGCCCACGAGGCCGCGGACGATGTCGAGACATGACGGCACTGTCATCGCAACCTCGATGGTGCCGATACCGCCTTCCAGCGCGGCCACGCAGGCGTGGAAGGCTGCCTCGGGATCGTCGGAGCGAATGACGCCGGCCACGCGGTTAGGGAAAACCTGATTGCGTGTCAGCACAGCTTCCAATATGAGACAAGCGACCCACCTGATGCGACCGGTTACACTCATACATACGTATGACCGGCAGCCTCGTAGCCGCAGGCTCCGCTAGCGCCCGCGAGCAGATCGTGCG
>Ga0126384_10000462_pt1 | contig 22157 bp, 12 predicted proteins | sample PanSoiMetPlot_36_FD_92543 | JGI IMG/M metagenome (GOLD analysis project Ga0126384, IMG submission 92543) | Tropical forest soil microbial communities from Panama - MetaG Plot_36 | ecosystem: Environmental > Terrestrial > Soil > Tropical forest > Bulk soil | place: Panama | collected 2016-02-17 | reverse complement strand
GTTTCCGGCGGGGGCTTCCTGCATTTTGACTCTCAAAAGGGCGAATACAGCGGCGTGTTGGAACTCGTGATCCAGGACAAGATCACGGTCAAGGGATTTGGCTTGTTGACGACAAAGCTGCCAGGCGGTGCGAAGGGCTACTCGTTCGTAGTCATCATCTTTGTCGAAGGCTTTACCCCGATCCAAATTGGGCTTGGCTTTGCCATCACAGGCATAGGCGGTTTGCTCGCAATCAACCGCACCTTTGACGAAGAAGCCTTACGCGCCGGATTAAAGAACCACGCCCTGGACAGCGTGATGTTTCCGGTGGATCCAATCCGCAATGCCCCGCAAATCCTCAGCAACATAAACAAACTCTTTCCCTCCGCAAGTGGCCATTACCTGTTTGGTCCGATGGTGCAGATCGGCTGGCCCACGCCGCCGCTGATTACCGCCGACCTTGCGGTGGTACTGGAGTTTGGGACGCGTTTGCGGCTGCTGATTCTGGCTCAGGTGGTAGCGATTCTGCCCAAACGCGAAAACGATCTGGTGCATCTGCAGATGGACGCCGTCGGTGTAGTTGATTTCGATCAGGGCACGGCGGCGCTGGACGCCACGCTGCACGATTCACGTCTACTGAAGAAGTTCGCGCTGACCGGCGACATGGCCATGCGGTTGTCATGGAAATCGTCGCCGAACTTCGCGCTTGCCATCGGTGGCTTGCATCCGGCGTTCAATCCGCCCGCGAACTTTCCCAAGCTGGACCGCATCGCCATCAATCTTTCGTCCGGTGACAATCCAAAGCTGCGCTGCGAAGCCTATTTCGCGCTGACGTCAAACACAGTGCAATTTGGGGCGCGCGCAGAACTCTATGCCTCGGCGGCCGGCTTTAGCATTCATGGCGATATTGGCTTCGATGTGCTGATCCAGTTCGACCCGTTCTTCTTCATAGCTGACTTCCACGCGCAACTGCAGCTCAAGCGCGGTTCGACCAATCTCTTCAAAGTTCGGTTTGAAGGCTCGCTGTCCGGACCGCGGCCGCTGCATATCAAAGGCAAAGCCACGTTTGAGATTCTGTGGTGGGACGTTTCGATTCGAGTTGATCGCACACTGGTGGAAGGTGAGAAGCCGCCGCTGCCGGAACCCATCAACGTGCTGCCACGATTGAAAGAAGCGTTGGCCAATCCCGCCAGCTGGGTCAGTCAGCTTCCCGCCAACCAGCGGCAAGTGGTAACACTGCGTGCCAATCCGGGCCGAGCCGGCGATGTGTTACTGCATCCGCTGGGGTCACTCACGGTCAAGCAGGGTGTGGTTCCGCTTAACCTGGAGATCTCGAGGTTCGGGCAGGCTGCGCCCGCAGGAGCCCGACGGTTCACGATCAGCAGCGTCATACTGGGCAAAGATAAGGAGACTCCGGAGCCAGTCAACGACTTCTTTGCGCCGGCACAATTCCTTGAGCTGAGTGACAACGAAAAGCTCTCCAGACCTTCTTTTGAATCGATGAATGCCGGGGTCAGGTTCGGTGTGGGCGAAGGCCTGCTAACTCCCGAAACGAGTGAATGTCTGGAAGTGAAAGCGATTGAATTCGAGACTTTAATCATGGATCAGGACAGCGATGAACTGCGGCCGAGCCAACCCGCCAGTCCGAATACTTTTTATCAATTGAGTATCAAGCTGCTGACTCTGCAAGCGCGCTTTGGCGCGGCCGGCAGCAGCCAGGTGCGACGCAGCGGAGATGCGAAATACCGCACCACGACGGTAGGCAAGTATCGCATTACCAAAGAAGGATGGAGTCTGGTGGCTACGGATGACCTTAGCGTGCAGCCGATGCCGGGAGCGGAACCAGGAAAGGCAGCTTCCTATTCAGAAGCCGAGCAGGCGCTGCGCAGTCTGCAGGAAAAGGAGCCCGTGAAAGCGGCGCGTTTGAATATCCTTCGTCGCTCGGACTTGGCGAAGGTTGATCTTGTCACCAAATGAGCTAACGAATCATGGCCGATGCACTCGGAAATTATGTGTTCCTGGCCTGGGTACGCCAGGGAGCCGCAGCCGGCATTCAAACGCCGGACATGAGCGCCAATCAAGCCGCTGTTGTTTCGGTGAATGTCAAGCTGCGCATCAACGACACTGACGATATTGAACACCAGGTGCGGTTATACGGCCCCGGCGATGTCATCGGTATTGATCCTCAACAGGTGGTACGAACAGAGCCTCGCAATGGAGCTACAGATTTCGAGCCGAATTACTTCCCGGCTATCGAGTTTGATCGTCCTGATTTTCCGTGGCTCTTCACACCGGGGAAAGCAACTGACGCCGGCACGCTACGACCATGGATTTGTTTGATCGTCGTTAGAAACGATGCCGCAACCCTGCGAGTTGATCGTAGTCTGCCGTTGCCTGTACTCGAAATCAAATCGCCCGCGAATGAACTGCCGGACTTATCTGAATCATGGGCATGGGCTCATACACAAGTTGCCGGCACTAATCTTAATTCCGTCAACACAGCGTTAAAAGGGGATCCCGCGCTGAATGTGTCGCGGTTGCTGTGTCCTCGCCGGCTCGATCCGCTAACAGACTATCTTGCTTGTCTGGTACCTGCATTCGAGCTAGGACGTAGAGCCGGACTTGGAGAGCAGATTCAGCCTGCTGATGAACAACCACCGCTCGCACCTGCGTGGGTCTTTGGTGCGCAGGCCCCGACAATTGTGAAGCTGCCCGTCTACTTTCGCTGGCAGTTTCGAACCGGAACCGGCGGCGATTTCGAATCGCTCGTGAGATTGCTGAAAGCGCGTGCGATGCCTTCCACAGTTGGTATCCGTCCAGTTGACATCAGCGATCCGGGATTCGTTGTGCAAGGCCAACCCGATCCCGCAAAAGGAACGATGCTGGGGCTGGAAGGCGCGCTGCGGGCTGTCGAAACCAAGGCCGATGAGTGGCAGAAGGAAGTGCGTCTCCCGTTTCAAACCGCTCTGCAAAAGATCCTCAACACGTCATGGGAAACAGCGACGATTGAAACTGCTCAGAACGATCCAATCGTTGGACCGCCAGTCTACGGATGCTGGCAAGCTGCGAGACACACAGTCTTCGTAACGCCACCGCCGGGCGTCACTCTGAACTGGCTTGATGAATTGAATCTCGATCCGCGACATCGAGCAGTCGCTGCAATGGGTACCCAGGTAATTCAGACTGAGCAGGAACAGTTGGTGGCTTCAGCCTGGGAACAACTCGGCGAGATTGATCGAATCAACCAGATGCGTCGTCAGGCCCAATTTGGCCGTACCGTAAATGCCATATACCACGTCAAGCACTTTGCGCGATTCTCGGAAGAAACACTGCTGAAAGTGCTTGCCCCGGCTCAAGCGCGTGTCGTAGTTGAGCCGGCCACCACCACTGGAAAGCGTGCGTTGTTGGTCCAGAAGATTGCGCAATCTGCGCTTCCTGCCAATGCTGTAGCTGCGCCATTGCGTCGATTCACAAGCCCACGCGGCGTGATTAGCAGCCGTTTCGTCGCATCGGGCGCCGCTCCGATAGCGATGATGGCCAAGTTAACCGCCTTCACGTCGGTGACTTTTTTTCAGCCACAACAATCGGGTTTGATCACGCTTAACCAGGTCTCTGATAATCAGAGCCAGCAATTGCCGGTGCCGCTGAAACAGTCTGTGCTCTTTGATCGAATCTCCAGGGCAATCGACAGCGCGCCTCGGCTCGCCGACTTCAAGATCGTCCCCGAGGCCTTCGAGCCGAAGCGTACGTTGTTGAACTTCAAACCGGGACCACCTGACAGCCCCGATGCCGATATGTTTCGGAAAGTGGCTAAGGCCCAACAGGATTATCTGGTGAAGCTCTTCTTGCCTCCCAAGAGCGATCCAGCCCCGCCAATGGATACCGACATCAAGGGCAAGCTGCTACAGAGCGTCAATCCCGAGAAAACCATTTACGCTCGCGTGCGTGCTTCGCTTGATTTAGCTCCCGGCGCCGAGTCGTCAAGCGATCTACTTGAACCCATTCTCGACGCACCTAAATTCCCGCAGCCCATGTATGAAGCACTGCGCGATCTGTCGCAGGACTTTCTACTTCCAGGTCTTGAAAACGTGCCGCCGAACACGGTGGCCTTGCTTGAAACGAATTCGAGATTTGTCGAAGCATTCATGGTTGGATTGAATGCTGAGTTGAACAGCGAGCTCCTTTGGCGCGATTACCCGACGGATCAGCGCGGTACTTTCTTCCAGCAGTTCTGGGATACATCCGCGGGCATTGCGCAAGAGGACATTGAACCAATAATCAAGTGGCGCGATCGCAAACTCGGTCAGAACACTCCCAACACGAGTGGCAAGTTGGTCTTGCTTATTCGCGGCGAATTACTGCTTAGGTATCCGAACTCGGTAATCTACGCAGTGCGTGCGGTGAAGCCGAAACCCAATGCGCCACTCGACCTGTCACCGAAGACAGACGATGAACGTCATCCTCTCTTTCGAGGCACATTGAAACCTGATGTCACGTTCCTGGGGTTCAATCTGACAGAAAACGAAGCACTCGGAAAGCCGCCGAATGATGCCAATGGCTGGTTTTTTGTGATCCAGCAACAGCCGACAGAGCCTCGTTTTGGACTTGATGAAGCGGATTTTGTGAAGCCGCCGCAGCCGCCACCGCTCACGACTTGGAATGATTTGAGCTGGCGCCATCTGGTAAAGAATGAAGCAGAGTTGAAGGCGCTGTCGCACGCGTCGGTCAAGACCGTGTTGCCTGAAATCGATCACGTCAAGTGGGGAAAGAACTCTGCGCATCAAGCTTTTATAACGCTGCAACGCCCCGTGCGCATCGCCATTCATGCCAAACAGATGATTAAGAAAGCTTAGGTCGATTCATGCAGACGGCGAATCCTGACATTCCAAATATCCCAAACACTCCAGATGTCGGAATGGAGCTTTCGTCTGGACCGGGTCGACCACTGGTACTGTTTCCAGTGCGGCTCGAGACGCGCTTCTTTCCACTTCCTGATGGAAGTTCGGAACTTCGCGTGCGCGTGTACCCGGACAAGGTCCACCTTGATTCCCATGAACCAGCACTAACGCCCGATGAGGTGATTTGGGGAAAGCATTTCTGGGAAGAGACATGGCGAGCCGGCGATGACGAAGAGCGAAGTAAAGCTGCGTGGCGTCAATTAGCTGACCGTTTCGATCCCCCCCGTGCTGCGTGGATCGCAACCGCGCTTAAGCCGCTGAATCCTGACGATCGTCCAAAGAAACCTGACCAGCAGTTTTCATTGCGCTTTCCAACGCCTGCGACTCAAGCCGAATCGTGGATGCGTGCTGCGATAGCTCGAGTACTGCCGAATTTCTGGATCCTGCTTGGATACAAGAACGGCCGGTTGGTTGTGAACGTCAAGGGTGGTTTGGTTCGCGATTCATTGGCGGCCGGTCCCGATCCCTCACCCACCGCGAAGTTCGACGAACTCGGTATCGATAGCGGTCTGAAATGGATGATGGACTTCGACGAGGCAGAAAAAGCCGGAATGGGAATTCGCGCCAAACTTAAGCCAGAGGACGCTGCTGCAGGATTTGATTTTGTTCTGGTAATCGGAGTTAAGGACGGTACAGCCGAGTCTGCGTTGGTTGATCTACTTAATGCGCATCACTACACGAACGGGCTGAGTTTCGTGCAGCCGGGTACACCTTCCAACAATACGGCCGACGCGCCGTCGGGCTTCAGCTCCGAAGGTCCCGATCATGAAGAGAGCTATCAAGCTGAACGCATTGCATCCGCTATTCAGACAGGCGACAGCTCAAATGCCGATGTGCTCGCTACGGCTTTGGGATTGACGAACAATCTTCCGGTCTTCGCCAGTCTCCCAAATGCCGTATCGAAGGACCAGGTCGACGCGCGACAAATGAACGCAGCGTTGTGGCAAGCGACCTGGGGCTACTTCCTCTCGCAGATGCTGGGTGTTGGCAAGCCTGGTGAAAACCCGCTAACTGAGGATGACATCGCCTGGGCCCGCGGGCACTTCATAGACCAAGTACGCGCGAATGGACCACTGCCGGCGATCCGCATCGGGCGGCAGCCGTATGGAATCCTGCCGGTGACCTCACTCAACGCGTGGAAACCAGTGACAGGCCAGGAAAATCAGTCGCAGCGCGACGTAGTATTGCGCGATTTTCTCGTCAAGCTGCGCGACATCTGGCGTCGCAGTTATCCGAACGTTCCGCGTCTCGGTCGCAGCGATAAGGGCATCGATACCGACATGGCCGAAGTTCTCAGTATGGACGGCGTGTCTCCGGGCTACTCGATTCGTAATCTGATGGGTCGCCAATATCTGGAGCACCTTTGGGTGTTTCTGAGTGCTGACTCTCTTGCGGACGCATGGAATCTTCCGGCGCTCGAGGAGCCGCCGGAGCTGGAGCCGCCAGAGATCGAGCCACCCGATCCGGAAATGACTCCACGACAGCGAGCGGAATTTAGAAAAAAACAAGAGGCGGCCAGGGCGGCCTTTATCAAAAAGCAGCAGGCGATACATGCTGCATTTGAGAAGACGCGCGCGGCAAGACTCGCCCTGATTAAGTCAAGGCAGGACTCTGTCTCCGCCTGGTGGTCCACGCAGGAACAGCTCGCAACCAAAGTTCTACAAACGCTCGGTGTTACCTGGCGTCCGCGATTGTCGCACGGAGCCTTCTCACCATCGTCTGCGATATTGAACGGCCCTTTGGTGCAGGCCGATCGCAACGTGTCACTTTCACCGAACTACATCGAAGCGCTACTTGCAGCGCGAGACATCACGAAAGATATTCGATTTCGTAACCTCTCAGTCGAGCAGCCGCCCCCGCATACACTGCTTCACTTACTGCTGCGTCATTCAATGTTGCTCGAATACACGCGCGCCGCCCAACGATTGCTGATTAGACGTGGTTTGTTGCAGGCCGAACTACTGCGCGAACCGGAGCTGATAGACCTCCCGATGGGGAAAATAATGCTGAGCGTGTGGCGGCAGATGGTGATGAACATCAGCGTATCCGGCGAAGCCCAGCAGATGGAACTGGGCAAGTACTTGCTTGGCTTCCTACCTTCCGGCGAGCCGGACGTGGCCAGAGAACCCGATCTGAAACAGGTGAGCGAATTTCGCGCCAACCTCGCGTACTTGAAGTCCCTCAACGTCGAGCGGCTGGAGAGGTTGATGACGGGCACGCTGGATTTGTGCTCGCATCGTTTGGATGCCTGGATTACATCATTCGCGACCAAGCGACTCTCAGAAATGCGCAAGGCAAACCCGGCCGGCATTCTATTCGGGGGCTACGGCTGGGTGATGAACTTGAAACCCGCGGCTGCGCAGACCAAAGTCGCGGCCCCTGAGGGTGAGGTTGATCCGATCTTTCAATCAGCCGACAACCCCGGCTTTGTCCACACGCCTTCGCTGGCCCAAGCCTCGACAGTAGCAATCTTGCGCAGCGGTCACTTGAGTCATGCCGGCGCCGCTAGTCAGCCCAATGATCTCCTTTCAATAGATCTGTCGTCAGAGCGCGTGCGTCTCGCTACGTGGCTGCTCGATGGCGTGCGGCAAGGTCAACCGCTCGGCGCGTTGCTGGGTTATCGATTCGAGCGGCGCTTGCAGGAAGCCCGTCAGGCTGAATTCATTCCGACGTTTCGTGAACTCGCGCCGTTGGTAGCACGCAAGCGCGAGCAGCCCGATCCCGCCATTGCAGTTGAGGCGATTGCAGCCAACAACGTCGTCGACGGTCTGGCATTGTTGCGCCGATGGCAGAAAGGGAAGAGTACTGAACCACCTCAATGGAACGCGGACACTGTTCCATTCGGTCAACAGGTCGGACAACAGAAGATTAAGCTCCCTCCGCCCGATCCTAACAACGCCAAATTCAAAGCGGTACAGGCGGAATTGCGAGTGTTGGAGGACGCCGTTGATGCAGTGAGCGACGCGCTGTTGGCGGAAAGCGTGTATCACGTCGTGCGTGGAAATCCACTGCGAGCTGCAACTACGGTGGAATCGATCGGGGGCGGTGAAACTCCTCCGCCCGAACTCGAAGTCGTGAGGACTCCGCGTACCGGCGTTGCGCACACACACCGGCTGATAACGCTATTCAGCGGCGAGCCCGCGATTCCGTCTGGATGGCCGCAGCCTGAGAACCCCATTCGCGCCAATGCTGAACCACACTTGAATGGGTGGGCTGCGAAACTGTTGGGCAGTCCCGCCAATGTACGGTGCGCGATCGAGAGACTGGATCCGGCAACAGGGAAGGTCCTGGAATCGAAAGAACTCCGGCTCGATCAACTGCGATTGGCGCCACTTGATTTCATTTACGCAATCGAAGGTGGGCAGACCGGACAGCCGGAGCAAGCCGAAATCGCACAACGAATCTTGTACACAATCATGCGCAAGCCCGATGGTTTCGCACCCGGGTCCCTGCTACGAATCAGCTCGCAACGCAAATCGGATTGGAAGAAGAGTGAGCTTAGTTACGGCGAATTCAGCGAGCTGTTACGAACAGCACGCAAACTTCTTACTGCGGTACGGGCGATTGACGATGGCGATCTGAATCCACCGGAGCGCAGTCCCAACTTCAGCGTCAAAGTTGCGGACCTGGAAAATCGCGCCGTCAACGCAGAGCAGTCGTTGGGCAAGACTTTGAATGACTTTCAGGCGCAACTCAATACACCCACGACCGCTAAGCTGGAAGCACTGCGCGAATTGATTATTCGGTCGGCAGGTTTTGGAATTCCGGGCGCCGTGCCTCTCTCCGTTGCGGGTGATTCGCCGGCCGATAGAGAAACGCTGCTGACGCAGGCGGGCTCAATTCAAAAAGAGTTGACGCAACGCGTCGAACAACTGAATAAGCTGTCCAGTGGATTCAAGAGTGATACTGCGACGCCGGAAGATAAGCGCGACAATGCGTTGGGTCGGCTGCGTATCGTGTTTGGCAAAGCATTCGTCGTCCTGCCGCGTTTTACGGCTTCAAACGCCGCGGAGCTCCAGAAGGCCCTGGCTAATAGCACTAAGTTACAGGATGGCGATCTATTGGCCTCAACGACCTGGTTCCAACGGATGGCTCGCGTGCGTGACGGTGTGGCCAGACTCAGTGCCACGCTAAATTATTCCGAAGCACTAAACACTGGTGAAAAATTAAAGCTGACGATCGCACAACTTCCGCTCGACAATGATGACCGGTGGGTCGCTTTGCCTTTCAAAGCTGGGCAGAAGATGGCCGATGGAAAACTTTCGCTGGCTTTCCAGTCTGCCGCCAATCTTGATCTAAGCAAGTCACTCGCAGGCTTAATGATTGACGACTGGGTAGAAGTGGTGCCGAGCGCGACCGAGATTACCGGTATCGCGCTGCAATACGATCAACCAAACGCGGCGCCGCCACAGACAATCCTGTTGGCAGTGCCTCCCGACACAGGAGCGCCGTGGACGGTCTGGTCCCTACAGCAAGTGCTGCTGGAAACACTGGATCTAGCGCGAATCCGGGCCGTTGATCCTGACGTGCTGGGAGAGGTCGGACATTACCTGCCGGCATTGTATTTTGCATTCAACCCTCTCAACGAAACTGTTTCGACTGACTTTGCCACGATCAAATAGAGAACATCATGCCATCAGTTACCACCTGGATGAGACTTGAGCCGCGCAGCCGCGATGCGGAGATGAATACCAGTCTGCAAGCGCGAGTCTACGATCCGCTTTGGCTTCTGGCGCGGCAGTGGCAATTTGGAGAGTTTCAGGGAGAAGACAACGGTTCACCGGTCGCGGCACGCTGGCGCGGAGAAGGAGCGCCGTTGACGCGCTATCTCTCTGGGCCCATTCCCGCAGACACAAAAATCGATGCTCCAAAGTATGACGTCAGCCGCATGCCGCTCGAAACTTTGGTCGAAAGAGAAACTGTGCGGCCCCGCGCTGCTGAAGCGTCGCAGCCGCAAAAGCTGCGATTGGCGTCGGAAGCGGGTCAGCACTTTCTGCGAATGCTGGACCAGCAGCCAATCACGCCCGAATCGCGAGCTACGTACCACGACGCTTTCATTCGAGAGTATTCATTCTCTGTATTAACCACAGAGCAACGCGCTCTGCTCGACAGTGATAGCCTCAGCTTCTTTGATGTGATGGCTACGCGTGTTCCCGACGGTCGACGACTCTATGCCGCCTTTCATCCACCGAACTCCACCGAAATTGCGATCGCTCCTGCGTTGCAGATTGCTGAAGGCGATAAGGCGGAAGTAGAGAAGGCGGCACGCCTTTGGTCGCAATGGTTTGAGTCAATCTTCAGCGAACCGGATGCAGCCAATCCGACGTGGCTGCCGGAGCGGATGGAATACGCCTTTTCAGTCGGCAGCACGTTCAGCGATGGCGAGCGCGTGTTGACTGCGCAGGAGTACTACGAAGGACATCTTGATTGGTCTGACTTTGACGCGAATCAAGCAACGCTCGGCGGAGTGAAAGACAAGACTTCGAAACAAATCACTCGCACGGCCATTCCGGCGCCTGTTAGTTTCCGCGGAATGCCTGCGCCCCGATTCTGGGAATTCGAAGATGCGCAAGTGAACTTCGGCTCAGTCGATGCTGGTCCGACCGATTTGCTACGAATGTTGCTGGTCGAGTTTGCGCTTGCTTACGGCAATGACTGGTTTGTCATTCCAGTTGAGTTGGATGTCGGAGCGCTTTACCAGACGCGCTCGCTGGTTATTACTGACACGTTCGGCGTCCGCATGCTTATCAAATCTTCCAGCGAGCTGAAAGAGCCTTTTTCAACATGGCGTATGTTCCAGCATTCCTTCATGCGAGGCAGCGCGATTACTAAACCGGCGCCAAATCTATTCTTCCTGCCACCAACGCTGGTAAAGAGTTTTGAAAGCCGTCCCGTTGAAGAGGTGTTGTTCCTTCGCGACGAGATGGCGAACATGGCCTGGGGCGTCGAACGAGTGATCGAGAGCGCCAGTGAAACACAGTTGAATAGATTTGAAGAGCAGCGAGTTGCACCGACGCCACCTCAATCCGCAAGCGGCAAATTGAAGTACAGATTAGCTACTGAGGTTCCGAGCTACTGGGTTCCCTTGGTTCCGGTAAAGAGCGGCACCGGATTGCGCCTGCAACGCGGCAAAATCCTGAAAGTGGAAGGCACGCCGGAACTCGTTGAAGCGCATGGCCGAATTCTTAATCCCGACACGAATCAAAATGGACTTGGAATCTTCGAGGAAGAACTCCCGCGCGAAGGTATTCGCGTCACGCGAAGTTATCAACTCACGCGCTGGCTCGATGGCTCGACTCACCTTTGGATGGGACGCCGCAAACGCGTCGGCAGCGGCGAAGGCTCAAGCGGATTGAGGTTTGATCGGCTGGAATCGTAAGACTGTCCTCACAGACACGATCTTCCCTAAAAGGTGAGTGCAGGTGCCCTCGTTGCTTTGCTAAAGGATCAATCACAAGTGGCAAATCATACGCGTTCGGTTCACTTCGATGAAGTCAAACGTTTGGAACCCATCCGCTAGTTGGCTGATAATCTGCCGAAATAAACCGAGTAGTTCATCGTTTCCAATGTTACCTGTCGACACTAACAACAACTTCCACGGTTCGCGTTTCAACAGAAATGATTGGACGAAATCAGAATCCTTGGTAACTACAACAGCATGTTCGGTGATTGAAAAAGAGATTATGCTTCGATCGGTGCTTCGATTACCGTGGGGAAGATCTAGAGTGTGAGTTACATCAAATCCGAGTTGTTTTAGCTGGGTAGCTAATCTTCGTGGCAATTGCGCATCAATTAGAAACTTCATGCCGAAATCGGCTCAATTCGGTTTATCTGGGTAAGCTTTCTGGCATAGTCCAACGTTGCGAGGATGTCCTCCTTTTCAAGATCTTCATAGTCAGCCAGAATTTCTTCAACCGTCATTCCTGAACTCAGTAATTCAAGAATTGTCTCGACGGTATACCGGAGACCACGAATAGTTGGTTTTCCGTGACAAATCTCGGGATCGATTGTGATGCGTTCACTAAGATTCATACGGCGCTCCGACCTGACGATTCTAACATAGTACGTGCGACGGGCGGACATAGATTGATTCTGGAGGGAGAGCAGAGTGGGATTAGTCTATTGGTCCTTTGCGGCTTTGCGTGATTCTCTCAAACGGCGTTGGATTTCACGCAAAGCCGCCAAGAAGCAAAGACGCAAAGACAAAGACCCTCACCGATCACTCCGTTGCCTGGTCGATGCCGAAGCGTTCGACCATTCTGTAAAGCGTGCGGCGATCGATGCCGAGTATTTCAGCCGCGCGAGTGCGATTCCCGCCTGCGGCTTCGAGCACATGCAGCAAATACCGTCGTTCCAGTTCATCAAGTGACGGAAGATCTCCAAACAGAGCAGACAGCGGCGAACGCGCGGCTGCTCTTATGTGAGGTGAGTTAAGCTTCGCAGGCAAATCCTCGGGCGCGATTTCGCTACCGCGAGCATGTAACACAGCATATTCAATCGCCGATTCCAACTCACGTACATTACCGGGCCAGTTGTAAGCGACGAGACACTTAATCGCCTCCTCAGACAACCGCAGCTGAGTTCGTCCGTGCGCTTCAATAGTCCCACGCAAGAAGCGCTCGGCAAGCAGCGGAATGTCTGTGCGGCGCTCGCTGAGCGGCGGCACGCGAAGCGTCACCACACTGAGACGATAGAAAAGGTCTTCGCGGAAGTTTCCGTTCTTGACTTCATGCTCCAGCGCTCGATTCGTGGCGGCAATGATGCGAGCATCTACTTTGATTGCACGCGGCGCTCCCACACGGCGGATCTCTCCTTCCTGTAAAGCGCGTAGCAGTTTCACCTGCATGGCAGCACTTGTCTCACCTACTTCGTCCAGAAAAAGCGTGCCACCCTCTGCTTCTTCCCAAAGACCCTTGCGATCCGCCACGGCGCCGGTGAAGGAGCCGCGAACATGGCCGAAGAGTTCTGCTTCCAACAACGTTTCAGTCAAGGCGCCACAGTTAACAGCCACAAACGGGCCTGATGATCTGTTGCTATGCTCGTGTATTGAACGTGCGACCAACTCTTTTCCGGTGCCCGAGTCTCCGACGATGAGCACCGTCGAGCGAGTAGGCGACACTCGCGCAATCTCCTTGTAGAGATCGATCATTAGCGGAGCGCGTCCCATCAGCCCGCCTCGCTCGTAAGGCGCGGAAAGCTGCTCCGCCTGCCTGTCCTCGGCAGTGCGGCGTTCTGCCTGGTCGAGTGCGCGGCGAGCAATCGCTACAACCTCATCGACTTTGAAAGGCTTTGAGATGAAATCCCATGCTCCTTCGCGTGCCGCTTCTACCGCGGAATCCAAAGTGCCGAAACCGGTGACGAGGATTACTGGACAACGACTGCGCAGGTCTTTCAATAGATCAAGTCCTGACTGCTCTGATTCGAGATTTACATCGCTTACGACAAGATCGACGTGATTCTGCTCCGCAAGACTCAGTGCCTGCTCCGGTGTTAGAGCCGTAGTTACGCCCCAATCCTGCGCGGTAAAGATCTCGCGCAACAATTCGCATGAGTCCTGATCATCATCTACGACAAGAATTCGTTTCATTTGTTAATGCGCTCTCTCAATCCGGGGTACCAGCCAAAGCCGCGTATTCGACGTTTGCGGACAAATCGTTTTGAATCGCAGAGAACGCCAGCCGAAAACATGTGCCGCGGCCCGGCTCGCTCTCAACACTCAATGTGCCTCCATGCTCATTAATTATCTGGCTCACAATCACCAGACCGAGACCAGTTCCATGACCGCGCTCTTTTGTTGTATAGAGCGGATCAAAAATGTGACTCATAATGTCCGGGGTCATTCCCAGGCCTGTATCCGCGAAATTGACTATCACCCGCGGTTGCTTGCCATTCTTGTTGGGCTCGACTGCGGCGCTGATTGTGAGGTCGCCGCCGTCCGGCATGGCATCAAGGCTGTTATTGATTAGATTCAAGAACAATTGTTGTAAACGATCAGAGGACCCTGCAATCAACGGAAGATTGTCGCCGAGCTTATCTACCAGACGAATCCTTCGCTTCTCAAAGGCGGGAGACATAGCTTCACAGAGCCTTCGCAGCAGCATTGTAATGTCCAGAGGTGAAAGCTCAGCTTCAAACCGGGTCTTATCAAGCATTCGTCGAACGATCCGTTCGATGCGTTCAATCTGCGTCCCGATCGTCCTGATTCTGGCCTCTGCATCGAGGGGATTACGTACTAAGTCAGATCTAAGCAACTGAACGTGACCGCTGATGAGATTTAAAGGCGTTCCTACTTCATGTGCGAATTGCGCGGCAGTTTGGCCGGCTGCGGCAAGCCGGCCGAGCTCATTCATGCGACGGTTGGTTCGCCAAAGTTCGAGATTGGTCTCTCGCAGCTGCTGATTGCGCTCTTCAAGTTCCGTCGTGGCGTCGCGCACTTTCTCGCGCAGAGTGTTCTGCTGCAACTCTCTTTCCCGCGACATCTCATGCACCTGGCCGATCATGCTGTTGAATTCCTGAGTCAACAAGCCGAGCTCATCGACAGCTTGAGTGGGGACCTGCGTGTCAAGGTTTCCCGCCTTCGCTTCATTCATGGCTGTAAGCAATCGATCGATAGGTTGATAAACCAACCTGCGAAACAGCAGGTAGGTTCCGAGAGTGATTAGCAACACAGCGATGAGCGACATCCACACGACACTCTTGACATAGTGAAAAGCTACGGTCCAAATACTGTCAAAGCGTTCGACGATTTCGACTGTTCCATTCAAGTGCCCGCGATCGAATGTCCCGGCGTACACGTGATAAAGCGACTTGTCGGAAACATCGGGATTTGTGCTCACAACTCTCGAGGCAAGTGCGTTGCGCAAGAGCTCGCTGGTTTCAGGTGAAAGCGTACCGCCGGGAACGCTTTGCTCTGTCGAAGCCTGCTCTATAAATTCGTCACCATGGCGCTCCCAAATGCGAACGCCAACGATGTTGGGGCGCGATCCCTTGATTAGATTGGCCGTGCTGATCAGAGTCTCGAGATCACGCGGCGCCGGCATCTCACTAATATGTTGAGCCAGGTCTCGAGCCTCGATTTCGGCTAATTCCTTATCGTCGTCGCGCTCGAGGTTAGCAATGCCAGCGCTGGTGACCACCAGTGCTGCAACCAGCATACCGACCGTGATCAGTGATGCGAGCAGAGTTGTCTTGATGTGGAGCTTAAGCGTGCGCATGATTGCCGGATCAAATTATGTCGCCGGTTTCCTGTAACACAAACTGTCAGCTGCGTCGTGGACCCGACACCCAACCGTTGATTTAGGGTCCGCGACGCAAAACTAACAGTTTGCGTTATGAACGCCTTACGGCAAGGAACATGCCGGATCCGTTGGGCTATAAATGTAAAAGAGCAGGCTTTAGATGCCGTTTCTGAGCGTGGCGTTTTTGCAAACTTCGCAAACCGGCCACAATCACACGCCCTCACAAACGCGTCCTTTCCTCTCAAAATTTGCCCTTTCGCAAATGCTAACTCAGCAACTTCGCTGGCATAGCCGTTGCCGATAGCTCAAGTCGGTTCGGCAAATGTTTAGTGAGAAAGGGTGAACATGAAACTAGCTCCGGTTTTCTTAGGTGGGTTACTCCTGCTGGGAAGCCCATCAGGTCTGCTCTCGACGTCCGCAAATGCGAGCGAGCGAAGCGACAAGACATATGAACATCACCACCGGCATCATCATAAGCATCATAAACATCATCGGAAGCACCGCTCGGATCATTCAAAGCAGGTGCCGAATGCGCGATCGCTAAAGAAGGAGAGTTGGTAGTCTGCTGCTGAAGAAGCGATCGTGTCTCCACTCGCCTTTGCGACTCTACGTGTGAAACCTTCGCCTGTTGAAAAGCACCTCATACGGGACCGCAAAGGCGAGTCGAGACACGAACGAATTCGCAAACGCAGAGGTCTCCCGTTGGCTCCCAATCTAACCAACGCACTTGAAGACCATGCAAGCTCCTAAAACAATCCGGAAGGTTCACCGGGTATACTCCCTTGAAAAACGCAGATTTCAGTTGCATCCAGCTCGCGCGCAGCTCGAAGCACTGGTAAAGCGCTACGGCACCAACTCCAGTTCTTACGTGCTGCTCGAAGGTCCGAAGTCGTATTTCATCTCGCCCCGTGTCGATGGATTCATCGGATATCAAATCAGCGCCGGTGTAGCCGTCATCGGTGGCGACCCGGTGTGCGAGCCTCGTTACGCCAGATTCCTTATCGAAGACTTCTTGCGTGCATTAAGCCCGCGTCCCGTTGTTGCCTATCAGGTCTCTCCCGAGATGCTCGACGAGTTTCGTCAGCTCGGATTTGGAGACATTCAGATTGGCAAAGAGGCAATCTTCGATCTCGGTAGGTTTACGCTTGCCGGCGGCCAGTTGGAGCTTGTCAGGGCGGCCGTCAACAAAGCTATTCGAGAGGGAGTAGTAGTGACCGAACACTACCCCTTCGCGCTCGGAGCAGAGGCGGTTAATCGGGAATTGCAAGCGGTCTCGGAACAGTGGTTGAGCAATAAAGGAAACCACGAACTGGGCTTCTTGCTTGGCTCTTTATCGTTAGGACAGCGATCAGCAAAGCGCTGCTTCATCGCGCGATCGGGCCACGGTAAAGGACGAATCGAGGGCTTCATTGTTTGTGAACCCATCTACGGCCGCAATGGCTACTATCTCGATGTCACGCGACGCCGTGTTGATGCGGTGAGAGGTACGATGGAGTTATTGACTGCACGGATCTTCTCCATATTGCATCAGGAGGGATACGAAATGGGCTCGATGGGGCTCGCGCCACTTGCGTTGCTCGACGATCCCGACCTAACAGCGCATCCAAAATTAGCGCGGCTCATGAGCTTCATTTTTGAAAGAATGAACGAGCGGTACGACTTCAAACTCCTGTACCGCTACAAAGCCAAGTACCACCCACATGCCTGGGAGCGGCGCTACCTTTGTTTCAGTGAGCGCAAGCCGTCATTGCGGATGCTTTACGCAGTTATGCAAGTGCGAAACGCCATTAGCACCGGCGGTTTGCTTGGAAAGAGATCAAGAGAGAAAGGGTCTCAGGAAAAAGTAAAGTCATGGAGACATACTGCCTCGTTCGTGTTTGGCCTGTGCTCCGCAATCTTGTCGTCATCGTAATGGTGGTGATCGGTGTTCTGCTGCCGGCTGCGACGACAAAGATTGGTGCTCAGTCGGTCAAGAACACCGAACCGGCAAAAGCGAGCCAGAAATCAAGCCAGGAACCGATCCCTCCCGATCATTACGATCCTGACGACATGAAGACATGGCCCGACGTCGTCAGCGAAGATCGAGCAGTAAACGTTCGACAACAACAGTTCACTGTCCACTTTTATCGTTCACGCAATGATGGGCCGGTGACGCTCGCCATCTACGCCTGTGGTGACGGTGGTTGGCGTGGCTTGGCGCCGCGCACAGCGCAGCAATTAGCGCATGATGGCTTCGCTGTAGCCGGAATTGACTCGAAGATCTATCTGCGCGAGCTCTCGTCAACCAAGACGCCGCTGACAATCGCGCAGTTAGCGAGCGACTATGCAGAGATTGCTGTAGCGCTGCGCGAATATGCGAAGGTCAGTGCAGCGACCCCGGTTTATGTTTATGGGTGGTCTTTGGGCGCGGGGTTCGCGATCGCGGTTGGCTCTGATATTGCCACTCGAGAAAATTGGGCCGGGATCATTTCTATTGGCTTACCACGACAGAACCAGCTTGTTAGTGGTATCGGCGCAAACCGTGCGAACTTAAAGGATGAGAGCAATGCGCTGTACGGCTTCCGCAGCGCAGACGTTATCGGCTCAATCTCGCCATTGCCGCTGATGATGATTCAGAGCACCTCAGACACGGCAAGTCCACCGAAAGTCGGCAACGCACTCTTCGCCGCGGCAAAAGAGCCAAAGCAGATCGTGATTCTGAAAGCAAACAATCATCGGTTTACTGGAGCTCGCGAAGAGTTTTACGCTGCGTTGGGCCATGCCGTTGAGTGGATGCGCGAAACCTCAAAGAGCGGTAAGTCCTATGCGAGTACAGCCAATGCGGCTCCAGTCTCAAAACCAAACTGAAAGTGAATCGGTGGTGAGAGGACAACTCCCTTGAGAAAACGGAAGCTATGGAGACTGCTGGTCGCGTCGCTGGTGCTCGCACTCGCCGCAGCAACCGCCTATGGACTCGTCTGGTATCGTCGCTTCTATCATCACGTTACGCCGCAAGAGTTATCGCACGAGGTGAAACACTCGACTTTTGCTACATCCATTCGAGGGAAAGATCTAACGCTTCATCTTTATCAACAAGAAAACGCAAAGGAGCAACCACTGGTGTTCTTCACCAGCGGCGACGGTGGGTGGAGTCCGTTTTGTGCGGATGTCGCGGCACACATTGCTGCCACTGGAAAAACCGTAGTGGGCTTTGATGCGAAAAACTATTTGACAACCTTTGCTACTTCGCAGAGACCCATCTCCCCAGACGAACTGACGGAGGACTATGACACGATAATCAAAAGCACTGCTGCGCAAGCTGGGCTCGGTCAGAATGGCCGGATGGTGCTCGCGGGCTGGTCTCTCGGTGCGGGCTACAGCGTGCTGGTCGGGTCGAATCCACTGATTAAAGATCGTGTCGACCAAATCGTAGCCATTAGCCTTCCGGTCTACAACGAACTTGCCTGGAAGCCAACCGACGCGCTGATTTACGTAACGCACGGCGTTCCGCATGAAAAGGTATTCAACTCGCGACAGTATCTTCCCAGGCTCGATCCGATACCAGTTGTAATGCTCAACGCGACTGACGACGACACTTCGACATCTCGAGATGCCCAGTCGCTGTTTGAAGCGGCGTCTGGTCCGAAACATCTCTACATGATCAAGTCGAGTGGCCACCATTTTGAAGGTGGCGTCTCAGAGTTTTATCGAGACCTGGACGAAGGTTTAGGGTTTGTCCAGAAATAACTATCGGTTCGGCTTCGCCGCCGGATTTGAGGCGAGGCTTCGCCCCGCCGCCCGTGCCGATCATTTCTTTGTGGGTCTTGCACGTGGTCCAATGGAGCCATTGGGCATACGCAAGGGCGCAGCCCCAAAGGAATAAAACCGACGCCAGCGGCGGGCAGAGCCCATTCGGCGGCGAAGCCGAACCGATAGTTACATTCAACCCGACCACTCGCGCTTCTCTTACCTTTGCGACTTTGCGCCTTTGCGGGAGACTATTGCTTTCAACGCGGACTCTTATTGTCACTTTCAATAACCTCTCCCGCAAAGAAAGCAAAGGCGCAAAGTAAAACTAAGAGAATTTCAGGCAGACGGGGGAGGGGACTTCGGCCACATGACCGGTGGGAGATAGTCGACCGCTTCGCTGATCGATGCGAAAGGTAACGACGTTGTCTGACTTTTGATTCGCTGCCAGGAGAAACGTTCCGGTCGGATCAATCGCGAAATTGCGCGGAGTCTTTCCTCGAGTCGATTCATGGGCAATGAAAGTCAATTTGCCGTCTTGCGAATTAATCGCGAATGCAGCAATGCTGTCATGGCCGCGGTTCGAACAGTATAAGAATCGACCATTGGGAGAAATGTGGATGTCAGCGCTCGTATTGCTCTCGGCAAAATCCTTCGGCAAGCTGGACACCGTTTGCACTTCGTGAAGATCTCCACTTGCGCGATCGCGCGCGAAGACGCTGACAGTCGCATCCAGTTCGTTGACCGCGTAGAGGTAATTGCCGTTTGGATAGAACGTGACATGGCGAGGGCCTGCACCGGCTTTAAGTTGCACCCACGGAGTCTGGTTTGGAATCAGCTTTCCGCGGCGTGCATCAAACTGAAAGATCATGATCTTGTCCGTACCGAGGTCACAGGCATATGCATGACGATTGGTTGGATCCAACACAACGCAATGCGCGTGTGGCCCTTCCTGACGTTGCGGATTTGCGCTTGAACCCACGTCCTGCTTAAGGTCGGTGGCGCTGCCAAGACCTCCGTCGTCGCGAAGCGGAAGAACTGCGATGTTTCCTCCGACGTAGTTGGCTACTAGGGCAAATTTATCCGTCTGATCGACGACCACGTAACACGGCGAGCCGCCTAACGAAGCTTGTTGATTCAGAAACTGCAGCTCACCCGTGCTCTGATTGACGGCAAAGGCACTGAGTGCCCCGCTCTTCTTTCCTTCAAACTCATCTACCTCATTCACCGCATACAGATGTCGGCCATTGGGTGCGAGTGCGAGAAACGACGGGTTCACCACCCCTTTTGTTGTGCCCACGTGTTTCAATGCGCCCGAGGTCATGTCTATTTGACAAAGATAAATCCCTTCGCTTTTGCCGGAAGTATAGGTCCCTACATAAACCAAATTGCTTTTCTTACCTTGATTCGCCAACGCAGATTTCGAAAGTGAGAGGCCCACGCTAGCCAGACTTGCGAACTTTAAGAACTGACGACGCGACAGAGCGTCACTTAGTTTTTTCTGGATCACAGTAACGGATAGTCTCCTTCAGCAAGGCTCGTAACAAGCCGAGAGACGATATAGATTTTGCGCTTGACTGACAAGACACCGGAACGTGGCACGGGCGTCCCGCCCGTGGTGCTCGCAGAACAGACAACTGGTTACAGCAACCAAGTCTGTCCAGGACGCACCACGGGCGGGACGCCCGTGCCACATTTAGGGTCAGAAGAACAGTGAGTAAAGCAGACGGTTCGGTGAGCCGGAACCCGCATTCGTCACAACGTTCGTGGTAGCGTTGTTAACGATTGCATTACGCACCGTTGTTGAGCTCGCTCCCGGGTTCGCCTGCTTATACAACGCAGCAACGCCGGCCACGTGCGGTGAAGCCATCGAAGTACCGCTCAATGTTGCAGTCGCAGTGTTCGATGAGAACCACGCCGACAGGATTCCAGATCCTGGTGCGAAGATATCCAGACATGTACCGAAGTTGGAGAACGACGAGCGCCCATCCGATGTCGTCGTCGAGCCGACAGTGATCGCATTAGCAGCGCGAGCCGGCGACGAGTTGCAAGCGTTGGCGTTGCTATTTCCTGCGGCGACGGCAATGGGAACACCGGAGTTGGACAGGTTGTTGACCGCAGTGTCGAGCGCGGACGACACGCCGCCACCAAGACTCATGTTTGCGACCGCCGGTGAGATGTGATTTGCCGTTACCCAATCAACGCCCGAGATAACGCCGGAAGTTGAACCGGAGCCATTACAGTCAAGCACGCGCACGCCGCGGAGCAACGCACTCTTAGCGACACCGTACGTCGATCCGCCGACCGTGCCCGAGACATGGGTGCCGTGGCCGTTACAATCGGCGCCGTTGCCGCCAAACGCATCGAACACGTTTGAAGCTCGCCCGCCGAATTGCGTATGCGTTGTGCGTATTCCTGTGTCGATGACATACACACGCACACCAGATCCGGTCCAGTTGTAGGAATAGCTGGCCGAGAACGGAAGGTTACGTTGATCGATACGGTCGAGGCCCCAGGGTGGATTAGTTTGCGTCGTAGTGGCGTACATCATGCCATCTTCCTCGACAAACTTTACCCGGTAGTCCTGACTCAAAGCCTCTGCGTCTTTTTCCGACATCTCCATCGAAAATCCGTTAAGCGCATTCTTGAACACATGCTCAACCTTGCCTGAGTGGCGCGTCGCCATTTCCTCAGCGACATATGGGGCGATGGAATACATGCCCTTCTCGCCCACGACTGCGTCATCGAGTACGACGATGTAGTGGTTGGCAATCTTATTGTCAGTTCGCAGCAGTTTGTTCTTTTGGATCTGGCTCCGAGTCGGTGTTGAAACGAAGGCCATAACGCCCAGAACAGTCACAACCAACAGCGCAGCAATCTTTTTCATTTCTTCTCCTCCTCAAGGGTTAGTGGGAAGTTTGAGCGGTGAGTGCCGCTCGTTTCGGCTAAAAACTCAGTGGGGCCGATAAAGCCTTGATAATGGGACACGGACGGAGATTTAAGGCGCAACGAACGCATCGTTCGCAGTCGAACTGAAAGGTAAGGTATTAGTGCTAAGACGAACTCAGACATACAGAGATAGAGGCTGCATTCGTGAATTCAGCTTGTCGTGCCAGAGAAGGGTAAGGGAGCGAAGGCGCAGTATAGCATTTTCTCTTTTGGGCACAAGAGAGATTCAGGAGCGGAGTCTATGTGATTGGAAAACCTACCAACGGCAGCACGCCTTCAACGATCGATTCGGCTTCGCCGCTCGATG
>Ga0126384_10000460_pt1 | contig 22178 bp, 20 predicted proteins | sample PanSoiMetPlot_36_FD_92543 | JGI IMG/M metagenome (GOLD analysis project Ga0126384, IMG submission 92543) | Tropical forest soil microbial communities from Panama - MetaG Plot_36 | ecosystem: Environmental > Terrestrial > Soil > Tropical forest > Bulk soil | place: Panama | collected 2016-02-17 | reverse complement strand
CGCGCGGGTAGTCCGATCACGATCGCGTCCACGGGAATTCCGAGTTCCGACCGAAGCCGCGCGCGGGCTTCGGCATCGGGAGAAAACTCGAGCGTGTCGAAGCCGTTCGGAATAAACTCCCATCGGCGGGGTCGATAGCCAATATGTTCGTGGAAACGCTGGCCCGCGCGCGAATTGGCGATGACGGCATCGGGTACCGCGGAGCACCAGCTCAACATCCGACGCACCGTGGCAGCAGTGTGCGACAAGGCTATATCCGAGCAGCGCAGGTTCCACACAAGGCGAGGTACGGCGCCAAGCCGCTTAGTCATCAAGCCGAAGAAATCGGCGTGGTACAGCCAAGTCTGCAGGAGGTCGGGACGCAATTCGCGAAGCATGTCGGCAAGTCGCAGCAGTCCGAATGGATGCGGTGCGCCCCGTCGTACTCCGAGTGAAATGACCTCGATGCCGGCTTTGGCGAAAGATGGCCCGACAGTCCCCGCATCGGTAATGCTGACGACAACCGACCGGAACCGGTCTCGATCCATGCGCAGGACGAGGCGAGACAGCATCCGCTCTGCGCCCCCGGTCTCAAGGCCGGTAATCAGGTGGGCAATCGTGAGCATGAACAATCCGAGAAGATGGAGACCGCTTCCTTTGGGTCGAATGGACCCACCCAGATCTCCCCTTTTTTACGTTCCTCTGTGATTGGATATTTGACCCGAGCACGGAGCACAAGCAACATTGCGTAGCAGCGGTGGGGAGTCATGGTGATGATTTGCCGCAAGACTGCGGTGACGCGGCGACGCTGGGGCGGTGGACGACAGCGGTCTGTGCGGGCCACGCCTGCCATAGTCTCGCCGGATTATCGCGCAGTTCGAGACGAGCCCAACTGACGTGCTTCCTCGGCCAGCCGAAATCGCACAGCGGCTCTTGCCGACCGCTCTCCGCCGCTGTCTCCGCCGTTATCGACGGGACTCTCCGGTGAATTTCCGGCTGCCCGATTCGTCGCAGCCGACAATCGATGCGGATGTCGCTTATGCTATCCAGATTGGCCGAGCCTATCTCAATTATTTTGCCGCAGAAGGGATCGATCCTTGCGGCAAGACAGTGCTCGAACTCGGGCCAGGGATCAATTTCGGCAGCGCTTTGCTGCTCGCGTGCCATGGTGTTCGGCCGATCATCGCCGACCGGTTCGTGGCTAAGTGGGATCCCGACTATCATCCGAAATTCTACACAGGATTGCGGAACACATTGACTGCACACGATCCAGGGGCGGATCTAACTCCTCTCGACAAGCTGATCGCGCGCAACCGCTATACCGATGATGGCATCCGCCGCCTCTGCCGTAACGCCGAGGATCTTCGGGGCATTCCTGATTCATCGATCGATGCCATTGTCTCCAACGCCGTTCTCGAACACCTGTTCGACCTGCCGGCTGCCTGTCGGGAACTGGGGCGCGTCTCGAAGCCTCACGCCTGGGGTTTCCATCAGGTCGACTTTCGTGATCATCGCGATTTTGACCGCCCACTCGAATATCTCCTTCTCGGCGACCGTGAGTTTCATAAGGTATTTTCAGAGCGACATGGCGAGTGCGGCTCGCAATGGCGGCCGTTTGAGTTGGTAGAGTTCTTTCAGACGGCGGGTTTCGAGGCGATTCGTTTCGACGCCAACGGGTTCGCGGATGAGGATTATCTGCGGGAGTTCGCGCAGCGGCTGCGCACGTCTCCGTCGCGCTACCGGAAGCTGCCGCTCGAAGGTTTGCGGACGCTCGGAGGGCTCTTTCGCCTTCGTCGCCGTCCGTCGCATTCGGTCTCAGGCCTTTGAGGCGCGATGACCTCGGCCCTGGCAGTGTTCCTCGATCCGCGGCGGCATCACCATGCGTTTCTGTTTTTCACCGATCTCGCCCGCCGCTATCGGTCCCTGATCTGGGAACTGACTCGACGGGAGATTGCGGAGCGCTATGTCGGTCAAGTGCTGGGCACGGCATGGGCCATCGGCCATCCCTTGATCGCCATCGCGGTGTATATTTTTGTTTTCGCATATATATTCGGAATGCGAACGGGAGGAACCTCGGACACATCATTCGATTACACCACCTTCTTACTGAGCGGATTGATCCCTTGGCTTACCTTTGCCGACATTCTGAACAGATCGTGCAACAGCGTCACTTCCAATGCCGGCCTGGTGAAACAAATCTTGTTCCCTGTGGAGATTCTGCCGATCAAGACGGTGACCGCGGCACTCGTCAACCAGATCGTGGCGACCGTAGGTCTGCTGGTCTATATTATGGCAGTCCATGGTTTTCTGCGGCCGCTGTCGATCGTTTTGCCGGGAATCTTCGTGGTCGAGGTCATCGGTCTAATCGGTCTCGCCTACGTCTTGTCTGCCCTGACCGTTTTCTTCCGCGACATCAAGGATATAACTTTGGTTTTCACCGGCGTGGGTATGTATGTCTCGCCCATTTTGTTCAGCGAGGCGTCGGTACCGAAGGCTTTTTACATAGTAATGCTTTTTAACCCGTTCAGCTACATTGCGTGGGTCTATCAGGATGCGCTCTTCTATGGGCGCATCGCACACCCATGGGCTTGGCTGGCTTTTATTACCCTCAGCCTGGGTTTTCTGTCCCTCGGCTTTCGACTATTCCGAATATTGCGACCCAGTTTTGGGGACGTGTTGTGAATCTGCCCTCGGTCGACACAGTCGTGTTGCGAGCGATCGGTCTATCCAAGGTGTTCACGATTTACAACAGGCCGCAAGATATACTTACTCGTCTGGTCTCCCGTCGGGTGCGACCGCAAGAATTCTGGGCGTTGCGAAATGTCTCGTTCGAGCTTCGCCGTGGCGAGGTGCTCGGGCTCGTCGGTCGGAACGGCGCTGGCAAGAGCACGCTGCTCAAGATTCTGGCCGGTACGCTGACCCCGAGCGAAGGAAAGGTCGAAATCACCGGTCGTGTCAGTGCCATCCTCGAACTCGGGACCGGATTCCACCCCGACTTCAGCGGTCGTGAGAACATCTATTTAGGCGGGCTTTGTCTCGGCATGACCCGGGCAGAGATCGATTTGCGGATCGACCAAATCATCGATTTCAGCGAACTGCGCGAGGTCATCGATCAGCCGTTCAAGACTTATTCGACAGGGATGCAGGCGCGGCTCACCTTCAGCACTGTTGTCAGCGTAGAACCTGACCTCCTAATCGTCGATGAAGCTCTCTCGGTCGGCGACGCCCGATTTCAATTGAAATCTTTCGGCAAGTTCCAGGAGTTTCAGCGTAACGGAAAGACTATTATTATTGTCAGTCATAATATAAACACGATCACTGGGTTTTGCGACCGCGCCATGCTCCTCGAGAAAGGAGAGGTGTTACTCGACTCAGATCCGAGCGCTGTGTCGACGTACTACCACCAATTGCTGTTTGGCGCGGAGGGCCAACCCGATGCAACATCCGCGGCCCGTAAACGAACTCGAAGGCTGTCCGCAGGGAGTGGAACTGTCCGAGTGTGCACAGTCGGGTTCTGAGCGCGAGTATCGGTTCGGCGCCAAAGCCGCAGAAATCGTCGACTTCGCTTTTTTTGACCGCGACGGCCGTCGTACGACTCTATTGACCTCGGGCGGTCGATACCGCTGCATGATGCGTATCGTCGTTCATGAACCCGTGCCAGCGGATTTGTGCGCCGGGTTCTTGATACGTTCAACACAAGGCGTCGATCTGTTCGGTACGGACACGTGCCTCAGTGAGGGGGCAACAGAGCTACCCCTGGCTCAACCGGGTGAAATCGCAGAAGTTACCGTCGATCTAGCGATGTGGCTGGCACCGGGCGAATATTTCATGACATTCGCTGTCGCCCGGTCGGACGGCGCGAAGTTCGACTGCCGCTTTGACGCCTTGCAATTCCAGGTTATCGGTGGCTCGCGACTTTATACGACCTCCGTCGTAAATCTCTGTCCGGTGTTCACGGTGGAGCGGGTGTCTGCCCCATTCGCGCTTACCAATTCGGCATGATAAGTGGTGTCTACCGACGGGTCTCGCGGCTCCCGACTGATCATCTGCTCAGGAGGGGCTGGCGTTATCTCAGACGGATTTCTTGGGTCCGACAGGTTATTGATCGGCTGCTTGCGCTGCAGCCAGCTGTCGCAATCTCAGCTGCGGCCGTTATGCCGGTCGTGCCGGCGGCCGGCTCAGCAAACTCCAAGCAGTTTTTCGTGGACCTCCTGGAGCGAGCGAGTACGGCCGCGCCCACTCTGGAGGCTGTGCCGCGGCGTGTGCTCCTCGTCAATGCCGGCCTCGCCGCGGGGGGTGCTGAGCGGCAAATCGTCAACACGCTTAATGGTCTTAGCCGCCAATCGCTTGAAAGTGTGTCACTTTTGGGTGAGTACCTTTTCGAATCGAGCGAGCGCGCCTTTCTGCTGCCAGAGCTGAGATCGGGAATAGCCGTCGAACAGGTCAGGAGGCGCACCCGCTTCTCTGGAGCCGGCTTTACCCGAATCGGGCCAAATGTGGCCCGGCTGCTCGGGGCATTGCCGGTTCAATTGGCGGAGGAGATCCTGGATCTCGCTGCAGAGTTCCGCGACCGCCGCCCTGAGGTGTTGCACGCCTGGCAGGACAGCACCTCGATCAAGTGTGGGATCGCGGCGATTCTCGCAGGAGTGCCGCGCATAGTTCTCGGGAGCCGTAACCTCAACCCGTCGAACTTTGCCTATCATCAGCCCTATATGCGGTTGGCTTACCAGGCACTTGCCGAGCGTCCAAATGTGGTCTTCATCAACAACAGCGAAGCGGGTGCGGCGGATTTCTGCCGATGGCTCGACCTGCCGCGCGAGCGCTTCCGGGTCGTGCGCAATGGGGTGGCGCTAGACGACCTCAAACGCGATGCAGAGGGCGCGAAGATCTTGCGGACGAGGGAGAACATTCCGCCAGATGCCCTGGTCGTGGGTTCAATCTTTCGTTTCTGGCCGGAAAAGCGCCCGCTCCTTTGGTTGGAGATAGCCGGGCGGCTGCTCGCCCTACGCCCTGGCACGCATTTTTTGCTGGTCGGCGATGGGCCTCTGCGAAAGCAGATGTCGGTATTCCTCGCAGGCATTCCGCACGCGGATCACATTCATTTGATCCCCCCGACCAACGAGGTTGGCCGCGTGCTGAGTGCGATGAATTTCTTCCTCTTGACCTCGCGCTTCGAAGGCACCCCGAATGTCGTGCTCGAAGCAGAATGGTTAGGGTTGCCGGTGCTGGCACTCGATGCCGGAGGAGCCGCCGAGGCCATCGAGCCGCACGGGAACGGCATTATATGCGAGAATGACTCGCCTGAGACCGCGGTGTCGCACCTCTGCGCCATGATCGACGATCGGCGATGGTTGGGTCGCGCGCGCGAGATTGGTCCGAGCTTTGTACGAGAGAGGTTCGGGTTCGACCGCATGATTTCCGAGACGATGGCTTTATACGGGTATGCCGTTGTTGCTTGATCAGTCTAACGGTAGGGAATCCTCAGCCGGCTGATTTACGCGCCACCACGTTGTGCATCGTCTCCTCCGGCATCGTCCGCTTCACATCCGTAAACCCGAGCCAGCCAAACGGCACTCGCAGCTCCTCGACCGTATAGAGTTCGTTGATCTCCGAGCTAATAGCGTCAAACCATGCGAGGGCTTGCGTCTTTCCTTCGAGTTTCTCGAGGATGGACTGTTTCTGGTCGAAGTTAAGGGAACGAATCGCGTCGCGAATTACGGCAACCTCGTGATAATATTGATAATCAAAGACATTCGCTCGGCGAGGCTCGGCATAAACCATGATGTAGAGATAACCGCTTGGTTTCACGTGTTGGGCGATATTATTGAACGCGCGCGCCATATCGCCTGTGTGGTGGACTACACCGTAAGACCATACCAAGTCGAAGTCGCTGCCGTAGGGCAGTGGTTCCAGGATATTCCGCCTTTCGAATCTGACGTTCGGTAACCCGGCGCAGTCGCGTCGCGCTGCTTCCAGCCCGTTCTCCGACGCGTCAAAAGCGGTGACCTCGGCGCCGAGCATGCCGAAGGCCCAGGAATGCCTGCCCGGTCCGCAGCCGGCATCCAAGATTTTTTTCCGGCAAACCAGTCGACCGGTTTGTCGCTGCGCCGGGCGACATCCTCGAATGCTTTCTCGCGCCACACTGGATTCGTCAAAAACTCGTCATGGTAGGGAAGAGCCTTCCATTGGTAATCAAATGTGCTCAGCTGATATTGCATCAGCGCAGTGGCGAGCTCGCTCTTCGGGGAAATCTGACGTAGCGCTGATTTGCAACGATAAAGCTCGTCGAGCAGGTACTCTACCTTGGCCTCGAGCATACGGATTCGCTGGCTTGCCTCCATTCCCGCTGGCTCGTAGATCGTGGCGCTGACCGATGGAACGAGCCCTTTCATCTTGTCGAGTCGCGGGAACAACCAGTGCTCGCTTGCGCGAGGCGCGCCATTGAAGCCGGTGCCGTCGTCTGACATAGGGTCTTTCTCCTCTTCGAGCGCGGATAGCGAGATTATAGCGAATCAGATATGCGAACCTGCCGCCGGCCACCGAAGGAACATGATGTCAGGGTTTCTGAGCACCGCCAGCTGCTGTCGTGGCGAGGACTAGATTTTCCCTCGGGAAAAGGCTGTCCCTTGCACCGCGACGGTCGTGAGCCTAAACCCATTGTACCTGACCCGACCGAGCTTCCTTATGTCTAGCCTGTTTGCCTTTGGAGTTGCCCGATCCAAGTTCCAAATGGATAAACGCCAAGGTCCCTGACGCGCCCTGTCTCGATCGCGTGTGCGACCCACTCGCGCACCGGCAGATCCTTTCGGCTACCTTCGAACACGAATAGTCGTCGAGGACCACTAGGGCGTCGTCCGCGAGATGGCCGCCATAAAGGTCGAACGCCTCACCGATGCACCCGTCGGCGTCGACCATGAACAAACCGGCCTTCTCGCCGCCGAGTGCCTCGACCACCTCTTCCCGAACCCTCGGATCATAAGTCCAGCCACGCACGACGCGAACCCTATCGGCTACCTTGAAGTCGCGAAGGTTCTTCGCCAATGTCTCGTCGATGTCGGTGTCTTTGTAATCAGGGTGCCACGACTTTCCTCCGAGCTCGACCGTCACGACCCGAGCCGCGGCCGAAGCCATCATGATCGTGCCTGCACCGAGGAAAGCACCAAGCTCGAGCACCGGACCCTTGGCGGCAGCGGCGAGGTAGAAGAGCAGCGCGAGCGCCTCCTGGTGAAGCATTGAAAAGGTTCGACAGCGCTCGATTAGCGACGCGTGCGGACTCGCCTCGTAGTGAGCTGCATAGTCATGGAGGAAGCGGCGCGTCACGGGAATAGTTCCGGCGCCGGCATAGGCGGCTTCGTAGAAGGGCCGCCAGTCGATCGCGACGATCTCGTAGGCCCGCCCGTTCCAGTTCGGGTCGGTGCGATCATGGGAAGAGAAATACAAATCCTCGCCCCACAGCGAGAACACTCCGGATCCTCGTTCCCTGATCCATCTGTGCTCGATCGGGCCCGGGCCAAGCTTCCGGCCGTTCTCGGCGACATAAATTTCGGCCCCCGCCGCCACTTCGGCGGCAACTCCTGGCGGAATCTTCGCGGTAAAGGCGAAACCCCCTTGGGAGTGAAAGGGCCGCGCAAGCGGGAAGTTCTTTATTTTCAGCCGTATTGCCATTGAAAACCGAGAGGCACTATCGTGGAAATCTCACCACCCAGATCATGCAGGCGCTACCGGCAAATCGCGACAGCGCGCGTCGCGACGGCAGAGGCAGCCGTTTTCCGAGAACGCTGTGACCCGTGTAGAAGAGTCGCATCGGTTGCCGTTCCACCACGCGCAGACGATGTGCATAGAAATGGCGGCTCCACCGCGCCGCGCTGAAGCTCATTAGTTCGGTCAAGGCATTCCCGGCTTCGCCGTGACGGGGCACGAGCGCATAATGACGTACAATGTCTCTGATGTTGTGGAGTGTTGACCGGAGCGTCTGCGCGCGGCTGCGAGAACCCGCGCAGCGGCCGAATTCCAACGCAATTTGCTGACCCATTTCGATATAATGTGCAGCAATGGTCCGCATGACGTGGACGGCATAGCCGCCGGTTCTCAGAACTCGGGCGCTTTCTCGATGCAACTGAGCGGAATCTTCCACATGTTCCAGCAGATTCGACGAGAAAACCACGTCGAAGCTGTGGTCCGGAAACGGGAATTGCCGGCCGTCGTATTCGACGACCGGATAGACTTGATCGTTGCGGTAGTTCGTGGTCGGGAGATCGATCGAGCTGACCTCGTAACCTTTGTCCGCCAGCAGCTTGGCCTGGTACCCGGTCCCGCCGCCGATCTCGAGAATACGGCACCCCGGCGGCGGCGGGAAATGCGGCAATATCGACTCGAGCTCGTAACCGCGGATTACGTGTAAGAATTCGACGCAGAACATGCGGGTTCAACCGATCGATCGGCTCCAACCTTCTCTCCGATATACAGGATGTTAGAGCCTCTCCCAATATACACATCGTAGCCGAGTCCGGTCACCTGACGAGCACTCGAGGGCGCACAAGTGCTCAGAGCATGGTCTATGCGCTGGGCGATCGAGCGAAGGTGGACAAGAACGGCCTCGGTTGCCCCTGAGGGCCCCGCCGTCGCGAGTTTCACGCCGTTGTCCGAATCTTCGGGCGAAACATCTCCCGCGATTTCCGCTTCGTACCCCTCGCCCGGCGCGGATATTGCCCGGGTGTAATCAGCCAAAATGCGCGGCAGCCTTATCACTTCGACAAGTAATGCCGGATGGCGGAGAAACTCCCAGCCAATTTTCACCGCCCGATAAGCGCCGGATACGGATGGCTGAAGGAAGCCGAGCCCCCGGCGTTCGTGCCGGACAGGGACACCTAAATCGGAGACTGCCCGATCCAGCGAACGAAATCGGTCGACAATGTCGCCGATCCTTCGCGTTAGGTCCCTGATTTGGGCTAATTTCTGCTGCGCCCCGATCAACAAGTGGAGCCGCGAATAGAATTCGTTGCACAGCTGTGACAAAACCGTAGGAAATTTGCCGGCTATGGCCGGCCAGTGGATCGCGCGAATTCGTGCTTCGGATTGAGCGCGCAACTTTGCGAGTTCGGCAAAGATTAGACCGTGTTCGAATTGAAGGGTATCGGTCGCGTAGATTGTACCAGCCTGCCAGTTCGATGGAGGACTTTCGCAATGGTCAGATGGCAGGTATCGAGCAAATTCCGCCAGCTCGTTTTTTTCCAGCTCTATAAGTTCGAGTATGGGTGGAAAGAGGCGACTATACTCGATTGTTGGGGCATCGTCCGAGAAATCGACCAGTCCGAGGAATCGGCGCCTAAATCCATGGCTGCTCAGCTGGTTTTCGAGGGATTGGTGCGTGAAGCTTCTAACGTGCTGCCACGGATGAAAGACTTGCCGGCGCATCGGGCAGAGGACCTGAGCCTGGCCGATATTTTCCTCGTTCGGGGTCGTGACGATCACGATACCACCGTCCCGGAGCAGCCCGTTTACCTGGTCAAGCGTTTGCCCGAGCAGTCGGTCCGGCACATGCTCGATCACCTCGGCCATTATGACGACGTCGAACAGCCGGCCCTCGTCGGGGCCGATTACCCCAAGAAAGCTGTCGTAACCCGAAAGCTTCTTCAGCAATGCGTGGCTGCGCCGTGGCGAGGGCTCGTAAACCCCGGTTGGAAATCCGGCCTGCAATAGCGTTTCGGCGAAATGACCGCCGCCGGCCCCGAAGTCGCAGATTTTTGCCACCGCCGGCAAATGTTCGCGGATGAACCGCAGAAACTTCGGTCCCGCCAATTTGCCGAAACTCAAATCATCAAGGTGCGTGCACTCGACTCCGTCCCAGAATGTCCGGATCAGTTCGTCGGTCCATGTCAATTGGGTGACGGGCTGATCGGGGTTCTCGATCTTGGTTGCGCCGTTCACCGCCGTCCTCCTATTTGGCACAACAAGCACTCACACCGTAGAGCCTTGAGTTTGAGCCCAACGTATACAGTCGGGCAGGAATTTGGAAGTTGACCCCCGCTCCCGGTATACCCAGTCCTGGGCCCGTGGACGAGAAACCCCAAATCCCTATCCAAAAGGTATCGGCTCGGCGGGTGAAATTTCTCCCTACCGGGTGGAGACCTTGCGCCGGGGTTAGATTTATGGCATTGGCCCTGTACGAAAGGTTCGGCAATCGGAGCTGGGGAACGGATGCCGAGACTAAATTACAGCTGGCACGAATCGGTTCTCGAGGAGCGACCTGCAGGTTCTTCGGATAGATCATTTGGGCTAGTGTTTGCAGCGATTTTCGGTGTGCTTGCGCTGATCGCGCTATGGCGGGGGCGGGACTCGGCGCTCTATTGGATGATCATCGCTTTCATGTTTCTGGCCCTCGCACTCGCCGCACCGCCATTGCTCGGCCCCCTGAATCGAGTTTGGCGGCGAGTGTCGCTGGAAATTTCAAAATGCGTCAGTCCTTTGATGATGGCGATCATTTTTTTTGGCGTATTGACGCCTATGGGTCTACTCCTGCGGCTCCTCGGGAAAGATCTGTTGCGCCTCCGTTTCGAGGCTGACTGTACTAGTTACTGGATAGACCTAAGCTCGGAGAGTACCCAGCCGACCTCGATGACAAAGCAATTCTGAGGAGCGCTATGGTTGATTTTTTGAGCGAACTTTGTGCGTTTCTCCTTAGCCGAAAGAAATTTTGGCTGTTTCCCGTGGTCTTGATGATGGTGATATTTGGAGGATTGCTGGTGCTGACCGAGGGATCGGCTATCGCCCCGTTCATCTATTCTATTTTTTAGCGCATATGGGCTCGGCACAAAATTAGCTGAAGTCCGAGGGGAAATCGATGCGTATTTTGGGAATTTCGGCTTTTTATCACGACAGCGCCGCCGCTCTGGTAATAGATGGTCGAGTCGTTGCCGCCGCTCAAGAAGAACGCTTCAGCCGCAAAAAGCACGACAGTCGCTATCCGAAAAATGCCATAGCGTATTGCTTGCAAGAGGCACACCTTCAACTCAACGACCTCGATTACATCGCGTTCTACGATAAGCCTTTTCTAAAATTCGAGCGCCTACTCGAGACTTATCTCGCTTTTGCGCCCCGCGGCTTCCGGTCCTTTAGGACAGCAATGCCGCATTGGCTGAAGGACAAGCTTTTTCAGAAGAAGGTGCTCGGGGATAAGCTGAAATCGGCGGCTCCAGGCTTTGACTGGAAGCGTCGACTACTTTTTTCGGAGCACCACCTCAGCCATGCGGCCTCCGCCTTTTTTCCATCGCCCTTCGAGCACGCGGTTATCTTGACTATGGATGGCGTCGGCGAATGGGCAACGACCTCAGCCGCGATGGGCGACGGGCGTCGAATCGAAATACTGAAGGAAATCCACTTTCCGCACTCGCTGGGGCTCCTCTACTCGGCCTTTACCTATTTCACCGGCTTCAAGGTAAATTCCGGCGAATACAAAGTGATGGGCCTGGCTCCCTACGGCGAGCCGCGTTTCGCCCAAACGATCCTGGAATACATTGTCGATCTGAAGAGCGACGGCAGCTTTCGTCTCAATCAGGACTATTTTAATTACTGCGCTGGCCTGACAATGACGAGTAACCGATTCTCAGAGCTTTTCGGCATCGGGCCAAGGGCGGAAGACAAGCACCTCGAGCAAATTCACATGGATCTCGCGGCTTCTATTCAAGCAGTTACCGATGAGGCCGTGCTTCGGCTTACCCGATCGCTGGCCGAGGAGACCGGCGCCCGTAATCTCTGCCTGGCAGGCGGAGTCGCGCTAAACTGTGTCGCAAACGGAAAGGTTTTGCGTGACAATCGCTACGAAAATATTTGGGTGCAGCCAGCTGCCGGGGACGCGGGAGGCTCGTTGGGCGCTGCCCTCGCTGCCTACCACTTAGAATTCGACAATCCTCGTCTTTTATCGAACGATCTCGACGGTATGTCGGGAAGTTACCTCGGGCCTGCCTATGAGGAGGATGAACTCCGGCAGCGCTTGACCGCGGCCGGCGCCCGCTTCGAGCCGCTCGATGATGATGCGGTAATCGAACAGACAGCGCGGGCCCTTGCCGCCGAACAGGCAGTGGGTTGGTTTCAAGGCCGGATGGAGTTCGGCCCGCGTGCGTTGGGCGCGCGATCAATCCTCGCCGACGCGCGCAGTCCGACAATGCAGCGTATGCTCAACCTCAAGGTCAAGTACCGCGAGAGCTTTCGGCCGTTCGCGCCCTCGGTATTGCGGGAAGACGTCAGCGAATGGTTCGAGATAAGCGCTGACACCCCCTATATGCTCCTTGTCGCCGATGTGGTCGCGCCTCGTCGGCGCGACATGACGGAAACTGAAGCCGCGCTATTCGGGATCGATAAGCTGAACGTCCTCCGATCAGAAATACCGGCGGTCACACATATCGATTATTCTGCTCGAGTGCAGACGGTTCATCGGGAGACAAACCCTCGCTACCATGCGTTGCTCACCCGGTTCAAGGCACTCACCGGTTGTCCGGTTATCGTGAATACCAGCTTTAATGTCCGCGGCGAGCCGATCGTGTGCTCTCCCGAGGATGCTTTCCGTTGCTTCATGGGCACCGAGATCGATACTCTTGTCGCGGGCAATTGCATCCTGCATAAACAAAACCAGGATCCATCTTTGCGTATCGAGTACAAACATCGGTTCGAGCCCGATTAACCGATCAGAGCATTTCTGGTCGTCCGTGAAGAAGCGCGGAACCGTTGAGGTGCCTGGCGAATGGCTGGGGGTGGAGTAATCGATCCCGCAGGAAATGGCGGGGCAGGCCGGTTTCTTGCGATTTGAGATTCCCGTTTAGCCTGATTTGTGCGATGGGTGGTGGGTCATCGGGGTTGGGGGACGCGGTGGCAAGACCACACGACGATCGTCAGAAGGATTTGTTACGGCCAGCGCTGGAGGCGATCATCGATCTGGGCCACCCGCTGGTGCGGCTGGCCCGCGAGATCGATTGGGGCTTCTCGATCGGCCCTTTGCCAGCGTCTGCGCGCCAGGCTTGGGTCCGCCCGGGCTGCCGACCCGGCTGGTGGCGAGGCTGTTCATTCTGAAGCACATGCAGAACCTGTCGGATGAGGCGCTGTGCGCGTGTTGGCTGGAGAACCCGTATTACCAATTCTTCTGTGGCGAGCTGAGCTTCTGCCACAGACTGCCCTTCGACCGCTCGTCACTGACGCATTGGCGCCAGCGCCTGGGCGCGGAGCAGCTGGTGGCGCTGATCCACGAGAGCCTGTCGGTGGCGCACAAACCGGAGCGCTGGCGACCAGGGATCTCGAACGGGTTGTGGTCGACACCACGGTGCAGCCCAAAGCGATCGCGCATCCGACCGATGTGCGGCTCCGTCATCGCGCATTGGAAAAACTGGTCGATCTCGCGCAGCGCCATCACGTGCCGTTACGGCAGAGCTATCGGCGCGTCGCCAAGTGCGCCGCTATCATGGTCGGGGCGCTACACCCATGCGCACCAGTTCACATCGGCCCGGCGGGAGCTCGAGTTTCTGCGCATTCGGCTCGGCCGTGTGATCCGCGGCATCCTCCGCTGGATCGGCCGGCAACGACACCCTCGAGGAACGCTTTGCCGGCTTGTTCGCCCTGGCGGTGCGGATGCGTTTCCAGCATCACCGGCAGCGTAGCCCGAAGGTTTATTCGCTGCACGCTCCGGAGGTCGAATGCATCGGCAAGAGCCTGCCCCCGCGAAGGCGGGGGGCAAAGCCCGGCCGCCCGACGAGTTCGGCTGCAAGGTGTCGGTGGCGACCCCAGCCACCAAACCCAAAGGCGGTCAGTTTGTGCTGCATGCCAAGGCCCTGCACAGCAATCCCCTCGACGGCCACACTTTGGGCCGGTCGTCGCCGAGCCGGAGACGCTGACCGGGGTCGAGACCCGCCGCATCCACGTCGATAAGGCCTATCGCCGCCGCAATCACGCGCAGAAGTTCCGCGTCTGGATCAGCGACCAAGTGCGCCGCGTCATCGCGCCGATCCGACGCGAGATGCGGCGCCTCGCCGCGGTCGAGCCGGTTATCCGCCACATGAAGGCCGAGCACCGGATGGGCCGCAACCACCTCAGAGGACACGACGGCGACCGCATCAATGCCGTGCTCGCCGCGGGCCAGCTACAACTTCGGTCTGCTCCTGCGCTGGCTCGAGAGGCTCTTGCGTGCCCTCATCACTGCGCTGCTCGCCGCCCCATGGTGCTGCCAAACCGCCTAAAGAATGCTCCTCAACGGTTCTTCACAGACGACTTGCTGGATTCCTCGGCCAAGCTGGGAATTCGCGCTTAGTTCGAACCTTTCTTTCGGTGCCTCTCAAGATCCGAGCGCCCATAGAGGTGATCGGCGATCCGGGTCGCGAAGATCGCGTGCGCCTCTTCGTCTGGATGTCCTTCCCAACGACTTACAAAGAAGCGGCGTCCGTCATATGATCGGTAATAATCTTCGGCCGGGATGAGATCGAACTGGGCTTTTCGCATACTTTCATCTGCGACCGCGGCAATGCGGTGGCCGCGACCACCATAGGTCGGAAATTGATCAAGGACGATGCCAACGATTGGGCGTACGCCCTGAGCGAGCGCGAACTTATTCATTCGAGCGACATCAGCGTCAAATCGGCTCTGGTAGTCGCCGAAGTTCGACAGAATGTCGTCAAAGAAATCCCGGCGCACATGCAACGCCAACAGTAAAGCCTTGTAACTGTCATCCATCAGGTGTGCGAGCCGGGTCCGCTCCAGCGCCGCCGTCTTTAGCCATTGCGGTAACGGCACACTATAGGAGTAGGTGTACTGCCCAATACCAGAGGGCAGGAAGTCATTGAGACAAACGCCATAAACGATGAGATCTGGTTTCAGAAGCGGGGTCATCTTCTCGATCGATTGCAAGATATCCGCGCTCTGATCGCCGTTGCGGCCGAGGTTTATGACCTCGACGTTGTATTCCTTCTGCAATAGCCGCTCGAGCTGGGCGGGGTAGCTCCAAGTCGCCTCGAGACCAGCACCATACGTAATACTGTCGCCGGTAACCATGATCCGAAATACTTCCGGGTTCTTGGCGGGGAAGGGGCCATTCAGCCGGCGATATTTGTGTCGATCAAAGATGTGGATAACACCTTGCCATCGATAGGCCCATGTGGCGCCGGGAACGCTCGCACGCTCCGTCTCCCAGCCCGCCGGCATAGTGATCAGCTCACGACGCTCCCGGATAGTAGCGGCGATGGAGCCCGGTAAGACAATCTCCGCTCTGCCAGTGCGGATCGGGAGCGCCCCCTCGGCGCGATTTTTGAGGTTTCGGCTCTCGGCGGGACAGTTCTTTCCCAAATGCGTTGCGGCGCACACCTCGTCGCCTGGAGGATTGGCCGATGTCAGGCCTTTACGGGCCAACCCCTCTTCATATCCAAGGTATAGCTCAAACCCAGCCAGCGAGATCGAGATCGCAGCAGCGGCAAGCGCTGCATTTTGAAAAGCACCCAGATGCCTGTCCCGGCCGAGAAGCAACACACCGCTGGAGGTCAGATTGCGAGCTGCAAGTAGCGCGACCATCATTGCCCCACCGAGCGTGAGCCAGAATAGCGGGCCACGCACGATTTCGGGCAGCTCGATTGCGACGAAAGCGAGCGCTGCCGCGGCTGCGGATTGGACCGAGGCTCGTATCAACGCTGTCCGGGCGCGTCCCCGGATCGCCGGATCGGAGGCTCGCCAGCAATGTATGATGTACCGCAACCTCCCGCCGGGCGATGTCATCGCGTCAAGGCGCATGGCCGGCCGCCAAGCTCGGACCCACGGTACTACCCACGCGCCGCCCAGAAGCAAAATTCCGCCTGTGAGCAGCGGCCAAAACCAGACAGGGGAGAGATAAGCCCGTGCGTGGAATGTGTAAGTGCGCCCGTTGGTTCGTGGGTCAGAATTGTCTGAAGTTGAAAATATGATAGTGTCTTCCAAGTGAAAATAGGCTCCGTTTCCTGTATTTGCGGTCTCCGAAGTGATGGTGTGCCGGGGACCAAGCTTGACGCCATCTTCGCGCAGCGATGCTTTGGATGCGGCGGTGTCCTGGAGGCTGTCAGAGCGTAGGACGAGAGGATACAGTTCATCCCCACGTGGCACAGGCGCCACATAGGCAAAGCCGCTGAACGATCGGATGTCGGCGGGAACGAGCACCTTCGTGACCTGAACGCCCGCGCATCCGAAATAAAGCGTACCGGCAACGATTAGCAGCACCACAAACGACGGACAGCGCCGGAAGAGGCTGTAGGCATTGGCGAGTACAACCCGCATCCGCCGCGCGGCAAGACCGGTTGGGGCGGAAGACTCTACCATTCGCGGCACCTGACGAGGGTCCTCGTGGGGAACACACGCGGTGAATGGTCAAACAGGTCGCCAGCGCTCAATGCAACGGCGCGGATCATATCTCTCCTCTCCCCTTCCCTTCCATTAGTGCCTATTAGCTGCCGGATTCCGTCCCAGTAGCCTTGTATGCACGGCCACAGCCGAATCCAGCAACTGCCATTTCTCCGGCTGGCACATACAACTCGGGTTAACCCAGAGCACGGATGCCCTGACGGTACGCGCTTCGTCAACCGGAATTGACTGGCTTTCGACCGCCGACTAGCTTTGTTTGCTCGACCTGAAGGTGACGTCAGACCCATTAGCACGGTCTGATCGCAACTTTTCACCCGGTCGATCGCCAAGCGGGGTCTTTCCAGGCGTTGAATCCGGTATGCAGCAGACTAATCCAGCACAAGGTAGCTCGTTCCGGGATCTCCCGAGCGCACCGCTGATGCGGGTCATTCCGCCGGGTGATTTTATGATGGGGACTTCGCTTGAACAGGGCGGGCTTGATGACGAACGGCCGGTCCATCGGGTCGTTCTCGACAGAGAGTTCTGCGTCGGCGTGTTTCCGGTGACCCTCGAAGAGTGGAACACGTTCGCTGCGGAGAGTCGCGGCTATTGCCCGGAAGGTGTCGGATCGAGTCGCGACCGTCACCTTGTGGTGGGTGTCAGCTGGAGCGATGCAAAGTCATATTGCGCCTGGTTATCGCAGAAGACTGGCCGATGCTACCGCCTGCTGAGTGAGGCCGAGTGGGAATACTGCGCGCGCGCCGAAGGTGGCGGGTTTGCCGCGGCATCAACCCTCAGCTGCGACCAGTTTCCCGATTGTCGTACTGCTGTCCCCGTTGGCCCAAGCGCGCCAAACGCCTTCGGCCTTTTCGACATGCTCGGCTCGGTGTGGCAATGGGTAGAAGACCTGTTCCACTCGGACTACACAGAGGCACCTCAAAATGGCGAGGCTTGGCTCAAAAGTGGGGTTGCACAGCTTCGGATGGTGCGTGGCGGGTCGTGGGCTACCGAACCGGTCTGTGTGCGGCCTGCGTTCCGCCACGCCGCGTGCCAGTCACAGAGGGATTTCGAGACTGGTTTCCGCGTCGCGTGCGATTTGTCGGGCGAGGTGAAGGAGAGCGTGCCCGAATCGGCGGCCTCGGCCCACAGCCTTGACCGTCGCCCGGGCTCGGCCGGCTTGGATCTCTCGCTAGACGTATCCGCGGGTCGCGCAAGCAAATCCCTTCGCGCCGCCGTCTCGGACTTGACGGCTCATTCCGGCTGTGCGGCAATATTGCGAGAGATCCGGGCTTTCTCCATGTTAGATATAGAATCGCTTGCCATGCTGCATTGTCTCGGCGGCGTGGTGCAGGGGGGCATCGTCGAAATCGGGCCTTACATTGGTGGCGGCACGGTCGCGATCGCAACCGCTTCCTCTGCTCGGTCGGCTCCCTTCGTCACGATCGAGGTCGGGGGCGCCTATACCGATCAACCGTACCTACCGTCGAACGACATTCTCGACGATCTGCGCACCAATCTCATTCGGTTCGGGCTTGAAGGCCAGGTATTCATTTTACAGGGCTGGTCCCATGATCGCTTCCTTCAGCGGCTGGCGAACCGGATATTCGAACGCGACAAAATCGGACTGCTAGTAATTGATGCAGATGGGCAAGTTCAGGCGACGATCGGCAGTTTTGCACCCCTGTTGCGGCCCGACTGTCTAATTGTAATCGATGATTACATAGCTCCCCTGGCTCTCTCAAAGCAGCAGGTCGTCCAGCCCGTGGTGGATCGCTGGGTTGCGCGACGGCTATTGCGTGAATTCGGCGTCTTTGGCGGTGGTACCTGGGCTGGCCAAGTCAATGGTGCAGCCGCATTGGACAAGCTAACCACCGAGAGGCAGATTTTCCTGCCGGAGGCAGGGTATTGCTTTAGATACTTTGGTTGCGACTTTTTCATCCCGCCCGACACCTTGCAGTCCATGGCGGCCTCGCAATTAGTCTTACGTGAAGATGGGCGGTCCCTTGGACCGGCTCACTCTTTGCACAAGGCAATCCGGGTTCTGGGACGCGGACGTTATTCCCATTGGGGGGAGGGAAATGGCTCCAGCTTATTCTTCTCGACCTCGGACAACTCCGATCCGAACGTGAACGGCCGAAACTATTCCGTTGAATTCGCCGGCATCCGCTTCGAACTAACCGGATCGTAGCCTACAAATTCGCCCGGTCGATTTTGCAGTCCGCTCCTCGCGCACATGTCCTAGGTGATCGAAAATGAGCCGCTCGAGTAGCTTCGACATTCTAAATCTACGCCCGACTGCGGCTGAATTTTTGTCGCAATGCCGGCAACTCTGGGACCAGAGTCAGTTGGAGCTCACCGACCAGCAACGCTTTGACTTGGCGGAAGCGCTGACCAGCTTCATTTACCCTGAGTATCGGTTTAGCGAATTTGGCAGGACCTTTCTTGACGACCAGCAATTCGCAGATTTCTATACAAGACATGTATCAACTTTCAATTTCCACGCCTATGATCGTAAATACTTGCTCAAGGAGGTTCTGAAGCTCGCACAATTTATACCCGGCGACACGATTGAAGTAGGGATTTACGAGGGTGGCTCTTCCTATCTGATCGCGCAACATGCACGGCGGATCGGAAAACGTCATCACCTCTTCGATTCCTTTGAGGGGTTGTCCGAACCCGGACCGCTAGACGGCGACTATTGGCGTCGGGGCATGATGGCGGTATCCGAAGAACAAGTCCGCGTCAACCTGTCGGAATTTGATAATCTCTGCTATTGGGGGGGCTGGATCCCCGAACGCTTCAGCGAAGTAGCAGACCAACGCTTCTCGTTTCTACATGTCGACGTTGATATTTACCAGCCAACCCTCGATACCATAGCATTCTTTTACCCTCGAATGAGCAAAGGTGGAATCATCCTGTCCGATGATTACGGGTTCGCCAGCTGTCCCGGCGCTCGCGAGGCCATCGACCAATTCTTCGCCGACAAGCCGGAACCGGTGATCGACTTTCCCACCGGGCAGGCGCTGGTGATAATCGGGCAGTAAGCCGGCGTACGCATAGCCGAATCAACTGGCCTTGATCCTGTCGACGATCAGTCTTGCGTAATCGCGTACTTCCCGCGCATAGGCCCGCCATTCTGCCCCCGATCCGCTAAAGAGCGGAACGTAAGTTGGAGAAGGGAGTAGCCCTCGCCCACTTATCGCCTCATCGCGCCGAAGTTGCAAATAGGCGCCGTGAACCTGTCGCGCATCGCGAACGTACACGCCTTCAGGCGTCGATTCTCCGTAACGAACATAATGTGCATTGCGCGGCCTAACGAGCGGAACAAAGCGGGGCAGGCGCATGCGGGCAACTTGCGGTCCCTTGGATGACAAATGCAGCGGTACTGTGTGATTGCCGTATTCGAATGGTTCGAGCAGATCGAAGATGAACGAGGCGTAGAGATCGTCGTCACAACCGGCCTGTGGGACGTGCAACTCATAGACCCCCGGGTCATCGCCAAGTTGCACATAGCATAAATTGTCGGTACTTGCGCTGCCGCGGCGGCGAACGACGATCCCGGCGCGCGGCAATTTGGAAAGGCTGCCGTGCGGGTCGATAACTTCGATGCGAAAGGTAATGATGCCGCGATGCCGCTCGCGCTCGCTTTCATAAATCCGCTGCAGTTCTTCGATCATCCCCGAGGGATCGACCCGGCGGATTGCCAGCCGATTGCGGGCTTTGGCTTCTTTGACGACCGATCTCGCCTCGTTCAGGACCGCCTCCCATCCCACGGTCTGGCGAGCGAAATCGGCAAACACATTGATCTGTTCGGTCAACGGATAGAGCAGCACCGGAGAGAGGTTGAGACCGATGTCATATTCGATCGCGACCTGCAGGTTGCGTGGCAGTTCCGCGAAATTCGACTTGCAGATTATCATGCCGACCGAAATCACCCGGCGCGGCGCATCATGTAATTCGAGAAGGCCGAGCAAGTTCGTCATCACCCGATCGAATTTGGCGCCGGCTCTGATCTGCTCGAAAGTTGCCGGATCGAAGCTGTCGACCGAGATTGAAGCATTGATCCGCGGGAACTTGATCAGCTTCCGCGCCTCGGCGGCGGTAATCATCGTGCCGTTCGAGGTGAAGCCGAAAGCGAGATTAGGGTTATCCTCGCGTTGGTATTCATCGACCAGCTTGCGAAAGCGGGCGATCAGGTAGGGCTCCCCGCCATGCCAAATCAGTTGCTGTAAATAGGGCAGATGGTCGAGAACATCGGGCACCGTCTCAGGGCGATGCTGAACTCGGGTCAGCCGGACCATGTTCTGGCTGCAGGCCGGGCAGTCGATATTGCAGTCAGCGGTTGAAATGAGCGAAATCATGCTCGGTTTAGCCGAGACGACCTCGACCCCGTTCAGGTATTCCTCGTATGCCTGGACGAGGTTCTGACCGGATTTCGAGTCGCGATGCAGGTTGCCGAGAGGAGCGGTGAGATCGCCGCAGCGCAGTTGGTAATGCCGGCCATTGCTACACGGGTCGGAATTGTCGGGCGTCGAAAAATACAGCCACCCCTTCCACACCGAATACCGGCCGCCTCCGAGATCCCGAATTTCCTGGTGTTGCGAATCCGGATAGGGTAGCGGAATGCCGTTCTCAAAAAGCAGTGCGGGCGTTCCGCTCTGCTCGGCATGCCTCCCGAATTTTTCGGGAATCGGACCCGAAAAGCAGTATTTCTGCTCCGGAGCGAAGTCCACGGGCCACCCAAATCTGGGGAACTGGCCGTTGGCCCAACGATAGGCAGCGCAGTTGCCGCATGGGTGATTTTCAAGGGTGTTCTCTGTCAGCGCTCGCCGCAGCTGGCGATACCCTTCCCCGTTCCAGATCTCCGCCAGACTCCGCTCGTTCGTGTTGCCGAGCGGCGTGCCGAAATTGCCATATCCCGACCAGAAGCAGCACGGGACGACTTCACCCGTGAGATCGATGATCATCTGCTGCCACGGGTAGGCGCAGCGGTTCGCCGATGACGGCGCAGCGGTGTCTGCCGGAGAGGCGGTTTCAGGTACCTTGGACAAGCGAGAAAGCCTCCCGCGATTTCATCGCAGCAAATAGGTAAAGGGTGTGCCCAGCAGAAAGAGTGGTCTGAACCCCGCCGCGATGCAACTCCTCCTCGGCCTTACAAACTCACCGGCGGAAGCCCGAGATCCTATACCATCCTGCGTCAAATCCCGACGCAACTAAGCACGCGAAAAGCAGCGAAGCAGTCACGGGGCGATTCGAAATGGCAGCTGCCGAGACGACGCCGAGCACGTGGGAAATTGGTCACACATCCTAGTCGCATCGGAAGCAAAGCGACCAATATGCTCAGCGCCGGTAAACGGGTTCGGCGCGCTCGAGCGCGCTACCGGAGGAGTATGCGCGCTTCGGAGAGCTGAGCCTGCAGCGACCGCAGGAGACGGGCTTCCGGCGTCGGCGCGCAATTGGTGTAGCCCGCCCCGAGCTCCTTCAGCTGAGCCGCATTGCGCGGAAAGGCCGCGTGGTTGAGTGGCAAGGCGAGCCGCGCGCCGGCACCCTTCTTGACCCCTTCGCGGACGCGCTCGATTGCGGCGATGAGCCGGGGGTGATCGGTCTGACCGCTAACGCCGAGCGAGTGCGACAAGTCCGACGGGCCCACCGCCAGCAAATCGACGCCTTCCACCGCGGCGATTTCATCGATCTGCTCCACCGCAGCCATGTCCTCGATCATACAGGCGAGCAGGATCTCGCGGTTTGACTGCGCCATGTGCTCGACGAGCGGGATCCTTCCATAATCCGCCGCCCGGCTGCCGGCGGCCATCCCCCGCTCGCCAAGGGGCGGATAGCGCACCGCCTTCACCGCCTCGCGGGCG
>Ga0126384_10000459_pt1 | contig 22179 bp, 18 predicted proteins | sample PanSoiMetPlot_36_FD_92543 | JGI IMG/M metagenome (GOLD analysis project Ga0126384, IMG submission 92543) | Tropical forest soil microbial communities from Panama - MetaG Plot_36 | ecosystem: Environmental > Terrestrial > Soil > Tropical forest > Bulk soil | place: Panama | collected 2016-02-17 | reverse complement strand
GACGAGATCTTCAATCTCGCCTGTCCGGCAAGCCCGGTGCACTATCAAGACGATCCGATTCACACGATCAAGACGAGCGTGCTCGGCGCCATCAATTTGCTCGGTCTCGCCAAGCGCCTCGATGCCCGCATTCTTCAGGCGTCCACAAGCGAAGTCTATGGCGATCCGCAGCAGCATCCGCAAACCGAAAGCTACTGGGGCCACGTGAACCCGGTCGGACCACGGTCCTGCTACGATGAAGGAAAGCGGTGCGCGGAGACCTTGTTCTCCGATTATCACCAGCAGCACGGCCTCGAAATCAAGATCGCGCGCATCTTCAATACCTATGGGCCGCGCATGCAGCCCAACGACGGCCGCGTGGTGTCGAATTTCATCGTGCAGGCATTGGAAGGCCGCCCCCTGACGGTGTCCGGCGACGGCACGCAGACGCGATCGTTCTGCTATGTCGCAGATCTTGTTGACGGCCTCATCGCCTTGATGGACTCGCCAGCCACGGTGACGGGCCCGATCAACCTCGGCAACCCGCGCGAATTCACGATCAACGAGCTGGCGGCGCTGGTGTTGAAGAAGACCGGCTCGCGATCCGCGATCAGGACGCAGCCGCTGCCGCAGGACGATCCAAAGCAGCGCCGCCCCGATATCTCTCGCGCACGCCGCATTCTGAATTGGCAGCCTCGCGTTCCCCTCGAGGAAGGGCTCGAACGGACGGTGAAGTATTTCGCCGACCAGCGGGCGCCATTCGTGGAGGCCGCCGAGGCGTGCGTCGCGGCCGAATAGCGCGATCCCTCATCATCTTCGGAAAAACTCGCAAATGGTCTCAAGAATTCTTGTCACCGGCGGAGCCGGTTATATCGGGAGCCACACCTGCAAGGCGCTGGCCGCGGCCGGCTACAGTCCGGTCGTGCTCGACGATCTCAGCACCGGCCATCGCTGGGCGGTGAAATGGGGTCCGCTCATCACGGCTGACATCGCCGACCGCACCCAGGTCTCGAAAACGCTGGAAGCGTTCCGGATCGAGGCCGTCATCCATTTCGCCGCCCACGCCCATGTCGGGGAATCGGTCGAGCAGCCCCGCAAATACTTCGACAACAATGTGAGCCGGACGCTGGCGCTCCTGGATACGTTGGTGGACGCGGGCATCGACAAGTTCGTCTTCTCCTCGACGTGCGCGACCTATGGCGTCCCGCAGCACCTGCCGATCACCGAGGACCATCCGCAGGCGCCGATCAATCCGTACGGCGCAACGAAATTGTTCGTGGAGCAGATTCTCCATTGGTACGAACGCGCCTACCGAATGCGTCACGTCAATTTCCGATATTTCAACGCGGCGGGCGCGGACCCCGATGGCGACCTCGGCGAGGACCGTACGCCGGAGACCCACCTGATCCCGTTGGTGATCGCCGCTGCACAGGGCGTGAACGCCCCCCTCGAGATATTCGGCACCGATTACGACACCGAGGACGGGACCGCGGTCCGAGACTATATCCACGTCTGCGACCTTGCTGACGCGCACGTGCGCGCGGTCGATCACCTGCTCGCCGGAGGGGCGAGCATCAGCGTCAATCTCGGTACCGGCCGCGGATACTCGGTTCGCGATGTCATCACCGCCGTCGAAGCGGTCGGCGGCAGCCCGGTGCCGCTCAGGCATGGTTTGCGCCGCGCCGGCGACCCGGCCGCGCTGATCGCCGATCCGCAGCTTGCCCAGTCCGTGCTGCAGTGGACCCCGCAAATGTCCGACATCCGCACGATCGTGCGAACCGCATGGGATTGGTACGGAAAGCAGTTCGCGCCCCGCGCCAGCGAGGATGAGGAAAGCGTCAAGTCGGAGCTGGTATGAGCGTTACGCCGCTTGAGAGGGTCGCGCTCCCCGTTTCCGAGATACCTGCCCGCGAGCGACACGACCGCGACGCCGCAATTCAGACCGAGGTGCCCGGTCATCGCGACGTGCAGCGGCCGTATGTGGGCGGCAAGTTCCTGTATGTCGGCGACGAGAAATTCTGGGTCCGCGGCGTCACCTATGGGACGTTCAGGCCCGATGCGGCGGGCGTTCAGTTTCCTGCCCGGGCCGTCGTCGAGCGCGATTTCCAGGCGATGGCGATCGCCGGATTCAATGCGATCCGCGTCTATACCCTGCCGCCGCGCTGGCTGATGGACGTCGCAACGGCCAACGGCCTGCGCGTCATGGTCGGGCTGCCGTGGGAGCAGCACATCACATTCCGCGACGATGCGGCTCGCGTCCGCCGCATCGTGCGTGATCTGCGCGCCGATGTCGCGCGGCTCGCCGGCCATCCGGCGGTGCTTTGTTTCGTGATCGGCAATGAGATTCCTGCGAGCGTGGTGCGGTGGCACGGGAAGTCGCGCATCGAACGGTTCATCAGGCGCCTTTACGAAGCGGTCAAGTCGGAAGATCCCGGCGCACTGGTGACCTATGTGAGTTTCCCCAGTACCGAGTATCTCGAGCTGCCGTTTTTGGATTTTGTCGCCTTCAACGTGTACCTTGAGACCAGGGAAAAATTGGCGCCCTACCTTGCCCGGCTCCAGAACCTCGCGGGCGAACGCCCGCTGGTCGCGGCTGAACTCGGCCTCGACAGCCGACGCAATGGCGAGAGCGCGCAGGCGGAAAGCCTGTCCTGGCAGATTGCGGCCACGTTCGAAAGCGGCTGCGCCGGCGCCTTTGTGTTTTCCTGGACCGACGAATGGTTTCGCGGCGGGAACGACATCGAGGACTGGGATTTTGGACTGACGACACGGGACCGCCGTCCCAAGCCCGCACTGCAATCCGTCTCGAACCGCCTTGCTGAAGTCCCTTTTGCACTCGAGGCGGCGGCATGGCCAAAAGTCTCGGTGGTCGTCTGCAGCTACAACGGCTCGCGCACCATCGGCGAGACGCTGGACGCGCTGGTGAAACTCGCATATCCCGATTACGAGGTCATCGTCGTCGATGACGGCTCGACCGACCAGACCAGCGCCATCGCCGCCCGCTACCAGGTCAAGCGGTTCCGCACGGAAAACAACGGGCTGTCGGCTGCCCGAAATCTTGGCATGAATGCCGCAAGCGGCGACATCGTCGCCTACATCGACGACGACGCCTATCCCGATCCACATTGGCTCACGTTTCTGGTGTCAGGCCTGCGCGACACCGAGCATGTCGGCATTGGCGGCCCCAATATCGCGCCGCCCGGCGACGGAGCCGTCGCCGACTGCGTCGCGAACGCCCCTGGCGGCCCGGTCCACGTTCTGCTCTCGGACCGCGTCGCCGAGCACATCCCGGGCTGCAACATGGCCTTTCGACGCGACAAGCTCCTGGAGATCGGAGGCTTCGATCCGCGTTTTCGCATTGCCGGGGATGACGTCGATGTCTGCTGGCGGCTGCAGGAGCGTGGCTGGACCATCGGTTTCGCGCCGGCGGCGGTCGTGTGGCATCACCGCCGCAGCTCGCTGCGCGGTTATCTGAAGCAGCAGAAAGGTTATGCGAAGGCGGAGGCGCTGCTCGCGCAGAAATGGCCGGCCAAGTACAACAGCGTCGGACACCTCACTTGGCATGGCCGGCTGTACGGCAAGGGTATCGTGAAGACGCTTTTGAAGTCCCGGATCTATCAGGGCACCTGGGGCACGGCGCCGTTCCAGAAATTATACCAGCCGAATCCCGGCAGCCTCTCGTCGCTGCCGCTGATACCGGAGTGGTACTTTCTCCTGTTCTCTCTCGCCGTGCTCGCCGTTCTCGGAATTATTTGGGCGCCGCTGCGCTGGACGCTCGTCCCGCTCGCTGCCGGATTGGTCATCAGCCTCGTTCAATCGGCTCGCGCCGCGGCCGATGCGTCTTTCCCTTCGCAAGGCTATTCGACGATCCACCGTCTTGCGCTCAAGGTCGTCGTCGCGCTCCTTCATCTCGTTCAACCGATCGCGCGGCTCGCCGGACGCATCCAGCATGGCTTGGGGCCGTGGCGCTGGCGGGATTTCGTTCCGGTGTTTCCCCGTCCGAGGCGCCGGTCGTTGTGGAGCGAAGCGTGGCAGGCGCCCGAGGCGCGGCTCGCCGAGATCGAGCAGATTCTTCGGAAGGCCGGCGCGGTGGTCATCGTCGCTGGCGATTTCGAGCCCTGGGACTTCACTGTCCGGGGCGGATCCTTTGGATCCATTCGCACCATCGCCGCCACCGAAGAGCATGGCGGCGGCAGGCAGCTGTTCCGCCAGCGGGCCTGGCCGAAGGTCCCCGGCCTCGTGCTGGCAGTGTTGTTCGCGCTGGTCGCGCTTGCCTGGCTGGCGGCCGCGGACGGCGCCTGGGCGGTTGCCATCATGCTGGGCGCGGCAGCAGCCGCAAACGTGGGGCTCGCCTGTGCAAACTGCGGCGTCGCGATGAAGGACTGGCAGGATGCGATCAACGAGTACCAGCATCGAAGCGGGTGCTCGCCCTTGCCCTGATTGCGAAAGCGATGGCAATTTGACCGCGCGCGACATTCGAAGCAGACCTGAGATCGATATGCACAGCGAACGCAAGCAGTCCGATCTGAGGCTTTACTGCCGCGTGCTGCTGGAAGCGCGCCGGTTCTGGATTCATATTGCGACGCTGTTTGCGCTCGGACTGCTCGGCACGCCGCTCACGCTGCTCGGACCGCTGCCGTTGAAGCTTGCCGTCGACTCCGTGCTCGGCCCGCATGAGCTGCCGGCATGGCTGGGCTGGCTGCTGCCCGCTGGAACGGACCGCGCCGACATTCTGGTCATCGCGGCGGTGGCGGCGCTGATGATCCTGCTCGCACTCGCCAAGCAACTGCTCGATCTCGCTTCGGTAGTCCTGCGCAGCTATACCGGCGAGCAGCTGGTTCTGGCGTTTCGCGCCAAGCTGTTCCGCCATCTGCAGCGCCTGTCGCTCTCCTATCACGACGCCGCCGGCACCGCGGCCGTGACCTACCACATGCAATATGACGCGCCCGCCATTCAGTGGATCACGATCGATGCCCTGATCCCGCTGCTCTCGTCGCTGCTGACGCTGATCGCGATGGTTGTCGTCGTGGCGCGCATCGACTGGTCGCTGGCGCTGGTCTCGATGACGATCGTGCCGGTGCTGTACGTCCTGTCCGAGTTCTACAATCGCCGCCTCAAGCTGCAGTGGCGCGAAGTCAAGAACGTCGAAAGCTCCGCCATGTCGGTGATCGAGGAGGTGCTGTCGTCCGTCCGCGTGGTCAAGGCGTTTGCGCAGGAGGAGCGCGAGCAGCAGCGCTACCTCGACAGCGCACGCCGCAATCTGCGCGAGCAGGTGAAGCTGACGCTGACCGGCGGCAATTTCGGGCTCGTTGTCGGATTGGTCCTGGCCATCGGGACCGCGCTCGTGCTGTTCCTGGGCGTGCGCCAGGTCCAGGCCGGCCGGATCACGCTCGGCGATCTCATTCTGGTGATGAGCTATCTCGCGCTGCTCTACACGCCGCTGCAGACCGTCAGCAGGACGGCGGCGAGCCTGCAGGGCTCGCTGGTGAGCGCCGAGCGCGTGTTCGAGATCCTCGATCAGGCGCCCGAGGTCGTTGAAAAGCCGCACGCCCGCCCGCTCGCGCACGCCCGAGGGCAGGTCGAGTTCGAGGCAGTCTCGTTTGCGTACCGCGCCGAGGCGCAGGGCCTGCGCGAGGTGTCGTTCACAGCTCCTCCCGGCGCGCGCGTCGGCATCGCCGGCATGACGGGAGCGGGAAAATCGACGTTGGTGAGCCTGCTGCTGCGGCTTTACGATCCGACTGCCGGGCGCATCCTGCTCGACGGCGTCGATCTCCGCGACTACCGGCTCTACGACCTGCGCAACCAGTTTGCCGTCGTGCTGCAGGAGACACTGCTGTTTTCCGCGAGTGTCGCGGAGAACATCGCCTACGCACGGCCGGAGGCGAGCGAGTCAGAGATCGTGGCTGCGGCGCAGGCGGCCAACGCCGACCATTTCGTCCGGGCGCTGCCGCAAGGCTATCGGACGCCATTGGGCGCCCGCGGCATGCAGCTGTCCGGCGGCGAGCGGCAACGGCTTTCGCTCGCGCGCGCCTTTCTGAAGGATGCGCCGATCCTCATTCTCGACGAGCCGACGAGCTCGGTCGACGCGCAGACCGAGGCGGGAATCCTCGAAGGCATCAAACGACTGATGGAGGGCCGGACCACTTTCATGATCGCGCATCGACTCATGACCTTGGAGGATTGCGACATGCTGCTGCTGCTCGAGCGCGGCCGGCTGCAGGTCGTGACCGCGGATATCCCGACCGTCTTGCGCGATCGTCTGTTTCTGGGCGAAGAGCAGCCGAGCGCGCACCACCGCCAGGCGGCCGCGCCCGCAGAGCGATCGAGGCTACGAGTACGCTAATGGACATAGACGAGATCGTCGGGTCCTGGGATTACGGCAGGCTGGCGGACAACATCCGCATCGGCGCAGATTGCTTCCTGGAGCGGCGCGAGTCGTTCGAGCGGTTCCGCAGCCGGCAGTCTCCCGGCCTTGTGCTCGGCGACCGCGTGCAGGTCCTGACCTGGACGATCTTCAACGTCGAGCCCAGCGGCTGCGTGGAGATCGGCCAAGACACCGTCCTGGTGGGCGCCGTATTCATGTGCGTGAAATCGATCCGCATCGGCGCGGGCTGCCACATCTCGTACAACGTCACGATCAGCGATTGCGACTTTCATCCGATCGAGATGAACGCGCGCCGGCGCGACGCGATTGCGGTCGCGCCGAGTGGAGATCGCGCGCGCCGTCCGCCGCTGGCGGCCCAGCCGGTGGTGATCGGCCGCAATGTGTGGATCGGGACCGGCGCCATCATCCTCAAGGGCGTGACCATCGGCGACGGCGCGACCATTGCGCCCGGAACGGTGCTGGCGCGCGATGTGGCGCCCGGCGCATGCGCCGCCGGCAACCCGGCGGAGGTGACGGAGAGTGTGCCTTGAGCCGCCGATTGCCGGACGACTGGTTCCCGCGCGACCTGCCGACCGGCCTCGAGATCGGATCGCGGAGCTTTCTCATCAGCTCCTACGCATTCCTGCACACCGCCCCGACCGCAGCGATCCGCATCGGCGACGACACCGGCATCTACCATGGAACGTTCTTCGAGCTCGGCGCCGCCGCGCAAGTCACGATCGGCAACTATTGCACGCTGGTCGGCGCGATCCTGCGCGTCGAAAGCGAGCTGCGCATTGGCAACCATGTCCTCATCTCGCACGAGGTCGTGATCACCGATTGTGAATCGCCCGGGGGCGGACGGCGCCAATCCCCGCGGCCCATCACCGTCGGCGACGATGTCTGGATCGGCATGCGGGCGATCATCCTGGCCGGCGTCAGCATCGGTTCGGGCGCGGTGGTGGGGGCGGGCGCGCTGGTCTGCGAGGACGTGCCGCCGATGACCATCGTTTCGGGAAATCCTGCCCGCGTCGTGCGCAGGATTGCTGCATGACCTCGCGGCGGAGAATTGCGGTCGTCGGCACGTTCGGCGGCGTGCCCTATGCCGGGATGGCGTGGATGCACTGCCAGTTCCTGGTCGGGCTCGCCCGTCTCGGCCATGATGTGAGCTATCTCGAGACCACCAGCGCGTGGCCCTACCATCCCCATGAAATGACCACGACCTGCGATCCCGGTTATACGCTTGCCTATCTTCAGCGGGTGCTGGACGGCTTTGGCCTGGGGCAGCGCTGGGCGCACCGGGCGGCGTATGCCGACGGCACGTGGCACGGACCGCTGGCGAGCAAGGCGGAAGAGCTGCTCGCGTCCGCCGACGCCGTGCTCAACATCACCGGCTCGACCACGCCGGAGGATATCCGCATTCCCTGCCGGCTGGTCTACATGGGGACCGATCCCGTGCTGCCGGAGCTGCGCGTGGCCAACGGCGATGGCGTGCTGCTGGAGCGCCTGCGCGCGCACCACGCACACTTCACCTATGGCGAAAACATCGGCGCTCCGGATTGCCCGATTCCGCCGCTGCCGTTTCCGACGCACCCGACGCGGCAGCCTGTGGTTCTCGATCTCTGGGACGGCGGCGCGCCCGCGCGCCGCGACTTCACGACCGTGACGAACTGGGAGGTCACGGGCTACGACTGCACCTACAAGGGCGAGACCTACACCTGGAGCAAGCATCACGAATATCTCAAGATCATCGATCTGCCGCGCCGCGCCGGTGCAAAGCTCGAGCTTGCGATGGGGCTTTCCGGCGTGACGGCGGAGGTCCAGGCGCTGCTGCGGGAGAACGGCTGGACCGTCGTCGATGCCTACGAGATGTCGCTCCATCCGTGGCGTTACCGCGATTACATCCGCGGGTCCGGCGCCGAGTTGAGCGTCGCCAAGGACATGGTCGTGCGCCTGCGCTCCGGGTGGTTCAGCGAGCGCAGCGCCTGCTACCTTGCCGCCGGTCGGCCGGTGGTGACGCAGGACACCGCCTTCTCGCGCGTGCTGCCGACCGGCGAAGGCCTGTTTGCCTTCGAGACCGGGGACGACATTCTGGGTGCAATCGACGCCATCGATACGGACTACGAGCGGCACAGCCGCGCCGCGCGCGCCATCGCCCAGGAATATTTCCGGGCCGAGACGGTGCTCACCAAAGTGCTCGATCAGCTCGGGCTGTGACGATGCGCGGCGGGCGCACCTCATCGTGAACGCCGATGATTCGGCCAGAGCACCGGCATCAATGCCGGTATTGTCGACTACTTCCGCTTCTCGGTAAATCCGGCGCGGCGAAGCGCCTCGGCAAGCGCGCCGCCGGCGTCCTCGCGCCGCCCGCCGCCGGCGCCACGGGACTCGCCGCGCGACGGGCTCTGCGGCGCGGAACGCGCGTCGCGCGCCGCGGCTTTTTCGGCGCGGTCGGCGCGCGGACCGACCTCATCGTCGAGCCGCATGGTGAGGGCGATGCGCTTGCGCGCCTGGTCGACCTCCAAAACCTTGACGCGGACGATGTCGCCGGGCTTGGCGACGTCGCGCGGATTCTTGACGAAGGTTTTTGCCATCGCCGAGATGTGCACGAGACCGTCCTGGTGCACGCCGATGTCGACGAAGGCACCGAACGCCGCCACATTGGTGACCGTGCCTTCGAGCACCATGCCGGGCTCAAGGTCGGCGAGCGTCTCGACGCCCTCCTTGAACGCGGCGGTCTTGAACGCCGGGCGCGGATCGCGGCCGGGCTTTTCCAGCTCGCGCAGGATGTCGGTCACGGTCGGCAGGCCGAAGGTCTCGTCGACGAACGCCTTGGGCGACAGCGTGCGCAGCGCGGCGGCGTTGCCGATCAGGCCGCCGATGTCGGACTTGGCGGCGGCAAGGATCCGGCGCACTACCGGGTAGGATTCGGGATGCACGCCGGAGGCGTCGAGCGGATCCTCGCCGCCGCGAATGCGCAGAAAGCCGGCGCACTGCTCGAACGCCTTCGGCCCGAGCCGCGGCACCTTCTTGAGCTCCTTGCGCGAGCCGAACGGGCCGTTGGCGTCGCGATGCAGCACGATGTTCTGGGCGAGACCCGCCCCGATGCCGGACACGCGCGCGAGCAGCGGCGCCGACGCCGTGTTGGCATCGACGCCGACGGCATTGACGCAATCCTCGACCACGCCGCCGAGGGCGCGCGACAGCTTGGATTCGCTGAGATCGTGCTGGTACTGGCCGACGCCGATCGATTTGGGATCGATCTTGACCAGCTCGGCGAGCGGATCCTGCAGGCGGCGCGCGATCGACACTGCGCCGCGCAGGGTGACGTCGAGCTCGGGCAGCTCCGCGGACGCGTAGGCCGACGCGGAATAGACCGACGCGCCCGCCTCCGACACCACGACCTTCGACATCTTCAGATCGGGCAGCAGCTTGGTGAGCTCGATCGCGAGCTTGTCGGTCTCGCGCGACGCGGTGCCGTTGCCGATCGAGATCAGCTCGACCTTGTGCTGCTTGGCGAGCTTGCCGAGGATCGCGAGCGCCTCGTTCCACTGCCGCTGCGGCTCGTGCGGATGGATGACCGCGGTCGCCACCACCTTGCCGGTGGTGTCGACCACCGCGACCTTGACGCCGGTGCGATAGCCGGGATCGAGGCCCATGGTGACGCGGGCGCCGGCCGGCGCGGCGAGCAGCAGGTCGCGCAGATTGGCGGCGAACACCCGCACGGCCTCCTCCTCGGCCGCGTTCCATATGCGCAGCCGCAGATCGATGCCGAGATGGGTCTGGATCTTCGTGCGCCACGCCGAGCGCGCCGTCTCGACCAGCCACTTGTCGGCGGGGCGCCCGCGATCGGCGATGCCGAAGCGATGCATGATGCGCAGCTCGTACGGGCTCGGGCCGGCGGCTGCCGGGTCGGCCGCCGCGCCGCTGGCCCGCCGTTCGGGCTCGATCGCGAGGCTCAGCACCTCTTCCTTCTCGGCGCGAAACAGCGCAAGCGCACGGTGGGACGGGACCTTGGTCAGATCCTCGGCGAAATCGAAATAGTCGCTGAACTTGGCGCCGGCCTCCTGCTTGCCGTCGCGCACCCGCGAGGCCAGCCGGCCGGCCGACCACATCTCGTCGCGCAGCGATCCGATCAGGTCGGCATCCTCGGCGAAGCGCTCGACCAGGATGGCGCGGGCGCCATCCAGCGCCGCCGCCCCATCAGCGACCTGCTTGTCGGCATCGACGAACTTTGCCGCCGCGCCCGCCGGGTCGGTGCCGGGGCTCGCCAGCAGCAGATCGGCCAGGGGCTCGAGCCCGGCCTCCCTGGCGATCTCCGCCTTGGTGCGCCGCTTCGGCCGGAACGGCAGATAGATGTCCTCGAGCCGGCTCTTGCTGTCGGCCGCGCGGATCGCGGCCTCGAGCGCGTCGTCGAGCTTGCCCTGCTCGCGGATCGAATCGAGGATGGCGGTGCGCCGTTCCTCCAGCTCGCGCAGATAGCTCAGCCGGTCGTCGAGCGTGCGCAATTGCGCGTCGTCGAGCGCGCCGGTCGCCTCCTTGCGATAGCGGGCGATGAACGGAACGGTGGCGCCGCCGTCGAGCAGCTCCACCGCGGCGGCGACCTGCGTGTCGCGAACAGTGAGCTCCTGCGCAATCTTTTGTGCGATTTTCTGCGCGGTCTGCCGGTCGATGGGATTGGTCATACGGACACCTGCACGAAACGGACGGTTTGCGAGGGTGGGCGAGGGTAGGCATATGGCGGTCGCCGCGTTGATTCTTCAACCCCCAGCGACCGGACGGCGTGCGGCCTGCATCGCACTTCGGGTTGCAGCAAATTGGTGTGCGCAATAGTGACAACGCATGACGGAGTGGTCGCAGTCGTCGCGGTGGTATGATCATTTTTCGTTGACTGCTTATCTGCGCGTCCGTACGGTGCGCGCGGGGTCGGGGGGTGTGTGTAGCGGTGCGACGGGCGTTGTGGGCGTGCGCGCTGATGTGGGTGCCGTGTTGCCCGCACGCCGACTTCGCGCAAGCGCAGACTCGGCTTGATCAGGTCGACACCGCGCTCACAGGTGCGGTCGCGCTCCCGACCGTCACGATCGAGACCACACGACGATCCAAACCACCGGCCGCGCACGTTGCGACGCCATCGCGCGATGCGCCCGGCCCGGCGGACGCCGATACGTCCGCGGCGTCGGGCGCGCCCAATGTGGCAGCAGGTCCCGCGGTTGCGCCCAGCATGGCGAGCCAGATGACCGTGCCAGGCACAGCGCTCAACGCGCGGCCGGTCACCCGGCCGGGCGAAGTGCTCGAAGCCGCGCCCGGCCTGATCGTCACCCAGCACAGCGGCGAGGGCAAGGCCAACCAGTACTTTCTGCGCGGCTATAACCTCGATCACGGCACCGACCTCGCGATCACGGTCGACGACATGCCGATCAACATGCGCACGCATGCGCATGGCCAGGGCTATGCCGACCTCAACTGGCTGATGCCTGAGACGGTCGGCGCGCTCGCGATCCGCAAGGGGCCGTATTTTGCCGACGTGGGCGATTTCGGCTCGGCCGGCAGTCTCGGCATCGGTCTGATCGACCGCGTCGACAAGAACATTGCGCAGATGACGCTCGGCAGCTTCGGCTACCAGCGCTATTTCGGCATGGGATCGACCAATCTCGGGGAGGGCACGCTGCTGTTCGCCGGCGAGCTCGGCGCCTATGACGGCCCGTGGACCAGTCCGGACGACATGCGCAAGTTCAGCGGGCTGGCGCGCTACACCCAGGGCAGCGCGACCGACGGCGTGTCGCTCACCGGCATGGCGTACAGCAACAAATGGAATTCGACCGACCAGGTTCCGTTGCGCGCCATGACGTCGGGCCAGCTCGGCCGGTTCGACGCCGAGGATACGACCGACGGCGGCAACACCAATCGGTTTTCACTGTCCGCGCGCGTGGCGCAGACTGACAACGTGGGATCGTGGAAAGCCAACGCCTATGCGATCAAGAGCAACCTCGATCTGTTCAACGACTTCACCTATTTCCTCAACAACCCGATCCAGGGCGATCAATTCCATCAGCATGACGACCGCGTGCTGGTCGGCGGCGCCGCTTCGCGCACATTCAACAGCACGCTCGCCGGCCTGCCGACCGAGACCACGTTCGGCATCCAGACCCGCTATGACGACATCGACCTCGCGCTGACGAACACGGTCCAGCGGACGTTCCTGTCCAATACCCGCAGCGACAAGGTCCGCGAGGGCAGCGCGTCGATCTACGCCGAGCACACCACCCATTGGACCGACTGGTTCCGCACCACGCTCGGCTGGCGCGGTGACTTCTACGATGCGAGCGTCGACTCGATCTTCGACGCGAACAATTCAGGCCACACCCAGGCGGCGATCGGCAGTCCGAAATTTCGCGCGGTGCTCGGTCCGTTTTACCAGACCGAATTCTTTCTCGGTCTCGGCATGGGCATGCACAGCAACGATGCGCGCGGCACCACCATCACCGGGGACCCGACCGATCCCACGACCAAGCTCGGCGCCTCGCCGCTGCTGGTGCGCACCCGCGGCGCCGAGGTGGGCGTGCGCACCAAGGCGCTGCCGGGGCTCGACTCCTCGCTCAGCCTGTTCGTGCTCGACGAGGCCTCCGAGCTCGTGTTCAGCGGCGACGCCGGCGATACCGAGGCGAGTCGCGCGAGCCGGCCCTACGGCGTCGAGTGGACGAACAACTACCGGCCGACGGCCTGGCTCGTGGTCGACGCCGACCTCGCGCTGTCGCACGCGCGCTTCCTCGGCTTCGACAGCGAGCAGGCGGATGTCTTCGCGTCGCTCGCCCGCTTTCCGCAGGCCCAGATCGGCAACGCGCCCGGCAATTACATTCCCAACGCGCCCGCGATCGTGGCCTCGGCCGGCGTCACCCTCGGCGGTCCGACCGGCTGGTTCGGAACGCTGCGCTGGCGCTATCTCGGCGCGACCCCGCTCACCGAAGACAACGCGTTCCGTGCGCCGCCGGTCAGCCTCGTCAATGCGCGGCTTGGCTACCGGTTCGACAATGGCTGGCGGGTCCAGGTCGATCTCCTCAACCTGCTCAATTCGAAGGCCGACCAGATCAGCTACGCCTATGGATCGCTGATCAGGACCGACAACCTGTTCGTCATGTGCAACTCGCCGAGCCCGCCCCCGGCCGCGGTTTGCCAGAACGGCGTGATGGATCGCATTCTGCATCCGGTCGAGCCACTGGCGGCACGGTTTACCGTGATGGCGCAGTTCTAGTGGATATTCTGGCAAGCCTGCCCCGGACTTGATCCGAGGTGGGCACCGGTTCGCGCCGATAGTACCCGCGCTCGCGGTCCGACTGTCCGCGATAGCCCCGACGACGGAGGTCGCCCGCGATGCCAAGGGCGAGCGGAGCCGCGCTCGCGATCACGAAGGTGGAACTCAAGCCGATGGATCCCTGAGTGTTCCGGCCGCCGCCGGCGGTCCGGTGAAAGGCCGCCGGCGCAACAGAAGTGCCACGCGGCCGCAAAGCCGCAGCCAGACGCCGCCCCAGCTTCATCGATGCTTTGTTGATCGACGTCATCGCCGTGTGACGTTCGTGATCGTACCAGGAACCCGGCCCGACTTCCGCTGTTGGCAAGTCGTCAAGACGGCCTCTCTCTTCGCGGTGCCGAACAGAGACGGGCAACGGTACGCAACCGTGCCATGGACATCAACAGGAAGCTGAAGACAGCGCTCGGCGAGACCCGGCTGCTCATCCTGGGAGCGCAGATTCTCCTGGGCTTTCACCTCAATGCGGCTTTTCAGAGCGGCTTCGCCGCGGGGCAGCCGCAACAAATACAAGTACGAGCCCGATTGGGATTGTGTGCAGCTCTCGACGGTCCTGCCCGAGGGCATGGTCTTTCCCTATGACTTCGGCTTCATTCCGTCGACGGTCGGCGCGGACGGCGATCCGCTCGATATCCTCATCCTGATGGACTCGAGCGTCGTCCCGGGTTGCGTCGTGCGCGCCCGCCTCGTCGGCGTCATCGAATCCGAGCAGAAAGAAGACGGCGATTGGAGCCGCAACGGCCGGCTCATCGCTGTCGCCACCCATGCGCAGACTTACCAGACCGCAAAACACTTGGGAGACTTGCGGCCCCATCTGCTCGACGATATCGAGGAATTCTTCCAGACCTACAACAAGCTTCGCGGCCGGTCGGCGTCAATTTACCTCTTCCACTGAGAGCCCGCATCGGGCGGCAGGCTCAAGTCGGCGCTTTCACGCGGGCGCCTGACCGATTATCATTAATGAGCCCCGTGGTCGGCGCAGCAGTGCCGGTCCGGGGCTCTTGCGTTCACCCGCGGCCCGCGTCTGTCCGCCGACGTCGGCGCCAAGCCGAAGGAGCTCCTCATCATGTGGCGCAGTCTTTCCATTGCGGCAACCACCCTCGCGCTCGGCAGTGCGACCGCGGCAGCGCAAACGCCACTGACCGCGTATACGGACCCGAGCGGATTTCTCGACGTGCAAAAACTGACCTGCGCGCAGCTCGCCGGGACATTTCAGGAGGATGCCGACATGCTGACCTCCTGGTACAGCGGCTGGTACAACGGTCTAGCCAAAAAGCACCTCTTCAACCCGGCACGCGCGAAGGATCTCGAGCACCAGATCATCGTGACCTGTAAAGGCAATCCGGGCATTCGGATCATCGATGCGATTGCCATCGTCTTCAAGGATGAGCGGGCGAAGCTCGGGATTCAGATGAAGGCGGAATAGAGGGTCGAGGCCGCTGGATCACCTGAGCGCGGGAGGCACAACATGCATCGTCGTCAGGCATTGAAGATCTTCGCCGGATTGACGCTCTGTCCGCTGTGCGGTGCGAAAAGCTTCGGGGAGGAGACCCACGGCGGTCACCATTGGAGCTACGAGGGGCGACCGGGCCTGACAAGTGGGGCAGTCTCGATGCGGCGAATGCAACATGCGGGAGCGGCGCCCAGCAATCGCCGGTCGACCCGAGCGGGCCGATCAGCGCCCGGCAGCCAGCGCTGGATATTGGCTGGAAAACCCGGCCCGACACGATCGTGAACAACGGGCACACTATCCAACTGAACTTCCCGTCAGGCGACACGGTCAAGTTGGGAGATCGCAGCCACCAACTGACCCAATTCCACTTCCATCATCCGAGCGAGCATCGTGTCGACGGCAAGCCCTTCGCCATGGAGGCGCATTTCGTCCACGCCGGGGAAGGTGGCCGTCTCGCGGTTGTCGGCGTTTTCATAGTGCCGGGCAGAGCCAACGCGGTGTTCAACAAGATCGTTTCGACAATGCCGCCTGAGGAGGGTCCGCCATTCCCGCCGATCCGGCCATCGATCCGACAAGATTGCTGCCGGCGCGGCGAAGCTATTATCACTAGGAGGGATCGCTGACGACGCCACCGTGCAGCGAGACCGTTGATTGGATCATGCTCGCTGAGCCTATCGAGGTGGCGCAAGCCGATATTGCCAGCTTCGCGAAGCTCTACTCGATGAACGCGCGTCCGGTCCAAAATCTGAACCGACGTTCATTCTGACGTCCAGTCGACGCTGACGACGTCTGCCTTGTGGTGCCTGGCCGCCGCCGAGATCGAGGCCAGCGACGGGACTGGTCTCGAGCGGTTCAGGGCTCAAACGTCAGGAATGGCCGCTTGGGTCAGACTCGGATTATCTCAGGTTGAGGATATCGAGTCTGCTTCGCTTTCCGATTGAGGTTCCGCTCACCGCAACGGGTGCAAAACCCGCGGCGGCTCGCGAAGCCACTATGCTTCCCCGCCGGCTCCCGCTGCTCGCCTAATGAACGTCGCCGAGGTGCCAAAAAAATCCCCGGGGGTGGGCCCACCGGGGATGAGGGGTAAGCATCGGCGCAAGGGCTGTGCGAATGTCTTGGCCGACGATTGGATTGTCCGCCAATCTTTCCCAACTGTCGGTTCGAATTCCGACTCGGGGACTGGATTTGTCGTGCGCATGCCGCTGTAGGACGCCGGGCGTTGGTGCAACTCGTGCGATCGGATGAGCAGGACTCCCGCGACGCGCGTCGCCACTCGCAGTTTACCAATCGCTAACGATCGGGATCGACGACGATGTTCACGAACCAATTCATGACCGGCCTTCCGCGGGTCGAACGCGGCGTAGCGCGCGCGGCGCCGCACATCCGCGCGATGCCGCCCGACACGCTGGTGCTCGCCAACGGCTTCAGCCGCCGCGAGCAGATTGAGCAGCGGCCAGATCGGCAGCAGCGTCGATTCTACTTTAGGGAGCTGGGTAGCCTGCACCAGGACCGCCTCTGCCACTCGCTCGCGGGCGGCGCTCCGACGCGTGTCCGACTGCGGCGAAATCGATCGGACACCGATACTCCGCGATGATCCGATAGCACTCGCAGGTCCTTTGTCGATGAGGGTGCGATCGACGATTTCCACCGCGCCCGGCCTTTTCCGCACAGCACCGTCGCGCTCCAATCGCTCCAGGGCTGCCGCGATCCCGGCTCTGCGTACGCCGAGCATTTTGGACAGCAGATACTGCGTGAGCCAAGTACAAAGGCGTTCGCATGCCGACGTTGAGCATCTCCGACAATGATGCCGCAGACCTGCTCGCCTATGTGGAATTGCTGACGTATCGGCTGCGCGCCAAGCAGGATGAACCGGTGCTCCGCCAGCACCATCACTAGCGAGAGCACATGCCGTTCCTCCGGAATCGGAACGTGCTCTAAATTTGTTTGTTTGGCGCATCACCGTTTCGTCGCGCGCCGCAGCCGTGGCAGATAAAGATTCAGGCCTCGACCAGAATCTCGAAGCCGCCGAAGATCAGCCGCTTGGCGTCGAACGGCATGGGATTGACGTCAGGCTGAACGCGAGGGTCGGCCATCACCTTCTTCAGGCCTTCGTCGCGGACGCGTCTCGACGGCCACACGATCCAGGAGAAGACGACGGTCTCGTCGGCCTGCTTCTTGACCGCCATCGGAAAGGACGTCAGCTTGCCGTCGGGGACATCATCGCCCCAGCACTCGACGACTTTCAAGGCACCGTGTTCCTTGAAGACAACCGCGGCCTTCTCTGCGTGCATTTTGTAGGTGTCGCGGTTGGCGCTCGGTACGGCTGCTACAAACCCATCGATGTAGCTCATAGACGTTGGTCTCCGTGATCATTGACACAGGCGGGGGACGCGACCTTTTTTCTTTTCACAAGCCGTCATCAGGCGCGACGCACAGTGGTTGAGCACCTTGCTTGGCTATTTTGGGCCGCTGCGGGGACGAGTGTGAGGCAGTCGGCGCGGCATTGTGACCACAGCGGAGCGCTTTGCGGCAATGAGCGCCACCTCATGCGGCTGCGCGCTCAACTCCTTCGCCGGCGACCAGGGCCGCAAGCCGCTTGCGGGCGTAGAACATCCGAGTCTTCACTGTGTTCTCGGGGATGCGAAGAATCTCGGCGATCTCCCGGATCGATTTCTCCTGGTAGTAGATGAGATCGATGATCTCGGCGTGCTCGCGCGAGAGGGCAGCGAGCCCGCGCCGGATCGCCGTGCCCGTTTCCTTCTCGCCGAGCTCCGCCTCGGGATCGTTCGCCGGGTCGACGACGTTCTGGGCGGGCTCGCACTCGAGCGACTCGGTCGGACGGCGTCGCCGCGCGGCCGTCAGCGCCTTGTAGCGCGCGATCCCGAGCAGCCAGGTCGAGACCGACGAGCGGCCCTCGTAGCGCGCCGCATGCTGCCAGGCATCGACGAAGGTCTCACTCACCGCGTCTTCGGCGAGCGCGGCATCGCGGACGATGTTCAGGACGAAGCGATAGACCTTGACCTGGTGCCGGACGAAGAGCGCGTGCATGGCGGGCTTGTGGCCGGCGGCGATCTGCCTGATGAGCATCTCGTCGGACGCCGGAGCAGCGCGGTGTCGGCCCGCGGACCTGACGTTGAACTCGCTCATGGTCTCGCTCCTCCGTTTCAACCGGTCACATCGCTCGAGAACTTGGCGCCCGCGCGTTGCCGGCAGGCCGATGAAAGAGGGATTCGACGTAGCGGCGCAGGTGCGCGACGCACTCGCGCGCGACCTCGGGACCGCCCTTCGCTTTCGCCAGGATGAACGCGCCCTGCAACACCGCCTGCGTATGAAGCGCGAGACCCTCGGCGCTCCAGGTCGCACCGGGTGCGTACAATGACTTCGCGGCCTCGATGTCCTTCGCGACGTCCGCCGCATGGGCGCCGATATAGGCGTCACAGGCCTCCCGGATCGCGGGATGCGTGTCGTAGGCCTCCTGCACCATGGTGCCGAGCAGGCACGTGAACGCGGGGATGGGGCCGTCGATGATGGCCGCGCGGAAGTCGATGTAGCCGAGCAGGCGATCCAGTGGATCGGCGGCGTCGCGATAGGGCGCCGCGGCGAACAACTGTGCTGCCATCTGCGAAAAATGCGCCGCCACGGCGACCGCCAGATCTTCCTTGCTCTTGAAGTGATGGAAGAACGCGCCCTTGGTCACGCCGGCCGCCCGGCAGATGTCGTCCACCGACGTCGCAGCGTAGCCCTGGGCGCGGATGGCCTGCATCGCCGCGTCGAGGAGGCGGGTGCGGGCATCGGACTGCGTTTTCGACCGGGTGCTCATAATCGATACATACCAACTGGTCGGTATGTTCGTCAAGAAATTTTTTTATGGCCGTAAACCAATGCCTTAGCCTGGGGACCTGACGCCCGAGCGTGTGCAGATTTGTCGTGGGAGGTCGCCGAACAATCGCCAAGAAAGCAAGCGAGGACAAGCGCGTACGGAGCCCGATTCGGGGCTCGTTGCTGCATTCCTGGGACTTGGACCCACCTCGTTCACGACGAGGTGCACGGGGGAACCTTTTGCGCACCGGAAGCGTCATCCGGGGACAAGGACACTCGTTAACCCGGAGAAACATCCACATGATCGGCACACGAATCGCGTTGATCCTGCTCGCGTTGGCGACGGTCTCAACGCCCGCGCTGGCGCACAGCTGGCACTATCGGCACCACCACGGCTGGTACGGCTACGGCCATCGTGGCTCGTACAATTACGGCGGTCCGCACTTTGCGGTGTCCGACCGCTACCACAACAGCCGCCAGCTCGTCGGCACGCGGTAAGTGCATCTGCTTGGCCGGCGCGCCGATGGCGAGCCGGCCGAACCTTGCGCCCGCGACAGAGCTCGGCGCATTGCGCCAACGCGAATATTTAACTTGAACACGCGATGTTAACTCGCTTGCGTGCCTGGAGGGTCACGAGGCGCGTGTGATTCTACGCCGCGCTCACCCTTTTGTTACGGCCCTCAAGCCTCACGCCGTCAAGCCTCATGGACTATCTTTTGCGAGACGTGCACGACCCTCGCGGTCGCGCGCCGGCGCCGCGCCGCGACAACCTCGGCGCGGAGTGCTACCTTGCACCATCTCGCCAATGGAGGGTTCTATGTCAGCTCGGAGATGCCGATCGGCGGCAGTGATCGTTGCCTTTCTCGGTTTGGCGTCGAGTCCCACAATCGCGCTCGCTCAATCGCGGGACGCGGCCCGCACACTGGCCAAGAACGACGGTCTTTTGATCGACGGCAAGACGTTCGATATTACGCGCGCGACCGGGAAGGGCGACGTCTCCGCCCTGATCGCGAAACTGGGCGCGCGCGAGATCGCGGCGGGCGCGATCATCTACCGCAAAGATGGCAAGCTCTACATCGCCGACAACGTCGCGGTTCCGCCGGCGGCGGTGGCGACGACCGACCCGCCGGCGGTGGCGACCGCCGACCCGGGGGCTGAGCGCCGGCGCGCCCAGGGCATCCGCGACCCGAATGCCGACTGCGGGCAGCCCGCCGCAGTTCGCGATCCGAGCGTCGACTGCCGGATCGCAGCGCCGCTGCGCGATCCGGCAAGCGCGCGCCAGCAGCCGCAGGGCCTGCATGACGCCGACCTCGCGCGCCAGCAGCCGCAGGGCTTGCAGGATCCCGTTGCCTCGCGCCAGCAGCCGCAGGGCGCGCGCGATCTCGATGCCGCCCGCCAGCAGCCGCAGCACCTGCGCGATCTCGCTGCCGCCAGCCAGCAGTCGCAAGGTCCGCGCACCGTCGAGGTCACACCGCAGCAGCCCATTGAATCGAACAACGCCGCAGCCGCGCGTCAGCGCGTCTACATCAACGATCCCGACTACGTTTACTACCACCTGAAGAAGGCATTCGAGGAGACCTGGAGCGCAGCCGACAAGAAGTGATGCCCCCCGAGTCGAGGAGCCGAAAGATGGCAATGCTCAGCTTCACCCTGCCGAAGACCGTCATCGCCGCCGCGGTCCTTCTCTGCGCCGGCAGCGCGAGCGTGGTCGCGTCCCACGCCGATGAGGTCGTCGCCAACCTCCATGAGAACGCCGCCGTTTTCGTCGACGCCCGCACATTCGAGGTCACTCCCGCGACCGCGAGGGCCGGCATCAGGGATGACGTCAAGTCGCTCAATGTCCGTTACCTCGGGCCCGCCGCGATCGTGTTTCGTGTCGGCGACAAGCTCTACGTCGCCAGCATTCCGCTGCCGCTTCAGGGCGCCGCGCCCGGCGACACCTACGTGACCGCCGAGGACGTGCCATCCGGACGCATTCAGGTGCAATACGAGCCGCCGAAAAATCCGGCGCATCAGAAGCTCTACGAGATGGTGATGAGGCGCCATACGCTCGAAATCGTGCAGACGATGTTCAGCCCGATCAAGCTTCCGATCGATCTCCTCATCAAGACGGTCGGGTGCGACGGCGTCTCGAACGCGTGGTATCAGCTCGAGGGCGGAAAGCCGACGATCAAGCTCTGCTACGAATATCTGGAGGACATCTGGAACAGCATGCCGGAACAGGATGCATCGTCCGGCAAGCTGACAATGGCGGACGCGATCTGTGGGCAACTGTTCTTCGCGGCCGCGCACGAGATCGGGCACGCCATGTTCGACATTTTCGACGTGCCGGTGTTCGGGCGACAGGAGGACGCGGCCGATCAGTTCGCGACCTACGTCATGCTGCAGTTCGGCGGGAGCCAAGCCTATCGTTTCGTATCGGGCGCCGCGTATGGCTACCATGGTTACATCAAGGACCTGAAGCAGAAGCCGACCGTGACCTTGCCGGTGGCGGCCTTCTCGAGCGATCACGGCGCGCCGGAGGAGCGCTATTTCAACCTCATCTGCATCGCATACGGCTACGATCCCAAGCTGTTTGCCGTCGAGATGGAAAAGCTTCCCGAATCGCGCGCCAAGAAATGCAAGTACGAGTACGAGGACATCAAGTTCGCGATGCTGACAGTGTTTCACAGCCATGTCGACCAGGAAGCGCTGAATCAGGTGCTCGCGATAAACTGGCTCGACAGAGTGCCGCATTGAGAAGCGGGAGCTAAAGCGGCGGCGGGCGACCGGCACCGACGACGCGCGCAATTGCCGACGAGCGCGCATCGGCTCGGGGCAGGCCGGGGAGAAGACGTCGCCGGAAATGAGGAACGCGGCGCCCGCGGGAGCGGGCGCCGGGAGTTTGGGCCGCGCCGAGCGCTGCGATCGGCTGTTGGCGTCGTTGTGAGCGGCAGTTGTTCAGCACGCGGAGCACGCGACCCGGTCGATCGGGCAGCGCGGCGCGTTGAAGTTGTCGAGCGGCTTCTTGAGGCTCGCGATCTGCGCCAGCAGATGCTTGATCTGGCTGGCGATCGCCGCCTTCTGGCTGCCGCCCGCGGTCGACTGCAGTTCTTGCTGCAAGTCGGTGACGTCCGCCCGCAGCGCTTTAATCTTGCCCGGAAGGGCAGCGATGTTGGCCGGCACGGGTCCGGTCACGCCGCCGGCACAGATCGCGCTCGCCACGGCGGGCGGACCCTCGGCGTTCAGCTTGCCCCAGGGCCCGGTCAGGCTCCCGGCATT
>Ga0126384_10000458_pt1 | contig 22197 bp, 18 predicted proteins | sample PanSoiMetPlot_36_FD_92543 | JGI IMG/M metagenome (GOLD analysis project Ga0126384, IMG submission 92543) | Tropical forest soil microbial communities from Panama - MetaG Plot_36 | ecosystem: Environmental > Terrestrial > Soil > Tropical forest > Bulk soil | place: Panama | collected 2016-02-17 | reverse complement strand
TCATCATCGGCGTGAGCGTGAATGAAACCAGCAGCGAAACCAGAATCGCTACTGCCGCCGTGATACCAAACTGGTATAGAAAGCGCCCGGAAATCGATGACATGAACGAAACCGGCAGGAAGATCACGACCAGCGAGAACGTAGTGGCCATAACAGCGAGGCCAATATCGGCAGTGGCCTCCTTGGCAGCGCGCATGGGGTTCATACGCTTTTCTTCGACGAAGCGAAAGATGTTTTCAAGGACCACAATCGCGTCGTCAATCACCACGCCGACCATTAACACCAGCGCCAGCATGGTCACGCTGTTCAGTGTGAAGTTGAGCGCCCGCATCATTCCAAATGCGGAGATTACTGAACAAGGAATTGCCACCGCGGCAATCGCTGTCGAACGCCAGGAACGCATGAATACCAGCACGACAAGACTCGCGAGTATACTTCCCAAAACCAGGTGCTGTTTGATCTCATGCAGCGCCTCGTCGATATAGCGCGATTGGTCGCGAATAATCTCGACGCGCACATCGGCAGGCATCTGCGATTTGAGACGCTCGAGTTCTCTCTTTACGCCGCTGATTACCTCAACTGTGTTGGCGCCTGACTGGCGTCTGATTTCCAAAGTAACGGTGGGAACGCCACCCAGGCGCGCCAGCGATCGCTGTTCCTTCGTGCCATCTTCAACCCGGCCAATATCGCTGATGCGAATGGGAGCGCCATCGATATTCGCCACCACCAGATTGCCCATCTCTTTGGGATCGACATAACGCCCCAGCGTGCGCAGGACCAGTTCACGCCGGCCGGCCTCGACATTACCGCCAGGAACATCTGCGTTCTGTCTTACCAGCGCTTCCCGGACTTGCGTGATCGGAATGTGATAGGCAGCCAGCCGTTCCGCATCGATCCAGACATTGATAGCGCGTTCCAACCCGCCAACCACTTGGACTTCACCAACACCGGCGCTGCGCTCGAGCTGCACTTTCACGGTGTAGTTGGCAAATTCCGTAAGCTCGCGGAGCGAACGATTCGAAGAAAGGGCGATCGACATCACCGGCGTGCTGTCGTTATTGAACTTGGAAACGACCGGTGGGCGAACATCAGGAGGCAGGTCACGGATGACGGTGCTGACTCGATCGCGCACATCCTGTGCTGCGGTATCGATGTCACGTTCGAGATTGAACGTCGCAATTACGAAGGAAGAACCCTGCGCGGAGACGGACCGCAGTTGGTCAATGCCTTCAACGGTATTAACCACCTCTTCGACTTGTTGAGAGACTGTGGTTTCTACTTCTTCCGGAGATGCACCGGGAAGGTTCGTGCGCACACTTACGGTGGGCAGGTCAACTGATGGAAAACGATCAACGCCGAGCTTGAAATAGCTGGCGCCGCCCACTACCACGAGCGACATCACAATCATCGTCGCGAAAACGGGACGGCGAATACAGATTTCAGCCAGCTTTTGCATTACTCAAAATTAAGGCGATCTATTACTGATCAGCCAGCACCGACTGGCCTGACTGCAAATTACCAGGGTCAACTATAACCGATTCTCCCACCTTGACTCCCGCGAGCACCTCCGTCCATTCGTTGATGCGACGGCCTGTGGTAATCGGCTTCTCGAGCGCCTTTCCATTTTGGATGGTAATAACCTTTTCAATTCCGGCAAAAGTAACCACTGCTTTAGTGGGTACGGTTACAGCCATGCTGGAATCGTTGGTTACGATTTCCGCCCGCGCAAAGGATCCCGGTCGCAAACGCCCATTGTTGCGCACGTCGGCTTCTACCATCAGCATCCGGTTCTGCTCTTTTATCGTCGGACTCAGGCGTCTAATCTGACCAACATACGCGTTGTCGTCGCCTTCAACGGTGACGCGCACATTTTGTCCGGAACGGACGTTAGGGGCATCGCGCTCAGGTACTTCAGCCTGCAACCGCAGCGGATCAATCTGCACGATATCAACTACAGGAGTACCCGCGGCGATATATTCACCTACACTCGCACGCTTTTCCTGCACTACTCCTTCCAGTGGAGCGTAGATTGTGGTTGCTGCCAGCTGCTGCACCGCCAGAGCTAATTCCGATCGGCGCTGCGAGAGTAACGCCTGCCGGTTACGAATTTCTTCCAACGCGTCCTGATAGCGGCCTTGTGCAACCTTAAAAGCTGAATCCGCGGCATCAAACTCAGCGCGAGAAACCACACCCTGTTCCACCAGTTTTTGCGCGCGCGACCGATTGAAGCGAGCTTCGTCAAGCACTGCCTGAGCTTGTCGCACGGTGGCGGTCTTTTCAGTATCGACTCGATCGTCATTTCCTTCGGGCGTCAATCCCAGACGAGCACGAGCCTGTGACAAAGCTGCCTGAGCTTGCTGCACGCGCAGCTTGTAATCTTCCGGCTCGAGCTGGCCAATCACCTGACCCCGTTTTACTACTGTGCCCAGATCCACCGAGATTGACTGCAAGCGTCCCGGCACTTTTACGCTGACAGTCGTGCGGTCGTAGGCCGCAAGGGTTCCATTAACAGTGACTGTCTGCCCTACCGGCATCTCGACCACTTTTGCGGTTTTGACCTGCCGGGGCGGATTCTTACTTTCAGGGTCCTGACGGGACGATACAGGATAGCCGCTCTTACAAGCAGACAGGAGAAAGCTCAAAAGAATTAAGACTAAACCAGCGAATAGAAATTTGGTCCTGTGCAGGTCTGGTTCATTATCGAAGCGGTCAGTCATAGATTGCGATCAGTTGTCCCTTGTTCAGTACGAGCAAGCGCAAAAGTCTAACACGATTGGTCTTAGGATGCCGCATCGGCTAAAATCAATCCACCAAGAACAGGTCAGTACCGGCGCGCGGTAGCGGCTGGGTCATCGTTGCACGAAACTCGACCGTGACGAAGGGATGACCCAGCCGCTACCGCGTGCCGGTACTGACCTGTTCATCTGCGAAGGGTGCTTGCTAAGAATACGGTTCACTCAATACTATCGGATCAAATCTAAAGGCAGGCTGGCTTGTCATACTCGTCGACTTTCAAAGATCACTTGGCCCACCCGCGCAATGTGGGCGAGCTCGCGGACACTAATTTCTTTGCAGACCAAACTAATCCTGTTTGCGGCGATCGCATACAGTTGTCGTTGCGAATTGACAATGACATTGTGGCTGACGTGCGCTTTCTGGCATACGGTTGCCCCCCCACTTTGGTGTGCGGATCTGTTCTCACTGGTCTAGTGATGGGAAAGCGAATCGCAGACGCTGCGCGCATCACACGGAATGATTTGATTACTGCTGTCGGTGGATTGCCTTCACGAAAGCAACACGCCGCGGCGCTGGCAATTGAGACTCTGCGGCAAGCGCTCGCAGCGAAGGCTACGGAGGCGTGCTGACCACTCGCGGACGCCCCAAGCCCTGATGATATTCTGGTCCACAGTACTTCTTCGGTTCGGTGCCAAGCACAAAGGTCTTAGTGCGAATCACGGGACAGCTTTCGACAGCAATCAAGCCCGTGTTTGGATCGATGTCGAGCGTGATTGTGCCCTGCAAACCACCGGTGGTCTCAGTTCTGCGTTCTGTCTTTGGCGATGGCCTGGGCGAGGGCGACGGTAACGGCTCAGGCGAGTAAACAGGAACGGCGCCGGGCGGCTGGCCTTCTTCAGGAGTAGGTGACTCCTCAACAGTTGCTTCGGGCTGCTCGTTCGTCGGTAGCGTGCCGTTTATAAAAAGCTCTGTCCGTTTATCTGGGTCATCTGGTCCAGCAAGCTGGCCAGTCTTCGGATCGATATCAGCCTGCTGAATGCCTTCTGGAGCGTCCCAGTCTCCTTGCCATTCTGGGTGCTCGCTCAAGGCAACATTCATGAAGTCAGTCCAGATCGGCAGCGCGGAGTTGGCGCCCGTCAAGCCGAGTTGCGAGCCGTCATCAAAGCCCACCCAAACTACGCAAACCAGATTCGGAGTGAATCCGGCAAACCAACCATCGCGAGAGGTGCCGGTCTTGCCGGCTACATTCGCCTTCAGCCCGCGAGCCCGCACCGGTGCACCAGTACCCCGATTCACAACGTCCTTCATGAACGAGTCCATGACGTAGGCAACGTCGGGACGTAGCACCTCGTTTCGTTGGGTTACAGGCGCCGCGATCGTCACGCCTTCGCCCGTAGTGATGCGATTGATTGGCACCGGCGTGCTGCGTGTTCCGAGATTTGCAAAGGCGGTGTATGCGGACGCCACCTGCAGCGGAGTAGCTTCACTGGTACCCAATGCCATCGCTGGGTATGCTTTCGCGGGCCTTGGCAATCCAGCCTTGGCGGCCAGACTCATCACCCGACCGATCGTCACATCCATCGCAACCTCGACCGTAATGACATTCAGACTGTGGACCATGGCATCCCGCAAAGTAACCGGCTCATTTGAATATTTATCGCCGAAATTTCCGGGCGAGTATTCCTGATTGTCGTAGGTGAACGTCTTGGGTTCATCGATGTAAGTTGACGCTGCTGTCAAGACTCGCGGAATCGGATCGTAAGCCGTATTAAGGGCGGTGGCGTAGACAAATGGTTTGAAGACGGAGCCGGGCTGGCGAAATGCATCAGCAGCTCGATTGAGCTGGCTCTTAGAATAGTCACGTCCACCCACCATTGCCACGATCTCGCCCGTGCGAGCATTCATCGCTACGAGCGCTGCCTGCAGCGTGCCGGGTTCAACTCTCTTTTGCTGCAGTTTATCGAGAGCACCCAGCTGCTTGGTCACAGCAGCGTAAGCCGCCCTTTGCAGGTCCATATCAACTGTAGTGTAGATGCGCAGATGTTCCGCTGAGCCTGGCCCAGCAACAAGGTCGCCCAGCTGATTTTGTACGTAGTCAGCAAAGTACGGAGCGTCCGAAACATCTATACGTCCTTTGAGCGAAGCCACCTGCAACGGCGTGGCTTTCGCAGCGTCCGCTTCCTCGTTGCTGATTTCGCCAGCCTCGAGCATCGAGTCGAGTACCTGGTTCCGGCGTGCAGTTGCGGTGCCGACGTCGTGATATGGATTGTAGCGGTTAGGACTGCGAATAAGACCAGCCAAAAAGGCTGATTCCGGTAAAGTAAGCGTGGTGACATCCTTGTTGAAGTAAGCGCTCGACGCTTCGCCAAAGCCATTGATTGAAAAGCCGGCTTGCTGACCCAGGTAAGCCTGATTGCAGTACAACGAAAATATCTGTTCCTTGGAAAGACGTGTTTCCAGAATGACTGACATGTAGGCTTCGGCGAGCTTGCGGCGCAGGCTTCGCTCCGGCGACAGGAGCAGGTTCTTAACCAGCTGTTGTGTGATACTGGAGCCACCTTGACGCGCGATCGGCGAGTTTGGATCGGAATCATAACGTCGAATAAAGGCGCGCAGGATTCCGCGAACGTTAACGCCGTAGTGCTCGAAGAACGATCGGTCCTCTGTAACTAGAATCGCCTTTCTCAAATGCGGGGGAATATCGTTAAAGCCAACCACCTTTCGCTTCGCACGGTCATGTCCCGTGACTGAGCTAATTAACTCCGGCTCAAGCAGCGCGTTGGAATAGCGTGCGCTACCATCCAACTTTGTAATGGCGGTGATAGCTTTTCCGGTTCTTGAGAACTGAACGCGCAACGGTTGAAACTGGCGCTGTCCATCAACAGATGAATCTCGGCTCGGCTCGATATCGACCATTGAATCGCCCAAGACGTAACGGCCGCGCGCGTCGTCGGCCTGTTGATTCTTTTCAACGTAACCGGCGCGCTTCAAGTATGCGACCAGCTCATCGGGAGCGATGGCTTCGCCCGTGCGCACTTGTTTCGGCGCTGCGTAAATGCCTGCCGAGCGAGTGAACACTTCGCCGGTGAGAAGGTTATCGATTCGAGCTGAGAAGATAGTCCAGTAGTAAACCAGTATTCCGAGTACAACCGCTGAAATGAGCGCAAGCGGAATGAGGATGGGCGCAGAGAAAAGGATCCGGACAAGCCTTCTCAAAAAACTAGTACGAGGCTGCTCGTAATGAACAATAGAGCCGGAGTCGGTATCTCTTGAACGGCGCGGGGCTGATGAACGTCCCCGTGCTGGGGGGTATCGTGCGGCCATACGGTCTAATATTACAACATTTGGAGTGCGGTGACCTGTCACCGCTTTGGCCCTCGTGATACTCGGGCCAGATTTGCGGGCTAAAGGGCCAACAGGTGCCGCACTCCAAATTGACACTCATCCTGCCTTCAATTACCGTGACAGGCGCTTTTTAATACGAGTGTTGCTCTTGTACGGATCCAGGAGTTTGGACTTCGCTTGACTGGAGCAGCGAGGATGCTGGATGGGCAAGTTCCGTATACGTGGGGCTATTATTGCTGTGCTTGCCTCTCTGGTTGTTGGGACAACCACCTTTCATTTCCTGGAAGGTTGGTCCTTTCTGGACAGCCTCTATGCGACCACGCAAACAGTCACTACGGTCGGCTACGGTGATGTATCACCAAAGACGACAGCAGGACGAGTCTTTGCCACGGGATTCATGCTCGTCGGTGTCGGCGTCGTCCTTTACGCACTAACCACAGGTGTACAAACCATTGTTCAATCAGAGCTGGTCGCAGTCCTGGGGCGACGCCGTCGATCGAGACGAATGAGAAAACAACGCGACCACTTCATTATTTGTGGTGCCGGACGGGTCGGCTCGCACCTGGTCCGTGACCTGCGACGTGTTGGTGAAACATTCATTGTTCTTGAAAGTAGCGCGGAGAGGGTCGCTGAACTCACTAGTCACGGTGTGTCAGCGTTGATGCGCGACGCCACACTCGAGGAAAGCTTGCGGGAAGCCGGCGTAGAACATGCACAGGGACTTGCTGCGTGCCTGCCGGACGATGCTGATAACGTTTATGTGGTGCTTACTGCGCGCGATCTGAATCCAAACCTGCACATCGTCGCGCGGGCGGTCGAAGAACAGGCCGAAACAAAACTAATGCGTGCGGGAGCAAACCGGGTCGTAGCACCGACACTAATCGGTGGTCATCGAATGGCCGTGGCTTTGACAAAGCCTGCTGTTGGTGACTTCATGGACTCGATTACGGCGAGCAGACTCGACCTGGTCTTTGAACAGATTCCCGTGGAGGCGCTCTCGACCCTGGTAGGCAAGACATTGCGCGACACTGGAATTCGTCCAGAGCTTGATATAGTCGTAGTCGCAATCAGGCGGTCGAGTGGAGACATGCTCTTCAATCCCAGTGGAGATGTAGGAATAGAGGCGGGAGACATGCTGATCGCTATCGGTCATCCCGACTCTCTCGCGAAATTGAAGGTTCTGGCGGAAGGAACTGCTGCACGAAACGTCGCGGTGCGAAAATCCTAAGATGAGAGTTTTGGTCACGGGGGGTAGCGGCTATCTCGGCATTCATGTGTGCCGTTTCTTTTCGGCAGATGATTTCTCGAGGCGCACGAGCCTCAACATCCTAAGTGAGCACGACGCCGAACGTGTGGCAGACTATGACGTAGTCGTTCACCTCGCCGGTTATCTCGATAAAGATCCCGAAGCTGCTACGTTATGCTTTCGCACCAATCTCGATGGGACTGCCAACCTGCTCCGCCAAATGCGACCAAACTCCACCTTCATTTTTGCTTCAACGAAGGATGTGTATGGCGCTAATGCCGAAGATTACAGCGAAGTTCCCGAGTATTGTCCGACAACTTATCGCGGACAAACCGCGCTCGAATGGTCAAAACTGATGGCGGAGCGTTATGTCGATTATTACGCGCGCCAAAGAAAGTTTCGCGCCTGCATTTTTCGCTTATCCACTGTCTACGCCCGGCCATCGGAAGGTAACGATTATGGGTTCGTAACTCACTATGTCGAGTCTGTGAAGCGGGGCTGGCCAATTCGCCTACCCGAGGACGGCCGGCCCGTGCGAGACATTCTTCACGTCGATGATTTTTCGCGAGCGTGCAACGCTTTTATCGAGTCGACCCGAGACTATGGGCTATACAATCTTGGCGGGGGTCGAGCTAATTCAGCTTCACTTCGCGAGATCGTCGACACAGTCGGCCGGTTGATCCAATGCGAGCCCGTGATCGAGGCTGAATCTAATATGCCGGCGCCTGTGCCGCTGAACTACATTAGCGACCTCAGTCTCATTCGTGAGCAACTAGGCTGGGCGCCTGAGGTCGGGATCGAAGCCGGCTTGAAGAGCCTGGTGTGATCCGCGGTTCCGTAAATTGAAGTTACTCGCTATTGCGAATATTAATCGGGTTGTCGTTCGCGGCGCTAACTGGGTCGGCGATGCGGTCATGACCATACCGTCCCTGCGCGCGCTGCGTCGCTTGCTGCCGAACGCTCGAATAACTCTGGCGACGCGCTCGCTGGCCCGAGGTGTTTTCGCGGATGCAAACTTTATTGATGAGCTAATGGTTCACGATCGTGAGTCGGGGGTGCTCGCTCAGGCCACGGACTGGCGCGCACGTAACTTTGATCTAGCCATACTCTTTCCGAACTCGTTTGCCGTGGCGCTGATTTCCAGAATGGCAGGCATTCCAATGCGGATCGGATACCGCACTGAGCGGCGCGGTTTCCTGCTGTCGCATCCATTGGCATTACCGGCCTGGCGGTCGGAACGGCACGAGAGCTTCTACTACTTGAACATAATCAGCGAGCTGGAACGTGCTCTCTTAAGCAAGTCGGCAATCATGGAAGAGCCGCCAGCCGCAGACCTCGTTATTGGCGAGGAACGTCGAGCAGACGCACTGGCCTTTCTGCGAGCGCAGGGTGTGCGCCCAGCGCGACCACTAATTGCGCTCTGCCCGGGCTCGATTAATAGCAGGGCGAAACGTTGGTCCGCTGAGAGCTATGCAGCGTTGGCCGATCGTTTAAAAGGTGAACTCAACGCTGAAGTGATCTTGATTGGGTCTGCGGGAGAGCTTCCGGTGTCGCTGGAGGTCTGCGAGCGAATGAAGCAGCCAGCGCTGATTCTGACGGGCAAAACAGATTTGACTCTAGCGGTGGCGATTCTTGAGCAGGTTGACTTACTTGTCACAAATGACACTGGACCAGCGCACATTGCGGCTGCGCTGGGCCGACCGACGCTCGTAATCTTTGGACCGACCAATCCCTTAACGACAAGACCACTGTCAGATGTGGCTGAAATACTTCGGATACCGCCTGACTGCGCGCCATGCATGTTGCGCGACTGTCCCATCGATCATCGCTGCATGACTGCGATAACGCCGAATATGGTATTTGAGCGAGCTGTAAAGATGCTGGGCATTGCACCACGGTCCGACAAACTTAAGTTTGTCGTTTGAAGGGACTGGCATAATAAGCGCTTTCTTAGGTTGATGGATCCTGTGTAACGGCTTCGCCGCCTGATGTGCGGCGAGGGGCTCTGCCCCGCCGATGACACTCCATCTTAACCTGGGCTGCGCCCCATGTGGTTCGCAGTGTAGAGGCGCTGGGATTTGGCTACGGATTGATCAGGAGCCAGCGGGAGCACACTTCGCCATCAGTCTTGCGCAGGAAAGAAGTCAACGACAAGCTGAAGCTTATCGGACAGGGGAAGAATGAATCGAGCGGTTTTCATTGATCGAGACGGCACCATCTCGGAAGAGGTGGGATATATAAATCATGTCTCGCGATTTCGCATCTTTCAGTATTCAGCTGCCGCCATCAAGATGCTGAACCAGGCCGGTTGGCTGGCAATCGTCATAACAAATCAGGCCGGTGTGGCTCGCGGATATTTTACTGAAGACATGATCAAAGCCGTGCACGAGCAACTGAGCGCCGATCTCGAGCAAGGCGGTGCGCGACTCGATGCTATCTATTACTGCGCACACCATCCTTCAGTCGGCGACCCGCCTTATCGCTTCGACTGCAACTGCCGGAAACCGAAGCCAGGCCTTATTCAGCGTGCGGCCGCAGACCTCGATATCGACTTGAATCAAAGCTGGATGATTGGCGACCGCTACAGTGACATCGAGCTGGCCCACAACGCGGGAATACATTCCGCTTTCGTGCTCAGCGGCTACGGCCGAGGCGAATGGGAACACCAGCGCAGCGAATGGAACTATGAACCGGAACTGGTCTCAGAAGATCTGCGCGAAGCTGTACAACAGATCGTGCGGGAATAATTTCAACGGCATTCACCGGCATATCCGGCCCACAAGGAAACTGGATGTCCACTGAACGAACACTCCCACAGGAACGCTTGATTGGCGTCATTCGCCGTTTTCCACAAAAGAAAGTGTTAGTGGTGGGTGATTCCATAGCTGACCAATTTGTGTTTGGCGCGATTAGCAGAGTTTCGCGAGAGGCTCCGGTCTTCATCCTGAAACATGAACACACGGCAACTATTCCAGGTGGCGCTGCGAATTGCGCCATGAACCTGGCAGCGCTCGGTGCATCAGTCTCGCTTGTAAGCGTAGCTGGTGAGGACGAAGCTGGAGGAGCTCTGACGGAGAAACTTGAAAGCGCAGGCATCGATTGTTCAGGACTTGCGGCTTCATCAACTCTACAGACGACGACCAAAGTCCGCATACTCGCCGGCGAAGCGCATTCCAATCGCCAGCAAGTGATTCGCATCGACTATGAAGGAGAATCGCCCAGTGACTTTCGCTTGCGACGCTCACTTTTGGAGAGCACTGTGAGTCATCTGGCAGCCGTCGATGCCGCTATCATCTCGGATTACAACTACGGAGTTGTTAACGATGAGATTGTGGCTGCCCTTCGCCAGACAGCGCTCGCTCGCGGTATTCCCGTGTTAGTTGACTCTCGTTTTCAGCTTTCGACCTATCCTGGGTTTACCTCGGCGACACCGAATCAGGAGGAGGTCGAAACACTGCTTGGCAGACCTTTAGATCCGGACGACTTAATGACAGCTGGACAGGAAATGCGACACAAGCTCGACTATAGAGCGCTACTCGTGACTCGGGGCGGCCGGGGAATGACACTGTTCGAGGAAGGAGCGAGACCATTGCAGATTGATGCCGTCGGATCTCGCGAGCCTGTCGACGGCACCGGCGCCGGCGATACTGTGATTGCGACCTACACACTAGCGCTCGCATCGGATGCTTCGTTTCCAGATGCGGCACGCCTGGCAAATTATGCCGGCGGGCTCGTCGTCATGAAGCGCGGCACGGCTACCCTGACGAGTGCGGAGTTGGAGCACTCGATACTGCAATCGGAAGATTAATCGTGGGAGATGCCGAAGCAGTGGAAAGAGTAGTCGCGCGCGCTGTGGTCCTCGAGCGCGTTAAGCGGGTACGGCGAGAGGGAGGTCGCGTTGTCCTTGCGAATGGCTGTTTTGACGTCTTGCATGTCGGTCACATCCGGTATCTCGAAGGGGCAAAAGCTCTCGGCGACCTTCTAGTAGTCGGCGTCAACTCAGACGACCAGGTCAGTGCTCTAAAAGGACCTGGCCGGCCGGTGATGCCTGAAGCTGAACGAGCTGAGATTGTTTCCGCGCTCGAGTGCGTAGATATCGTCACGATTTTTCCTGAGCCAACAGTTGAGGCTTTGTTGCTGGCTTTGAAACCAGATATTCACGCCAAAGGCACGGACTACACCGAAGACACCGTGCCCGAACGGGAAGTGGTCCGTTCATACGGAGGCCGCGTGGCAATTGTAGGTGACCCCAAAGACCATTCCACTTCCGAGTTAATTGAGCGGCTCCACGGTACATAAGGATGAAGGATGAGGGATGAAGGTTTCGTCCTTGCGCTTGGGTATCGGCGAGTCAGAAATTTGCCGCGCTTCTTTAGGAATTCATCGAGAAACAACCATAAAACTGGCAAGGGCAAACCGGCATTGACGCCGGATAGGTACGGCTAATGTTCGTCGACCCCTAAACGCAGGGACGAAACCTTCATCCTTCATCCCTCATCCCTCATCCTTCCTTTTGCCTAATGCCTACTAACCCTTTACCATTCCCGCCGTGCGCGTTCTGATCGTCAAACTGGGCAGCATTGGGGACATTGTGCACACCCTTCCGTCCCTGGCAGCCCTTAGGCGAGCCCTTCCCAACGCCGAAATCTCCTGGGTCGTCGAGCGGCGCGCTGCCGAAATTTTGAGAGACAACCCGATTTTGGATCGCCTCATCGAAGTCGACACGAAGGCGCTGAGGCGCGGACTGATGTCTGGGGAGACGCTGCGGGCACCGCGCCAGCAGTTACGTCGGTTACGCGCCTCGGCCTTCGATCTCGCGTTAGATTTTCAAGGCTTACTCAAATCAGCAACGATCGCCCGGCTTTCAGGCGCGCGGCGAATCTTTGGCTTTTCGCGTGAAGGTCTGCGCGAACCACCCAGCCGTTTCCTGCTTTCCCGCCAAGTTTTTGTACCCAAACGTACCCACGTAATCTGGAAGGGTTTGGAATTGGTTCGAGGCGCCCTTGGTGTCGAAGTTCCCGCAGACACTGACAAGCTCGAGTTTCCGCTGTCAATCAATCCTGTTCATGAGCGAGAGGCTGCTGAAGCGGCCCGCTTAGCAAACGGCCATTACGCAATTTTGAATCCCGGTGGTGGGTGGCCCACAAAGCTCTGGAGCACGGAGCGATTCGGCGCCCTTGCGGACGAGCTCTGGCGAAAACACGGTCTTTCTTCCCTTGTGACTTACGGACCTGGAGAGGCTGAGCTGGCCCAGACGGTGGTTCAGGCCAGCGGATCGGGCAAGGCCCATGCGGTTACGCTTTCGCTAAAAGGGTTTCATGCCCTGGCAAGCAACGCTCGAGTGTACGTGGGCGGGGATACGGGACCAACTCATCTGGCGATCGCCGCCCGCACTCCAGTAGTCGGCCTATTCGGTCCCACGGAGTGGTGGCGCAACGGCAGCCCGTACGTCGAAGATATTTGCGTCGAAAGAAATGACATCGATTGCAGAGAGGACTGCCACCGCCGCTCGTGTTCCAAATGGATCTGTATGGACATCGAGGTTGAACGCGTGCTCAAGGCAGTCACCGATCGATTGCAACGTGCCGGGACTGCCGCGCCGGCGAAGTTAAGTCCTCTAACGATTGCGCCCAGTTCCAAATCAAACGCTCTTGAGGAGACGGTGTGACAAAAGCTGGGCACGCGACCGCCACATCTCCTGACGATAGTTCGTCAACTTCTCAGGTCAAAACACGCAGAGGCGGCACGTGGATGCAGCGTTGGCGCGTTCCGTTAGGCTTTGTTTGTGCGGTGCTGTTCATTCTGCTCGCAAAACCCACCCGAATAACGTTGATTTTCGGCGCTCTGGTATCGCTTGCGGGCCTTGCCCTGCGGGCCTGGTCCGCCGGTCACATCCGCAAGAACGACGCGCTCGCAACCTCAGGTCCCTACGCGTACACTCGAAACCCGCTATACTTCGGAAGCTTCCTTTTAGGTCTTGGCTTCACCATCGCGGCTGCGCGCTGGCCACTGGCCCTACTGTTCGTAGCGCTTTTTCTTGGCATCTATTTTCCGGTGATGCGCGTCGAAGCCTCAACGCTGGCGGGCCTCTTCGGCGACAGTTATGAGCGCTACGCCACGGCCGTCCCGTTGTTTCTCCCTCGCTTAACCCCGTACTCGGGACGAACACCCGGCAATAAGTTTGATGCTAATCTGTATCTGCGCTACCGAGAATATCAGGCCGCGCTCGGCCTGCTGATAGCGTGGGGGATGTTGGTGATTAAGGCGTACTATTTCAAATGAACTCGTTAAGACTACGTCGATCCGCAGCTGCGATATTTCTCCTCATCATGGCGGTCATCGCTGCTGTGCCGGCCGCTGCCCAGAAAGCAGCGAAGCCATTTGCACCCGGCGAGCAACTCACGTACAAGGCAGAGGTATCCCGCTCGATCCTCAAGAAAGTCGATGTAGCCACATTTAAATTCTATGTCGAGCAGGAGCAGAATTCGCACGGCCGCGATCCCAGGTCTGCTGCTTCATTGAAGTTCGTCGGCGATGTCGCCAGCGAAGGTTTCTTCACTCGCTTGTTCAATCTCAAGTTCCATCAGCATATCGAGTCTACAGTCGACCCGGAATCATTGGCGGTGCAAAAAACAGTCAAACTGGACGAACAGGGCAAGCGAATCCGCACCAGTGAAGCTACGTTTGACCGCGAAACAAGCAAGGTCATGTGGGTCGAACGCGATCCAAATGACCCGAACCGTCCCGAGCGGAAGGTATCCGCAAACTTTAGCGGCATAATCCAGGATGTGGTTTCTGCGGTTTATTACCTGCGCACAAAAAAACTGACACCTGGAGAGTCCCTGGAACTTGAGATTAGCGATTCGGGTAAAGTCTTTAAGGTTCCAGTTCGTGTGTTCGAGAAAAAGCAAATGAAGACTGTCGTGGGCAAGGGTAATGTCATACGAGTCTCACCCGAATTGTTCGGTGAACGCGGAATGGTGAACGCGAAGGGCCAGTTTTCAATTTGGCTGACGGATGATGACCGCCACATTCCGGTCAAAGCGCAACTCAAGAGCGACTACGGCACATTCGACATCACACTGAAGCAAGTCTCGCAGGCGGGTCAACGCTAGCCTCAGACGTTAAGAGTTCAATCCAAAAGCAAAGAGCAGAGGGCAAAGCGCAAAGCATTTAATGCCAAAGAGAGATAAAACATTGGCTCAAAATGATTCACGCTGCGTTTTTGCTCTTAGCCCTTCGTCCTTGCCTCTTTGCACTTTGATTGAACTCTAAACACCTGTTCGCTAAGTTCCACATGACGCTGCGCACTCGTCCACTCATCATTGGTCATCGAGGGTCGTCTGCTGTTGCCCCGGAAAATACGCTCGCCTCTTTTAAACGGGCCATCAAAGACGGAGCCGATGGTCTCGAGTTTGACGTCAGATTGTCACGTGATGGCAAACCGGTGGTGATACACGACTCCACCCTGCACCGGACCGCGAACAGAGCCGGGATCGTTTCTGAACTTACTGCTGCAGAGCTTGGGCAGATTGACGTCGGATCCTGGTTCAATGAGAAACATCCACAACACGCGCGCCCTGAGTACCCTCAGGAGACGTTGCCATCACTGGCACAAGTCTTCGAGCTGACTCGAGGCGCGAACCAAATCCTTTACGTCGAGATGAAATGCGAGCCAGACCAGGCACGTCCGCTCGCAGCAGCAGTCACGCAGCTTATCGATGAATATTCAATAGCCGAACACGTAGTTATTGAAAGCTTTGATCTTTCCGCAATCGCCGAAATTAAGCGTCTCGAGCCGGCTATACGCACAGCCGCGCTTTTTGAGCCTCAACTCGGCCGTCCGATCACATGGGTAAGAAGATCGAAGACCGTAACGATGACGAAGCAAGTTGAAGCTGATGAACTGGCGCTGCACCATTCGCTGGTCACGAAGCGACTCGTTTCCATGGCCAGGGATGCCGGCCTGCTGCTCGTGACCTGGACCGTAGACGATCCGTCGTGGATAGAGTACGCCGTGAAATTGGATATCAAGGCCCTCATCACCAACAATCCGTCCATCCTACTGGCTGAACGCGCTCGGCTAGCTGCCGTTTGAAGCGTCAACCTGTATTGGCGTAAAGTTCAGGCTCGATGAGTCAAAGTCCGTCCTCCGTCAATCGCTTCTTTATCCGTCCACGATTCTCGATTTATTACCGCAAGCTGCGCCGGTTTCAATGGTCGTCTGAAGGTTCGTCGGATTACGGAGTGCTTTTTCTTTTAGCCGGTAGCCTTACCTGCCAGAGTGAAAATGGCGGACAACGGCTCGAAGCGCATCAGTCTCTCCTGCTTGAACCCAGCTCGAAAACGAGTATAGCGGGCCAGAATGTTGAATCTCTTCTGGTCACGTTCGCACCAGCCCTGATCATCGACTATGCGTCGCGAGCACGACTCGTAAGCGGCGGCTCGGCGCCGGCATTCAACGAAGCCGTAATCGATGACGATAAGCGCCTCGTGCAGCTGCTTACCGATCTTTCCGAGGAACTCGCAGCCGAGGAAGCCGGTAAGGAGATCATCATCGATGCACTCACTGAACAAACAGCAGTGCACTTGCTCCGACGTCATTCGAAAATGCGACGCTCGGCTGAATTGGAGTTATCACGCGTAGGCTTAGTCGACAGGCGCATTCGCCGCGCTGTTGAATACATGCAGGCACATCTCGACCAGGAATTACCGTTAAAAGAGATCGCTGCGGCATCGTATCTGTCGCCTTATCATTTTGCTCGCCTCTTTAAGAAGTTAACTGGAGCCACTCCGCATGGCTATTTGGCAGGTCTTCGTACTACTCAAGCGAAATCCCTGCTGGCGGAAACTGACCTATCCATCAGCGCGATCAGCGTTCGTGTTGGATATGCCAGTCCCAGTCACTTCACCAGAGCTTTTCGCCAGGCTACCGGATTGACTCCTCGTGCCTTTCGAGCAGCGTTAGTACGCTCATAGTTATCTCGAAACCTCACACGGCGGGACGCCCGTGCCACTTAATGCAATAGCGCAAGCCAGCGACATTATTGAGCAACATTTGTCGCGAATCTTCGCACGCGTAGCTTTATCATCGAGCCGCATTCAGAGACACATACGGAGGAAGCATGCCAATTCAGAAGCAAGCGGAAATTGCACCGGCCAAAGGAAAGCTGGGCGTTCTACTCGTCGGCCTGGGAGCTGTAAGCACCACTTTCATCGCTGGAGTCGAGGCCATCAAACGCCGCATAGCCGATCCAATCGGCAGCCTCACACAGATGGGCACCATTCGACTTGGCAAACGAACCGAAAACCGTGTGCCGCTGATTAAGGACTTTGTTCCGTTGGCAAACCTCGAGGATTTGGTTTTTGGCGCCTGGGACATCTTCCCTGAATCGGCGTTCGAGGCAGCCACGCACGCGGGGGTGCTCGAAAAGGAGCTGCTTGCTCAAATCCGCACGCCGTTGCAGAAGATCAAACCGATGAAAGCGGTATTTGATCAGTCGTACGTGAAACGGCTGCAGGGAACGAACATCAAAGAAGGCCGGAACAAGATGGAGCTGGCCGAGCAACTAATCGACGAAATTGCAGACTGGCGTAAGAAGAACAAGGTCTCGCGCGTCGTAATGATTTGGGCAGCCTCAACTGAAATCTTTCTGAAGCCTCATGCTGTTCACAAGACACTTGAATCTTTCGAACAGGCAATGCGTGACAATCATAAGGCGATCGCGCCTTCAATGATTTACGCCTACGCCGCGCTCAAGTCAGGCATTCCCTTCGCCAATGGCGCCCCGAATCTCACTGTAGATGTGCCGGCACTGCGCACGCTTGCTGAAACCAATCACTTGCCGATCTGCGGCAAAGACTTCAAGACCGGTCAGACGTTGATGAAGACAATCATTGCTCCGGGTCTAAAGTCGCGCATGCTGGGTCTGCATGGTTGGTACTCGACTAATATTCTCGGCAACCGCGATGGTGAGGTGCTCGATGATCCTGATTCCTTTAAAACCAAGGAAGAGTCCAAGCTCTCAGTACTTGAATACATCCTTCAGCCAGAGGTTTACCCGAACCTTTATAAAGACTTTTCCCATGTGGTCCGAATCAACTATTACCCTCCACGCGGCGACAATAAGGAAGGTTGGGACAACATCGATATCTTCGGCTGGTTGGGTTATCCGATGCAGATAAAGATTGATTTCCTTTGTCGTGATTCGATCCTGGCGGCGCCGATCGTTCTCGATCTCGCATTGTTCCTTGATCTTGCTCAACGTAGCGGAATGCGTGGAATTCAGGAGTGGCTTTCTTTCTACTTCAAATCTCCTCAAACAGCGCCGAAGCTCTATCCGGAACATGACGTGTTTATCCAGCTAATGAAGCTGAAGAACACGTTGCGTCATTTACGCGGAGAAGATTTGATTACTCACCTGGGGCTTGAATACTACGACTAGCATGGTTTAGTCGCCGAAGATTTGCCGCTTGAAGGTGATCGCGGTTTTCGTCTGCGGGCTGCGTCAAAAGGTGCAAAAAGTGTATACGTAGTAAGCACCTCGGTTAGACAAGCGTCAACATTTATTGTCACTGGTTTCCTGATGTAGACTGACATGAATTGTCAGAGCAGTCTGTCACTAGCGGAGTTTGACTGCTAATTTTATCGAATCTTTTGTGGTGACAAAGGGTAGTGCACTTGTGTATATACCTTGCGTGGCCAAGAAGACCAGCCCTGCACCCCGCTCGCGCAGGCCAACTTCAGTACCCGCCCCCGCGTCAAAACAAGCAACGGATCGAACTTTGCGTAACCAAAGAAAGGAGGACGCCGCCGCGAAAGGCAGCGACGCTAAGAGGGAAGCCGGAAACGACTCAAAGCTGTGTCCCACAGACTTAGCCCCTACTGGAAGGACAACGATGACAAGCGAAACGGAAATCGAAAACTTAAACGAGACCATGGGTACCGTATTTTTAGATCCAGATCAGAAGAGCCCGCGAGCTCAAGAATTCGAAGAGCGATTATCGGCCCGAATTGTTGGCCAGGAACGCGCCGTCAGGCGAATGAGTGGTCTTTATCAAATATTTTTAGCCGGAATGAATCCGCCGAATCGACCCATTGGCACGATGCTGTTTTTGGGCCCCACTGGTTCGGGCAAAACTCGCGTGATTGAGGCTGCCGCTGAAGTGCTTTTCGGCGACGCCAATGCCGTAGTCAAGATTGATTGTGCCGAGTTTCAACACTCCCATGAAATTGCGAAGCTGATTGGTTCGCCGCCGGGATATTTGGGTCACCGCGAAACTTCCCCGATGCTGACTCAGGAGAACCTCGATCGGATGCATACGGAGGAGTTAAAGCTCTCTCTGATCCTTTTCGACGAAATTGAAAAGGCGTCGGATAGCCTCTGGCAATTGCTGCTGGGCATTCTGGACAAGGCTACGCTGACACTCGGTGACAACCGCCGCGTGGACTTCTCCAAGACTATGGTCGTGATGACATCAAACCTCGGCGCGAGAGAGATGTCCGAACTGATCTCAGGCGGTATCGGTTTCGCGCCCGGCAAAGGCGCTCGACCAAACACGGATACCGAAGTTGATCACAAGATCTATCGAACTGCCGTCGAGGCCGCGCGGCGAAAGTTTTCGCCCGAATTCATGAATCGTATCGACAAAGTGGTCGTGTTCCGCTCGTTGAAGGAACATCACCTGCGACAGATTCTCGATCTCGAGCTGCAGGCCGTACAGGATCGGATCATGGCGTCAGCTGGAACCAAGTTCGTGTTTCAGCTCTCCGACACGGCGAAAGACATGCTTTTGCAGGAAGGCCTGGACTTTAAATATGGCGCGCGCCATTTGAAGAGATCAGTCGAGCGCTTCCTCGTCTATCCTCTATCGAATCTAGTTGCCACCAGTCAGGTTGGCCTGGGCGACCTCGTGCATGTCGATCTCGACGACCTTACGCACAAGTTGATCTTCTCGAAGCGATCCGGAGGAGCTCTGGTGCACGAGGCCCCGGAAAGCAGCGAAACACCGACAACGCTCGAAAGCTTGTCGGGCGGAGTTGGATTGCCAATACCAGCCGCAGCCAAAGCAGCTCGGAAGGGACAAAGCAAAGGCGAGAAAAACGAAAGCTAAAGAACCTGAATTCCCCCAGCAGCAAAGCGCCGGACGTGGGAGAACGTGTCCGGCGCTTCCCTTTTTTTGGACCTTTAATTACGGGTTAGCTTTTCCAGTTCTCGAGTTGATTTGTCGGATTGCGGAATTCGCGACCTGCGTCAGGTAGGGATCACCTTCAAGCGCCAACGCCTCCAAAGCTGACAATGCAGTTGCGTCGCCAATCAGGCCCAGAGACTGAGCCGCTTCGCGACGCACATCGCTGCTCATCGACTTGGCGCCGAGAAGATTCAGCAGAGCGGGCACTGCTGCACGACTACGTAACTGACCGAGCGAGTGTGCAGAGGCTCGTAGAATGAATTCATTCTTTTCCCGCTTCTGCTTCTTGCCACCCGACTCCGATAAGATCTCAGCGAGTGGAACCACCGCCGACTCGTCACCGATTTGGCCTAACGAAACTGCGGCCGCTGCTCTCACTGAATCGAACTTATCCAGTCTGAGCCGTTCAACCAACGGCGTGACCGCGGATCGGCTGCGCGTATTGCCCAGCGCGTAAGCGGTTTGACATCGTACGAACTCGTCTTTGTCTGAGAGTAAGGGAACCAGCGATGCTATAGCTTCGTCGGCGGGCAAGTGAGCCACCGTCGCGGCGGCCGTAGCGCGAATCAGTGGAACTGGATCAGATAAAGCAGACTGCGCCGCTCGCGCAGCTTCTGCCCGACGCATCGCGGCCAGACGCATCAAAGCATCGCGCCTTTCTTCGACTTCTGGCGAACTCAACCTTTGTCTTTGCTTCTCAATCTCCAGCTGCAATGGGGTAGGCGTGGCAGAGTTCTGCGCTGCAAGCGCGATCGTAAAGACAATTGACGTCAGCACGACAGTCACGAACGCAGCGTTCCTGGCCACTCTCGGCACACGGCGGTGCCAACCCGAGTAAAGGGTTCGGTTCGGGAATGAAATTAAGTTCATGAGTTCGGGGATCTGCAGTTGCTCGGTTAGTCGATACGCGATGCCAACGCGTGCATTGAATCAACAATCAGGACTGCTATTGGCGGGTAGATGATCAAATCCGGGATTAGTAAGACCATTGGCGAATACATCAGAACCTGGTGTGGCATTGAAGCCACCTTGTAACGCACCAGCATGTTTAAGTCTGAAAAGTAGTCTTGCGTGTGCCAACCGACTATCAAACCGATGGCAATGCTGGCCGCGTAACCGATGATTAGAAATGAATACGCCGAAAAGCGAGTAAAAGGCTGCTCAGGCTTGGCTTGTTCATGCAGGATGGATTCCTGAATTGGTTTGGGTGCGTACGTGTAATGCGCAAAGTACTCGCGCAGCCGCGATGCCAGGTGCCAGATGCCGATGACAAACAGCGTTACCACAATGGCCCGCACCGGATAGTTTAGGAATTCCCAAAAATGCGGCTTGAGCAGCGCCACGAAGAACGTCGAGAGAAAAAGTGAGACCGTGGTGAAAACTGCTCGCTGACGCTCGGTGTTCTCGCGGCGATCCTTTTCCAAAACTTCGTCTACGATACGGTCCCAACGCGCCTGTACAGCTACGTTTCGAGCTCGCTGCGCATGCGGATTGTCGGAATTCAGAATGGAATAACTGCGATGGGTTTGCGCTCTAAGCTTTTCGTCGTAAAAGGCTCGTTCCTGCGGACTGATTAAGGTGTGATAGGCCCTGGACAGTAAGGCAAACTCCCGCGCCGCCTTTGGAGACCCTCCATTGCAATCAGGATGTCGAGCTCGGGCCAGTTTGCGATAGGCAGATTTGATCTCCGCGTTGGTGGCAGTCCGCTTTACTTCCAGAATTCTGTAGTAGTCGATCACCGCGGTTGGTTCTCCTAGGGGCCTGAAGACCACTGCTGAATTCGCCTGGGGACACAACAGGCACGGAAATTATAGACCATCTGAACTTCGACTGGCTACGTTTGGATGCAGAAGTTTGGGCTCAGGAGGTATGAAATGAAGGAATGAGGACCAGAGGGTCGACCCTTTAGCACCTCGAGCGGCCTTCGAGGGGGGCGAGGACAATTCCGTTTGTTGGCGGCCGTGCCCTCTGGTTTGGCTGTCCTTATCTAAGTCAATTCACGTGCCGCAATCACTGTAAGAGTTTTTGCTAGGAAATATGCGAACGGACATAGCAACGAGGCCGGAAGTGTTTACTAGACTCAACACTGACTGTCTACAGGATTGGACACTTGAGAGACTCAAGTGTTTCGCGTAGCGCGGTCGATCATATTGATGAGCGTACGGACGGCTATTCCGGTCGGGCCTTTGGCGCGGTAAGGCTTTGATTCTTCACTCCAGGCAGTGCCGGCAATGTCCAAATGTGCCCAGGAAAGGCCGTCAGTGAATTCTTTCAGGAATGCGGCCGCTGTAATCGTGCCTGCTTTGCGGCCTCCAACGTTCTTAATGTCGGCAATGTCGGACTTGATCTGCCGTGAGTACTCCGGATCAAGCGGCAGTTGCCAGAACTTTTCACCAACTTCTTTTCCGGAGTTGATCACTTCATCAATCAGTTCCTGATCAGTCCCCAGAATGGCAGCATGAACATCGCCCAAGGCGATACTTACAGCCCCGGTCAGGGTAGCCAGGTCAACAACGCGAGTAGCGCCCAGTTTTTTTGCGTAAGCTATTGCGTCTGCCAAAATCAGTCGACCTTCGGCATCAGTGTTGATGACTTCAATGGTCTTCCCCGTCATTGCTCTGACGACGTCGCCCGGCTTTGTAGCCTTACCTGAGGGAATATTTTCGGAACACGGCGCT
>Ga0126384_10000457_pt1 | contig 22240 bp, 14 predicted proteins | sample PanSoiMetPlot_36_FD_92543 | JGI IMG/M metagenome (GOLD analysis project Ga0126384, IMG submission 92543) | Tropical forest soil microbial communities from Panama - MetaG Plot_36 | ecosystem: Environmental > Terrestrial > Soil > Tropical forest > Bulk soil | place: Panama | collected 2016-02-17 | reverse complement strand
TATCGCCATCGAATCCGGACAATATCTTGATGCAGTAGTCGAGCAGCGAGGGATTGACGTCGAGGTTACCGTTTTAACTCCTGACGGTAAGGAATTGTTTAAGGTAGATAGCCCCAACGGAACGGAAGGGCCCGAACCAGTCCAGTTTGTAACTGACTCAGGTGGAGTTTACAGACTTAAGGTGAAATCGCTCGAAGACAACGCACCTGCAGGCCGGTACGAGATTCGAGTAAATGAGTTCAGGGTGGCGACAGCTAAGGATCGATCTTTCGTCGCGAAGAATCGCGCGCTGCGCGAAGCGATGGTGTCGGCAGTCGAGGCGGAAGGTCTTAGGCTTAATGGAAGATATTCTGAAGCTCTCCAGTTGGCTGATCGCGCTTTGTCGACGCAGGAACGACTCGGGGCAGCCCCAAATCCGGACGTCGCATTCTCTTTAAACCTCATAGGCTTGCTGTACACGCAGAAAGGGGACTATCAGAAGGCCGAATCTATGCATCGCAGGGCTCTCGAAATCTGGGAGAGAGAGCTTGGAACGGAGCATGTCTACGTTGCAACTTCACTAAGCAATCTCTCAGATGTGTACGCTGCTGAAGGGGAGTACACAAAGGCGGAAGCACTTCAGCAACGCTCCCTCCGAATTCGAGAGGCAAGACTTGGAGAAAACAATCCAGATGTTGGCACTTCGCTCAACAACCTGGCAGGGATCTATCTCAATAAGGGAGACTTCGCGCAAGCGGAGCCACTTTACCAGCGCGCGATCTCCATCTTCGAGAAGTCAGCGCCGAATAGTGCCCCTCTCGCAGCCGCACTTAACAGTCTCGGTGAGCTCTATAGGGTCCAGGGCTACTTCGAACGAGCTGAGCCGCTTTATAGTCGCGCTCTTGGAATCGAAGAAAGGCTACTGGGTCCGGCACATCACGACCTTGCGACGTCTCTTAATAACCTGGCGATGCTTTATGATGAAAAGGGCGATTACAAAAAAGCGCAGCTATTCTATACTCGCGCGCTCACGATTCTTGAGAACTTGCCTGGCGGGGATGACCTGAGCATCGCAAATTCACTTCATGGACTAGCAACTACATACGAGCACAAAGGCGACTACACGACGTCCGAAACTCTTTTGATTCGAGCGCTCTCGATACGAGAGAAAGCTTTGGGGCCAAAGCACATCAGAGTAGGTGAGTCCCAAAACAACCTTGCTGAGCTTTACTGGTTGAAGGGTGATTACGAAAAAGCTGAAGCAGGTTACAAGCGCGCTTTAACGATTTTCGAGAGCGCACCCGGACATGACGCTCTAGTTGCAGTTTCGCTTAACAATCTTGCACTGATTTACGAATCAAAAGGCGATTACGAGAACGCGGAGCCGCTTTTTCAACGTTCTCTCGCCCTTTATCAAAAGGCGTATCCCGCTGGGCACAATCTTGTTGCAGTTTCCCTTGGCAATCTTGCACGCCTTTATGAATACAAAGGTGAATATCCAAAGGCAGAAGAAACCTTCCAGCAAGCATTGACAATCAAGCGTAAGGCATTGGGTGCGGAGCATCCTGACGTTGGCTATTTGCTTAACAACCTTGCCGAGCTTTATTTCATTCGAGGGGACTACGCGAAGGCTGAGCCCCTTTACAAAAATGCTCTGGCAATTTTTGAGAGAGAACTCGGAGAAGAGCATTCGAATGTCGCCGCGACGCTTAGCAATCTCTCGGGATTGTATTGGGCGAAGGGCAATATCTCGAGCGCACTCGATCTTCGCATAAGAAGCGCGGAAGTTCGCGAGCGCGATTTTGTCCAGAATCTGCTTTCAGGATCTGAGAGACAGAAACTCATCTACTTGCAGAAGTTTTCAGCTGAAGCTTCGGCGAGCGTTTCACTGCATTTAAACGCCGCCATAAAAGATCCAAAGGCCTGTCGCCTTGCGCTGACCACAATTCTACGTTACAAGGGCCGGGCGCTTGATGCGATGACGGACTCGATTGCGACTCTCCGCCGTCGCGCCTCGGACGATGACAAAAGACTCCTCGACGAGCTCTCAAGTGCTCGGTCACGCCGTGCCGCTCTGACGATGAGAGGACCGGGTCGCGATGGAATCGAAAAACATAACGCTGACCTCAAGGTACTCGATGAACATACTGAAATACTCGAAAACCAGATAAGCCGTCGAAGTCTCGAGTTCCGAGCCCAACTTACCCCTATTAATCTTGAAAATGTCCAAAAAGCGGTCCCCCACAATGCTGCACTGGTCGAGTTCGCGGTATATCGCCCCATCAACGCTAAAGCTGCGAAGAAAGAGGACCGGTTCGGCAAGCCGAGATATGTCGCTTATTTGCTTCGCGCCAAGGGTGATCCCTCGTGGGTCGAACTCGGTGATGCGCAACAGATTGACGACAAGATTAACGCCTTCCGCAGCGCACTTCGGAACAAACGAAGCCAGAATGTTAAGAGATTGGCGAGAGAAGTCGATTCTCTGGTTATGCAACCCATTCGCAGACTCCTCGGGCAAACTCGCCGAGTCCTTATCTCACCCGATGGAGCTCTGAACCTTATCCCCTTCGCGGCTCTTGTTGACGAGCACAACCATTATCTGGTCGGGCGCTACTCATTCACGTATTTATCGAGCGGACGCGACCTGCTTCGATTGCAGACCAAAGTCAACGGTAAGCCTTCGAAAATGATCATTGCCGACCCTGAGTTTGGAGAAAGAAAGAACACCGTGTCCGCTGCCGAGAGAGGCAATGAGCTCGATCAGCTCTACTTCAGCCCTCTGAAAGCCACAGAGCAGGAAGCGAGTCAGTTGAAGCGACTCTTCACCGATGCAACGGTGCTAACAAAAGGACAAGCAACCGAGGCCGCGCTAAAAGCTGCTGATCGGCCCTCGATCCTGCACATCGCAACGCACGGATTCTTCCTCGATGATCTCACTCAGGTTCAAGCCGGTGATGACAAGGAAAAGACTCGAATCGTAAAAATCAAACGTGTCGGTGCAGGCGCTAAGGGTGAGAATGACCCAGCCAGCCTTGTGAATCCATTGCTGCGCTCTGGACTAGGTCTCGCAGGAGCCAACAGCGGGATCGGCAAAGATGGCAATGACGGTATTCTCACCGCGCTGGAAGCGGCGGGCCTCGATTTGTGGGGGACTAAACTTGTCGTGCTGTCTGCCTGCGACACCGGCATCGGCAAGGTTGTAAGCGGCGACGGAGTGTATGGTCTGCGAAGGGCGCTGATCCTCGCAGGTTCTGAAAGTCAGATGATCAGCCTCTGGCCGGTGAGCGATACTGGAACAAGCCAGTTGATGGTACGTTATTATGAAGCTCTTAGATCTGGAGCCGGCCGAAGCGAAGCTCTGCGGATGGTGCAGCTTCGGATGCTGAAAGATCCAAAGCTCCAGCATCCCTTTTATTGGGCGAGCTTCATCCAGTCGGGTGAATGGGCGAACCTGGAAGGAAAGCGTTAATCAGTTCCTCACATTCACGGCAGCGGGCGGGCTACGATCCTGAAGCCAAGATACGGCGCAGCCACCTCCGGTTGAAAGTTCTCTCTGTAAGCAATGTTAAGCACTGCAATGCTTGCAGTGTACCATGAGCCTCCTCGCGCGGTGAGATACGACTCCCGATCTTTACCTTCCGAAATGAGTTGGACGTATTTTCCGGCGTCGGTGTGAATGGGACACGCCGCCTGGCAGGGTATCGTAGCTTTCCAAAACTCGACGTCGGGTACAACAGTACGATACTAATCCGCTCATAGTCAGGCCACGTTTTCTACTTACCCTGAGGTGAACCAGGTCTTCGGCTCAGTCGATCAACTATATGAAGCTCTGCACCCAATGTGCTATGACCGCAGTCACGCGCACTTGTGATTGCCATCACGTTGGCAATATCACGCGCACGCAGCTGTGGGATTTACGGAGGGCAAAAGCCGGCTGGGTGTAGTAGGCTAAGTATGAACCATCTCAGCAACAAGACTTCAGGCGAAAGTTGTAATTTGTAGCGAGTAGGCGAAGAATTCAAACCGTAGCTTGAAGGACGAACTAAATGAACAACCAAAAGCTCAAGGGAACAAGAAAACTTCACGTCTGCTTGCTTATCTCGGGCATATTGGCGCCAATCTCTGGCACAAGCACCGCGGCCCAAGTCGCGCCGCCGAATCAGCTTCGCGTCTTCCTGCTCGATGGGAATCGCCTTCTTGCGGCCAGGGCCGCGATTCGGAAAGGCGACAAAATCCTCGAGCTTGCCCTGGAGCGCCTGCGTCGTGATGCGCAAAAGGCTCTGGCGATTGAGCCACAATCGGTAATGAGCAAGCAGGCAACGCCTCCGAGTGGCAGCAAGCATGACTACATGAGCCAGGCCCCATACTTCTGGCCTAATCCTAAGACTGCTGATCACCTGCCTTACATCCGGCGCGACGGCGAACGCAATCCGGAGATCAACAAGATTTCTGATCATCAGAGTATGGATCGCATGGTCTCTGCGGTCGAGACGTTGGCGCTTGCGTACTTCTTCGACGGAGATGAAAAGTTCGCCGCGAAAGCAGCAGAGCTATTGCGAGTCTGGTTCGTCGATCCGTCCACGCGAATGAACCCGAATCTCGAGTATGCTCAGTTCATACCGGGAGTGAACACCGGCCGCGGGATTGGATTGATCGAGACGCGCGGGATGACGCGCCTTGTTGATGCGATAGGACTGCTCGCCGGCTCAAGGGCCTGGAACGAATTGGATCAGAAAAATCTAGAGCAGTGGTTTTCCAGCTTTTTGCAATGGATGCTCACCAGTAAGAACGGGCGCGACGAAGCTGCAGCGAAGAACAATCACGGAACCTACTACGATCTTCAGGTGTCGTCTTTCGCGCTTTTTCTCGGAAGGAAGGATTTGGCGATTGCGACGTTGGAATCTGCGCGCCTGAAACGCATCGCGATCCAGATCGAACCCGATGGTCGCCAGCCGTTGGAGTTGGTTCGCACCAAAGGATGGAGCTACAGCGTCGGGAACCTCGACGGCTTGACGCTGCTGGCCATTTTGGGAGAAAGAGTTCGCGTCGATTTGTTTAGCTACCGCACCGCCGATGGACGCGGCATCAGAACTGCGCTCGACTATCTTGTGCCGTTCGCATTAGGCGAGAAGAAGTGGCCGGATCAGCAGATTGGTGAATGGCAGCCTGAAATACTCGTCCCGCTTATCCGTCGAGGCTCGGCCCGTTATCGAGACTCGCGATATCAGGAACTGATTAAGAAGATCGCGCCGGTGGATGCTAGTGACAGGAGTAATCTGATTTACTGAGCCTCGTGACGAAGGCGTATCGCAGCCGTCTTTCGTTGACAACACCCGATAGCGAAAATCTATTGTGGGCGCATTCCGACCCCGTGCCTCACTTCAATTGTAGCTATCAACTCCTCGTTGTCCTTCAGGTTTGTATTTTGTGCCCAAGTAGCGTAGCGCACGGCCTTCTGGCCCGGAATCCTGAGCGTACCAGTTACCTGTTTTTTGTTCTCTTGTTCGGAAGTCGAGACAAGCTGATCGATGACCTCATTCGGCACCAGGGAGTTAGGTTTCGCGATCTTGTTTGGTAAGGTTGTGATTTTGTCCCGGCTAAAAATGACGATCAGAGTTTCGGTTCCAGTAGGAGGCATCATCCTGAACCAGCAGTCCTTCGGGTCCTCGTATTCCTCGCAGTAGGAGGGCACCAGGTACTCTTTGTTCCTTATCACATTATTTTGACCCTTATTGATTCGCAGGTCAGGGAAGAGCAGAACAGGATCCTTGCCCTGATGTCGGTTGACGATGTAAAGGTAACCGGTTTGATTGACGGTGACAGCCACTTTTATTCTGTCACCGGTCTGAAATTCTCTATTTGGATCGGCCTCTTCCTGAGTATTGTCGGCGGTACGCTTAAGCAGATGCCATTGAAGAGTCAATAGGGCTGCCCTCTGTGTCTTTTTTGCCGAGCCAACCCGCTGGCGATTTGGTTTCTTGACTCGTTCAACGGTTGCGACGGCAATCCACAACGGCTCTTTCTTTTGTGCTTCGACGGGAATTGCGATCGCGGGAACAAGCAATGCCGCGACGCCCGCTACGAACGACAAATTCTTCAGCAATCGAAATTGCATGTGTTCGCCCTTCGTATTGCTTACTGCTCGGTCTTACAGGCGACTGGGTTCAGGGAATGTTAGCATCATTATGAGCATCACCTTTTGCAAAGGCAATACCCAAAACCTGGTGAATGGGGAATGACGCCGCTTGACCAGAGAGTTTTCGAACCGGTGCCGAAGTATCGATTTTCAATGTTCTTCTTACAGGGTGATCTCGATTACTTCTCGGGAATGCGCTCGGGCTCAGGCTTTTCCTCTTTATTGTTAAAGACATGGTATGTAACGCCGTCCCAGGCATTATGAATACCACTAAAAAGGAACAGCAGGGTCGCTGCGCCGACGACGAACAAGGCTGCACGGGCACGGGAATGAGCGACCAACGCCGATCCAGCCAACATTGCATGCGCCGCAAATGGAATCAGAACATGAAACAACCAGTCCTCGAATACGGGTGTGTAGACAGTCTGTACTCTCATACGCCGAGCCACGATGATGGCGTACACGATTCCGATCAGACCCACTAAACCCCAAAGAACTGCTACGACGGTAATCGCATGCCATGGAGCGCTCAATACAGCTGACAACAACAGCACACCGCCAAAATGAACTACGCTTGGTGTTGCAAAGGCGGCGCCGGCCTCGGGCGGTCGGGCTACGTCCCTGTTCGCTATGAGCGTCAGAACAACGAACTGCAGGCCGATCAACGCTCCGGCAGATGAACCGACTATGACGTAAAAGCTGTTCCATTCTGTGAGCTCTGGCATATGATCAACCAATCCTAACCAAATCCTCACCCTCGCGGAGATACCATCCTTGATACTGCGTTTGGTTGAAATAAGCTTCCTTGACTCAAAAGTTTCGCAAGCATAGTATGGGCGCCGTCGCTCAATGTCCTAATGATACGCGTATAGTTTAATCTAGCAGTAAAAGCACGCGTTCATTAAATCTATTTAAGTACGCCCGCACTCTTAAATGTCCCGAGGTAAGATACCTCACCGCACTGAGAGTCAAAGTTCGCCTTTGTGAAGTCGAATCAGCGCGAGATTCCGCATCGACTTCGATACTAACCAATGCCACACGAGTCCGCCCCAAGCGGACCCCTGTGTGTCACGTCGAAAGTGGGAATCTAACCCAAGGTGTCAACTTAGGAGGATCTTCTATGAAAATGGAGAATTCGAATCGCAAGAATCCGAATCGCAGAAAACATGCCAGCCGGTATGTTGTGTGCGGCCTCACCCTGACAGCCATCGCAATCTTCATGACCGCACGCCAGTTGTATTCGCCAGCAATCGTGGTCGTATCAGCTGCACAAGCGGTCGGCGCGGGCGATGAGGGACAACGACGACTATGGTCAGATACAAAAACTTTTGAAATGCTATCCGGCGCAGCTCAAACCGCATTGGAAGCAAAATTCGGTAAGCGAGTTGAAGGCGGCATAAAGCCAGTCGTTCCGGCCCCCGATCAAAAAACACAGAGTGCTTCTAACCCAAAAGGGGCTGAAGAATCTGTCTTGTCTGCTTTAACAAACCCGTCGGTGAATGACGTAACAGCCGATACCACCGCGCAGAAAACCCAGAGTGAAACCACAATAGTATTGGGGTCCGGGTCGAATGTGATCGTTGGATTCAACGACTCAGGGTCATTCGTCGGCGGGGCCCAAAAGTTTACAAGCTGGGCTACGTCGAACAACAGCGGCGCGTCATGGACGGACAAGGGAACGCTGCCAACGAATGCTAACGGTGATGCAGGCGATCCGGTGCTCGCACGCAACACCACCACCGGTAGAATCTACCTGGTCACGCTAAACTTCACAGGAGCCGGCCTGCGGTTATTCCGCTCTGACGACGACGGCGCGACGTTTGCGGCACCGGTCAACCCCGGTCCAGGGGTTGGAGCCACTGATGAACTCGACAAATCGTGGATCGCGGTTGATAACTTCACCGGGTCCGGAGCCGGAAACGTCTACTGCATCGTTCGAAATTTCGTGGCCGGCGGCAACACCGGCGGCGTCTTTCTGTTCCGCTCGACCGACAACGGCGACACGTGGGGCCCCCCTGGGGGCACATTGATCGCGGATGCCGGATCCTTCAACGTACAGGGAGCTTTCGTCGCGGTTGGCCCAGACCATTCTGTTTATTCGTTCTGGTTGGATCAGAGTGCGGGAGGCGGCACTCCTAACATCCTCAAGGTGCGTCGATCCATTGACCAGGGCGTAACTTTTGGAGCAGCGGCGACGATCGCCACTTTGAACACTACAGGCGTCAACGGCGGCCTTGGAAGTGTTGGTGGTTTCCGCACCAACGCGTTCTGTCACGCCGCGGTAAATCCGGTCAACGGAAACTTATACGTTGTCTATAACGACATTAACGCCCCGGCTCCGACCGACCGCGGTGATGTTTACTTCAGGCAATCCACAGATCAGGGCGCAACCTGGAGCGCGGCTACAAAGGTAAATACCGACGCAACGACCAATCTCAACTGGTCGCCTACTCTTGCGGTCACGCCCGATGGTACTAAGGTCGGTGTGTTTTGGTATGACCGGCGGCGCGATCCGGCCAATTCAAAGATTGAATCATGGGGAAGAATAGGTGTTATCTCTGGCGCAACGGTGAACTTTGGCTTTGACTTTTGCGTCAGCAACGCGTCGTTCCCTGCCGTGTTCGGACTGGATCCCGTAGTCAACGGGACCTACATGGGCGACTACGACATGGCCGTCGCTGACAACGCATTCTTCTACACCACCTGGGGAGACAACAGGCTCGCCAGCGCCCCTGATGTTCGCTTCGCGAAGATTCCGGTTGCAGGGCCAGGTGCCGAGATTGCTTTCTCGAGTTCAGCAATTAGTGGCGGGAATGGCGATGGCGTGATTCAGCCTAATGAGTGCAACAACCTGACTGTGACCATCAGCAACTGCGGAACAGCCGCGGCCACCGGCATCACCGCGACGCTCACGACTTCTACTCCGGGAGTCAGCGTACAGGACGCAACGCAGTCTTACCCCGACCTCTCGCCCGGTGGGTCCGGAGCAAACGCCACTCCGTTCAGGCTGAGCACCTCGTCAGCCTTCGTCTGCGGCACGGTGATTAACCTCACGCTAACGGTGAACTACACGGGCGGTCCGGACATACTCACGTTCAGCTTGCCCAGTGGTGGCCAAAACTACGTCTTCTCTTCCAGCAGTGGGAATTCGATTGTGCCGGGCACTAGCGACATCGGCAATCACGGTGATGATGTCACGACAACCATTGCCTTGCCGTTCTCCTACAATCTTTACGACACCAGCTTCAATTCAGCCAACGTCAGCTCGAACGGTAATGTGCAGTTCGTCAGCAACAACAGCGCATTCTCCAACGCTTGCCTGCCAACCGCGACGATGAACATGATGATAAGCCCTCACTGGGATGACCTGCTCACCAACGGGGTCGGCAGCGGTATCTTCACTTCAACCACCGGGGTTGCGCCCAGTCGGATTTTCAATATTGAGTGGCGCACGACCTATTTCAACAACTCTGCTCAGGTCGCTAACTTCGAACTGCGCCTCTACGAGGGACAACAGCGATTTGACATTATTTATGGTCAGGTCGACCAGGGAGGCACTAGCGGCACCGTGGGTGTCCAGAAGGATACCGGTAGCGCTTTCACACAGTTCGAGTGCAATGTCGGTGGGCTCACTTCGGGCCTGCAACTGGTCTTTACACTTCCTCCGTGCACGGGCGGCAGCGGAGCCTGTTCCACTAACTGTAGCGCGGATACGACACCTCCTACGATCGCCTGCCCCGCAAACATCACAGCCGAGACTCGGGGCAACAAGTGTGTTCCGGTAACCTTTGATCCGACGGTGAGCGACGATTGCCCTGGAACCATCACAGTAGTGTGTTCGCCGGCATCTGGCTTTTGCTTCCCGATTGGCACCAGGACGGTGAGTTGCACTGCAACCGATGCCAGTAATAACACAGCTTCCTGTAGCTTCAGTGTTACGGTGGTAAAACGCCGTGGACAATAAGAGGAAGGCTGCAGGATCTAATAACTTGAAGCACACGTAGCCGTCGCCGATTGCGACGAGCAATGGAGTCGAATATGCAGAAGTGGGCGACGGTTACGTGTGCAGGACTCATTTGGCTCGTCGGTACATACGCGGGCTAACATTGAATTCCGCTCGAAAAGCGTGGTTGAAATTAGAGACATCACCAAAACCACAATCCAGAGCGATGTCGACGATCTTTGTCTTTTCCGTCTTCAGCCGCATTGCCGCTTCACGCAGCCGGGCCCTGATAATGTAGCGGTGGGGAGTCACACCCGTCAGCTGTTCAAACGTGCGCAGAAAATGGTAGGGGCTCAGGCGAGCCTCTCGCGCAAGTCCCGGAATTGTAAGTGGAGCATTTGGATCACCCTCGATCATCCGAAGGATTCGAGTTACCCGTGCCAGGTACGCCCACTGAGCATCGCTCGACCGTGGTGTTATGTCGCGCGTGAGTTCCAGCGCCCGAGCGGCTAATTGCAAACTCAGCTGCTCCCACTTGATCTCAGCGCTGGGCTCTACCGATGACACAAGCCCCGCATAGGCGCAGGAAAGCAGCGGTGATAACGCGCGCAAGGGCGGCAGGCGGAGAGCGCGGAAATCCATCTTTCCACGGATTCCACAATCGGCCGCCACCCGCTCGAAGTATTTCGGCGCGTACCAAAATGAGATGCACCGATCGCCCGCACCGTGTTCGTGCCCGCATTCAAAACATTGACCGCCATTGCCGAGGACCAGCGAGCCAGGTGTCATCAGCTCCTGACCGATTGAATTACCCACCGGGCCGCGGTACTGAAAGCTTCCAGCAGCCACAACCGCGATGGTCATGCCTGCATGCTGCTCTTCGAAAGGACGGTCTTGTGGGCCCGACGTGCAGATTACATCCTCAACCTTCCAGCCGTCGCCCTTGGCGAGCAGACGAACGTTGGGCTGGCCCGGAGTTCCTTGCAGTGCACGCTGCTCTAACGCTTTTTCAAGTTCGACCGCAATTTTCCCCAAGTATTCGTCTCCTCCGAGTTGTATAACATTTTTCGCATACGCAATGAAGCGCTTTTGCGTGCAGTTTTGATATGTCAAATCAAATCATTTCCTGGAGGACTTCGTGATGGCGACAATGAAATCAAACAATCTTTTTCTAAGACACGCCGTTGCAACGCTTGCTTACCGGGCGGCAAAGGTGCTCAGGCGCGCGCCAGCGGATTTTTCCGACTTTCGTGCCGGCGAGACGTCGCGCTCGGCTGGTCAGATTCTGGCGCACATGTGCGACTTGCTCGACTGGGCGCTTTCACAGGCGCGCGGAAAGGAGCGGTGGCGGAACTCAAAACCTGCGAGCTGGACCCAGGATACCGAGCGCTTCTTCTCCGCGCTAACGGCGTTTGATGAATATCTTGCATCAGGAGGATCGTTGCACGAGCCGCCAGAAAAGATCTTTCAGGGTGCAGTGGCGGACGCGTTGACGCACACCGGACAAATCGCGATGCTTCGCCGTCTTGCGGGAGCGCGAGTGCGCGGAGAGAACTACTTTCTGGCGAACATTGAGACAGGGCGCACCGGAGCAGACCAGAATAAGGCGGTGAGCGAGTTCAACTGAGCGAGCTTCGTCGTGGTTTAATATTCTCCCGGTTATTCCATCGTATTTTTGGCGACTTAGTCCTTGCCGCACCTGGATCAGCTTTATAAACTGATTCACTACAAAAATTTCGATGGAGGGAATTATGCCAGGTCAGATGGTTGAGTTTCCGAGCAACGGCGGCAAGGCAAACGGTTACCTTTCAGTGCCAGATTCGGGTAAAGGGCCGGGAGTGATTGTGATCCAGGAATGGTGGGGACTTGTTCCTCATATTAAGGATGTCGCCGATCGCTTCGCTAAAGAAGGTTTCGTCGCGCTAGCTCCGGATCTATACCATGGAGAAACGACCAAATCCCCGGACGAAGCGGGAAAGTTGATGATGGCTCTGCGGATCGACGAGGCGGAGAAGGACTTGCGCGGCGCTATCGATTATCTGTTCTCACAGGCAGCGACGACAGGCAATGAAGTCGGCACAGTAGGTTTCTGCATGGGTGGCGCATTGTCTTTGTACGCCGCAAGTAAGAATCCGCAGGTCGGTGCTTGTGTAGTTTTTTATGGAATTCATCCGAATGTAAAACCCGATCTCGCGAATCTGCAGGCGCCAGTGCTCGGGATCTACGCTGAACGAGACGCTTATGTCCCGCCGTCTGCGGTTCACGAGTTAGAGGCACAATTAAAGCAGCACGGGAAATCGGTGGAGATGCACATCTATCCGGGAATGGATCACGCTTTTTTCAATGACACCCGGCAAGATGTATACAACGAGGAGGCGGCACGAGATGCATGGAATCGTGTGCTTAGGTTTTTCGGCGAGTATTTGAAGTAGTCTTCGCCAGGATAATCTTCCACGTAGTACGAAATTCGTTTGGTCACTCTTCACCGATATCTTCATTCCATACTTCCGGGTGTGCCGCGATATACGTGGACAAAAGGTCGATACACTCCTTCGACGCGAGATCGATTACATGAACGCCGTTCTCGCGTAACCATTCGATTCCACCCTGAAAATTGACCGATTCACCCACTACAACGGTTCCGATCCTGAATTGGCGAACAAGCCCGCTGCAATACCAGCACGGCGCTAGCGTCGTAACCATGATCTTGTCGACGTAGCTTCGTTGTCTTCCAGCCTTGCGGAATGCATCGGTCTCGCCGTGAACCGACGGATCACTTTCCTGGATCCGTCGATTGTGTCCACGACCAAGCATCTTGCCTTCGCGATCGAACAGCGCCGCGCCGATTGGAATGCCGCCTTCGGCGAGGCCGAGCCGCGCTTCTTCAATCGCGACCTGCAGCATTGATAGATAATCGAGAGTTGAATCCATAGGTTTGATCGGTTTGGGCGCTCTGGTCGCTAAGTTAGGATTCGCGCAAAGACGCAAAGTACCTCGAAGCTCGCAAAGAGATCCGTTAGTAACCTAAGCTGCATTCACCGCGGGAAGCCGATTAGTCCACGGTCGCGCCTCTTCGAGCTGCGCCGCAAGCCTGTACAACGTCGCTTCGTCGCCGAACCTTGCCACGAAATGAGTGCCGATCGGCAATCCATGATCGTTCCAGAAAAGAGGCACCGACATCGCAGGCTGACCAGTCATGTTGCAGATTGGCGTGAATGGTACGAACTGCACCGATCGTGCCAACCCAGCCATCGGACGCTCCGCCGGCGAATCGAAGGTACCGAGCGGCAGCGGTGGCTCACCCAGAGTCGGCGTCAGCCAAACATCGTAATCGAGCATGAACCTGGCAACTTCGCGCGAGGCCGCCTGCATCCAGGTCAGCGCGGTCATGTATCCCGCGCCGGTTTGCTTTTGTCCCATTTGATACAAAGCCCACGTGCCCGGCTCGAACTGATCCGCCGACGGTTGTTTCTTTAGACCATAAGCCGCACCATCGATCGTCCACGTGCACCCCGCCGACCACAGAGTCATGAACATCGGAGCCATCAGCTCACCATCAAGCGTTGGAGAAGCCTCGACAACTTCGTGACCAAGCTCGATGCACAACCGCACCGCGTCGTTAACAGCCGCCACACAGTCGGGATGTATCTGAACGCCTGACGGCGCTTTCGTCGTAAACGCAATTCGCAGCTTTCCGGGAGCTGCGCCAACTTCCTGAATGAACGGCCGAGCCGGCGGCGGAGCCCAGTAAGGATCACCGACATCGGGGCCGGACGTCGCGTCGAGCAGTGCGGCACTGTCTCGTACAGAGCGAGTCAACGCGTGTTCAGCAACCAGACCGCTGAACATATCTCCAAAGTCCGGGCCGAGCGGGTTTCGTGCACGCGTCGGCTTGAGCCCGAATAATCCGCAACAGGACGCGGGAATACGGATCGAACCTCCACCGTCGTTGCCGTGCGCGAAGGGCACCATCAACGATGCAACTGCTGCCGCGGTGCCTCCGCTTGAACCTCCCGTGACTTTCGTCAGGTCCCATGGATTACGGCTTGGACCAAACAGCGCCGGTTCGGTTGTAGGCATGATTCCAAACTCGGGTGTGTTGGTTTTGCCGACTATGACCAGGCCCACTCGTTTGTAGCGAGCGACAAGCTCTGAGTCGTGCGTAGGAACGAAATCGCGTAAGAATGCAGAGCCGGAAGTCATTGGAACGCCCGCATAACCTGCGAGTAGATCTTTCAACAGGAAGGGGACGCCGGTGAAAGGCCCTTGGGGGAGCGGTTTATTCGCTGCGTCGCGGGCCTGGTCGTACATCGACATCACGACGGCGTTGATTTGAGGGTTGACGCTTTCGATGCGCTCGATGGCGGCGTCGACTGGTTCGATGGGTTTTAGTTGTTTGCTGCGCACCAGTTCGGCTTGAGCCGTGGCGTCAAGCAGTGCGAGTTCTTTTGATAATGACATATCAGCGCCCTTTGAAATTCGGTTTTCGCTTTTCGTGAAAGGCCGCCGTGCCTTCCTTTACGTCTTCGCAATAATTCGTGACCATTATCGCTAGCGCCGCGTCCTCCAGCGCGTTCTCCAAATCCATAGATTGCTGTTTGTACATCATTCGCTTGGTCATTCTGATTGCGATCGGAGGACCATCGGTGAGCCTCTCAGCCCAAAGCCGAGCCGTCTCCATCAGCTCCTCGTCGGGAACTACTTCGGTTACCAGTCCCAGCTCTTTTGCCTGCGTCGCCGGATAGACCTCAGAGAAGAGCGACATCTTCAACGCGTTCTGCAGGCCCATGAACTTTGGAAAGAGATAAGCGCCGCCTTCATCGGGTATCAGGGCAAACTTGTGGCTGGTATCTCCAAGCTTCGCGCTCTCGGCGGCAATGCGAAAATCGCAGGATAGTGCGAGGGTCAAACCGCCTGCGACCGCAGGACCGTTGATGGCGGCAATCGTCGGTTTGTCGAAGCGCCTCAGGAGAATCACCAGCTGATGCATGTTTTCGCGCATCTCGAGCAGGGCTTCCATTCGGTGGCCTCGATAGCGGGCCGGATATTGAAAATCTCTACTGATATCGCCCCCCGAACAGAAGCCTCGTCCGGCTCCGGTGATAATCACTGCACGCACCTCGTCGTCGTCCCGGCAGTCCGAAAGCGCTGCGATGATCTCGTGAACCATGATTTCTGAATACGCATTGAGCTTTGTCGGGCGATTCAGTGTGATGGTTGCAACGCGGTTTTCTTTTGAAAAAATGATTTCGTGGAAATTCATGTGACCTCGGGATAGGACGAATAGGACCTATAAGACCAATACGACCTATGGGACCCATCTGTCTTATTTGTCCTATGTGTCCTATATGTCCTTTCTGTCCTATTATCTTCCTGAAAATTTTGGTTCGCGTTTTTCCATAAACGCGCGCACGCCTTCTTTGTGATCCTCGGTCATTGAACAGCGCATATGCGTCTCCGCCTCGCGATCGAGCAACGTTCTGAAATCGGTACTCAGAGCCAGATTCACGTTCGCTTTCATGTACCGGTAGCTGGTCAGCGGGCCGTGGGCAAGACGCGATGCAATCGCTTGAACCTCATCTTCGAGACTCTCATGAGAAAAGATTCGGTTAACCATGCCTAATCGATGGGCCTCACCGGCATCGATGATGTCGCCCAGGAAGAATAACTCTTTAGCCTTCGGTCCTCCCACATATTGCGCGAGGAGCCAGGTCGTGCCGAAATCCCCGCCGTACCCAACCTTCGCATAAGCAGTTCCGAATTTTGCTTTGTCCGACGCAATGCGAAGATCGCAAGCCAGGCACACTCCCAACCCGGCACCCATCGCAAACCCATTCACCGCAGCGATCGTGACCTTGGGTATGTTGTAGAGAAGCCAGCTCAGCTCCTGCATCTGGCGGAGGCGATCGATCTTCTGCTCGAGAGTCTCGGCGTCATCCTGCGCCATCGCCGAAACATCACCCCCGGCACAGAATGCGCGTCCGACGCCGGTGACGACGACGCAGCCGATGTCCGGATCTCGCCCCCAACGTTCCAGGGTATCGATGGATCGTGAAATCAGATCCATGCTAAGGGCGTTGAGTTTGTCAGGTCGATTGAACACAAGCGTGCCGACCCTGTCCGAAACGCGGGTGATAATCACTTCGTCAGTCATATTGTCCTTCCTAAGCTTGAAAAAGTGCGTGGGATTATAGCAGAGGGGGTTGGGATTTGGGGGGTTGGGGATTGGGGGGGAGAGTTTAGCGTTTCAACGCTTCGCGTTTAGCGTTTGGCGTTCAACGCTTCCGCTTTCAATGTTTGGCGTTTAGGGTTCAGCGTTCATAATCTTTCTAGGGAGCTTTCGTAGATTACTCAGATCCGCTGGCCTAAACTCTGAACGCTAAACGTTGAACGCTAAACCCTGCCCCAATCCCCGGCCCCAATTCCCAATCCCCAACCCGCGATGTTATAATCACATCGGTCGCGACGTAAGCCAGCCAGAGGGAAAAACAAGAATGCTAGCAACACGTATGTTCCGTCGAGCGTTCTCAATCGCGCTTCTCGCCCTCATCTTCGGAGTCGCGCCAACTACGCTCGCACAAACGGAACAATCTCCATCAATCGATATAACAAACTATAAGATCACCGCTGAACTGTTACCGGATTCTCACAGCCTCAAAGCTCAGTCGATCGTAACATTGAAAGCGCTCAAGCCGACTCAGTCAGCAGTACTGGAAATGAACGGGTCGCTCACTATTTCCAGTGTTAAAGGCCCTGACGGAAAAACCGCACTCCAGTTCATCCAGGATCGGGTCAACGAATTCAACGTCAAGGTCAACCTCGGTCAGTTGTATTCCGCTGGATCCGAAATCACATTGACTTTTGAGTATTCTGGCGCACTGGCGACCCCGGAGGGCGGGCCAATCGCCGATACGCGTTTGGCCTATATCGGACCTGAAGGTTCATACCTGTTCTATGCCTCGAGATGGTTTCCGTTTCATGGATATGCCGCGGACCGTGCTACTTCAGATATAAGCCTGACCGTTCCGGCGAATTGGTCAGTGGCGGGGCATAGCGCAAGTCCGGTAGTCGCAACGCCCAACAAGGATGGCCGAAAGACTTTTCGGTTTGTCGAGACTCAACCAGTGCTTCCCGGATCTTTTGCCGCGGGGCAGTTTATAACAAAAACCATCAACTCCAGCGGTGTGCAATTGGACCTCGCCGTTTTGCCAGGCAGCGAAGCGCGACTGCAGGAGTTCGGCCAGGAAATCGCTCAAATAGTTCAGTTTTATAACACCAAATTTGGACCGATGATGCTGGGGACTCGGTATGTCGTTACCGAGATTGATGATGATACTCTCGACTACTACGCGGGCGCCGGCATCGAGTTTATTTCGCATAAGACACTTGTATCCGATAAGCTACTTCCCATAGATGATCTGGCTCGAGAGATAGCCTACCAGTGGTGGGGACAAGCAGTAGGATTAAAGAGTTTTGATTTCGCCTGGTTATCGCAAGGTCTTGCCGAATACTCCGCAGTCATGTATCGCGAGTCACAGCAAAGCCCCGCTGAGTTTCACGAAACTCTGGCAGAGATAATCGAGCTCGCCCTCGCGTTCGAACAGGAAGCTTCGATCTCACGAGCGCCTTCGCAATTGAACGATCAGTCTCCCGCCTATCGATCGGTGATCTTTTATAAGGGAGCGTACGTCTATCATATGTTGAGGACAACGATCGGCGACGACAAGTTCTTCAACCTGCTGAAGACGTATTACTCCAACTACAAGGGGAAGAACGCTGGGATAGGCGACTTCGAAAGCCTGGCCGATCAGATTTCCGGGCAGAAACTGCGCGGCTTCTTTGCGATGTGGATCGATTCAACAGGCGTACCCGAATTCAAGGTTGACTACTCGATCATTCGCACCAAAGAAGGAAAGTTTAAGGTTCGCGGAACTGTCCGGCAGAACATGGATTCATTCAGAGGTCCGGTTGGGGTTGCCCTCGAAGCCGAAGGAGGGAGGGAGACAAAAACCACCGTCGATATGCATGGGACCTCAGCGGACTTCGATCTTTCAAGCGAAGGCAAACCGCTCGAGGTAGTAGTCGATCCCGAGAATCGCTACCTGCGCATCAGCGATGCCCTCAGAGTGTCAGTGGTGGTCCGAAGAGGAATCCAACACTTTCAACGCGAGGAATACGCGGAAGCGGAGGAGCAGTTCCGGGGAGCCCTGAAACTTAATCCGCGCTCGTCATGGGCCTGGTACAACATCGGCCTGCTATACATGGAACAGCGAAACTGGCAGAAGGCACGCGATGCTTTTACCGAAGCGGTCAACGGCAACCTGGAACCCTCGTGGATCGAAGTGTGGTCTTACATCAAGCGGGGGAATGCGTGGGATGCCGAAGATAACCGGGACCGCGCAGTCGCGGAATATAATAAGGCTAAGGAGACAGGCGGCAATTACAACGGCGCTCAGCAGGCGATTGAAAAGTATCTGGGACAACCCTACAAGAAAGAGCGAGCGGCCCAACCAGGAAATTAGTATTGTCTCGTATCTGTTTGTAGGCCGAACTACAAACTCTTGAGGAATCTGAAATGGCAACATCAGCTGTACGTCCTGAAAAATCGGAATATGCACCATATTACGAACGTTATATCTCGCGAGTGCCCGACGGTGATGTCGTTGCGGAGTTGAATAAGCAACTCGAGGAAACTCTCGCTCTCATAAGAAGCATCCCAGAAACTCGCGGCAACTATCGATACGCGGAAGGCAAGTGGAGTATCAAGGAGCTATTGGGCCACGTAATCGACAGCGAGCGGGTCTTTGCGTATCGCGCACTCCGCTTTGGTCGGGGCGATTCAACACCCCTGTCAGGGTTTGAACAGGACGATTTCATGCGAGGCGCAAACTTCAACAAACGGAGCTTCGAAGATCTGGCGAAGGAATATGAGTACGTACGACGTGCGAGTATTTCTCTTTTTGCCAGCCTCGAAGATGATGCCTGGGCTCGACGTGGCACTGCGAACAACGATGAGGTTTCTGTCAGAGGCCTGGCGTTCATAATTGCGGGTCACGAGCGCCATCACATTGAAGTACTCCGCACAAGATATTTGTAAGGACCGGCTGGATCTCCATACCGTCGCGCTCCCCGCCGTAGGCGCTATAATCGCAGCAATACACTCTTGAACGAGAGTGGCTTATGCCTCGCACGCCACTCTCGGGAGTAGTAATGGATTCTATTTCGCACTACAAAATAATTTCAAAGTTAGGCGCCGGCGGGATGGGTGAGGTATACCTCGCGGAAGACTCGAGGTTAGGACGAAAAGTAGCCCTCAAAGTTCTGCCTTCCTCCTACCAATCCGATACTGATCGCCGAGATCGATTCCTGCGTGAAGCGCGTGCGGCTTCGGCGCTTCGCTCCTCGAACGTCACCGCGATTTACGACATCGGTGAACAAGACGATACGATGTTCATCGCGATGGAATATGTGGAAGGCGAGCTGCTCTCAGACAAGCTTGTGCGAGGTCCGTTAAGTATTCCTCAAGCCGTGGATATTGCAATCCAGATAGCCGAAGCGCTCGAAGAAGCCCATTCATTATCCATTGTTCATCGTGACATCAAGAGCTCAAATATCATCGTCGGGGCCCGCGGAATGGTGAAGGTCCTGGATTTCGGCTTGGCCAAAGTCTTGTCCAATCCCGCTCACGCTGGCGATCAAACGGTCCCGCTCGACAACCAGACTTCTCCCGGCGTCATTCTCGGAACTGTTTCTTACATGTCACCAGAGCAGGCGCTGGGTCACGATATCGACGCGCGGAGCGATTTATTCAGTCTGGGGGTGTTGCTTTACGAGTTGCTCACTGGCAGGCAGCCTTTTACGGGGAACTCGACTGCTGAATTACTAGTGGCGATATTAAAACATGAGCCGCCGCCGCTAACCGCTTTTACGCCTGAAATATCATCCGAGGTCCAGTGGATCATCTCAAAGGCGCTCCGAAAAGACAGGGAGCTTCGATATCAGAGTGCGCGCGATTTCATTGTGGATTTAAGAAATTTGGGACACGGACTCAGGACCGTTGCGCTCGAATCACCGGTCGACACGAATAACGATACTCGGGAAATCAAGCGAACCCCACGCGGCAAATCGGTGAAGAAGTATTCGGCAGCTCGTGGGAGGAGACGCAAAGCCATCGACTCGATTGCTGTGCTCCCGTTCGAAAACTCCACACATGACGCAGAGATTGACTATCTGGTAGATGGAATCACTGAGGGAATCATCAACACGCTCTCGCGTATGCCGAAGCTTCGCGTGATGGCCCGGAGCACAGTGTTCCGGTACAAGGGGGTTGATGCCGACCCTAAACAGGTAGCCGCTGATTTGAATGTGCGCGCGGTATTGACCGGACGGATGCGACAAATGGGAGATCAATTCACGATAGGTGCTGAATTGGCGGACGTAAGCGATGGCGCACAGTTGTGGGGAAATCAGTATAAGCGGACCTTGTCAGGTTTAGTGACTTTGCAGGACGAGATTTCGACCGAGATCGGTGAGAAGTTGAGGGTCAGGCTAACCAGCGGCGCAAAGAAAAAACTGGCAAGCCTTCACCCAAAGAATTCGGGAGCCTACGAGCTGTATTTGAGGGGTCGCTATCATTGGGCAAAGTGGAGCGAGGCTGGCTTTCAGCAGGCAATAGCAAGCTTCGAGCAGGCGTTGGGCAAGGACCCGGGCTTCGCCCTTGCCTATTCCGGACTTGCCGACTCCTTCGGTGTTTTAGCTTACTTTACGATGGACCCTGCTGAATCTCACGGGTTACATCTCAGGTCCAAGGCGTACGCAAAACGAGCTTTGGAGTTGGATGATGGGTTGCCCGAGGCTCACCTGACCCTGGGCAATATTGCACACTTCCAGGACTGGGATTGGGTCCTGGCGGAGCGGGAGCTGAAATTGGCGCTCGAATTGAATCCCAACAGCGCGGATGCTCATGAATGCTATAGTCTCTTTCTGATGGATCAGTGTTTGTTTGATGAGGCAATGAAGAAGATGGAACTGGCGCTTCAACTGGATCCGCTTTCGCTGCCTCATAACACAGGGATGGGATATCTGCTTTTCTGTACATGCAGGTATGATGAGGCCATAACGCATCTCAGGAGTACTGTCGAATTAGACCCGGACCTTTCGTTGATCCGTCAGATTCTTGGGGCGTCTCTTGAACGAGTCGGGAAGTATGATGAGGCAGTATCGGAGTATTTGATGATGTTACCAGCAAGCGCTCGAAGACCGGAGATCACGGAGTCCCTGCGTGAAGCCTACGCGAACTCAGGAATGACCGGCTTTTGGGGGCGCTTTGCTGAGCTCGCTCCGGAACTTGCGGAGCGGCGGCTAATCACACCGTTTTTTGCGGCGACGATTCAAACGGCATTGGGGAATCACGATGCGGCATTTGAGTGGCTTGAGAAGGCTTTTGCAGAGCGATTGCCCTTATTGGTTCATCTCCAGTCTGATCCAAGATTCGCCCCGCTCCGTTCGGATGCGAGGTTTGGTGAGTTGCTACGAAGGATGGGAGTGAAGCGGGTTGTTGGTGAAAGATCGGTTTGATCATTCGATTGATTATTTTCGGTAGATTGCAGTAGACCTCTGCTAAGCAACTCAGTGGTTGAGTCAATCCGAATGGTGAACTGAATAAGGTTTGTTGACCACGGCGTGGTGCATTGTTAGTATTTGCAAGATTCTTGAAACACCTCGAGTGGGGCCATAGCTCAGCTGGGAGAGCGCATGACTGGCAGTTCGGTGTAAGGTGTTCGTTTAGTCTGTCACCGTTCGCCGCACATCAACTTAGCGGCGCTTTAGTCCGCTCTAGTTCGCCACTATCTGATATGTTTGGCTGTCACTGATGGCTGTCAGCTCATTTTGGTTTCGGCCCCCTAACTTCGAGTTAGCTACTGCTAGGACAGGCGGTTTCCTGAACCGCTGGTGGGGCCGAAGATAAATCAGGGATCGGTCTACAGGAGGATCGAATATGGCGCAGTCGAGCTGGGAACGATTTAAGAAATGGCGAGAACTTCCGTGGAAACGTTTCGAGACTCAGCTCGATCGGGCGCTAAAAGCAGACTTTGGTCTTACTGAGGTTATACACCTTCGGAAGCAATACATCGAGGATGTTTGGGAAGAGTTTGGCTCCAGGTGGCGCGGTTATAACACCG
>Ga0126384_10000456_pt1 | contig 22311 bp, 20 predicted proteins | sample PanSoiMetPlot_36_FD_92543 | JGI IMG/M metagenome (GOLD analysis project Ga0126384, IMG submission 92543) | Tropical forest soil microbial communities from Panama - MetaG Plot_36 | ecosystem: Environmental > Terrestrial > Soil > Tropical forest > Bulk soil | place: Panama | collected 2016-02-17 | reverse complement strand
CTGCGGACATCCACCGCAGCCCTAGTGATGGCGCGGCGGTGCGCGGCACGTTTCGGGCCCGGGGCGGCGAACCCATGGCTAACACCCGGCAGTCTTTGTTGCAAGCGGGCGGGCGCTGTGGGCACAGCGGGCCAAACGCAAGCGCGCCTTGTAGAGAGGCACGATGGTGACCGTAAGCCCGAGCCCGTTGCGTGTGGCCGTCGTCGGCGGTGGCATCGGTGGTGCCGCCGCCGCCTATGCCCTGTCGCGGCATGGTATCGATGTTGGGCTCTACGAACAGGCGCCGGCCCTGACCGAGGTCGGCGCCGGCGTCGCGCTGCAACCCAATGGCATCCGTATGCTGCGCCACCTCGGTCTCGGCACCGAGCTCATGCGCTTTGGCGCGCGTTGGCGCGACCCGCAGATCCGCCGCGCCGATGGCAGCCTGATCGCCGTGATGTGGGCGGGCGAGGCCGCCGAGATCGAGTTCTACGGCCTGCACCGGGCCGATCTGCTGTCGATGTTCGTCGCCCGCCTGCCGGCGGCCACGATCGCCACCGACCACCAATGCGTTGCCTTCGAGCAGGACGAGCGCGAGGCCACCATCACCTTTGCCAACGGCCGCCGGGTGACCGCCGACGTCATCGTCGCCGCGGACGGCATCCATTCTAAGCTGCAAGCCTTCGTCGTGCCGCCGTCGGCCCCGCTGCCCTCCGGTTCGATCGCCTATCGCGGCCTGGTAGCGGCCGCGAGCGTGGCCTGGCCGCCGGGGGCGATGCGCAATTGGCTGGGTCCGGGCAAGCATTTCTTGGTGTATCCGGTGCGTGCCGGCGAACTCATCAACTATGTCGGCTTCGTGTCGACCGACGAGCTGATGCAGGAATCCTGGTCGGCCGCCGGAGATCCGGTGGTTCTCGCCCGTGCGTTCATCGGTTGGGACCCGATGGTCGAGGCCATTACCGCGCGGGCCACCGCCACTTTTCGCTGGGGCCTTTATGACCGCGAGCCGCTGCCGAACTGGACGAGGGGCCGCTTGACGTTGCTCGGCGATGCCGCGCATCCGATGCTGCCACACGTTGGCCAGGGCGCCAATCAGGCCATCGAAGACGCCGTCGCGTTGGCGACCGTGCTGCAGCGCGCCGACCGCACCACTGCACCGCGAGCGTTGTGTCTCTATCAGGCGCTGCGGCGCGAGCGCACCGCGCGCGTGCAGCTGAGCGCGCGCGTCAACGGTGCACGCTATGATGCCGCCGGCGGCGACCTCGGTGCCCGCGACCGGCAGCTCAGGCAACAGGCACAAGAGCGCGCCTGGATCTGGAATTACGACGCCTGGCGCGAGGCGGCAGCCGCCGCTGCCGCACTTTGAGGCCTGTCGCCGCTATGGGCTCACCGGCTGGCAAGCCCGGCGGCCGCACCGGGGTGCGGCCGCCAGGGGCTCACCAGGGGTGCGGGCTTACCAGCCGCGGCACCAACGGTAGCGCCGCCACCAATAGGAGCTACCAGTGACAATGGCGCGGTGCCGCAGCCATCCACATCCGTCACCATAGCCATAGGCGTAGATCGGGGCGCCGATGAAGAAGCCCCGATGACCGAAGTGCCGGTGGTGATGGAAACCACCAAAGCGGCGGACCCCGTGGAAGCCGTGGTGGTGACCCCAGCCAACGGGTGTGACCAGGTTGCTCGTCGCCTTTCCGAGCGAGGGGACGACCGCTGCCGACGCCTCGGGCGTCGAACAGGTTAAGGCGGCCAGGCCAAGCGTTGCCGCCATCAGGACAGCTTTGAGCATCTTGATGCCTCTCATACTGTCCCAAGCGCGATCCGTTACAGAAAACGCGCGATCGGGGTCGGATCCGTCGATCGGCGGCCGTCGATGCTGGCGCCGCCAAGGGATTTTTTTGAAGATCATTGCGCCGCCAAGGGCAACGTCGGCTTGACGACGCTTGGTGGGGTGCGGGGCCGGCGCTGGCGGCCACCCCTGGGTCACAGCGAGGCGACACTGATCCGTAGACTGAGGGAGCCCGGCATGCGTTTAAAAAAAGCCGGCGCTGGCACAACGACGATCAAAGTCGGGCAAGGACAATCGCGTCCGGTGCCGCACGCAGGCGCGATTGGCTTCGCAAGGCGTCGATCTCGTCCATAAATTCGCACGTCGTGCCAAGGGTTAGCCGGTCCTGGCTATGACGCAAACGCAACAAGGACCACAAAAAATGCGCCGCGCCGTGCGCACGGCGTGAGCGCGCCGATAGCGTGCGTTAGCATCGATCCCTCGCCTGGGGAACACGCAACGGGGGATCATCATGCTGGGGCGAAGTCTGTGCGCGTTGGTTGCGCCGAGGGTTTACGCTGGTCTTCGGGCCGGGATCGCACCGCCAAGGCCCCGCGCCCGCCAGCCCGCGGCCCGGCCGCCGCGGCAACCGTTTTGGCCATACTGCGGCCCGCGCCGGGCGCTCGGCGCCTTGCCGTTGGTGCTTTGTCTGCTGGCTGCCGGCCCGGGGCCGGCGCTGGCCTGCGTCGATCCGGCCACCTTGGTTCACTCGACGGTGAGCATCACCAGGTACTTCGATCACAGCGAGCGCTCGGCCCAGGCCGACGTGCTCGGGATCCGCGGCACCGCGTGGTTCCTGTCGCCAACCTCGATTGCGACCGCTGGCCACGTGGCAACGGCGATGAACCTGTCCGACGGCACTTGGAAGGAGATTGAAATCCTCAACGGTGAGACGAAGCAGATCATGGCGGTGCGTGTCCTGCATCTGGCCGGCCCCGATCCAGAAAAGATCGCCGTCTTGGAGTTAGGCCGCGCCTTTCCGGCCGGGCGCACGCTCACGATCAGGAACGAGCCGCTGATCCCGGAGGAGCCCGTGGTCAGCCTCGCCTATCCGCAGAATCGCTTGCGCTTCGCCGGCGGACGCTTCGTTGAGTACGGCGGCGGCGACAAGCTGCAAGGCACCGCGCTGTTTGAGATGTACGATGGCAACGATCGGCTGGTTCTGGATCACGGCGCTTCGGGTGCGCCGGTGCTCGACTGCGAGGGGCGGGTGGTTGCCCTCGTCAGTAACGTCTTCACCCAAACCATGCAGTTCTTCTCGCACGCGGTGCGCATCTCGACCGCCTGGGGCAGTCCCAATGTCGTGTCGGTGCCAATCCAGGTGCTCAAGGATGCGCCCAAGAACTAACGACCCGCTCGCAACCTGTAAGGTGCTTGCTGGCGACACCTGTGTGGTCGTCAGAACGGCTTATTGTAGAGGCTCGGGTTCGTCTTGACGACGCGCCTGCACGTCTGCCGCCATTCCCGCTTCGACATCTGGCTCGTGGGGTCCCAGGTCGCCAGACATCGCGACATGGCTGAGGCGGCGCGCACCTCGATCACGGCGGGAGCCGCCTGTGGGCCCTGGGCGGTCGTCAACGGCGCCGCCTGGGTGGCCGGCGCCCACGCCAGGCCGGCCACGAGCAGGGCGGGGCTTAGCTGGTGCAACGGCAATCGTCTGTTCGCCAACATCTCAACATCCCCGCTTCAGGACACCTTCGTTACGCACCCGTAACGGTGCGCGCCCGCTCGCCGGCGCGAAATCGGCAGAAACCCGCGTGCGGTCGGTTTCCGCCCCCTAAAGGGAAACCACGAGACCCCGCCACGCATCTGAGCCGCCGTCGTGCCCGCCGGTCGCCGATTGGCCGCAGTGGGTGCTGGTGCTCTGGCGCTTGGCACGGTCGCAACCGCCGTGGCCGACCTCGGGGCATTCCCCGATTGCGCCATGAGATGCGTGCGGACACACAAGGACGTGGAAAGTAGCACTTTGGGGGCAATCGGGGGCAGTCGGGCGGTTCGCCCCGCCCTTGCCCCACGCGGCCCACAGCCTTGAGGCCAGCCCTGTGAGCGTCATGACCCCCGCCCGTCCCGCGCTGTTCTGGATCGTGACCCTGGCGCTGATCGGCACCGCGGCCGTGCTGTTGCGCGACGTGCTGCTGCCGTTCGTGGCGGCGATGGCCCTTGCCTATCTGCTAGCACCGCTCGTCAACCGGCTGGAGCAGATCGGCATCAATCGCGGCGCGGCCACCCTGTTGATGCTGGTTGCGTTTTTGCTTGCCGCCGTTACCGCGCTGGCCCTGACCGTGCCCATGCTGGTCAGCGAGATCTCCATCCTATTCGAAAAACTCCCCTCCTACATCGACCGGCTCAAGGCGCTGGCCACCGATCCGAATTTTCCAACCCTGGGCAAACTCGTGGCCATGACCATGGGCGAGGTCGAACGCTCGAGCGGCGAACTCATGAGCCTCGGCGCCGGCTGGCTGAGCGAGGCGCTGCGCTCGCTGTGGTCGGATGGCAGGATGCTGCTCTCTTTGTTCTCGCTGGTGGTGGTGACGCCGATCGTCACCGCCTACCTGGTCTATGACTGGAACCGCCTGCTGGGCGCGCTCGATGGCCTTGTTCCGGAGAGCCAGCGCGCGACGGTGCGCCGGCTGGCCGGCGAAATCGATGACACGATCGCGGCCTTCCTGCGCGGCCAGGGCATGATCTGCCTGCTGCTTGGCCTATTCTACGCGCTGGTGCTGCGCGCCATCGGCCTCAACCACGGAGTGTTGATCGGCTTGATTTCCGGCGTATTGGCCTTCATTCCCTATGTCGGCTCGCTGACCGGACTGGTGTTGTCCGTGGCCGTGGCGATCGCCCAGTTCGGGCTGAGCTGGCCAACGATCCTGGGCGTGCTCGGCATTTTCTTCGTCGGTCAGTCGGCGGCCGATTACGTGCTGGCGCCGTACTTCGTCGGCAGTAAGGTGCACGTCAACCCGGTCTGGCTGATATTTGCGCTGTTTGCCTTTGGCTATCTGTTCGGCTTCGTCGGCCTACTGATCGCCGTGCCGCTGGCCGCCTCGATCGGCGTGCTGGTGCGCTTTGCGCTCAAGCACAACCTGGCGCCTGCGGTCGACGGCAGCCAACCGGCGCCGGTGCGGCCCGAGGTTGACCTCGGCAAGACGGCACCGCAGCAACCCTGGCACTGAGGCCTGCTGCCGGCAGGTGGCTGGCCTGCCCAGCCGATCGGCGCCCGCTGCCGGCCGCAGCCGCGGACTTGAGGGCGAGGGTCACGGCATCGGGGCTAGCGCACGCAGCCGGCTGGGGACTAAGATCGAACGTCTGGGCAATCCTGGCGAGCACCGAGCATGGACCGCGCGGCAGAAATCGATCTGTTGAAGAAGCTGCTGCACTATATCGACACCAACACCACGGCGATGGCGGACGCGCCCTGGCGCAACGAGGTGACGGCCTACACCTGCCCTGAGCGCCATCGGCAGGAAGAAGACGTCCTCATTCGCAAACGCCCGCTGGTCATGGGTTTATCCTGCGACTGGCCGAAGCCCGGCGCCTATCGCACCGATGACTGCGCCGGCGTTCCCATCCTTACCGTGCGCGGCGGCGACGGCACGCTGCGCGCATTCCTCAACGTGTGCCGCCACCGCGGCGCCAAGGTCGCGCATGGGACGGGCAGCGCCGGCACCTTCACCTGTCCCTATCACGGCTGGACCTACGGCAACGACGGCGTCTTGCGCGGCTTGCCCGAGGAGGCGATCGCCTTTCCCGGCGTGCGCGCCGAGCGCCCCGGTCTGACGCCGCTGCCGCTTGCCGAAAAGTACGGCATGGTATGGGTGCTGCCGACCCCTGCCGCCGATCGCGGGGTCGATCTCGATATCGAGCCCTGGCTCAACGGCCTCGGTTCGGATCTGCAAGCCTGGCAGCTTGGCGGCTATCACTTCCACGATCGGCATGTGCACTACGAGGACATGAACTGGAAACTGCTCGTCGACACCTTTCACGAGGGTTACCATTTCGGGTTTTTGCACAAGGAAAGCCTGCGCGATATCCTGATCCACAACGTCGGCGACTTCACGCCGTTCGGCCCCAACTTTCGCCTCGTTTACGGGCGCACCAAACTTGACCGGCTCCGGGCCATGCCCGAGCGCGAGTGGGATCTGATGTGGAACACGACCATCGTCTATTCGATGTTCGCCAATACCATATTTTCCCCGCAGGGCGATCATATGGAGATCTTCCGCATCTTTCCCGTGGACGGCCGTACCGACCGCGCCGTGATGGAGACATCGCTCTACATCCCAAAGCCGGTCGAGACCGCCGATGAGAAGCGGCACTGGGATGCGAACCTGGCGCTCGCCATCAAGGTGATCACGACCGAGGATTTTCCCGCCGGCCGGACCATGCAGCTGGGCTTCGGCTCGGGCGCGCAGAGCCACGTCGTCTATGGTCGCAACGAACCCGCGCTGGCGCACTACCACAAGTCGATCCGACGCGCGCTCGGACTGCCCGTCGATGCCGGGCCGATGCGCGCCGCTGCCGAATAGGTGGCTTCAGCGCGATCGGACCAATCGCGGCCTTGGACCAAGCCAGCCGACCACCTACGCATCCTTTGCTGCCGCTTACCTACTTCTTGTACCCGACATAGTACACACCGAGGGTCCGCGCCTGAGCCGTCCTTGATGGGTTCGTAGCCTGTCATGTAAGGCGTCCCAAGGATCGGCACCTCGCCATAGTGTGCCTTACCCGCCTTAATAGATTCGAGCGCTGGCCCGGCCAAAACAGTGCCAATAGCTCGCGCACTACCGTCGGGTTTCGGCACGCTCGTCGATACACGGATAAATTCGTCATGCCTTGGGCATCTGTTTTCCGACAGCATCGACGATATCGAAGTTGTTGTTGATCTTGGTCGTGCCGAAGTAGAGGGCGGGGGCGTCCTTGCCGCCGACGACCTCGTTGCCCTCAACCTTGGAGCCCCAATTTTGTGGTCATCGCCTTTAGCGTCTCCATCGCCTTGGCCACTCTTGGATCAGTCTGAGCCAAGCCAGCCCCGACATCAGGCTTGCGACCAAACTTCCGGCGGCTAACAAGAAAAGAGGCTTCCCTTCATGTGATGACCCTCCCTATTGTGATCTGGTAGTCCCCCAAGCAAGACTGACACGGAGGCAATCCCTCCGCATACAACTAAAGATTGGAAAAATCCATGCTGGCTCCCTCCGTTGCCAGCGCAAACGACTAAAACACGTCCTTTGACGCTTTCCGCATCGCAACAGCCTTTGTGGTGCCACAGGACTGCGCTATCGCCAATGCGTTGAAAATGCGGTCACGGAAACTACAACAAGGGGAGGAAGCCTTGTTTCGGACATTGATCACAGGGGCACTTGCCGCCATCGCAATCGCCCTCGCAAGCGCAGCAGAAACCCAAGGCCAGTTCGGCAGTGCTGCTGAAGCCAAGGCCTTGATCGAAAAGGCGGTCGCCGAGCTCAAGGCCAATGAGGCCGCAGCTCTCGCCAAGTTCAACAAGGGCGAAGGCGGCTTCAAGGATCGGGATCTTTATGTCTTTTGCTACGATATGGCGACCGGCAAGTTTACCGCTCACGTCAATCAATCATTGCTTGGCACAGACATAAAGGCGCTCAAGGAAAAAGACGGCTCACCACTCGGGGAGAAGGTGTTCAACGCGACTAAGCCGGGGACGATCAGCACCGTCGGGTACAATTTCCCGAAGCCCGGGACCTCCGAGCCGGTAGCCAAAGAGTCATACGTCACGCAGGTTGGCAACCAGGGCTGCGGTGTCGGATACTACAAGTAGAACGAGGACATGGGCAATGCAAATGGAGGCGGTTGCTTTTCGTTGTTCACACGTATGATTGGAGGTCGGGCCTGTATTGGTCTCGCCCGGTGCCCACCCGGTTGCCAAGCAGTGCGAGCAAAATCAAACCGGGCTGCTCGCAATCCACCTTCGAATGAGTGCCTCGCCCCTGTTTTTGCTGCATCGCAAAGGTGCGGCGCCGATCTGTTTAGCGCGATCAGGCCAAGCGCGGCGTCGGTGCCTCGGCCCGGATCAGGCGCTCGCTTTTGAGTTCGGCCCAGAGCGCGTCGGGGATGTCGCAACGCATGGCGGCGAGATTTTGGCGCACCTCCTCGGTGGCGACCGGTCCCGGGATCACCGAGACGACGTTGGGTTGCCCGAGCGGAAACTGCAGCGCCGCCGCCGCCAGCGGCACAGCATGGCGGCGGCACACCTCGGCAACGCGTTGCGCCTTGGCAATCACGTCCGGTTGGGCCGGCTGATAGCGGTAGAAGGCGCCCGGGCCTGGGCCGCGCGCCAAAATTCCCGAGGCGAAGGGCGCACCGATCACGATCGATATGCCTCGGCTGGCGCACAGCGCGAGCTCGTCCAGCCCCGCTTGATCGAGCAGGGTATAGGGCATGGCCACCAGAAAGAAGTCGATCGGCCAGCGCTGCAAGAACCGCGGGATCATGCCGACGACGTTGATGCCGGCACCGATCGCCGTAATCTCGCCGGCGGCCTTGAGGTCGGCGAGCGCGCGGTAGCCGCCGCCGGCGTCGAGCTGCTCGAGCCGCGCTGCCACCCCGTCCTCCGACCTGTGGAAGTGCGGATCGAGGTCGTGGATCAAGAGCGCGTCGATGCGATTGAGGCCGAGACGGGCCAGGCTCATCTCGTAACTCTTGCCGACGCCGTCGCGGCTATAGTCGAAGTGGGGCTCGAACGGCAGCCCGCCGACCCAGGCCGGATGCCGATAGCTGTCGGGCTCGGCCGGCCGCCGATGCACGCGGCCGACCTTGGTCGAGATCACAAAGCTGTCGCGTGGCTTGGTGCGCAGGACGTGGCCGAAGCGCAGCTCGCTCTTACCGTTGCCGTACCAGGGCGAGGTGTCGAAGTAGCCGATGCCGGCGGCGTGCGCGGCCTCGATGCTGGCGCTGGCCTGCGCCTCGGCAATCGTCTCGCGCATGTCGCCCAGGCTGGCGCCGCCGAGGCCCAGCTGTGTGACTTCGAGCCGGGTGGTGCCGATCCGGCGTCGCAGCAACGGGTCCATGTTGGTCGGCAGCGCGATTCGCCGCACCCTGGCAAGATGGCTGGCGCCCGGTGGGACGGGCTCGTCGTCCTTTTATCTGCTTGAGCGGCAGAACACCACTCACCCCGGGCTGCCCCGAGCGTCGGTGATCGGCGTTTGCTTTTCTCAGTAGCCCGCGGCCAGCAATCCAAGCCCGGGGTAGCTGCGTTCGATCGCCTCCACGTCAGATCGCAGCTGCACAATGATCCATGCCCGTATGTCCTTTACGATCGGGCGGATCGGGCGATCTCGGGGGCCCACCAGCACGCATCGCCGCGAGGTGCGCGTCAACTTCAGCTTCGCTGGTACCAAGGTTCGTGACAGCAAGGCATTGGAGATCACCGTCAGCCAACCGAGCGCGATGCCTTGCCCCAGCAGCGCCGCCTGGATCACGACCGCATAGTCGGAAAAGCTGATGGTGTGGTCCCTGCCGCTGCTGAAGTCAGGAAAATAACCATGCACCCAGTCCGACGGCGTATCGGTCAACTGGATCGCGGTTCTGCCGGCACGCGCCTTGAGCGCACCCCGGCGATAGGCCGGGCTGCAGACCGGAAGCATCACCTCCTTGAGCAGCAGCGTATCGGGTGCGATGCCTTCACCCTCCTCGAGGAAGCGCATGCCCAAGTCGACGTTCTGCACCGGGCCTCGCAATGAGCCGGCGATCAATTGGAAGCGCAGATCGACGGTCGGAAAGCGCCGTTGAAAACGATCGATGCGCGGCATCAGCCAGTGGGTGGTGAAGGCCGACGACACCGACAGGGTGACGGGCTCGGCGCGTCCGCGGCGTTGCTCGACCTCGCGCACGCCGGTCTGGATGATGCGAAAACCATCGGCCACCCGGCGATAGAGGCCCTGACCCTCCGGGGTCAGCCGCGCGCCCTTGACGCGGCGCTCGAACAGTCGCACGCCGAGATGGGCTTCGAAGCGCGACAGCATGCGACTGACGGCGGGCTGGGTGATGTTGAGCTCGACCGCCGCACGCGTGAAACTGCCAGTGCGGGCCGCCGCCTCGAACACGAACAGGGCGTTGCTGGAGGACAGCATGCGGCGCAACTCAGACATAACCTGAAGTTATGACTATCCCGATAATTTGGCAATTGCCTCCATGGGCGTGTTCTGTTTCGCTGGCATCGGTTGGCGCTCTCGGCGGGCGCGCCTTTATGACTTCACATCATGAGGTGCGGCGTCCCGCAGCTGCGCCATTGACCTCGGCGCCGCTCGGCGCGGCGGGGATGGCATGGACAATCACGCAGGCGAGCGTGTTGAGATCAGAGCCGCGAGCAAGAGCTACGGGTCGGTACGCGCGCTCAATGCCGTCTCGCTCGACATCGCGCCCCGCGAGTTTGTCTCCCTGCTCGGTCCTTCCGGCTCCGGCAAGACCACGCTGCTCGGCATCCTCGGCGGGTTTATTGTGCCGTCGGCCGGCTCGATCCATATCGGTGGCCGCGACGTCACCTTGACCCCACCCCACAAGCGCAACATCGGCTTCGTCTTTCAAAACTACGCCCTGTTTCCGCACATGAGCGTCGGCGACAATGTGGCGTTCGCGCTACGCGCCCGTCGGCTGCCAAAGTCGACATGGGATGCGCGCGTGCGCGCGGCATTGGCAATGGTCGATCTGTCCGGCTACGAGGATCGCGGCATCGCCCAGCTGTCGGGTGGCCAGCGGCAACGCGTTGCGGTGGCGCGCGCGATTGTGTTTGAGCCGCGCTTGATCCTGATGGATGAGCCACTATCGGCGCTCGACAAGCAGTTGCGGGAATCGATGCAGATGGAGCTGCGCCAGCTGCATCGCCGGCTCGGTGCCACCATCGTGTACGTCACCCACGACCAGCGCGAGGCGCTGACCATGAGCGACCGCGTCGCCGTGCTGAAGGATGGTATGCTGGTGCAGGTGGGTTCACCAAGCCAGCTGCACAACCAGCCCGCCAATGCGTTCATCGCCGGCTTCATCGGCGAGGCCACTCTCATTGCCGTCACCCGCCTCGATGCCGGCACGGTTTGCCTCAGCGGGGCTCCCTTGCGCACCCGGCGGCCAATACCCGCCGAAGGTCCGCTGGTTCTGGCGGTACAAACCGAGAAGCTGCTGATCGACGACGGCTCCGGCGAGCCCGATCGCAACCGCTTTAGCGGATGCGTCAAGGATGTCGTCTATCAGGGCGAGAGCTTGCGCATCTTTATCACCCTGCCCGATGCCACCCAGCTCAGCCTGCGCCAGCCCAGCCACTTTGCCGCCACCCGGCGCATTCCACCGGTCGGTGCGCCGATCGCTCTCAGCCTGCACCCGGAGGACACCATCGTCGTTGCCGCCGGCGACGGCGCCAACCCTGTCAACGCGGAGACCATCTGACGCCATGGCATTCAAGGACTTCAAGCTGCTGACCTTTGATGTGGTCGGGACACTGATCGATTTCGAGACCGGCATCCTGGAGGCGGTGCGGCGGATCTCCGGCAAGAGCGCGCGTGAGCTTGGCGATCAGGCCATTTTTGCGCACTATCTGCGTGGCCGCGAAATCCACCACCAGCGATCGAGCGCGGTGATGGCCGACGTCTACCTCCACCTCGCCCGCGCGCTCGAGCTGCCGGCCACTGCTGCCGCAGCGGATGCCTTTCAGATGGCGGTCTATCGCTGGCCGCCGTTTGCCGATTCGGTGGCTGCCCTGGCGCGGCTGCGGCGACGGTTTCGCCTGGTGGCCATGACCAATGCAGACCGGGCGGCGTTTTCGTTCTATGCCCATACGCTTGGCAACCCGTTCCACGACAGCGTGACCGCCGACGAGGCCGGATGCGCCAAGCCCGATCCGCAGTTCTTTGCCTTCAATCGCGGGCGCCAATCGGCATTTGGCTACCTGCAGCAAGAAATCCTGCACGTCGCCCAGAGCCAACATCACGACATCGGCATCGCCAAGGCGCTGGGCTATCGCACCTGCTGGATCGAACGTCGGCAGGGCCAACAGGGCTTCGGCGGCACACCGGCCGTCGCGCAACTGACCACACCCGATTTCCACTACGCGTCGCTGGCGGCACTCGCCGACGCCGTCGACCGGGAGTGAGCGGTGGCATCGGCCGCTTCAGAGAGCGCAAGCTGGCAACCGCGCCCTGCGGCGGCCTCGCTGTGGGCCGCCACCGCAATGCCAGCCCGCAGCTTCCCCCGCCTCAGCACCGAGACGCAGGCCGATGTCGCCGTGATCGGCGCCGGCTACACCGGGCTCAGCGCGGCCCATGCTTTGGCCGGCAGCGGTCTTGAGCCCGTGATCCTCGAGGCCCATGCGCCCGGTTGGGGCGCCAGCGGGCGCAACGGCGGCGTTGTGACCGCAAAGTTCCGCCCAACCTTTCCCGCAATCGCCGCGGCGCACGGGCGTGATGTCGCCAAGCGCATGAACCAAATGGCGCACGAGGCGGTCGACGCCGTCGCCGAGCTGGTCGATAGCTTGGCGATCAGGCGTGCGGCCTTCACCCGTACCGGCCAGGTCAAGGCGGCCCACAACGCGGCATCGTTGCGCGCGGCGGTGGCCGAGGCGGAATGGCTCAAGGCCGAGCTCAATGATGCCAGCATGCAGCCATTGACGGCTGCCGAGGTACGCGAGGAGACCGGCTCGACGGCATTTGTCGGCGGCGTGCGCAACCTGGGCTCGGGCGGCATTCACCCCCTCAACTATCTTTATGGCCTGGCCGAGGGCGTGACGGCGCGCGGCATCCGCCTTTTTGCGCACAGTCCGGTGCTGCGCTTGCGACGGGAGCCCGACGGCATCCTGCTCGAGACGCCGGCGGGCAGCGTGCGCGCCCGGCAGGTGATCATTGCCAGCAACGCCTACTCGGATCTGACCGGCGCCACCGGTGCCGTCGAGCGCACCGTGATCCCGTTTCGCAGCGCCATCATTGCCACCGAGCCGCTGTCGGCCAATCTCGCCGCCACCATCATGCCGTCGCGACGCACCTACAGCGAGACCAGGCGGATGCTGCGCTGGTTCCGTATGGTCGATGATCGCGTGCTGTTCGGCGGCCGCGGCGCCTTCGGCAAGGCCGACTCGGCGGCGGCGTTCAACAGCCTGCGCACGGCGATGGTTGGCATTTTTCCCGAGCTCGCCGACGTGCCGCTCGCCTACCGGTGGTCGGGGCTGGTGGCCATGACGCTCGATCAAATGCCGCATGTCGGGCGCCTCGACGACCGCGTGCTGTTTGCGCTCGGCTACAACGGCGCCGGTATCGCCATGGCAAGCCTGATGGGTCGCTATCTGAGCGCCTTTGCCCGCCGCGAGCAACCGGACGTCGGCTTGCTCGATGCGCGCCGGCTGCGGCGGGTGCCATTCTATCCGATCCGCGAGCCGGCCATTCGCCTGCTGGCGGGCTGGTATCAGCTGTTGGATGCCGTCGGACGCTAGCGCTTGAGGTTCCGCTTCGCATGAAAGGATCAGGACATGGCCAATAAACAGCTCACTATCTTTGCCGTTGTGCTATCGGCGCTGCTGCCGTCGCTGCCGGCGAGCGCCGGCGAACAGATCACGTTCGTGTCGCAGGGCGGCGCCTACCAGAAGGCGCAGACCATCGCCATTCTCGATCCGACGGCGAACAAGCTCGGTATCACCATCAACCAGGATAGCGCGCCCGACGCCTGGCCGATCATGCGCTCGCAGGTGGCAAGCGGTAAGCCGACCTGGGATGTGGTGGATACGCCGACCGGCAACTGCATCCGCGGCGGCGAGCAGGGATTGGTCGAGAAACTCGATTTCGACAAGCTGCCCAATGCGGCGGCGATGCCGCCCGAGTACCGCAACCCCTACTCGGTCGCCTATGAGTTCTATTCCAGCGTCATCGGCTATAGTCAGAAGAAGTATCCCGACCCCGCCTCGGCGCCGCAGAGCTGGAAAGACTTCTGGGACGTCAAGGCCTACCCAGGGCGGCGGGCGCTGCGCAATCACCCATTCGCCACGCTCGAGGCCGCGCTGATGGCGGACGGCGTCGCCCCCGACAAGCTCTACCCCCTCGACGTTGAGCGCGCGCTGCGCAAGCTCGATGAGATCAAGCCGCACATTACCGTGTGGTGGACCTCCGGCGCCCAGTCGGCGCAACTCCTCAACGATGGCGAGGTCGATATGATCATGGCCTGGAATGGCCGCATCAGCGCGCTCGCTAAGGAAGGTGCCAAGGTCGCCTATACCTACAACCAGGGCATCCTCCAGAGCACGTCGCTGTGTATTCTCAAGGGCGCACCCAACCGGGCAACGGCGCTCAAGTTCCTGGATCAGGCCGTCGATCCTGTGCACCAGGCCAATCTGCCGCTGCAGATCGACTATGGTCCGGCCAATCCCAAGGCGTTCGACACCAACGTGATCCCGGCGGCGCGGGTCAAGGAGCTGCCGAGCGCGCCCGAAAACGCCAGCCGCCAGGCGCTGATGTCCTATGCATGGTGGTCCTCGGCCGAGGGCGAGGCCGCCGAAAAGCGCTGGCTGAGTTTCATGCAGAAGTGAGCCCGTCCAACCGCCACGGCCAGGCCATGCTGAGGCTGCCCGATCCGTCCCGGCGCCATCGTCGCCGCGAGCAGGCGCTGATGTTCCTGCTGGCGGCCCCGGCCCTTGCCGTCATCTTGGCATTGGTGGTGCTGCCGGTCGGCTGGCTGATGGGCCAATCCTTCACCGACGGCGGTCTCACGCTCGCCCACTACCGGCGCATATTCGGCGAGGACATTTACTGGCGCAGCTTTGCCCAGACCTTCCGCATCGCCGGCATCGTCACCGTGCTGGCGCTGGTGCTGGGCTACCCCGTTGCCTATGCCGCGAGCCAGCTGCGCCGACCCTGGAATGTGTTGATCCTGGCCTTGGTCGTGCTGCCGTTTTGGACCAGCGTGCTGGTGCGGGCCTACGCCTGGCTGGTGTTGCTGCAGCGCACGGGGGTCGTCAACCAAGCCCTCGACCGGCTGGGGCTCGTCGACGAGCCGCTGGCGCTGATCCACAACGAATTGGGCACCATCATTGCCACCGTGCATATCCTGTTGCCGTTCATGATCATCCCGCTCACCGCGACGATGCAGAACATTCCCACCGATCTGCTGCGCGCCGGGGCCAGCCTCGGCGGCAGCCCGCTGCATTTGTTCCTGCGCATTTTTCTGCCGCTGTCGGTGCCCGGCATCCTCGCCGGCTCGACCCTGGTGTTCGTCCTCACGCTCGGCTTCTACATCACGCCGGAGCTGCTGGGCGGCGGTAAGGTGACCATGGTCTCCATGCTGGTCAGCCGCAATGTCGAGCTCTACAACCAGTGGGGTGCCGCCAGCGCGGTCGGCGTGGTGCTGCTGGTTGGCGTGCTGGCGATTTTCGCAATCGTTGCCCGCGCCATTCCCCTCGATCGCATTCTGGGTCAGCAATGATGCGGTTGGCGCGCATCGCCTTGGGTGTGAGCGTGGCTCTGGTCCTCGCCTACCTGATGTTGCCGCTGCTGATTATCGCCCCGATTTCCTTCTCCGGCGCCCGCTTTCTCAGCTTCCCGCCACCTTCGTTCTCGCTCAGGTGGTATCAAGAGTTTTTCGGCAATCCCGCCTGGATGCAGGCGACGCGCGTTAGTCTGAGCGTCGGGCTATCGACCGTTGTGCTGGCGACGCCGCTGGGGGTCGCGGCAGCCTATGCTATCGCCAATGCGCGCAATCGCCTGATGCGTGCGGTGCATGTCGCGCTGATGTTGCCGCTGCTGGTGCCGATCATCATCCTGGCGATCGGCGTGTTCTTTGTCTACGCCAAGCTTGGCCTGGTGGCGACCCTGCCCGGCCTGGTGCTGGCCAATGTCATGCTGGGACTCCCCTACGTCGTCATTTCGGTGGTCGCGGGGCTCCAGACCTTCGACCGCACGCAGGAGATGGTGGCGCGCAGCCTGGGCATGAACCGGTTGCGGAGTTTTATGGCGGTGACATTGCCGCAGATCAAGGCCAGCGTCGTCGCCGGGGCGATCTTTGCCTTCATCTCGGCCATGGACGAGACCATCATCGCGCTGTTTGTGTCCGGTGGTCAGTATCAAACCCTGACCAAGCGCATGTTCACGGCGCTGCGCGATGAGATCGACCCGACCATTGCCGCCATCAGCAGCCTTTTGACCGCCGCATCATTTGTGCTGGTCTTGCTCGCCATGCGCGGACGCCAGCGGGCCGCCGCCAGCAGCGATTGAGCCATCGCCAGTGAGCCTGAGCAGCCGTCGTCATTGGGCGATGAGCAGGCCGGCGAGTTCGCGCGTGTGCGTCCACGCTAGGGCGTGGCCGGCGCGGTCGATCAAGCGGCCGGTGGCGCCGGGGATGCCGTTGACGAGGGTATCGAAGTGGTGGCGCGGCACCGCGATATCGTGCGTTCCACCGATCACCAGGGTCGGCATCTTGAGCTGATGCAACCACGGCCGGCTGTCGAAGGTTAAGAGCCCTCGGACCGCGCCGCGCATGGCCGGGGCGCGATTGACGGCCAGGATCCCCCGCGCCCATTCCGCCTGCTCAGGCGTCAGCCCGATCGCCCCGTTGGCGCGCGGTTTTGCTGGCCGCACGATCACGTTTGCCAGGGTGGCCGGGCTGATGCAACACAACAGCGCCGCCAACAGGTTGGCCTCGAGCCGCTCTTTGAGGGTCGCAACGTTGCAGGCGTAAGTGCACGTCAGCACAAGCCGCTCGACCACCTCCGGCCGCCGAAGCGCCAATTGCTGCGCCACGGCGCCGCCATGCGAATAGCCAAGCACGCTGCACGGGCCGAACCGCGCCTCGGCCAGCACCATATCCAAGTCCGAGGTCAAAGCCGGCACATCGTAGGGACCACCGTGGTCGCCGCTTTGGCCATGGCCGCGCAGGTCGGGAATGAGCAGGCGGAAGCGATCGCGCAACAGCTCGATCAGCGGATCAAACATGGCCCCGGAGGCCAGCAGGCCATGCAGCAGCAGCAGTGGCTCACCGTTGCCCGCAAGGCGAAAAGCAATGCCATGCGAGGTGCGGTTCACTGACGCGGCGGCTGTCTGAGACAAGGGCTGACGACCGGTACCAAAGTGTGCGCGGATTGCGGGGCCGCGGCGATCCCCGCCGCCGTTGCGCGGCGTCGCGCCCCTTACGGCCGGCGCTGAGGGTGCGTCGGGAGGGGCGCGGTGGTCAATAGGACTGCCCCTGGCAAGCCCGGCTCGGCGGTGTTGATCGGTTGGGGCTGTTGGCCGGCCACGGCGCCGCATGCGCGCGGGCCCGTGACACCGAGCGCAAGTTTGGCGTGCCGGCAGGGTGCGACCAGGTCTTGGCCTCGACTAGCGTGCGGTTTCGCGCGATCCTCGGCGGACCCCAACAGGAGACCTCACATGCCGATACCACGTTGGACCGCTCTCGCCGTGACTGGGTTGCTGGCGTTGGCGATCGCCGGCACGCCGGCCGCCGCTCAGAAGTCTGGCGGCACCTTGGTGCAAATCACCCAGCCTGAGCCTCCAAATCTGGCCCCCTACATCTCAACCTCGGCGCCGATCGGCCAGGTGACGGCCAAGGTCTACGACGGGCTCTTGGAATATGGCTTTGATCTCAAACCCAAGCCCAGCTTGGCGGAAAGCTGGGAGGTGGCGCCGGACGGCAAGACCGTCACCTTTCATTTGCGCAAGGACGTGAAGTTCCACGACGGCAAGCCGTTCACGAGCGCCGATGTTGCGTTCACGATCATGGAGGTGCTGAAGAAAGTGCACCCGCGCGGCATCAGCACCTTCCGCGATGTCGCGGCCGTTGAAACCCCCGATGACTACACCGCGGTCTTCAAGCTCAGCAACGCCGCCCCCTACATGCTGGCGGCGCTGTCGGGCTACGAGAGCCCGATGTTGCCGAAGCACGTCTTCAGCCAGGGCGACATCAAGAGCCACCCCAACGCCAACAGCCCGATCGGTACCGGGCCGTTCAAGTTTGTCGAATGGCGCCGTGGTGAGCTGGTGCGCCTGGACAAGAACCCAGACTACTGGCGCAAGGGGTTGCCCTATCTCGATCGCATCGTCGTGCGCTTCATCAACGATGAGGCGACCCGCACCGCGGCGTTGGAGAAGGGTGAGGCGCACGTCGCCGGCTTCGGCGCCGTGCCCTATAGCGATGCCAAGAAGCTGGCACAGCTGCCCTCGATCGAAGTCACGACCAAGGGCTACGAAATGATCAGTCCGGTGGTCGAGCTGCTGATCAATACCAAGAAGCCGGGCCTCGACAATCAGAAGGTGCGGCAAGCCATCGCCTATGCCATCGACCGTCAGTTCGTGATCGACAACATCTGGTTCGGGTATGGCAAGCCGGCTACCGGGCCGATTAGTTCCAACTTCGCACCCTCCGGCATCTATACCGCCGACGTCACCAAGTACCAGACGCCGGATGGGATCGAGAAGGCCAACAAGTTGCTCGACGAGGCCGGCTTTCCGCGTAAGGACGGGGGCGTTCGCTTCGAAATCGTGCACGACATTACGCCCTATGGGCCGGAGTGGCAGCGCTTCGGCGAGGTGGTGCAGCAGCAGCTCGCCAAGATCGGCATCAAGGCCTCGCTCCGCTACGAGGACGTGGCCACCTGGTTGAAGCGCGTCTACAGCGACTATGACTTCTTCTTGACCTCCAACTTTCTCTACAACCTGCCCGACCCGGTGATTGGCGTGCACCGCGCCATCCATGGCAAACTGATCAAGCAGGGGACCGTATTCGTCAACGGTGCGCAGTGGAGCGATGCCAAGGCCGACCAATTGATGGACAAGGCCACCATCGAGCCCGATCCCAACAAGCGCGCCGAGTATTACCAGGAGGTGCAGAAGATCGTGGTTGACGGTTCACCCATCGTTTGGGTGTTCGAGTTGAACTTTCCAACCATCGTCAACAAGCGCTATCACGACGTCGTCACCAGCCCGCTCGGCATCTACACCAACTTCGCGACCGCCTGGCGTGAATAGCCATGCGTCACCTCCGCGATCGTTGGGACGTTGCCTCGTGCCTGCCGCCGCGGCAGGCACGGGGTCGCCCCCCAGCCCACGGTAGCCAATGAGTAGTGCACGGCTGTTGCGCTATGTGGTTCGGCGCCTGGCGCAGGCGATCCCGGTCATCCTCGGCGTCGTGGTCCTCAATTTCCTGCTGCTGCAGCTGGCGCCCGGCGATGCGGCCACCGTGCTGGCGGGCGAAGCCGGCGGCGCGCCGGCCGAGTACGTCGATGCCCTGCGCCAGCGCTTCGGCCTCGACAAGCCGGTGCCGGTGCAGCTGGCGCTCTACGTCAAGAACATCCTGGCGCTCGATCTGGGCTACTCGTTCCGCAACCAAAGTCCGGTGCTGCCGCTGATCCTGGCGCGCCTGTCCGCCACCTTGCTGCTGATGGGCACGACCTTAGTGCTGTCGCTGGGTATCGGGGTTTTGCTCGGCCTGTTGGCCGCGGTGTGGGTGCGCACATGGAAAGACCATCTGATTTCGGTCGCCGCCATCATCGCCTATGCCATGCCGCTGTTCTGGATTGGCCTGATGCTGATCTTGCTGTTTGCCATCAAGCTCGACTGGCTGCCGACCTCGGGTATGGAGGATGCGGCCGCCTTCTACGAGGGCGGTGAGCGCGTGCTCGACATTGCCCGGCATCTGATCCTGCCGGCGATCACGCTGTCGCTGTTCTATATGGCGCTGTACGCGCGCCTGATGCGCGCCACCATGCTCGAGCAGCGCGGCCTCGACTACGTGACGACGGCGCGGGCCAAGGGTCTCACCGAACGCCAGATCACGCTGCGCCATGTGCTGCGCAATGCCTTGATGCCCGTGCTGACGGTGGCCGGCGTGCAGGTCGGCAGCCTGCTCGGCGGCTCGGTGGTGGTCGAATCGGTGTTCGCCTGGCCGGGTCTGGGCCAGCTCGCCTTTCAGTCGTTGTTTGCCCGCGACCTCAATCTGCTGCTGGGCATCTTCTTCATCTCCTCCTGTCTGGTGGTGCTGATCAACATCGTCGTCGATGTTGCCTACGTACTTCTCGATCCTCGCGTTCGGGTCGGCTGATGCAAAGCTTTTGGCGCCGCTTCTTCGGCAATCCGCGCGTCGTCCTCAGCCTGTTGTGGCTCGGTTTCATCGTCGCCATCGCCGCCGCGGCGCCGCTGTTGGCGCCCACGAGCCCGTTTGCCATCGTCGCCAAGCCGTTTGCGCCGCCGTTCGGCGAATTTCTGCTTGGCACCGATTCGCTGGGGCGCAGCCTGCTCGCCGGCCTCATTCACGGCGCCCGCACTTCACTATTGATCGCCATCGTGGCGACCTTAACGGCCGTTGCCTTTGGCACCTTGGTCGGCGCCATCGCCGGGTTTTACGGCGGCCTGGTCGATGACCTAATGATGCGCTTCAGCGAGTTCTTTCAAACCATCCCGTCGTTCATCTTTGCCATCGTACTGGTCGCCATCCTGGCGCCCTCGGCGACCAGCCTGGTGGTTGCCATCGCCACCGTCAGCTGGCCGCCCATCGCCCGGGTGGTGCGCGCCGAGGTGCTCACCATCAAGGCCCGCGAGTTCGTGCAGGCTGCCATCGTCGCCGGCCAGCGCGACATGCCAATCCTCTTGGGCCAGGTGCTGCCCAACGCGCTGTCGCCGCTGATCGTCACCGGCTCGCTGCTCGTCGCCAATGCGATTTTGATCGAGTCGGCGCTGTCGTTCCTCGGCCTGGGCGCGCCCGATCTGATGAGCTGGGGCTTCCAGATCGGCGCCGGCCGGCCGTTTCTGCGCGACGCCTGGTGGCTGGTGACGGTACCGGGGGTGGCGATCCTGTTGACCGTGCTGTCGATCAATCTGGTCGGCGAAGGCCTCAACGACGCGCTCAATCCGAGGCTGCGCGACCTATGAGTGACGCGGTGCTTGCCATCGAGGAGTTAAGGGTGGCGCTGCCGTCGTGGGCCGACCGCAGCTATGCCGTCGATGGCCTGTCGCTGACCGTGCAACGCGAGCAGATCCTGTGCGTGGTCGGTGAATCGGGTTCTGGCAAGTCGGTGATGGCCAAGGCGGTGCTCGGCCTGTTGCCCGAGCCACACGTGCGCGTCACCGGCGGCCGCGCCCTCTATGATGGCCGCGACCTGTTGCGCTTGGCGCCCGCCGACATGCGTGCCGTGCGCGGCGGGCGCATCGCCATGATCTTCCAGGAGCCGATGGTCGCGCTCAACCCGCTGATGACGGTTGGCCGGCAGACCGATGAGGTGATCGAGGTCCACACCCAGCTGCGCCCGGCTGCGCGCCGCCGGCGCGTGCTCGAGGTATTCGGGGACGTGCGCCTGCCCGAGCCCGAGCGCATCCTCAACAGCTATCCGCACGAGCTGTCGGGCGGCCAGCGCCAGCGGGTAATGATCGCCATGGCGCTCGCCCTGGAGCCGGCACTGATCATCGCCGACGAGCCGACCACTGCGCTTGACGTCACCACCCAGGCGCAAATCCTGCGCCTGCTGAAGGAGCTTCAGGGCCGGCATGGCACCGCCATCCTGTTCATCACCCATGACTTCGGCGTCGTGGCCGAAATCGCCGACCGCGTGGCGGTGATGCGGCACGGCAAGCTCGTCGAACAGGGTGGCGTTGCCGAGGTCCTGCGGCGACCACAGCATGACTACACGCAAGCGCTAGTGGCGGCGGTGCCCAGCCTGGTGCCGCGCCAGGCCGCGCGCAACGGTTCCAGCGCTGGCCACGAGCGGCCGCTGCTGGCGGTGTCGGGGTTGCGCAAGACCTATCTCGGCCGCGCCGGCTTGGCGTGGGCGCGGCGGCGGGTGCCGGCGGTCGCCGGTGTCAGTCTCGAAATCCGCAAAGGCCACGCCCTGGCGCTGGTCGGCGAGTCGGGTTCCGGCAAGTCGACCCTGGCGCGCCTGATCGTCGGCCTGGAGCGGGCGGACCGCGGCGCCATTCTGCTGGAAGGCATCGACGTGGCCGGTTTGTCCCGCGCCCGGCTGCGCCCCTACCGCAAGACCTTGCAGATGATCTTCCAGGATCCCTTCGCCTCGCTCAATCCGCGCTGGCGCGTCGGCGATATCATTGCCCAGGGGCCGATCGTCAATGGCACGCCGCGCAAGACCGCGCAGGGAGAGGCCGCCGAACTGTTGCGCCTGGTTGGCCTTGATCCCAAGGCCGCCAATCGCTATCCGCACGAGTTCTCCGGCGGGCAGCGTCAGCGCATCGGCATTGCCCGCGCCCTGGCCGTGAAGCCAAAATTGATCATCGCCGACGAGCCCGTGTCGGCTCTCGATGTGTCGGTGCAACAGCAGGTGCTGGAGCTGCTCGATCGATTGCGCACCGCCTTTGACCTGGCGCTGCTGTTCATCACCCACGATCTGAGGGTGGCGGCACACGTGTGCGAGGAGATCGCCGTCATGAAGGATGGGGTGATCGTCGAACGCGGTGCCACCGCCGCGATCTTTGCCGCGCCCCAGCATGATTACACCAAGGCGCTCCTCGCCGCGGTGCCGGGACGAGATTGGCACCGGTAGCAAGCAATGCGGGCGCCAGCCAACGCGCCGCCCATGCGCG
>Ga0126384_10000455_pt1 | contig 22315 bp, 14 predicted proteins | sample PanSoiMetPlot_36_FD_92543 | JGI IMG/M metagenome (GOLD analysis project Ga0126384, IMG submission 92543) | Tropical forest soil microbial communities from Panama - MetaG Plot_36 | ecosystem: Environmental > Terrestrial > Soil > Tropical forest > Bulk soil | place: Panama | collected 2016-02-17 | reverse complement strand
TGTTGGCGAGCGAATCAGCTACGACGTTTCGGTCAACGGCAAGACGGTACTCCAGGATTCGACGATCTCGCTGGACGTTGATCATCAAAAGCTCGGAACAAACGTGAAGCTTGATGCCGTGAAGACCGACGCCGTCGATCGGATGATCGAGCCTGCCGTAAAGCAAAAGTTCGCGAAGATCCGAGAGCATTACAACGAGCTGAAACTCACATTTGCCGGCAACTTCGGGCTAACTTTCCGGGCTTACAACGAAGGCGTCGCTTATCGTCTTGAAACATCTCTGCCGCAGACAGAAATCAAAGTTTTCGGCGAAGAAGCCGTTCTCAATTTTGCCGGCAATTACACTGTTTATTATCCGAAAGAGGAGAGCTTCTTTTCACATAACGAACGCGAATTTGTTCAGTTGTCCCTTAATCAGATAGGCGCTGACTCGTTGGCGAGTGTGCCCGCTGTCGTGGTTGGACCAGATCGCCTCAAGTTGGCTATCGCGGAATCAGATGTTGAGGACTATCCAGGGCTTTGGCTTCATGGCAACTCGAACAACAGTCTCACCGCTGTCTTCCCGCCCTATCCACTCAAAGAGGAAGCTACGGGCACCCGGGGCAGTGATCGCGACATCCGAGTCACTCAGGCGGCGGACTACATTGCCGTGACGAAGGGCACGCGTACATTTCCCTGGCGTATCGTCGGTATCGCAGAGAATGATGGCGACTTGATTACTAACCAACTGGTCTTTCTGCTCGCAAAACCATCGCAGGTGCAGGATACGTCCTGGATCAAACCAGGAAAGGTCGCCTGGGATTGGTACAACGCAAACAACCTCTACGATGTTGATTTCAAATCAGGCATTGATACGCGGACATACAAGTACTACATCGATTTCGCGTCAAAATACGGTATCGAGTACATAATCCTCGACGAAGGCTGGTACAAACTCGGTAATGTGCTTGAAGTCGTGCCCGCGATGAATATTGAGGAGCTGGTGGCTTACGGCAAGCAGAAGAATGTCGGCATCATTCTCTGGATGGTTTGGAAGACACTTGACGATCAGTTTCTGCCGGCAATGGAGCAATTTGAAAAATGGGGTGTTAAGGGCTTGAAGGTTGATTTCATGCAGCGTGACGATCAGAAGGTAATCGACTTCTATCACAAGCTCTGCAAGGAAGCGGCAAAGAGAAAGATGCTGGTCGACTTTCATGGTGGTATCAGGCCGGCAACAATGACTCGGACGTGGCCCAACCTCATTAACACCGAAGGCGTTCGTGGGCTCGAGCAAACGAAGTGGAGCAAGTTTGCCAACCCCGAGCACAACGTGACGCTGCCTTTTACCAGAATGTTTCTGGGGCCAATGGACTACACACCCGGCGCCATGGTCAATAGCGGCAACGAGAGGAATTTTGCAGCAGTATTCGAGCGGCCAATGAGTCTGGGCACTCGCTGTCATCAATTGGCGATGTATGTTGTTTACGAGAGCCCGCTGCAGATGCTCGCTGATAGTCCGTCACATTATCTTCGCGAACCCGAAGTGATGGAATTTCTTGGGCCAGTCCCAACGGTTTGGGATGACACAAAGGTACTCGGTGCGCAGATTGGTAATTATGTGATCATTGCTCGAAGAAACGGACGCGATTGGTATGTTGGAGCGATGACGGATTGGACAGCACGCGATGTGGAGATCGACTTGTCCTTTCTTCCTAATGGCCGCTTCAAAATTACTTCATTTGAAGATGGACCCAACGCCGACCGCTACGGCAGTGACTATAAGAAGCGCGTCCAGGAGGTAGATAAGACTTCGAAATTGAAGATTCACCTGATGGGAGGCGGCGGCTGGGCTGCACGGTTGGTTCCCTCATGAACAGGTCAATACCACCGTGTGAGGAAGAATGAACGCATCCGAGTTTGCATTCAAGTTCTCTCATGCTCACCCGGTTTTAACCGGATGGCGGCGGCGGCCGTCAGAAGACATCTAACGTTTCAACGGTTTCCCTGCGTCGCCGCTACCGGAAACCGTTGAAACGGTTACGAAGTGTCGGAAAAGGCGTCCTGATCGCCTGGTTGAAACCAGGCGAGAATGAGAGCCCCTGTCCTGACGCGGACAGTCGTCGTCACTGGCCCATGGTAAGCACCACGCGGAAGCGCACTCTGCCGCTGAGCATTTGCTCGTAAGCTTCAGCCACGCGTTCGAGTGGATACTTCTCGATCATCGGATGGACCCCGGACAGCGCACTGAATTCCAGCGTGTCTTGCGAGTCCTTTGCTGTGCCTGAGTACCAACCTACTACTGACCTCCTGTGTATGAATAATAAGAATGCGTTAATCACTAGCGGCTCAGCCGGCGCGGCCGGCACCAGGAGTTTTCCGCCTGGGGATAATCCATCCAACAATGCAGAGATTGCCGGCCCATTGGGTGCAGTGGCGAGGATTACTCGCGCTCCACCGAGCTTCTGTAACTCAGCGACGACATCTGCAGCAGTCGCGTCGATGTAATGATGTGCACCCAGCTTTCGAGCTAACTCTTCCTTATCATTTCCGCGATTAATTGCCACCGTCTCAAACCCCATGCGACGCCCGTACTGAACTCCGAGATGGCCCAGTCCGCCGATTCCGTGCACCGCGACAACATCTCCCGCGCGCGCTCCGGAATTGCGCAGAGCGTTATAGACCGTAACCCCAGCGCACATGAAAGGTCCGGCTTCTTCGGCGGGCACATCGTCAGGAATCGCAGCCACCGCCGATGCCGGAGCAATCATGTACTCGGCGTATCCACCATCAAAGTCAACGCCGGTGACTTTTCGATTGATGCACATGGCGAAATCACCACGGCGACACTGTTCGCACACAAAGCAATGCCCTCCATGCCAGCCCACGCCGACACGTTGACCCTTCTTCCACGTAGAGACGTGCTCGCCGACTACATCGATGGTTCCGGCAACCTCATGACCGGGCACTCGCGGAAACTGAAGCCCCGGCCAAATACCCTCCTTAACCACCGTATCACTGTGGCAAATGCCGCAGGCCTCAACTTTGACTCGGACTTGACTAGTGCCGGGTTCAGGAATCTTGCGCTCAACGATTTCCCAATTTCCGCCTGGCTTGCTTATTTGGACTGCTTTCATAATTGCTCCAATCTGCACAATATTCCGCAGTGCCTGTGACAGCACACGCGCGATGAAGGGGGAATTGATTAGGATACTAACGGATTATGCAGTGAGCATCGGGTAAACGGAAGCGCTGAGACTGACTTAACGAATTGAGCCATTCGTTCAGGCTAACTTACGTACGTCGCGGCATGAGCGCGGCGCCAATCAGCATCGTGGGAGCGAGCGTAATCAAAAAGAATAGGTGGTACCAGATCGGAAACTTGGCCCAAAGCATGTAGTGCACGGGTAGGAACAGGATAACCATGATTGCCGCGGCCACTTTTGGAGCAACATTACTTCGCCTGGCTATAGCTGCGCACACCAGGCCAGCGCACAAAGATGAGACAAGTCCCAGGACAAGGCGACAAATCATCATCGCGAGAGTGAAATTCATAGCGACTTCCACTTCCGAATAACCTGGCAGCGCCGCGCGTAAGATCCGGTTGCCTATAGTCGCGACAGCGAACCATGTGATGATGGCGGCGATGACTGCAAGAATCGACTTTATCATTGGACCTCCTGTACGCTCGACGTGAAAGCAGCCGGCGTAGTTTTGCTGATGATGCGTCTCTTGCGCAACTTAATCAGAGTTCCCGTTGATGGCTAAAGCCAACGTCGCGCCTGCTGCTTGTACGACCGGAACTCCTCACCGAACTTCTCTTCCAAGTGCTTTTCTTCTCGTTTGATCATGAGATTCACCAAAGGAATGTGAAGGGCCGTCAGTAGCAGTGCCGATGGCGATCCCGTAGGAGGGCTGCTCCGAAGAAACAGAACACGTTTCCACCGAGATACAAAGGATTTCTCGAATAGCGGTACGGACCCGTGGTAACCAGGGAGCCCTGAGGTTCGAGCGAAATCACCCGCATTTTGTGAGCATAAAAGTGCACCGCTGCCCACACGCGCACCAGAAAACCAAGCGAAATGAGCAAAACCCCAAAGACCGTTAACAGCGTTGACGACAATTCTCGAATTCGGAGCAATGAATCAGCAATTGTTCCGATGTAAGCCAGGGCAAGGCTGACTATTACAACTCCAATGTTGTGAAGAACACTCTTGAGAAGATTTATCGCCATTCGGTGTTAACCTCCATTTAGTCGACGTTTCTTACACATGACCTGATGTCGCTAAGTTTTCAGGTTCCGCTACATTGCATGGCCGGCGTGGCGCTGTTGACAATCTTAGCTGTATCAAATCAACTAGGGGCCTGCGAGAAATGGTATATGGCGTTTCTGAGTAAGACATCAGCGTTTCTGGGCAGACGTTCCCTCCGCAGCCTTGTGTCCGATTCAATGGCCATCGACATGGGCTCGGCGTCAACCATCATTTCTGTACGCGGGCGTGGCGTGGTGGTTGACGAGCCTTCCCTGATGGCGATCGATATCAACACCGGCGAAGTAATAGCCATCGGACTTGAAGCACAACAGAAGTACGGGCGCGAGGCGCGCGGTATTGCGGTAATCGCTCCCATGCTTGATGGTGTCGTTGCGGACTTTGAAAGAACGAAAGAGATGCTTTCGCATTTTGTGGCGAAAGCTCGCGGCGGTCTTTCCTATTTTAGTCGCCGGGCATTGATAAATGTCTTCTCAGATGTCACTCCGGTCGAACGGCGCGCGCTGCTCACGGCGGCCCAGGACGCGCGCATTGGTCGTGTAGCCATGATCGAGGAAGGCCTGGCTGCAGCGTTTGGTTGTGGTGTTCGGGCCGATGACCCGCACGGTTCGGTGGTGGTTGATATCGGTGGTGGCACAACCAACGTCGCCGTCGTCGCAAACGGCAAGATCGTCCGCGCGCGCGCCGAGCGCAGGGGAAGTTCCGCTATTGATGCCGCGATCATCAATCATGTCAGCCGTCACCGCGGTTTGTCGATTGGGGCAAAGACCGCGGAGCGGCTTAAGCTCGAGTTAGCATCCGCGATCGTTCCGGTGGATCTCGGACGGGAGATTGCAATCAACGGCCGCGATGTGTTGACGCGTATGCCTCAATCAATCGAAATCACTGCAGGTGAGATTTATCCCATTGCCCAGGAAGTGGTGCACAAGATAGTGGAAGGCGTCAGCGAGACACTGACTGAACTTCCACCGGAGCTAGCCGCCGACGTTTACGATCGGGGAATCATCCTTACCGGCGGTGGTGCGCAGTTCGGTGGCCTTGATGACTACCTGCGTGATCAGACCAAACTGCCCGTGCGAGTTGCTGACGAACCACGGTATGCCATCGTGCGCGGCCTTGAGCAAATGTTTGACGAGCCTTTGTCGTTGCGGCGCGCGATAAAGAGAGATTTACACACCTCACTCGACCTCCGTAACGAAAGCTACTAAACGGTTATCAAAAGGCTAGCTTGTCTCCGTTGAACACGATATGATGCTCTCCGCCCAGAATCGTTGAGAAACTAGTGGACGGAAGCTCCCCCAACACACATCTGTCGCACTACCAAATCCCTTTCAAAATCGGCGTAGGCGGATTGGGTGAAGTGTGCTTGGCATGCGACACGTGCGAGCGTACTAAAGGCCTTTATATAAGGAGAAGGATGCATCCTCTCGACTGCTCCTTCGGCGTATGGGATTCCCCCGGCACCTATGAAAATTTGCCCACAATGCAAACGTGTTGAGAAAGACGAGACTCTGAAGTTTTGTCGCACTGACGGCACGCCGCTGATTGATTCCGGTTCAGTGAGTGCTGACGCAGGGACAATGAAGTTTGGCTCCGCTCAATCGGCCGAAATTGAGACCAGCATTCTTCCGTACACGACTGCATCGAACGACAATCACGTCACAGCTTCGACAACTGTTCTTCCCTCGCCTCAAGCGCCAAAAGCGACCAGCGCTCTGACCAAACCAAGGCAGCGAAGAACTACGACACTCGTTGTTGTGATCGTCACTGCGGTGATGGCAGCCATTTCCGCCATTGTGGTTGATTCTCTTCGGTCGAGAAGAACTCAGGCAGCCATTCAATCAATCGCTGTAATGCCTTTCGTGAACGAAAATGGAAACGCGGATGTTGATTATCTTTCGGACGGAATGACTGAGACTCTCATCAGCAGCTTGTCGGAACTGCCGAATATGAACGTGAAATCGCGTTCATCGGTCTTTCGCTACAAAAACAAGGCGCTTGACGCGAGAACCATCGGCAAAGAATTAGATGTGCAAGCCGTTCTGAACGGACGTGTCATGCAACGTGGGGATCAGCTCGCCCTGAATCTGGAGTTGGTCAACGCTGCAAACGAAAACGTTATTTGGAGCGGCCAATACAATCGCAACCATGCCGACCTGGTAACGCTGCAAAGCGACATTGCGCGTGACGTCTCGCAAAAGCTCGAGCGGAAACTCTCAGGCGCCGCAGCAGACAAGCTTGCGAAGAAATACACCGCGAACCCTGAAGCGTACGAGCTTTACCTCAAAGGGAGGTATCACTGGAACAGGCGAACTGTTGAGGATGACCTCAAGGGCCTCGAGTATTTTGAAAAAGCCGTTAAGATCGATCCTGGTTTTGCCCTGGCCTATGTCGGTATCTCCGACGCACACCTCATGCTGGGAATACCGGATGCAATGGCCGGAGCGATGTCGCCCGCTGACACAATTGCGCCGGCCAGGTCGGCCGCAGAGAAGGCGATCGAGCTCGACCCAAATCTGGCTGAAGCATACGCCTCGCGTGGGCATGTGAGATGGAAGGAACGTGATTTTCCGGGCGCCGAATCGGATTTCAAGCGTGGCATCGAATTGAACCCAAACTATTCATACGGTCATCTTTTTTACGCGATTTTCCTTGCTTACAACGGGCGGTTCGAAGAAGGACTTAACGAATCGGAACGAGCGGCGGACCTCGATCCGTATTCAATACCGATCGTCGCCAATGTTGCTTATCTCAACTACGTCGCGGGTCGCCCGGATGAAGCGATAGTGATTGGGAAAAGGGCCGTAGCGTTCGACGACACGATTCCGATTGGCCGGCAAAGGCTGGGGCTGGCGTACGAACAGAAGGGAATGTTCGTCGAGGCGATTTCAGAATTCCAGGCTGCCGTCAAACAAAGCGATCGAGTTCAGCTTGCGCTCACCTCCCTTGCCCATGCTTACGCGGCCTCTGGGAATGTGGCCGAGGCGAGAAAAATTCTGGCGGAGCTCGAACAGAGATCGAAAAAGCAATTCGTTTCACCCTATCTGTTGTCAACCGTCTACGTTGCACTCGGCGATAAGCAACGCGCGCTTGAGCTGCTCGAAGTCGCGTTGACAGAAAACAGCCTTGACCTGGTTCAGGCCAAGACCGACCCCAAGCTTGATCCTCTCCGCGACGATCCAAAGTTTCAGGAGATATTGAAAAAGATAGGGTTCCCACAATGAGCGGCCAGTGATGAACCTCGACACATTTCTTTCGCACTACCAAATCTTCAACTGTTGGCTATGCCTGCGGGACAGCCATAACAAATTCCACGCGAGCACGGCTTACCGGGACCGATGAAACGTTGCCCTCAATGTAATCGCATCGAGACTGATGATGCGCTCGGATTCTGTCGAGTCGATGGTGTGACTCTGATCAGAGAGTCCTTTTCTCCCGAGGAGACAGTCACCGCACAGATCGGCTCGTCCGGCACTGAAATCGAGACGAGCATCCTTCCCGACAAGACCAACGCTGGTATCACTCGCTCAACCGGTCCCACGACTGCGCTTCCCGCACAGTCAACGCCTGCGATTGCACAACCGGCTGCCAAACGGAGGCAACTAAAACCAGTAATCGCACTGGCAGCGTTGGCGATCTTGATTGCGACTGCTGCGACTGGATATATCTTTTTTGGCAAACGAGAGCACGTCATCGAATCGGTAGCCGTTCTTCCTTTTGAGAACAAGAGCGGCAATGCTGATTCCGAGTACCTCTCCGACGGGCTGGCAGAGTCGCTAATCTATCGTCTCTCCCAATTGTCGAATCTGAAGGTCACTCCGCGCAGTTCAGCTTTTCGTTACAAAGGCAAAGATGTGGATGCCGAGAAAATCGGAAATGAGCTCGGTGTCGATGCGGTAATGTCCGGACGCCTGATACAACGCGGCGACGATCTGACAATCAGCGTTGACCTGGTGGATGTGAGAAACAAGAAAACGATTTGGGGCGAGCAGTTCGAGCGCAGGATGTCGGATTTGCTGGCCACCCAACGCGAGATTACCGCGGCGATTGCAGACAAGCTTCAATTGCGACTCTCGGGCAACGACTCGAAAGGAATGACCAAGCAATATACCAGCAACAACGAGGCTTACCAGCTTTATCTTCAAGGCCGCTACTTCTGGAACAAACGCTCATCCGAGAACTTGAAAAAAGCTACTGAGCTTTTGAGATCGGCTACCCAAAAGGATCCAAACTTTGCTCTTGCCTACGCGGGGTTGGCCGATTGTTATGCGGTCTCTTACTACTACGTTGGCGAGCGTCCTCGCGAAATAATGCCCTTAGCAAAAACTTATGCCGCCAAAGCCATCGACCTCGATCCAACACTTGCTGAGCCACACACGACGCTTGCGTTCGCTACGTGGTTGCTGGACTGGGACAAGTCCGGAGCGGAGAAGGAATTTCTCCGCGCCTTTGAGCTTAACTCGAATTACCCGACAGCCCACCACTGGTACTCACGTTATCTGCGAGCCATCGGGAGGCTGGACGAAGCGTTTCGTGAGATCAAGCGGGCCGAAGAACTCGATCCGTTGTCACTCGTGATTATCAATAACGTAGCCGAGATCTACATTGATCGAGGCGATCTGAATTCGGCTACCAGAGAATGCCAGCGAATGATCGACCTCGATCCCAATTTCTGGGCCGCGCACCAAACCCTCGCTATCGTGCTGGTCAAGCAAGGCCGATACGATGAAGCCCTGACTGAAGCACAAAAGAGCACTCAACTCTCCAACAGATCAAACGCGTCTCTGGCCTTGTTGGGAAATGTCTATGCCAGGCTGGGACGGCGAAGCGAGGTTGATGCAGTAATCAAAGAACTTCAAAAGAGATACACGGATAAGTCAGCCGATGGTCGCGACCTGGCCGTGGTTTATGCCGGTTTGGATGATAGAGACAAAGCCTTCGCCTGGTTGGAAAAGGCATTTGCAGACCACAGTGTCATTCTCGGGTTCTTAAAACTGGAACCGCTGCTGGAGCCATTGCAGAGTGATCCGCGCTGGAATGATCTGCAGCGTCGCGTTGGGATCAGTAATTAGCCCAAGGCCTTTGTTTTCGCCAAATCCTATGAAACGCTGCCCGACATGTAATCGCATCGAAGCCGACGACGCGCTGGTGTTCTGTCGCGCCGATGGGACAGGGCTCGTCAGCGATTTAGGTTCAGTCAGCGCAGACGCAGGCACAATGAAATTCGGCTCTGCTCACTCGACCGAGATCGAAACCAGCATTCTTCCTCACTCAACCGATTTGAACGTCAATCGCGCAACCGCGCCAACTACTGTGTTGTCCGCGCAGCCATTAGCAAGCAGGACCCGCGAACTAACAATATCGAACCGCCTCCAAGTCTTGATCGCAGGTGGCTTGTTGGTCGCCGCGCTGTGTGCCGCCGTCGGTTACTTTTACCTCACAAGAAAAGAAAATCAGACCATTCAATCATTAGCTGTCATGCCGTTCGTAAACGCGAGCGGCAACGCCGATGTCGAGTATCTTTCCGATGGACTGACAGAATCTCTCATCAATAGTTTGTCACGGCTGCCGGATCTCTCCGTCAAAGCGCGCAGCACAGTCTTCCGTTATAAGGGGCGAGACATCAGTCCGCAGCAGGCGGGATCGGATTTGTCAGTGCAAGCCGTACTCAATGGCCGGGTCGTTGAGCGGGGCGATCAGCTGACGGTCAGCGTCGATCTGGTGAACGCGCGGACGGGTAATCAGATTTGGGGGCAGCAATACAACGGCAAAGTGTCCGACGCAGTCTCCTTGCAAACGCAGATGGCCAACGAACTGTCGCGGAGGCTTCAGACGACCGTCTCACGTGAGGATCAGGCGAAGCTGAGTAAGGGTTCGACAACCAACCCCGACGCCTATTTGCTCTATTTGAAAGGTCAGTATCAAACGGCGAAGTACACAAAAGAGGGAGTCAGTAAAGGCCGTGATTATTTGGAACAGGCGATCTCACTGGATCCGCTTTACGCCCTGGCGTATGCAGGCCTCGCGGTCAACTACATTGCTGCCTCAGATTGGTACATGCCGTCGAAAGAGGCTCTCGCGAAAACCGAAGCCGCCGCGCGCAAAGCCCTCGCGCTCGACGATCAACTGTCAGAGGCCCACACATCGTTGGCGATTGCGCGCTGGTGGTACGCCTGGGATTGGTCAGGAGCAGAAGCAGAATTCAAGCGCGCAATTGAATTGAACCCTAACGATGCTCGAGCCCATGAATTCTATGGATGGTTTCTGGTAAACAGCGGCAGACAAGAAACTGCCCTGGCTGAGAACAACCGCGCCCGCCAACTGGATCCGCTCTCATCTGAAACGAACACTATCGTCGGCCAGACGTTGTACTTTCTGCGCCACTATGATGAAGCGGTAGCACAGCTAAAGAGCACGCTCGACATGGACCAGAGCTACTGGCTGGCTCATTCTTTTCTGGGGCGAACTTACGAACAGCAAGGGAAGCTTACTGAGGCAATCGCCGAATTCCAGCGAGCAGTCGATCTCGAGAATGATGTCGCGGAGAATTATTCGATGCTCGCGCATGCTTACGGCCTCACCGGGAAGAAGAGCGAGGCGCAAAAAGTGCTGGCGCAATTGCAAGATATGTCTGCGAAGCGTTATGTGCCGCCTTACAATATAGCCATCGCTTATGTGGGCTTGGGGGACAAAGATCAGGCATTCGCGTGGCTGGAACGAGCCTACGCTGACCGATCGTTCTACATCACCTGGCTTAAGTACGATCCGCAACTCGACAGTTTGCGATCCGATCTGCGGTTTGCCGACCTGGTTCGGCGTGTTGGACTGTAACTGGACGAATTTTCGCCGCGCTGGTGGTCGGGTCGGCTTGCCACAGTGAATCGGTTGAACTCCAAACACTGAGAGGAAACATGCGCACTCTACTCGTCATGATCTGGTTATTTCTGGCTGCTGTCTCGGCGGGAACAGTTTCCGCCCGGGTACAGATCCCCACGACTCCTGTGACGGTGATCAAAGCCGGCCGCTTGATCGATCCTGAAACCGGAACCACCGCCACTAATCAGGTGATCATCATTGAGGGCGAGAAGATCAAGGAAGTCGGAGCTAACCTGGCAATCCCTTCCGGTGCGACCGTCATTGATCTTTCCAGGCTGACCGTTCTCCCGGGTCTGGTCGACGCGCATACGCACATGGCGCTGACCTATAAAGAACAGCCGGAAAACAATTATTACTACCTGACTTATGTGATGGAGTCTTCTACGCTGCGCGCGATTCAAGCGGCCTCCAACGGAATTCAACTGCTCAATTCGGGATTCACCGTGGTTCGTGACGTGGGCAATAACGCCATGTACGCTGACACCTCGCTGCGTCAGGCAATCGAGCAAGGATGGCTGCCAGGTCCCACCGTAATTCCTTCAGGACCGATCATCGGCAGCACCGGGGGACAACTCTGGCCCACCCCGGAAATGTACAAGCAACATAACATTGTGTTTCCAGAATACATCGATGCGGACACGCCGGATGAGATTGTCAAAGCGGTTCGCCAGAACATGTTGTTTGGCGCTCGCACCATCAAAATATGTGTCGATTGCAAGCCGTGGGGCTACTCAGTTGACGACATCAAGCTCGTCATCAAAGAGGCCGCGAAGGGAGGTTGCAAAGTCGAAGGCCACGTACAGACACCCGAAGGCGCTCAGCGGGCCATCGACGCGGGCATCTACATCATCGCGCACGGTAATGCACTGACGCCGGAACATCACCGGCAAATGGCCGAAAAAGGAATCTTCCTGACCGGCACGGACACCCCCTTTACGAAGTATCGCGGTAGCGAAGCAGCGTTCCGTCAAACTGTCGCCAAGCTGCGCGATGCCTGGGAAAAGAAAGTGCCATTGACGTTTTCCACCGACTTCGATTATTGGAATGACCGCATGAAGAACGAAAAGACCGGCGAGTGGCTGAGCCGGGGCGAGCTGACGATTGCTTTCCTCGACACTTGGAAGGCCGCGAACATTCCCCCGCGTGATATTCTCTATGCTATTACCATCAACGGCTACAAGGCGGCCGACATAATTAAGGACCGCGGGCCGATCAAACCAGGACTGTTCGCTGATATGATTGCAGTTTCAGGTAATCCACTCACCGATATCGATGCCTTGCGCGATGTGCAGTTCGTGATGAAAAACGGTATGGTCTTCAAAAAAGATGGCGTCATGTCTCCGGAAAAGTTCTTCCATCCGGGACCGGTGCGAACTCCCAACGGCAGATGGACGCGATAATCGAGCTGACCAACTCGTGATCTGTTGACCCTCGTTTCCGGCACCAAACTCGGTCGTTATGAAATCCGCTCGAAACTTAGCGACGGCGGAATGGGCGAGGCGTACCTGGGCGCATGATCTGTGAATAACGAGTTATCAGCCAAAACTACGCTGTCACACTACCGCATCGACTCGAAGCTGGGCGCCGGCGGCATGGGCGTGGTTTATCTTGCTCAAGATACAAAACTCGATCGCAAGGTTGCGCTCAAAATTCTTCCAGCAGAGCTCGCCGCTAACCAGGATTACATTCGGCGGTTTGTGCAGGAGGAGCAGTCTGAGGCCGTGCTCAATCAACCTAACATTGCGCATACTTACGAAATCGGCGAAAGCGACGGCGTGAATTGGAGATCGATCGTACTGCTGACTGCGACGGAATCGCCCAGCAACGTATTAAGTTTATGAGACGACAACAATCCCGCTTCTTGATGGTCCTTTTTTGTTTGCTGGCTTCAGGTATGGTCGTCCTGGCGCAATTTATCTCGGGCGATACCTACACTCGTTATGAATTGCTCGCGCCCGAAACTCACCAATTCAAGATTTATTACGAAGTGACTGAGACGCGCGCGGGCGCGCGCTTTCATTTCAATGCTATCCGTGAAGGAAGTGAAGCAACAGACGAATCGGTGATTGATTTGGCGACCGGAAAGCCGCTTAAGTTTGAGATCGTTACCGGCGCCCAAGCCAAGACTGATTCGCCGAGCGAGAATTTCAGCGTCACCGGTCACTACATCAAAGTATTTCTTGCTCATGCTGTTCCCGCAAATGGCGAGTACCGGCTCGCAATCACTAAGACCTACAAGGACGATAAAAGTTATTACGCCGAAGGCGATCAGATCGTTTTCAAACGCCCCTTGGGAATACCCCGCAACAGCGTGGTGCTGCCGGCCGGCTATGAAATAGTTTCGTGTTCTGTAAGCACACAAGTAATCACAGAACCGGACGGCCGGTTGAAGCTTGCGTTTGTGAATCCCGGCAGTGGTGGACAACTCGAAGTTACGATTAAGGCAAAGAAGTTGAGTCAGAACCGCCCGCGCTAGGGCGGCCAGGGCATTTTCGGCGAGCACCTCAATGATGAAGGACCTGCGATCAATAATCGTAATCACCAGTGCCGTTTGCAGCGTTTTCGGCACCAACCTTCTGCCGCGCGTAGCGCCGACTTCCGCCGCGCAAAATCAGAATCCGACGCTTACCGAACGCGGCTATCAGGATCGAGAGATTCTTTACGAACTCCAATCGCCCGAATCGCACGCTTTTCGGATCGCTCACGACTACACCGTCCGCAAAGCTGGCGAGCAATATTATTTCAACGTGGTGCGCACCGGCAGCCATGTCTCCGATCCCGAGAGTGTCGATCTCGATACCGGTAAAAAGTTGAAGTCGGACATCATCACCGGCAAGCAGGCGATGGAACGCAAGCTTCCAGTTGGTGAAGCGATTAAAGACGACACTGAGATTGTTGTCACTTATCTGGCGGGACCAGTTGCGGCGGGGACAACCAACAGAATTCGTTTGAAAGAAACGTACGCCGATCCGAAGAGCTACTACATGGACGGCGCTGACCTGGTCTGGGATCGAAGTTTCGGCCGCCTGCGTAACACCGTAGTTTTGCCCGCGGGATGGTACCTGACTGCGCTGACTTCGCCCGGAACGATCGAAACGCTTCCGGATGGTCGGGTTTCAGTCTATATAGTCAATCCGCGTCCTGATGAAGTGCGCGTGTATTTTCGAGCTCGGCGCAGGCCAACAGCTGCGGCTCGTTGAGATTGGAAGCCGTTAAGGTCACCGCGAAATAACAATGACTGTTCCCGCCGGCACAAGACTCGGCCGTTACGAAATCCGTTCCAAAATTGGCGAGGGCGGGATGGGTCAGGTGTATCGAGCGCAAGACACCGAGCTCGGCCGTCCCGTCGCTTTAAAATTCCTGTCAGGTGAATTCGCTTCTCATCAGAGCCGGCTGAACCGTTTCATCCAGGAAGCGAAGGCCGCCTCGGCTCTCAATCATCCGAACATCCTCACCGTCTATGAAATTGGCCGCGCGGACGACGATACCTTTATCGCGACAGAGTTCGTCGACGGCGTCACGCTGCGACACCACATGCGCCAGCGACTCAAGCTCGTCGAGATACTCGACATCGCAGTGCAGATCGCCTCCGCTTTGGTTGCTGCACATGCTGCCGGCATTGTTCATCGAGACATCAAGCCAGACAACATCATGGTGCGCTCAGACGGCATCGTAAAACTGTTGGACTTTGGACTGGCAAAACTGACTGAAAGGCAAGAAACATCGTCGGCCCCGGAAGCGACGACGATGGCCCTCATCAATACGGAGCCGGGCGCAGTTCTGGGAACGGTTACATACATGTCGCCCGAGCAAGCCGCCGGACGCGAGGTCGACGCCCGTTCGGATGTTTGGAGTCTCGGCGTCGTGCTCTATGAATTGATCGCTGCGCGCGCACCATTCGAGGGCGCCTCAAAGAGTCATGTCATTGTCGCGATTACTGATCATGAACCGCCGTCAATCGCCCAGTTCGCGCCCGATGTTCCGGAGGCACTCGAATGGATTGTTGCTGAGGCCCTAATTAAAGATCGTGAGGAGCGCTGTCAGACGGCCAAAGAAATGCTCGGCAAACTGAAGCGATTGAAGCAGCGGGTCGAGTCCGGTGCACTGCCGACATCGCCATCAGATCTCAATCGTTCAACTCCACCACTACCATCCATTGCGACGGCAACAGATTCAACTCGAATCTCCCTCGCTGCAAAACAACCAACGCTGGATGAGCCCACCAGATTAACTGTGGGAGAGCTGCCGACAACGCAAGCAACCTCAGCCGCTGAATTTACGGCCCAGGGTATCAAGCTGCATCTGAAGTTCATCGTGCTGGGCCTCATCGTCGTTAGCGCGCTTGGCTTCGGACTCTACAAGCTGCTCACTTTGCCCAAACCGTTAGGACCAGCGAAGATGACCGCCTTAACCACGGGCGGGAGAATTAGCGGCGAAGATATAGGAGGTCAAGTCTCGATTTCACCTGATGGCAAATACGTTGTAGCTGGGGCCACAGATTCCAAGCAACAAGCCAGCTTGTGGATCCGGCAAGTGTCATCCGGCAGCCTCGTGCGGCTCGTTGGGGCTGAAACTGGTGCTTACCTTGCCACAACTTTCTCGCCTGATGGCGAACAGATTTATTACGTTGCGCAGTTAGAAAGAAACAAGTTCGTGCCGACCCTCTATCGCATCCCTGTGCTTGGCGGCACTCCAACCAAGGTTCTTGATCGAGTCTTCAGCGCGATCGGGTTCTCCAGCGATGGCAAGCAATTCGCTTTCGTGCGCAAGAATCAGGAAGACATGGCGCTGATGGTGGCAAATACGGATGGAAGCGCAGAACCCCGCACTCTTGCCGTACGCAAACAACCGAGTGGCTTTTCTACGTCGGGACTGTCATGGTCGCCGGACGGTAAGCGAATCGCCTGCGGAATGGTCAACGCGGAATCCTCAGTTGTCGTAGAAGTCCCTGTGGATGGCGGCGATCCCATGCCCATCGGTTCGGAAAAATGGGCCAATGTTGGCCGCGTGATTTGGCTCGCAGACGGCAGCGGGTTGATCATGACGGCTCATCCTGAGCTTTCATCTATCGGCACACAGGTTTGGTTCCTTCCTTATCCCAGTGGCAAGGCACGACGGATAACGAACGACTTGAACGCCTACGGCGAAGTGAGCCTTGGGTTGACTGCCGATTCAAGCACTATCGCAACCATCCAACAGATTTACGTCAGCAGCATTTGGATCAGTGCTCCCAACGAAGATGAAAGTCACGCTCGTCAAATCCTCAAAACCAGTCTTCCTGAGACAGTTGTCTGGACGCCGGATGGCAAGATCGTCTATGCGAGTCGAACTGGAGAGAACTGGGATATTTGGATCTCTAATCGCGATGGCTCGGAAACCAGGCAATTGACAGCCGATGCTTTCATTGATCAGCAGCCCGCGGTCTCGCTCGATGGGCGCTTTATTGTTTTTCAGTCCAATCGAGCAGGCAGTCGAAACCTCTGGCGAATGGATGCCGACGGCAGCAACCTGAAACAACTAACCAACGGAAGGTACGTTGATGCATCGCCCGTTTGTTCTCCTGATGGAAGCGCGGTGATCTTCACATCAGACCGCTCGGGGACGACCAGTGTTTGGAAAGTCGGCATCGATGGCGGAGCTCCTGCGCAATTGACTAATCATCCGTCCGAATATCCATCGATCTCACCTGATGGCAAGCAGGTCACATATTTCTATATCGATGAGCAAAGCCATCAACCGCAACTGTCAATCATTCCTTTCGACGGTGGCGAGCCGGTAAAAACCATTGCATTGCCGCGCTCTGTTCAGCCTGTCGCATTTGCATGGGTGCCTGATGGCCGGGCCATCGCATATCTGGATAATGGCTCGGGGGTTTTGAATGTGTGGAGTCAACCGATTGATGGCAGCCCACCAAAACAACTAACCAACTTCAAATCAGAATTCATAAGTAGTTTTGCCATTTCGCGGGATGGCAAAATCGCGACTTACCGCTTTTCCGCGACGAGAGACATCGTGCTGATCAAGGGTTTTCGGTAAGGAGAGGTCAAGGATCTAAATTAACCGCCCACTCCCATTGGGCGCATTCGAAACTTAAAGAGCAAGCCCCAGAAAGCCGGAGCGCTTTGCAGACAGCGGCACAAGCCGCAAGGAGATCCCCCGATGAGTAAAAAAGAATGGACAATCATGATCTACATGGCCGGCGATAATAACCTGGCCGTGGATATGGCTTATGCGATGGAACAAATAAAGGGAATAGCCGAAGCCGGCGCAGCGAGTCCAAACCTTTTCGTTTACTACGATGGAAACTCGCCTGAGATTCCGACGCTCTACTGTGATTTCTCCGAACCTGGAAAGCCGCGATATGTACGCTCGTATAAAGTGCCGAACAAACTTTATCCGGTCACGAAAAAAGAAAATGAGAACGCCGCCGATCCACGTTCGATTCTTAATTTTATCGACTGGTGTGTTAACAAGGTCGAAGTCGAAAACGATGGTGAGATCTCTTTCGGCCGCCGGGCGGAAAAGTACGCGTTGATCTTCTCCGGCCATTCACTCGGCTTCCAGGATATCGGTTTGTTCAAGGACGAGACCTCTGGCAAATCGATGAACATGAGAGATTTTTATGCTGTGCTTCTGGGTGTAGTAAACACCAAAAAGAACCTGCAGGAAGAAGCTAAGAAAAATCAATGGACAGATGACGTACGTGAGATAGTGACGACAGTGCTGCTGGGCCAAAAGCTCGACATCCTCGGTTTCGATAGCTGCGTCATGGGTATGCTCGAGGTCGGATATCAATTCTTCGATGTAGCCCGCACGATGATCGCTTCTGAGGGCAGTGTGCCGAGCGCCGGCTGGACCTACGCCAAAATACTAGGCTGTTTGACGCGTGAAGACACTCGCAACGTCGACACCCGAAGCGTCGCAGAGCTTTTCGTAAAGCAGTTCATCCATAGCCAGGACGCGTATACGGTCGGAGGTGTTTCCGTTGATATGGCCGCCTGGGATTTGAGCCGATTTGAGTCGCTGGCGATGGCTTTCGACGAACTGTCTCAGGTTCTCCTTGGCTGCTTTGCGAGCGAGCAGAGTCGAATTTACCGGCAAATGGCCCGAGTAATTCTCCAGGTGCATTGGAAATGCCAGTCGTACATGTACGACCAGAATGTCGATCTGGGAGATTTCTGTGAACTGCTCGATCGAGAATGCGGCTACGTCGCGGAGGAACTCGGCGGCGACGAAGTAGAGAACCTGCATATGGTGCAGAAAGCCTGTCGAAAGGTCCTGAAAGAACTAAACAAAGCGGTGATCCTCAGCGGCTTTAGCGGCGCAACCTACCAGCACTCGAATGGGGTCTCGGTATTCTTTCCATGGTCGCGCGAAGGGTATGAAGTATCGCGGAAGAATTATGAGAGCCTGTGGTTCTCTAAAGAAGCGAAGCGACAATTATCCTGGGCGGGCTTTCTCAAAAAGTATCTTTACGACGTCAGTCTTCGCAAACTTGAGCTGCCTTCCGATGATGTCCCTGCAGGATCAAAGTTCAGATATTATTCGGGCGTGAAATTTGACGAGCACTCTCGCTCAAGTGTGTCGGGCAATGGCACATCGACCAAGATTGCCGGCCAGGAAGGCTCGAAGATAGCTGGACAAGAAGGATCGAAGATCGCCGGTCAGGAAGGATCTAAGATTGCCGGTCAAGAGGGCTCGAAGATCGCTGGTCAGGAAGGTTCGAAGATCGCTGGTCAGGAAGGTTCGAAGATTGCTGGCCAGGAAGGTTCGAAGATTGCTGGTCAGGAAGGTTCGAAGATTGCCGGCCAGGAAGGTTCCAAATTGGCCGGTGCGGGTGGCGGGTCGAGCGCGTTCTTCAATAGCTTGCGGCTCTTCAAGAATATCGAAGGCCGCTGGGATATTTCCGGCTTCACCAAGAAACCCGACGACAACAATAGTTACTGAGCGAATTTCACTCGTGTCTAAGCGCGATCACCGGATCGATGCGACCGCCACGGCGCGCGGGAATGAATGCCGCCAGCAAAGCGACGGCGACCATACAGCCAGATGCAACCACGAACGCCAGCAGGTCAAATTGGCTGACACCGTAGAGTAACGAAACCAGAAACTTCGACAGCATTGCAGCGCCGGCAATTCCCAAAGTGACTCCAATCGCAATCAGAACTGAAATGCGATTTAGGATCAGTCGAATAATGTTGCCGGAGGTCGCGCCCAAAGAGATCCTGATTCCGATCTCGCGCGTGCGGGCGGCAACAGAGTAGGCCACGATCCCACCGAGTCCCAGCGAGGCGAGGATCAATCCAAACACACCCAACACGCCACCGATCGCTGATAGCGTCCGAGTCGGCAACATCTGTTGGTCCAGGTTGCTGTCCAGTGTGAATGCTCTGGGGAAGGCGGCGCGGTCAACATTCTCAATCTCCTGGCGGACCGTTGGAATCAGAAGGCTCGGATTGCTTGCCGTGCGGATCATCAACCAGACTTGCGTATCATTCGTTGGCTGCAGGGGCAGATAAAGAAGAGCTGGATCGACTTCATACAGTTGCACGCTCCGCACATCCCTGGCGATGCCGATTACTTCACTGCCAGGCGAATAGGGTTCCGGCTCGAAATGCTTTCCGGGAAGCGGCGGCTGACCAAAAAATACTCTCTTGCCCAGCGGGTCCTCTCCGGGCCAAAGCCGTTTCGCCGTCGCCTCGCTGACAACAGTAACCGCCGCGTTTGCGCGAAGCTCCGCTTCAGTAAAAGCTCGGCCGCGAATGATCGGAATACCCATCGTATCGAAGTAATTTGACGAAACCATCGTGTAATTAGCTCGAACGACTGACTGGCTCTGCTGGGTGTTTGTTCCCAGCGTCGTCCGGCGGCCGTTAGACGTGCGCGTACTGAAGGCAACTGATTGCACACCTGGCAGCGCGGCAACTCGATCACGCAAACTCTCGTTCGAGCTCGACGTTTTCGCTGCGTCGTATCCAAGCAGAAGGAAGTTTGGCTCGGCGACAAGGATGTGTTTGTGCTCGTAATTGGGGTCGAGTGTCTGCGCTCGCCGCACGCCGCGAACTAGCAGAGCGGTGCTAATCAGTAAAACCAGGCAAACTGCAAGCTGCACTACCACCATGTATTCACGGATCGAGAGCCCTCGTCTGCGCTCGCTACTCCCCGCGAAGAACGAGCCGTCTTTCTTGAGCGCTTGCGTCAGGTCAGTTCGTGTCGCCTGCAGGGCCGGCGCCAACCCGAAAAGTAGTCCGGTCGCGATCGAGAGCCCGAGAGCGTAAACGAACACGCGCAGGTCAGGGGTTAGATTGACGGCGATCCTGATGATGCCCATGTCTTCAGGTACCAGCGAAAGTCCGATGTACACGAGCAGTTTTACACTCGCATACGAGAGCGCAAGGCCAACCAGACCACCGGCAAGCCACAGCACCAGATTCTCAGTCAGGAGTTGCCTGATCAAACGACGTCGTCCCGCTCCCAGCGCCAAACGAATTGCAATCTCTGTATGCCTGGAAGATGCACGCGCCAACAACAAAGTCGCCACATTCGCACAGGTGATTAACAAGAGCATGAGCACTGCGCCATTTGTCAGCAGGAATAAGACAGCCAACATTCCATCGAGTTTGCCGAACGAAGACGCGTGAGCGAGCTGTACATCGAGCTGAGCGTTAGTCGCGGGGTACTCACTGGCGAGTTGGCCCGCCAGAACCGACATTTTCGCCTGGGCCTTAGGCAAATTCACGCCCTTCTTGAGCCGTCCTATAAGCCGCAGCCACGGCGACGTTCGTTCCTCCATATTGATCAGCGGCATGATCTTTGGCTGAGCCGAGATAGGCATCCACAGATCAGGAGTCTGGGGTGTGACTCCGAGAAAACTCGGAACAGCGACACCGACAACGGTGATTTGCTGATTCTGAATCGAAATTGTTTTGCCGATGATCGACGGGTCCGCGCCAAATCGTCGTTGCCAAAACGAATTACTCAGCACTGTGGCGGCTACTGCATCTGCTCGGTCATCTTCAATTGTCAGCGTGCGGCCAAGCTGAGCTTGTCCGTCGAAAGTTGAGAAGTAATCACCTGAAACAAGTGCCGCATAAACTAATTCCGGCTTTGCGATTTGACCCTGTGTTGCGACGCTGCCGCCTATGATGAAAGGCCCTGGCCCCCAAAAAGCAATCAGAGAGGAAAAGACAGCATTGTTGTCTCGATAGTAAATGTAGTCCGGATAGGTGATGCAACACTCATCAGGCGCGACGCCCTTCAGGTGGCGCTCGACACGCACGAGGTTGTTTGGGTCCTTAACCGGCAAGGGTCGAAGCGCGAAGCCATTAAGAACTGAAAAAATCGCCGTGTTAATGCCGATGCCCAGGGCGAGCACGGAAACCGCAACGATCGTAAATAACCGCTTGCCGTGAAGAGACCGAACCGCATATCGCAAGTCCAGCAAAATAGACTCCAAAATCATCATTCGCTCGCCTACCTTCTAGTTCATCCGGCCTTACTGACTAAACAAAGCAATTAGGATACACATAGCATCAAACCCAGGCGAAATGCAGACTGGCATGCAGACGCTTAATAGAGTGGACTACCTGCTTTTGAGAGTCTAATTGAGGACACCCGTTGACGTGCTCTAGTGATTTGGGATCCAGAAGCGCAGTTCCTCAAGATTTGCGAAGTATCTTAAGGACTCCGGATTAGCCAGAGCTTCAAGATTTTTCACGGGACGGTTATGAACCGTTTCGCGAACGGCGAGTTCGACGATCTTGCCGGACTTGGTGCGAGGGATGTCTTCGACGGCGATGATTACAGCGGGGACGTGACGCGGGGTGGCGATTTGGCGAATCGCGGTTTTGATTCGAGTCTTCAATGAGTCATCCAATGTCGCGGCTGAATGCAGTTTGACGAATAACACGATCCGGGTGTCGCTTCCACATTCCTGGCCAATCACCAGCGATTCCATTACTTCAGGCAATTGTTCGACCTGCCGGTAAATCTCAGCCGTGCCGATACGGACACCGCCCGGGTTGAGCGTTGCGTCGGAACGCCCATAGATGATGATGCCGTCGTAAGCCGTGATTTCTGCATAATCCCCATGCGTCCAAACACCGGGGAATTTTTCGAAATAAGCGGCGCGATATTTAGTCCCTTGCGCGTCGTTCCAAAAACACACAGGCATCGAGGGAAAAGCTTTA
>Ga0126384_10000453_pt1 | contig 22351 bp, 14 predicted proteins | sample PanSoiMetPlot_36_FD_92543 | JGI IMG/M metagenome (GOLD analysis project Ga0126384, IMG submission 92543) | Tropical forest soil microbial communities from Panama - MetaG Plot_36 | ecosystem: Environmental > Terrestrial > Soil > Tropical forest > Bulk soil | place: Panama | collected 2016-02-17 | reverse complement strand
TCTGCAAAGAAAAAAGCCGCCAAACCGCGGCCTACTACTGCTTTCTGCCTTCTGGTTACTGCCTTCTGGTTACTGCCTTCCGCCTAAGGCCTTCCGCCTGCTGTTTTCTGCCGTCTGCCTACTGCCTTCTGCCTACTGCCGTCTGTCTTCTGCCTTCTTCCGAATCAAGGTTTCCCCGTCGCCTTCTTTATCTCTTTCTTCATTTCGCGTGCAGCGTCGTCCACGGTTTTTTCTGCATCGTGCAGCAACTTTTTCGTTTTGTCTTCGATGTCCCGGCCTTCCGGCCATGCAAAGCCTGGAGCTGGGGCTTGCTCAGGGTGCTCTCCGGTGTGCGCCTCGCACAGCTGTTGTGGCTGAGTGCCTTCCAGAAAGTATTCGGTTCGGCGGGCGGGACACTGATCTGTCGCAATCAAGCCGCTTGTCGGATCAATTTCCTCATCCACAACACCATTAGGCTGCGGCGAAAAGCTGTCCCCCCCAAGCTCTGGTCTAAGCGCAATGGCCGCCTTCATAAACGACGCCCAGATTGGCAGCGCTGACTTCGCGCCCTCCAGGCCCAGTTCGGAGTTATCATCGAACCCAACCCAAACAACGCAAACCATGTTGGGTGTGTAACCGGCGAACCAACCATCGCGTGACGTCCCCGTCTTCCCTGCTGCTGTACCCGTGAACCCCATCGCTCGCGCGCGGGCCGCTGTTCCCCGGTTCAGAACATCCTGCATGATATTGGTCATCAGCCAGCTGATCTCCGGCTTCAGCACCTGTTTAGTCTGAGCTCTAGCCTCGGTGATACCCACGCCGTCTGAATTCGTCACACGTTTTATGGGTCGAGACTCTGAGAGCACCCCGCCGTTCGCAAATGCGGTATATGCCGAGGCCACCTGCAGTGGTGTCGCTTCCGCCGTTCCCAACGCGAGTGCAGGAAATGGCTGCGGACGTGGCAACCCCAGCTTCTCAGCCTGCCGGGCTATCTTCGAATATCCAACCTTCTCGGCGATGCGCACGGTAACTACATTCAGCGAATGGACCAGCCCCTCGCGCAACGAAACGTCACGGTTCGAATACGTCTTTCCAAAATTCTCGGGCGAGTAAGTCTGACCCCGACCGTAAAGGAAGGTCTCTGGCGCATCCATGAACAATGAAGCTGGAGTTATCTTCTCCTCGGCATTGTCGTCATATGCGCTATCAAGCGCCGTCGCGTAGACAATCGGTTTGAACACCGAGCCAGGCTGTCTGTTCGCGTCGACGGCGCGATTGAGCTGACTCTGACCGTAATCGCGCCCTCCCACCATAGCCAGTATCTCGCCGGTCTTCGAGTTTAGAGCTACAAGCGCTGCTTGCAACGTACCCGGCGCAACGGGCTTAGTCTTCCGCTTCGCAAAAATCTGATCCAGTGAACTCAGCGTGTCGTTAACCGCCTTGTCAGCGGCCCGCTGGAGATCCATGTCGATAGTCGTGTAGACGCGATACGACTGGCGAGCGAGATCCCGCGTCGGTAGCTCCGTTGAGAGTTGTTGTTGCAGGTAATCGATGAAGTACGGCGCATCGCTGTTGAGCACGCTATGTTTGGCCTGGATCTTGAGGTCAGTTGCCTTCGCCTGTTCAGCCTTGTCCCGCGTCAGAAAGCCAGATTCAACCATTGAGTCCAGCACCTGGTTGCGCCGCGATTTTGCCCGTTCCGGATCCCGATAAGGCGAATAAAGACTCGGCCCACGGATGATGCCGGCAAGAAACGCACACTCCGGGAGCGTGAGATTTACCACGTCTTTGTTGAAATATGTCGAAGCCGCTTCACCAACGCCGTTAATCGAATAACTGCCTGACTGGCCCATGTAAACTTCGTTGGAGTAAAGCTGGAAAATCCCTTCCTTGTGCAGCTTGGTTTCGAGCACCAGGGCGATCATCATTTCCTGTGCTTTGCGTTTCCAGGTACGCTCAGGCGTTAGAAAGAAATTTTTCACCAGCTGCTGGGTGATCGACGATCCTCCCTCTTGAAGCTGACCTTCGTTCGCATCTCTCCACAGCGCTCGTACGATTCCGCGATAATTTATTCCGGAGTGTTCGAAAAACTGGCGGTCTTCAATCGCCACTACAGCGTTTACATAATCTTTTGGCAGGTCTTTGAATGAAACCAGCTTTTGCTTTTGGCGTTGCTTTTCATTGGATATAGCGGTGACCAGTTCGGGCTCGAGGACAGAGCTGTCGAGATTTCGCTTGGTATCGCTATCAGTGATTTTGGTAATTCCCTTGCCGCCGGCACCGAAGACAATGGTCAGGTTTGGGAATTGTCGAGAACCGTTGATTATGGAGTTGGCGCTCGTCTGAATGTCAATTACGTTGCCTTTGATAAGGTAGCGCCCGCGGGTCGAATCCGCATCTTTTGACGATTCAACGTAGCCGATGCCATCGAGGTAACTCTTCAATGAGGGAAGAGTCATAGCCTGAGATACGCGGATTATGCGCGGGGATGCGTAGATACCGGTCGTTCTGACGACGATATCCCCGCGAAGCCTGGCATCGATCATCCTTGCGTATTTGGCATAGAAGAAGGCAAAGACCGAGGCAAAAATCAGGAAGATTATTGCCAGTACGGCCAGGCGCAAGGGGCTGAAAATCCGGCGGATGAAGCTCGTGCGCGGCTGTTGTCTCTGGATTACCCTTGTCTTAGGTTTTTGAGTGACGGTTACCAAGGCTCTACGAACTTTCGTTCCTTTCAACTGATTCGGGCGGTTAGATTCCTGCCTGCGCGAATTGGTTGTTGATCACCGACTACGCAAATTCCGCCGTGAGAGCCAATTTAGACTGTAACACTTAAGAGAGGATTGGGGCAAAGGAGGCTAAACACTATAAAGAGGCTAGTCAGTGCGATAGCTTAGCACGTTTCACGCGAACGGCAGATAAGAATCAGCATTTTGAACCCCAGGCAGGTTAGGGGTCTTTCATCAGCCTACACAAAAGTCGAGAAGAGATTTACTCTATCAAATCCCTCCAGATCGCCATCTTTCTGAACAGACGTGTCGATTTACAAGCTCAGCGCGCGGCGCTGCTCGCCTTTTGAACCAATAGCTCGACGTTACAGTTCGGCAGAATATCCTTTATTGAATTGGTAAGGGACGGCGTTACCTTTACGCGAACCAAATGATTTGGCTGGACGCGGGCAGTCGTGCCGTCGGCAAGCTTTACTTCAAAAATAATCCCGCACTCGCCGCGGTTGTTGTCGAGCAGCGAGTGCAAGCGTTCCAATTTCATCTCATCAATCGCCTGCACATCGAAGTGCAGCACAACTGTTCGAGCGCAGCGCTCGCGGATGTTCTCGAGCGACTGGATCTCCTCGGCAATGATTGTCATCGCGCCGCCGTCATCGATCTCCAGTCGACCGCGAACCAGAACCGCAGCATCATTTTGCATTACACCGTTCGCCCTGCCGAATACGTCGGGCCAAGCCACTACCTTAACCGACCCGAACTGATCTTCGAGCTGGAACAGACCAAAGCGATCGCCTTTCTTTGTCGTGCGAATGCTCAGTTCCATCACGACACCTCCCAGCGCCACGACCGCTCCGTGACTCTGGCCTGTTAAGCGATCGACATCCGAATCGGCAAAATCGTTGAGCGCTGCTTCATACCCTGACAGAGGATGTCCGGAAATGTAGAAACCCAGTGTCTCCTTTTCCCCTTTGAGCAACTCGTGATGCGCCCATTCTGGAACATTCGGAAGCGGCGGATCCATGGCGGGCATGGAAGCCGCCAGGGCGCCAAACAAATCGGTTTGTCCGCTGGCTCGGGACTTTTGTAGGCGCTGCCCACTATCAATAGCCGCGTCGATCGCTGCAAATAACCTGGAACGGCTTCGATTTAAGGAATCAAAGGCTCCGGCTCGGATGAGTCCTTCAAGGACTCGCTTATTAACTGCTCGCGAATCGACTCGCTCCGTGAAATCAAACGTCGATGAAAAAGGTCCGCCTGAGTTTCTTGCTTCAATAATTGAGGACACCGCAGACTGGCCGATACCTTTTATCGCCGCAAGACCGAACCTGATCGAGTTGCCGCTCGCGGTGAAGTTATCAAGACTCGCGTTTACATCCGGCGGAAGTATTTGAATGCCCTGGGATCGCGCCTCGTTTATGTATCTAACCACCTTTGCTGTGTTGCTCAATTCATTCGACAGCACCGCCGCCCAAAAATGGGTGGGGTAATGTGCTTTCAGATAAGCGGTCTGATAGGCGAGATACCCGTATGAGAACGAGTGGGCTCGATTGAACGCATAGTCAGCAAATCCTTCGAAGCTCAGCCACAGTTTTTCAAGCCGGCCCGCATGATGACCGCGTTCACTTGCTTGACGCAAAAACTTTTCCTTGTGCTTATCGAGCTCTTCACGTTTCTTCTTGCCCATAGCCCGGCGCACAAGGTCTGCTTCGCCCAGCGAGTACCCAGCGAGCTTCTGGAAAACAGCCATCAGCTGTTCCTGGTAGACGCATATCCCGAGCGTATTCCCCATGATCTCTTTGAGTTCGGGAAAGTCGTAACGGACCTGCCTGCGCCCATGGCGTCGTTCTATGTAATCGTCAACCCAGCCGCTATCTATCGGACCAGGCCGAAATAGCGCGTTGAGAGCCGATAGGTCTTCCAGACCTTCGGGTTTAAGCCTGCGACAAAGGTCCTTCATTCCGCCTGATTCAAACTGGAAGATCGCTTCTGTCTTGCCCTCGGCAAAGAGCTGCAGCGCCGCGCGATCGTCGAGTGGAATCTTTGTAAGATCTACTTTGAGTCCAGTTTCCCTCTCGATCGATTTAAGGCAATCATCAATAATCGTCAACGTCGTCAAGGCCAGGAAATCCATCTTGAGCATCCCGGTCTTCTCGAGATCGGTCATCGGGTACTGGGTAGTTATTTCATCGCGCGCGGTCTTAGATATCGGTACAAGCTCGTGCAGGGGCTTGGGCGAAATTACAACCCCTGCGGCATGTACTGAGGCGTGTCGTGAACAGCCCTCGAGCCTCTGAGCTATTTCGATGACTTCGCGGACTCGCTCGTCGGTGTTGATTGCGCGTTTGAGATCCGGATTCTGCTTTATTGCATCTTCGATCGAAACGTTTCGTCCGCGCACCGGTGGCGGTATCATCTTGGCTATCTTGTCCACCTCGGAATAAGGCATCTCGAGAGCTCGGCCGACATCTTTTATCGCAGCCTTCGAAGCCATTGTGCCAAACGTACTGATCTGCGAGACGTGATCTCGCCCATAGTAGTCGGCAACATAGTCGATAACCCTTTGCCGGCCCCGGACACAAAAATCGATATCGATATCCGGCATAGATACGCGCTCGGGATTCAGGAAACGTTCGAACAACAGGTCGTATTGAAGCGGGTCGAGATCAGTAATCCGAAGGCAATACGCTACAAGCGAGCCGGCCGCCGATCCCCTGCCCGGTCCAACCGGGATGTTGTTCCTTCGAGCGTACGCGATGAAATCCCAAACGATCAGGAAGTATCCTGCGTAGCCCATCGCATTTATTACCGAGATTTCCTGCTCGAGGCGTGCGCGATAATCATCGTGATCGCATTTGCGATCGCGCCGGTCCTTTAGTTCGAACCAGCGTTCTTCGAGCCCGGCGCGGGCCCGCTTCGCAAAGTAGCTGTCAACCGTCTCACCATCCGGAACGCGATACTCAGGCAAATGGTTCTGGTCTTTAGGCAGATCCAGATCGCACATTTCGGCGATCGCCACCGTGTTCAGAAGAGCCTCCGGGAGATCGTTGCCGAAAATGTCCCACATCTCCGCGGCCGACCGCACATAAAACTCACCCTCCTTGTATTTCAGGCCGCGTTTTTCGTTAACGGTCTTTCCGGCACCGATACAAACGAGAATGTCGTGCGCGCGCCAATCATCCTGCATCAAGTAATGACAATCGTTGGTGGCGGCGAGCGGTATTCCGGTCTTCTTCGACAGCGCAATCATTCCGGGGATGACAGTTTGTATCTCTTGTTCCAGGCCGTGGTTTTGGACCTCGAGATAGTAGTTGCCTTTTCCGAGAATGTCCTCAAACTCCTTCGCCTGGGTGGCCGCCTCATCGAATTTGTCTGATAGGAGCAACGAAGATGGCACACCGGATAGACAAGCGGAGAGCGCCACAAGGCCTTCTCCATGTTGGGCGAGCAGCTCCTTATCGATCCTCGGCTTGTAGTAATAGCCCTGAGTGAAAGAAAAGGACGAAAGTTTGGCAAGGTTATGATAGCCCTTCAGGTTTCTGGCTAGGAGAATTATATGATTTGTGCCCTTCTCTCCGGTGACATCGCCTCTATCGGTATGTTTCCCACGGGCGATGTATGCCTCCATACCAATTATCGGCTTGATCCCCGACGCCTTCATCTGATTATAGAAAGATATTGCGCCGTAAAGATTACCGTGATCGGTGACCGCCACCGCTCGCGCGCCCAACCGCTCCGCTCGTTGAGCCAGCGGCTTTATCTTTATAGCCCCGTCCAGAAGACTGAAGTCAGTGTGAAGATGGAGGTGTACAAAGTCTTTTTCGTTCATTGTTTTTCTTTGCGATTCAACGACCCGATTCCTGGGAGCTGCAGGAGCTGCTTCACTGCGATCGAAGCGTCCAAGATAGCAGTGTAACCGCTATACTGATGATACCTGTTCTACGGGTCCGCAGTCTAGCACAGGCCAGTCAGGGTGTATACCGCAAGTTGTAGGGGCGCAGGTCTGAAGCACAATATATTGTTCGAGGTACTTGATCTCGCGGCTTGATCGATATAATCTTCGGACGATAGGCCACACCAGGTACGAGACTGAGATGGTGAACTTTCTTGACACGCGGAGTATGCTACTGGCTGTACTTTGAATACCAGGCGCGTCACTTAGGTTCGACAAACAATCAACAACAAACCGAGTTTGTTGGTTTGAAGTAGTCACAAGCTCTTCTGAAGGTGTTAACAGATGATCAGATCTAATAAGATTCGCGTCACTGCGTTGCTCTTCGTCATCATGACGATAACCTCGGTCGGTTTTCCGACTATTCAATCGAGACCCGATCCGAGAACACTCCAGGATCAGAATTCTGATCTCACCAGGTTAGCCCGGACACAGACGAGTGAATCAAACCTGACGATGCCGATGATCTTCGAGATAAATCGCGGTCAGGCGGACGAGGATGTGAGGTTCATCGGACGCGGAGCGGGCTTTGGCATATTGCTCAAGTCAAATGAGGCCGTCCTGTCACTGAACGCACCCGCCGAATCAACTCAGGCAGATGACCGCAAAGATGAGATTGGCAATTGCTTCACCAGCCAGCTGCGTATGCGCATGGAAGGTGCCGCTCATAACGCGACCATTAGAGGTGAAGGACCTCAGGCAACTCGCGCAAATTACTACCTGGGAAGAGATCGAAGTAAATGGATCAGTAATATTGAGACCTATTCACGTGTCTCATATTCGAATGTGTATCCCGGCATCGATTTAACGTTCTACGGCAATCCACCTGAGCTTGAGTATGATTTCACGGTGGCGGCGGGAGGGGACCCGCGAAACATAAGACTTAGCTTTGAAGGCGCGAATGAAGTTAGCCTGGATGCCGAGGGAGCGTTGATCCTGCGTTCGGCGGCGGGCACGGTAACTCACAAGCGACCGGTCGCTTACCAGCAGATCAACGGTTCGAGGGTTGAAGTTCCTGCAGAATTCAATCGCCGCGACGACGGCGGAATCGGGTTTGACGTCGGTTCGTATGATCAAACCTTGCCGCTGGTTATCGACCCAGTGCTCGTCTACTCGACGTATCTTGGCGGAAGCGCAGGCGATGTTGGCCGGGGAATCATAGTCAATTCGATCGCAGAGTCATTCATTGCCGGAGACTCCTTCTCTTCGAATTTCCTGCGTAACGCCACGCCGACAAATTCGGACGTGTTTCTCGGCAAAGTGAGCATAAACGGCCTGCTGCTGACTTATACGTTTTTTGGTGGAAGCAAAAACGACACGGCCGCTGGCTTGTCTATTGACGCATTCGGAAATCTCTATATCGCCGGCACCACCGAGTCACCCGACTTTCCCATTGCTCATTCGGTGGGACAATCGATGCTTGGCGAGTCAGACGCATTTGTAGTGAAACTCACGCCGACGGGGGATCAGTTTATCTACTCCAGTTTGATCGGGGGCAGCGGTACGGAAAGCGGTGTGAGTATCGCCGGTGATGCCGCAGGCAACGCCTACATAACCGGCCGAACGTCTTCTCGGGATTTCCCGATCGTTGGACCGATTCAGGCGACCTACGGAGGCGGCGATTCGGATGCATTTGTCGCGAAGCTGGTTCCAGATGGAGACATACTTTCCTATTCAACGCTGCTCGGCGGCAGCGGGGCGGAGAACAATGACGGGAAAACAGGGATAGCTGTCGATACAGCCGGCGTCGCTTACGTGGTCGGTGACACGCAGTCATCCGATTTTCCTACAAAGAATGCCCTGCGAAGTGCCAAGAGCGGGCCCGCGTCTTCTTCCGATGGTTTCGTTGCAAAGATCAACGCAGCCGGCACAGACTTTGTCTACTCAACCTATCTGGGTGGAAACGACGACGATTTCGCGCATGCGGTAGCAGCTGATAATTCCGGTAACGCTTACGTCACCGGACGGACAAAATCCACCAGCTTTACCGGATCGAGCGCCACGCGACCTTCTTCAAGCGCGTCGGATGCATTCGTAACCAAGTTAAACTCTGCAGGCTCTTCTCTCTCCTATCTTACGTTTATCGGTGGCATCGCTGGTGAAGATTCCGGAAATGCGATTGTTGTTGATTCGGGCGGTATCGCCGTAATAGCCGGGAGTGCTGGCGATGGCCTTGCGGCTGTTAACGCGATCCAATCATTTTCGCGCGGCGGGGGAGACGTCCTCGTCGCGAGACTCGGGCCGACCGGCACAGTAATCTTTTCAACATACCTTGGTGGCAGCAATATGGATACGGCACTGGCGGTGGGCCTTGATCCCTCCGGCGTGATTCACATCACAGGCTTTACGGATTCCACCGATCTACCAACCGTTTCACCTTTGGTTAAAACCAACTCAGGTCAACGGGACATCCTCATCGCTAGAATCGATCCCCTGGGAACGATCAATCGTCCGCTGCTGATTCAGGCAGTGATCAGCGGGAAGAATCTAATCATTTATGGTCAGAACTTCCAACTCGGCGCGGTGCTGCGAGTGAATGATGAGCCAGTAAGAACAAGGAACGATGATCCGGACCCGATTCAGGTGTTGTTTGCCAAAAAGGCGGCTAAGCGGATCGGCGCCGGTGAAACAGTCCAGTTACAGGTCGAGAATCCGGACGGGAAACGATCGAATTTGCTTTTCTTTACAAAACCTCAGTAACTTGTGCGCTCACCACAGACAATGAGACTGCAACGATCCTGCTTGAACCATTCCAAGTACCACCCAATGCACGTGGGTGGCACTTGGGCTCTTCGCATAGTATGTGCCGTAGTTTCCCCTCAGTTAGAGGGTCAATCCGCTGTTTCGGGATGGTGCGCTGATCAGCGGAATTTCTCTGACAGCGACTATTCGATTTGAAAGCTGATTCCTACCCATTAAATCTTTCAGCACCTTGCGGGTGGTGATAGAATCCCGCCGACAACAGACAACTCACAACCTCAATCAGCGGGCGACGGAATTCAGTCTTGCCGGCTCTCGAATACCAACCGACGAGATTGACAGTATGCGTCGCAATCGGGAGTAGGAACCATGCAAGAATTGATCATCGGAATCGGCGGCGCCGCCGGAGACGGACTCGATAAATCAGGCGATACATTGGCTAAGACCGCAGGACGGCTCGGGCTTTACGTCTACGCGTACAATAGCTATCAATCGGTCATTCGAGGCGGTCACATCTGGCTTCGCGTTCGTGTCGCCGACAGCAAAGTCTACTCACATGGTGACGGATTGAATGTGCTGATTGCGCTTAATCAGGATTCAATTGAGCGCCATGCGCCGGAGGTCCAATCAGGAGGCGCAATCATCTATAATTCCGACAAGCTCAAACTGGATCCCGTTCTCGTTAGCGATAACGTCCTATCTGTTCCGTTGCCTTTAACTGAGATCACAAAGCCTTTTGGGCGAGTCCAGCCAGTGATGCAGAACACTGTAGCGCTGGGCGCTTTGATGTTTCTCACCGGAATCGAGTTCGATACTACGGTGGGAGTACTTGAAGATACTTTCAAGCACAAGGGACAGGCAGTAATCGATCAGAACGCCGGGATCGCAAAAGCAGGATTCGATTACGCTCGCGATAATTTTGTACCGCTTGGATACCAGTGGAATTTTTCTCGAGTTCGACGGCCTTTTGTCACCGGCAATGAACTTTTCGCACTCGGAGCAGTAGCCGGCGGGTGCAAGTTTTATTCGGCATACCCGATGACGCCTGCATCTTCGATCCTGCACTGGATGGCTTCTCACGGCGAGCGTTGCGGAGTCGTCGTCAAGCAGTGCGAAGACGAGCTTGCGGTTGCCAACATGGCTATCGGCGCCGGACACGCAGGAGTACGGGCAATGTGCGGAACTTCCGGGGGCGGTTTTGCCCTGATGACCGAAGCCATCGGCATGGCTGGAATGATCGAGGCTCCGGTCGTAATCGTTGAAGTCCAACGAGGCGGCCCTTCTACCGGCGTACCAACTAAAACCGAGCAGGCCGATTTAAATCAGGTCTACGGCGCATCGCAAGGAGATTACCCTCGAGCAATTATCGCACCCACTGATACAACAGATTGTTTCTACACAGCTGTTGAGGCACTCAATCTCGCGGACAAGTACCAGCTGCCGGTAACTATCATCAGCGATTTGCTTGTTTCAGAGCATACCGAAACCATAGAACCGGATGCGCTTACTAACGAGGTTCCAATCGATAGAGGTGAAATCATCTCCGAATGGCCGAAGGCCAACGGCACCTACAAGCGATATGCGTTCACACATTCGGGCGTGTCCCCACGCGCGCTGCCCGGCACCGAAGGTACCCTTTACGTGGCTGCCACCGATGATCACGATGAGGAAGGCATTCTCATCAGCGATGTCTTCACCAACCAGGCACTTCGGCGCAAGGTGCAGGAGAAACGTATGCGCAAGATTGCAGGCTTGCTTCGCGATACCAAGCCGCCCGAGTTGGCGGGCGAACCAAATGCTGACGTAACGCTCATCGGTTGGGGCTCTACCAGGGGAGTGATTCATGAGGCGATAGTACAACTCGAGGCTGAGGGGATCCAGGCGAATCAGTTACAGATTAAGTATCTGGTCCCCTTTCACTCAGCCGAGATCAAGCAGATTCTTGATAGCTGCAAGAAGACGATCTGCGTTGAAGCAAACTACACTGGACAATTTGCGCGGCATCTCAGGGCTGAAACGGGCTTCAGTGTTGACGCCAATATTCTGAAGTACGATTGCGAGCCGTTCGAGCCTCACCAGATCGTCGAAGAAGTGAAGGCAATTCTCGAGGGTAGAGAGAGAAGCCGAGATGTAACAGCCGAAGAAGCTCGCGAGATGGCTTACCATTACATCAGGTCGCGTCTGAATGAGACGCTACGCCCCGGCAAGATCAGCAAGCGAGACGGGAATGGTTTTGACGAGGATGTATGGGATGTCGAAATCGTGTCGCGTGAAACCGGAAACAAGCAGGGAGGCCTGCTTATTGGCGTTGAAACGGGCTCGACTCATTTATGGCAGCCGGTGTGAATCTAATCATCTGATCTACAGCGCTGCAGCTTGTTCCCAATGTCGTTAGTTGTAGGATTAGAAACTTCGGCACGGAGACATATAAAAAGGATCGGAGGCAATATGGCAACTGTTATCGAACTACCGATTGAGACCTACGAAGGGATTGTTGATTCCGACTGGTGTCCGGGTTGTGGCGACTTCGGCGTTTTGAAAGCGCTCAAAATGGCGGCCGGACGTCTTGGGATCCAGCCGAAGGATTTGATCGTTGTCTCGGGCATCGGGTGCTCTTCTAATTTGCCAGGATTTATTCACACTTACGGCGTTCACAGCCTGCACGGCCGAGCAGTAGCGGTAGCCGAAGGGATCAAACTCGCTAATCACAATCTCAATGTGGTTATCACAGGCGGCGACGGTGACGGGTATGGAATCGGCATCGGTCATTTCATTCACGCGATGAGGCGCAACATCGATATCACCTACGTCGTGATGAATAACCAGATTTACGGGCTAACAACCGGGCAAGCTTCGCCGACAACGATGAAGGATATGCGCACAAAGTCCACTCCACGCGGAAACGTTGAAATGCCGATAAATCCGATCGCGCTGGCGCTTGTGTCAGGTGCTACCTACGTTGCTCGTGGCTTCTCCGGCGTTCCAGAGCATATGGCGAGTTTGATTGCCGGAGGGATCGCACATCACGGATTCTCATTGATTGATGTTTTCAGCCCATGCGTGACTTACAACAAGCTGAATACCTATCCGTGGTTCAAGGAAAGGGTCTACAAGCTCGAAGACGATTCGAACTACGACCCATCTAACCCGGAGGCTGCGGTGCAGCGATCATTTGAATGGGGAGAGCGCATTCCGATAGGTTTGTTTTATCAGGATGAGCAGCCCACCTATGAGGACAGCGAACCAGCCTTCAAGGAAGGCCCGCTTGTTCATCAGAAGCTCGGGCTCGACCGAGAAAAGTTTGAAGGGTTTATCCAGGAGTTTATTTGAAATAGGCTCTGCGTTTTGCGGTACTAGGCGTCTTTGTGAGAAACGTGATTTTGTATTACGGTCTCATGGAGACAATCAGGAACTTCAAAGAGAAGCGAACGAAATAAGTAATTCTATTCAGAAGCACCTGTAATCCTTTCCCACTCAACATATAAGCTTTCGAGCATCGACTGCAGTTCCTCTTGCCGGCGTCCGATCCCGGCGTACTCCTCCGGCCCCCAGTCAGGCTGCGGCGTTTCAAGCTGGCGATGCAAATCGGCTAGCTCGGTTTCGCACGACGCTATTTCGCTTTCGACCTCTTCCATGCCCCGCTGGGGACGAGGCTTTGAGGTTACTCGTGGCCTGGGGTGCTGTTTTACTGCCGGCGACTTTTTCTCGTCCGCTCCAATAGTTTGTTGACGGTGATGAAGCGCGTAATAATCCGAATAGCTTCCGTTGTGATACGTAGCTGCGCTGTTTTCAAAGTGAAGGATTTCGGTCGCTATTCTGTCGAGGAAGTAGCGATCGTGAGACACGGTGATGATCGTACCCTTGTATTCCGCCAGCGCGCGTTCGAGTGCCTCACGTGAGGGTATGTCCAGATGATTCGTGGGCTCGTCCAGGACCAGAACATTAGCGCGGCTGTAGATCAGCTTTGCAAGCGCCAACCTGCTGCGTTCACCACCGGACAGCGCCGCCACCCGTTTCAGTATGTCGTCACCGGGGAATAAAAACTTTGCCAGATAGGACCTTAGCTCGCCGGGAGTGGCCCGCGGAGCTGCCACAGCGATCTCCTCCATTACGGTTGATCTGAGATCGAGCATGGAAAGTTCCTGGTCAAAATACTCTATGTTTACGTTTGCTCCCCATGTCAGACCTCCATCCAGCGGCTGAAGATCTCCTAAGAGCGTCTTCAGGAAAGTGGTTTTCCCAGATCCATTTGGCCCGATGATTCCGAGTCTTTCGCTGCGGCGGAGTAGAAAAGAAATACCCTTCGCAAGCGGGACGTCGCCGTAACCCACCGAAAGGTCCGAAACCGCAAGCACATTGTCACCTGAGCGTGCTATTCCCTGAAGACGGAAATCTCCGACTCGTTGGTCCCGTATCGCTTCGACTCGATCGACCCGTTCGAGCATCTTGCGCCGTGACTTGGCTTGCTTGGTTTTTTGCCCCGCGATATTTCTGCGAATGAACTCTTCGGTGCGGGCGATCATTTCCTGCTGCTCTTCGAACTCCCGGCTCTGGGCGAGACGTCGCTCCTCGCGCTGTCGTATGTATGCGCTGTAATTTCCTGGATACACGGCCGCCTTGCAATTCTCGACTTCAATTACTTTGGCAACTGTGCGGTCCAGTAGGAACCTGTCGTGGGAGATAATGACAAATGCTGACTTGTATTCAGATAGAAAATCTTCGAGCCATTCAACAGCGTTCACATCCAGGTGATTTGTGGGTTCATCCAGTAGAAGAACATCCGGTTCTGACAGCAGTAACTTTGCAAGAGCGAGCCTTGCTTTCTGTCCGCCGCTGAGCTGTTCAGCGGGTTTGTCCAGGTCGTCGTCACGAAACCCCAGACCCGCGAGTACTGATTCTGCCCGCGCGTGATAGCTAAATCCTCCGGCAAACTCATATGCGTGCCGAAGGTCGCTGTATGCGTGCATCGCCTGGTCGAGAGCTTCACCGCCAGCCTCAGACATAGTGTGCTCGAGGCGTGTCATCGTCTCTTCCATATCGCGAAGCTCGGTGAAAACGCTGAGTGCTTCGTTCCTGACGCTCAATCGGCCCTCGAATGTCGGCTGCTGTTCCAGGACACCTATTCGAAGCCCCTTAAGCAAGACGACCTCGCCACGGTCCGCCTCTTCCTGCCCGCTAACCAGGCGAAAGATCGTTGTCTTACCGGCGCCGTTGCGGCCTACCAGACCGACCCGCTCGCGAGGATTTACTTGAAACGTGACTCCGCGAAGCACGTCCGTTGCAGCGAATGATTTGGAGACTTCTTCAAACCTCAGAAGCATTGGCGAGATGGGACAGCGGACTGTTCCATTTGCCATCTGCAATTTCGTGATCTACCCCAATAGAGACAGATGGCAAATGGAAAGATCTCTTAGCGCCTGTTGGCATTGGCGGCCGCGGGTTTGTTCGCGTTCGACGTGGCGGCTGCGGGCCTATTGCCAGCGGCCGCCGGTTGATTTTCATTCTCAATTCTAGGCTGAGGCTGGCGTTGCGTTGCCTGCTGCAACAGCTGCGATGGACGCATTTCGACGATCGTCTGCGGGTTCTGTACGATGCGCTCAGCGAGATAATTCTTGATCGAGCTTTCAGCTATCGTCACCATAACAAGTGCGTTCAGAAGCACCTGCTGTCGTTGTTGGGTGATCGTATTAATGATGTCAGCTCGGACATCATTAAGAGTGAGATTCTGAGGCTGTTCCTGTTTGCGATTGAGCTTGAAGATGTACCAGGCGCCAGCCAGGTTGTCCTTGATGGGTTCGGTGTACTTACCGTCGCTCATAGACATGAGCATGGTTACGACTTCAGGGCGGCTGGGGAATGTTTGCCGGAGCCCGGCTTCCGAGGCAAAGCCCAGCCTGCCGCCTCTAAGCGCCGATGCCTGGTCTTCTGATTTTTGCGCGGCGATGGTTGCAAAATCGGTGTTGCCCCTCAGCTGTTCATAAATTCCCTTAATCTTCTGCTCGGCGCCAGCTTCGCCGCCGTTGTTAGCCGGAGTCACCACGATCATCGAAATGTCGGCGCCACGTTCGGCAACGAACTGATCCTTGTGGTCGCCGTAGTACTTGTCAATTTCCGCATCGGTCGGCGCGCTTACCCGCGTTCGTTCACGTTCTCGAAGCGCGTCGATCGCCAGCTCGCGGCGAATCTTTTCGCGGACTTCCTCTTCGGTGAAACCTGCTTCTTTAATCTGGTTCTGATACTGGTCCTCGGTCAAATTAGCACTCTGTTTTCGCTTCTGAACCTCCTGATTGACCTTTGTATCATCTGGAACGAGGCTTTCTTTTTGGGCCTTTTGAAACAGAGCCTCTTCCTGGATCAGGTTATCTAGAACGCTAAGCCGGGCAGCGACTAGTTCGGCAGGCGTCATCGAAGTGCCACCGCCACCTGCGTCAAGCTGCTGCTTTATGGTGCTGTCGACCTGTTTTAGCGCTATTTCCTTGGAACCAACCTTCGCCGCGACTTCGAGCGCAGGTTTATCTGCTGAGCTTTTGCAGGCGCTAAGCAGCAGGGAGGTAAAAAGGATGATTGTGATTGGTCTGAGGTAACGAAACACAGTGATGCTCCTTAGTAAAAAATCCGACAAACTCCAGTTTGTCGTACGAAATTTCTTTGTCGTTAGTCGCTGAACGCTGCCTTTTGGAAACCTTGCAACGAACTGATGATTACTGGACAAATTGGTTTGACGGCCGGTGAGCAATTCGTGTTAAACTGTCGCTTTGCTCTTATAGCGAATTTGTCACCGGAGGTACAGAACCATGTCGAAGCGTTGCGAGGTATGTGGCAAGGGGCCTCAATTTGGTCACCGTGTCAGCCATGCCAACAACCGCACAAACCGTCGTTTCAATCCCAACCTGCAGGCCGTCCGCGCTCTCGTCAGCGGCCGCGCACAGCGAGTGCGAGTCTGCACCCGATGCCTTAAGGCCGGCAAGATTGTCAAAGCTGCCTAATATAAGCCGACTTTGGATTTGCGATTTTTGATAAAAGTTTATTGAAAATCTCAAATCCAAATTCGGAGTCCCGCCGCCTCTCATTCAAGCCAAAGCAATTACTTCGATTTCAACCTTCACATTACGCGGCAGACGCGACACTTCTACAGTTGCGCGCGCGGGCGGAACTTCGCCAAAGAATCTGCCGTAGGTTTCATTCATCTCAGCGAAATCGCTCAGATCCGAAAGAAACACGGTCGTTTTGACCACGCGGTCCAGGGACGTTCCCGCAGCCCTGAGAACTGCACTGAGGTTGGTCATTACCCTTTCAGTTTGCTCGCGTATTCCGCCTTCAACGATCTCCATTGTCTGCGGATCGAGAGGAATCTGCCCGGAAGCAAACACGAACCCGTTTGCCTTGATTGCTTGCGAATAAGGGCCGATTGCCTTTGGCGCGCTATCGGTTTGGACGCGTTCTATCATTCTCCTGACTCACTGTGGGGAATTAGGCGCCTCGCTGAAACTTCGAATTATCTCAGATGAGAACCTCATTGTCCACTTGGGCTGCCTTTAAGTAACAGGATTGATTGTTGGAGGTTGCTAGACTGGTACTGGCTCACCGCTCGTTCGCTCGACATCCATAACTCCGCGCACCGATTTAAGCGCGCCGACGATTCTTTCCAGATGTTTGACGTCAAAGATCTCCGCAGTTAACACTAGCTGGCCGCGGCCCTGATCATCCAGCGAAGCTCGGATGTCTCGAATATTTGTGCCTACGCCGGCGATTGCCTGAGTGACGTCCGCAACCATCCCGGGACGATCTTCAGTGACCAGACGCATTGTTACCGGGTATGCGGACTCGTGTTTGGCGTCCGCCTTCATCCATTCCACTTCGATCAACCGCTCCGGATTTACCAGGAGGCCCGGCATGTTTGGACATCGATTTGAGTGAACCGCAACGCCTTTTCCCCTGGTGATGTAGCCGAGGATCTCCTCGCCACGAATCGGATTGCAGCAACGCGCGCGGTAGACCATCACGTCGTCGATACCTTTGACAACGATACGGTCTTGAAGCCCGAGCGCGCGTTTTACGACCTGTTTGAGAGTCGGTCTCTTCTCCTGTTCGATCTCACCGACTCGATCCGGTGGTAACAATTTTGCGATGACATTGCGAGGGAGGACCTTGCCGTAGCCGATTGCAGCCAATAGATCATCCGCGCGCGCAACACCGTAATCAGCCGCGATTCGGTCCAGGTCACCGTTGGAGAGGATCTTCCTGGTGTTCAGGCGGAAACGGTCGGCTTCTTTCTCAAACAGCTTCTTACCCAGATCGACCGCAGTTGCCCGCTCGCTCTCCGCAAGGTAGTGACGAATCTTGGATCGGGCACGCGACGTTTTTGCAAAATTCATCCAGTCGCGCGAGGGATGCGCGGACGGCGAAGTCATGATTTCGACGACATCGCCGTTTCGAAGCTGATACTTCAGTGGCACGATCCGGCTATTGACCTTTGCCCCGTTACATGTGAGTCCCACCTGAGTGTGAATCATGAACGCGAAATCAACCGGCGTGGCTCCTCGAGGCAGCTCTATTACCTTTCCCTTCGGGGTAAAGCAATAAACTTCTTTCGGATATAGATCGAGCTTGAGAGAGTCGAGGAACTCGCGAGAGTCTTTTACCTCCTGTTGCCATTCGACCAAACGCTTGAGCCACACAAAGGCTTCGTCTTCGTCGGTGTGAGTACCGCGCCGTCCCTCTTTGTATTTCCAATGCGCAGCGATTCCCTCTTCGGCGATTGACTGCATCTCGCGAGTACGGATCTGAACTTCAAACGGCTGGCCGCCGTCTCCGACCACAGATGTATGCAATGATTGGTAAAAATTCTCTCGCGGAATGGCGATCCAGTCTTTGAAACGTCCGGGAATCGGTTTCCAGGCTGTATGAATCACACCGAGCGCGGCGTAACAATCTTTCACCGATTCGGTGATGATGCGAATAGCAACCAGATCATAGACCTGATCGATGCTGATGTGCTGGCGTCGAAGCTTTTGATAAATCGAAAACAGACGTTTGATCCTGCCTTCGAGGAAGACTACCTGGATACCAGCGGCCGACATCATGTCCGTGATGCGTTGCTTAACCTCTTCCAGGAACGCGTCCAAACGCAGACGGCGACTTTCGACGAGCTCTTTCAGCTTTTGGTACTCCTCGGGTTCCAAATGTTTGAACGCGAGGTCCTCGAGTTCGCCTCGTACGCGAGCCATGCCAAGGCGGTGGGCAATCGGGGCGTAAACATCCAGTGTTTCCTGTGAAATTCGCCGTCGTTTTTCTCCCGGGAGGTATTCGAGGGTTCGCATGTTGTGAAGCCGATCAGCGAGCTTAACCAGAACCACTCGGACGTCATCGACCATCGCAAGCAACATCTTTCGCATGTTGAGCGCCTGCCGCTCTTCGGTTGACGCATGGTCGAGCTTGGATATCTTTGTAAGACCATCGACGAGGTGGGCAATTTCGGGCCCGAAGTATTCCTCGATCTCTTCGGCTGAGGTCCCGGTGTCTTCGACGATATCGTGAAGAAGGCCGGTAGCAACGCATGTAGGATCGAGATTAAGGTCAGCGAGAATATTCGCAACCTCAAGCGGATGAACAAGATAGGGTTCGCCGGATTGTCGGGTTTGCCCGCGATGTTGCTTTGCAGAAAACAGATAAGCTCGCCGCAACAGCTCTTCGTCAGCGTCCGGGTGGTTCTTACGCAGCTTCTCTATTATGGTCTCGAACCGAATCATTGTTGGTTTAAGATCGGAATGTGCCCAAAAATAAAAAAGGTGATCACCCTCCGCAAGGGTATCACCTTAATTCTAGCACAGGAATGAAGCTACTTCATTTGGGCGTGCCGTTCTCGGCTCCCGCCTGTTGCTGTTGAACCTTCTGCATAGCCATATACTTGTCTTGCATTTCCATCGCTTTGGCTTTCAGCTCATTTTGCTTTGCAGGAGAATATTTCATCTCTTCGATATAGACGAGCTTTTCGTAGAACCAGGCATTCGCATAGTTTGGATCGATCGAGATGGCTTTCTGAAGATACTCATGAGCTTTCTGGTCGAGCGGCTTCATTTTTTCGAGGATGTCCGGCGGTACTGGCTTATTGTGAGATACATAACTGGCGTTCAGGTCATATGATTCCTGCCAGTAACCCACACCCAGCGTGTAATAGACATCGGCTTTTGTCTTAGCGGTAGCCGAAGGTAGAGTTGCCCTTTTCTCAACAGTATCGCGCTGAAGTTGTCTATATTCTCCTGCTTTGTCGGTGCTTACACGTGTCAGCTGTTCATAGATCTTTCCTTTGAATGCGAGCGCCTGATCTACTGCATCGGGCTTGTCCTGATTCTTACGGATGATGTGGTCGTATGCGTCAATCGTCTTTTTGCCAAGGTCCTCAGTTAGGTTTTGATCAAACTGGGCATTGAGAGAGCGCGCATAGAAGAGCTGTGCATTCGTGAGATCCGGGTTAAGCTCAAGTGATCGCGCGAATTTCTCCTGTGCGACTTGATATTTACCTTTATTGAACTCACGCACGCCATCGTTGAGGCTGTTCTTGGCGCGCAGACTATTAACGACTCCACAGCCCGGCGTCGTCATTGCCAGCGACAGCAACGCTAAAAGCGCAAATTTTTTCTTCTTATCCAAGGCTCATTCCTCCGCTTGCTACAGATAGCTCTTTGAACCAATCCTTATTGCAGGTAATCAATCTGCAGGCCGATCGGTTGCGCACCGGCACCTTTGACCGTATCGATTACCGCAACAATGTCACCGTACTGCTTATCCTTCGGCGCCTTGATGAAGACAGTTTTGTCGGGTCGCTGCTCGAGAAGGTCCTTAAGAGTGCTTCCCAATTCCTGCAGAGTCATGGCCCTGCTGTTCAGTTCGATCTGCTGATCCAATCCGCCGCCCGCCATCTTAACATCGACCATTAACAGGTCTGATGGAGGAACAGGAGCATTCTTGGTATCTTCCTGAGGCTTCTGAGGAATCTGGGATTCGAACTTCGCTTCCTTCTGCGGCTGAATAACCATGAAAATGATCAACAGCACCAGCAAGACGTCTATCAGCGGAGTCACGTTAATGTTGGGGGGCGCGAGCCCCAGCCTTTTCGAATGAATTCCCTCTTCAACTTCACCGTGTGCCATTTCTTTAAAGCCGCCCTGTTACAAGCAGCATCCTCCCTGATGTTAAGCAAAAGTTCGTGCGGGTGCCCGGCTTGAGCACCCGCTTCCAATGCTACTCGGCGAATTTCTAACCTCCGCCACCGGCACCCGGCCCTGTCGTCTTCTCTTTTTCGGCTACAAGGCCTATCCGGTCAAACCCGGCGTCGCGAATCGAGTCTATGATGGACACGACCGTCCCGTACTTCACCAACTTACCGCTCTTGATGTAGACAACCTGCTCAGGCGCCGGTTTGTCCTTGAGGATTGTCCGAATCCTCTGTGGGATGTCCGCCTGCGCAACCTTGTCGCGGCCGATGTAGAACTCACCGTCGTTTGGAATCGCTACGACGGCGGATGTGTCCTTGATTATGTTCGGATCAGGTTCAGGGTATTTTGATTTTGGCAGGACGACGCTGACTCCGCTCTGCAACATAGGCGCGATGACCATGAATATGATCAGGAGCACCAGCATCACGTCCACCATTGGTGTCACGTTGATATCAGCGACGTAACCACCCTCGCCGCTGCCTACTGCCATTCCCATAGCGTTACCTCACTTGAGCTCGCGGCGTTTAATAAAGTAATCGATAAGCTCAGACGACGAGTTATCCATCTCGATCGTGAAAGCTTCGACCTTATTGGTGAAGATGTTGAAGGCCCACACCGCGGGGATTGCGACCAGAAGTCCGAACGCGGTTTCGATCAACGCTTCGGAAATACCGCCGGCGACTGCCGCGATACCAGTCCCTTCAGCAGCCTTCATACCCTGGAACGCGCCGATAATGCCGATGACCGTTCCGAGCAGTCCCACGAACGGAGCGGTGGAGCCGATCGTCGCAAGGCCAGAAAGCCCGCGCTTCAACTCGGCGGTTTTCAGAGCGGTTGCGCGTTGCAATGCCCTGCGAGCCGCATCCATAGTGGTCCCGGGAATATCGGACCCACCTTGATGGGCCTGGAACTCCTGCAGTCCGGCGTTTACTACCATGGCAAGGTGTGACTTCTTGTGGCGGTCGGAGATTGCAATTGCCTCGTCAATCCGATTATCACGAAGCGCAGCCGCTACCTTAGGCGCGAACTGTCGCGACTGATTTCGTGCCGCGTTGAAGGTCAGCCACCGCTCGACCATGACGGCAATCGAATACATGCTCATGATCGCCAGAACGATGGCCACCACCAGAGCGGGCCATTTCATCTTCTGGATCATGCCCCAAAGTGAGAAATCTTCCGTTGCGCTAGCCGCGCCTTTGTCGCCAGCTGCCTCCCCGGCTGCCTGGAGCAAGAAAAAAGCGAGCTTGTTGCCCGCCAGCCATATGTTCGATAGAAGAAGTAGCATTGGTAGAAACCCTCCAAAGTCAAATTAGATAATCTTACAGCCAGGCCGCGAGCGATCCCGGCCCGAACTCTCGCGCTTACAAATTGAAGTTGAACGTGATCGTACCGATTACTTTCACCGGTACGCCAGTCAACATAGTTGGACTAAACTTCCAACCCTTTGCCGCATTTGTTGCGGCATCCTTAAGCAGCGGGTGTCCTGAAAGTGCGCGAGCAGAGATCACATTGCCCTGTTCATCGACGGTAACCTCGACTACGACCGAACCGCTGACCCGGGCAGCCTTTGCCAGGGGCGGATAGGTCGGCTCAACTTTCCTGGTAGCGGATCCTTGAAACACACCGCCCGATTTACGAATGATCTTCGGCGGTTCAGGAGCTTTCTTCTCCTCTGGTGGCGGTGGGGGAGGTTCGGCCGGCCCGGTTGGACCGATTCCGCCCGGCACACCACCTGGTACTCCACCGGGTACGCCGCCCGGTACGCCGCCCGGCTGGCC
>Ga0126384_10000452_pt1 | contig 22377 bp, 20 predicted proteins | sample PanSoiMetPlot_36_FD_92543 | JGI IMG/M metagenome (GOLD analysis project Ga0126384, IMG submission 92543) | Tropical forest soil microbial communities from Panama - MetaG Plot_36 | ecosystem: Environmental > Terrestrial > Soil > Tropical forest > Bulk soil | place: Panama | collected 2016-02-17 | reverse complement strand
GACCGGCCGCCGGCTTGAGCCCGCCAGACGCCGGGTTGCGTTGCGCAGGGCGTCTGCGCCATTGCCGCGAGCCTCAGGCCTTGGCGGCAGCGGCGCTGCGGATCAGCTTCAGGGCCGCCGCCGCGTCGAGACGGCCATCATAGAGGGCGCGGCCGGCGATGGCGCCGGCCAGCATCCGATACTCTGGGCGCAACAGCGCCTCGACATCCTCGATGCCGGCGAGCCCGCCCGAGGCAATGGTGGGAAGCGGGGTGGCGCGCGCCAGCGCCGCGGTGGCCTCGAGGTTGAGCCCCTTAAGTACCCCGTCGCGGGCAATGTCGGTGTAGATGATGGCCGCGACGCCGACGTCTTGAAAGCGGCGTGCCAACTCGAGGGCGCTGAGCTCGCTGGTCTGGGCCCAGCCCTCAACGGCAACCTTGCCGTCTCTCGCGTCGACGCCGACCGCGATCCGCCCGGGAAAACGCCGGCAGGCGGCCGCCACCAGGTCGGGGTCGCGGACGGCGATGGTGCCCAGGATGACGCGGGCCACCCCGGCCTCGAGCCAGGCCTCGACATTGGCAAGGGTGCGGAGGCCGCCACCAAGTTGCAGCGGCATCTGCACGCTACCCAGAATCGCGCGCACGGCCGCCCCATTGACCGGCCGCCCGGCGAAGGCGCCGTCGAGGTCGACCACATGCAGGTAGCTAAAACCCTGGGCCTCGAACAGCTTGGCCTGCGCCGCGGGATCCTCGTTGAAGACGGTGGCGGCCGCCATGTCCCCGAGCTTGAGGCGCACGCACTTGCCATCCTTCAGGTCGATGGCGGGAAACAGGATCACGTCGGCCTCGCGCGCCTGCGGGGGGTCGCAGCCATGAGTTTGCTCATTTGTGCTGCGATCAGGGGTGCATGGCGCTCGACAGTCAAGCCTCGAATTTGCTCCCCGACCGCAGTGACGCTCGGCCGGCCGCAGGTCGCCGGCTCACGGAAGCCGATGCGATCGACATCTGGATGGCGCGCTGGCTCAGGATCCGCCGCAAGGACATCCTGGCGCGCTACGCCTGCGACCCACGCCGGCTCTATGAGATCTGGGAAGGCCAGCGCTTTGTCGGCAGCCGCGACAAGGCGCTGGCGCTGTTCCGGGAGCGCCATCCGGGCCTAATCGATCGGGTGGACTTCGGGCCGCATCGGCGCATCCCACGGCGCCCGGCGCCCGACCTCCAGCCACACCTGTTCGACCGCGACTAAGCCTGTTGCAGGCTCCTGGCAGCGTCGTGGCCGAGCGGCTTATTGTCCGGCGAGCGCCGGCGCCCACTACGCTGCCTGGGCATCGCGGGCGGCCGCATCAATCTGCGCGGCCAGGGCGTCGTCGATGCCGAGGCGCTCAGCCAAGTCCACCAGGAAGGCGTGTTCTTCGTCGCTCTCGACATCGACCGCAATGCGCGCGGCGGTGTAGACCTGGATCGCCTGCTCGCGGCCGCTGACCTGGTGCGCCAGGTCGTCGGCGGCAGCGGGGCGCTGCACTTCCTGCATGAGGAACCGCTGCGCTTCGCCCGGCGAGCCAACCTGCCGCAGGTTGGCCAGGATCTTCTGGCGCTCGCTGGCATCAATGCGGCCGTCGGCGGCCGCCGCGGCAATCATGGTGCGGATCAAAAGCCGGGCGCCGTCATCGCTGAGCGCAGCGGCCTCGAAGCCCGAGCCGTCCGGCGCCGCCGCCAGCCGTTGCGGCGGCTCGCCGGCGCCGGCGTGGCCCGGCAACGACCGGCCCTGCTGGTAATTCTGGTAGGCCTGGTAGGCGAGACCGCCGATCAGGGCGAGGCCACCGAGCTTGGCTGCGGCCCGCGCCACCGAACGACCGGTTTCGGTGCCGAGAATGAGCGCGCCCAGGCCGCCGAGGGCCGCACCGGCACCGACTTGGTTGGCCGCGACCAAAGCCTTGAGCTGGGCCAGGATCTCCTCGGCGGACTTGCCCGTCATGTCTTCGATGGCGCTCCGCGTCAGGTGTGACGCCCCGGTCGCCCGATCGAGGCGTTCGCTGCCCTCGCGCACCCCGGTCACGGCCTGCCCCAGCACCCGCCGCACGACGTCGAACGCGCCGCCGCGGCCCTGGCCGGTCTGCTGCTCGAGCGTCTTGAGAAGGTCGCCGAGGGCAGCCCCCACCGCCCCGGACATCGCTGCGGGATGGCCGCCGGCAACGGCATTGCGCAATAGATCCTCAAGCCCATTGGGGCCCGAACCACCGGCGCCGGTTGCGGCGGGGAGGGGGTCCTCAGTCCGCGTCGGAACGCCATTGGCCGCGGCAGGGCGCGGCGATGGCCGCCGGCCGTCGGGGGTAGCGGTGGCGGTGTCTTGGCCCGCTGCGGCGGGTCCGACGCCCCCTGCGCTGGGTGCGGTCGCCGCCTGCTGGCGCCACGCCGCGGGGTCACCGCGCATGAGTTCATCGAGAATGCTGCGAACATCAAACATGGGAGCCTCCGCTCGACGCGTCATCCCCCCGCCCAAACGTAGGCGCGAGCACGGGCCCGTGGCAACGCGGGGATTTGCCGGCGGTGGCTCTGTAGGTTCACATCGGTGGTATGCCGGAAGCTCCCCAGCCGCCCCTAACGAGCCTGCGAGCTCGGGCTCGGATCCTGGGCCGCGGCCGATCGGGCGGGAAGCGGCGGGGGTTCGTCGGTGGCCCCGATCAAGGGCTGGGTGCAGCGCCAAAGGAGGCCGGCAATATCATCCATGACCGCGAACACCGCCGGCACGAACAGCAAGGACAGGACCGTTGAGGACAATAGTCCGCCGATCACGGCAATGGCCATCGGCGCGCGGAACTCGCCGCCGGCGCCGAGCCCGAAGGCCGATGGCAGCATGCCGCCGATCATGGCGATGGTGGTCATGATGATCGGACGGGCGCGCTTGCGACCCGCCTCGACGATGGCCTCGAGCCGCGGGGCTCCGCGGCGCATCTCCTCGATGGCAAAGTCGACGAGCATGATCGCGTTCTTGGTGACGATGCCCATCAACATCAAAAGGCCGATCACCACCGGCAGGCTGATCGGCTTGGCCGTGACGGCCAGCGCCACGATCGCCCCGCCGATCGACAGCGGCAGCGAGAACAGGATCGTCACCGGCTGCAGGAAGCTGCCGAACAGCACCACCAGCACCGCGTAGACCATCATGATGCCGGCCGCCATCGCCTTGGCAAAGCTCTCGAACACTTCGGCCATGATTTCGGCGTCGCCGAACTGGCGGATCTCGACCTCGGCCGGCAGGGCCTTGACCGCGGGCAGCGCCATCACCGCATCCACCGCCTTGCCCAGCGGCGTATCAGCGATCAGGTCGGCACCAATGACGACGCGCCGGCTGCGATCGTAGCGGTCGATGGCCGTCGGTCCCTGCCCGAGCTCGAACCGCGCCACCACCGCCAGCGGCACGGCGGCGCCGGTGGCGGTTGCAACCGTGAGCGATTCCAGGGTCTGCCGGTCGCCACGGGCGCGTTCCTCGAGCTGGACCCGGATCGGCACCTGCCGGTCGCCGACGTCGAACTTGGCGAGGTTGGCGCCGATGTCGCCGATGGTGGCGATGCGAACCGCCTCGGAAATCGCCTCCGTGGAAACACCGAGTTCGGCGGCAATATCCGTGACCGGCACCACCCTGAGCTCGGGGCGGTCGAGCTCGGCGCTCGAAACCACGTTGCTGATGAGCGCGACGCGCTTGGCCTGGCTCACCACCTCCGCCGCCGCATGCGTCACCGCCCCGGCGTCGCGTCCAGCGACCACCAGCTGAAATTGCCGTTGGCCGTTGTCCTTCAAAAACCAGTAGCGGATGTCGGGCATATCGGTGAGGCTGGTGCCGATCGCCAGCTGCACATCGCTCTGCAGCAAGCTGCGCTGTTCCTTGTCGATCAAGTTGATAACGAGCGTTGCCTTGCGTACTTCCGCGCCCGAACCCATGACGCGCCCACCATTGACGAACACGCTTGCCACCTCGCGTCGCCGGCTCAGGCGATGCACGATCGTGTCGGTGATGGCCTTGGTTTCCTCAAGCCGCGAGCCGGGCGGCAGCTCGACGGCAAGCAGCAGGCGGGCGCTGTCCTCGGCCGGCAGAAAGCCGGCAGGAAGCAGATAAAAGGTGCCGATCGAGGCGGCGAAAATAGCCAGTCCGACCGCCACCGCCCGGTACCGGCGCGAGGCCGACCAGCGCACAATCTCGGTGTAGCTGCCGAGCAGCCAGCCCTGTTCCTGTCGTTGCCCTGATGCGCGCAGGAAATAGGCGGCCAGCAGCGGCGTTACCAGACGCGCCACCAGCAGCGAGAAGAATACGGCGAAGGCCACAACCAGGCCGAACTGCTTGAAATATTGACCGGCAATGCCGCCCATGAAGCTCACCGGCAGGAACACGGCGATGATGGTGAGCGTGATGGCGATGACGGCGAGACCGATCTCGTCGGCGGCCTCGAGCGCGGCGCGATAGGCGGATTTGCCCATGCGCATGTGGCGCACGATATTCTCGATCTCGACGATGGCGTCGTCGACCAGAATGCCGGTGACGATGGTAATGGCGAGCAGGCTGACGAGGTTGAGCGAAAAGCCTACCGCATCGATCGCCCAAAAGGCTGGAATAATGGAAAGCGGCAGGGCGATGGCCGAGATCAGCGTCGCGCGCCAATCGCGCAAGAACACGAACACCACGGCGATCGCCAGGATCGCCCCCTCGATCAACGTCTTCATGGTGGATTGGTAGGCGCCGAGCGTATAGCGCACCATGCTGTCGAGCTGCCGGAATTCGACGTCGGCATAGGTCCGCCGCAGTTGCTCGATCTTGTCGGCGACCTCGGCGGCAACGACGGTGTCGCTCGCGCCCTTGGCGCGCGAGATGGCAAAGGCGACGATCGGCTTGCCATCGAGCGTGGCAAAGGTGCGCGGTTCGGCAATGCTGTCGCTGACCGTGCCGAGCTGATCGAGCCGCAGCTTGCGGCCTTTGGGCAGGGCGATCATGGTGGCGGCCAGCTCCGCCACCGACGGCTTGCCGGCCAAGGTGCGGATCGCCTGCTCGCGTCCGCCGATCTCGCTGCGACCACCGGCGAGATCGACGTTGGTGGCTCTGAGCTGCCGGTTCACGTCGCCGGCGGTGATGCCGAAAGCCGATAGGCGATCCGGATCGAGCGCGATCCTTATTTCGCGCTCGGCACCGCCGAAGCGCTCGATCTGCGACACTCCCTTGACGCCTTGCAGGGCGCGCACGACGACGTCGTCGACGAACCAAGACAGCTCTTCCGGCGTCTTGCCGGCGGCGCGGGCGCCGTAGGTGACGATCGGCAAACCTTCGATCTCGATGCGGGTGACGATCGGCTCATCGATGGTGCGCGGCAGCTCGGCGCGAATGCGCGCGATCGCGTCCTTGACGTCGTTGAGGGCGCGGTCCTGGTTCACGCCCAGCCTGAATTCGATGCTGGTGAGGGAGGAGCCTTCGGTGATGGCCGAGCTCTGGTGTTTGATGCCGTTGACGCCGGCGACGGCGTCCTCGACCTTCTTGGTGACCTGCACCTCGAGTTCGGTCGGCGCCGCCCCTGCCTGCGTAATACGCACCTGCACGATCGGCACGTCGATGTTGGGAAAGCGTGTGACGGGCAGGCCGGCGAAACTGGTGTAGCCGAGCGCCAGCAGCACCATAAACAGCACCAGCGCCGGCACCGGCCGGCGGATGAACCAGGCCGAGACGTTCCAATTCATTGCCGCGTCTCGCTGACCTTGCCGTGGTCTTCGATCGGCCGCACCGGATCGCCGTCGCGCAGGAAGGTGCCGGCACGGGCGACGACGAGGTCGCCCTCGCTAACGCCGCTGCGAACCTCGACTATGCCGCCCGCCGACAAGCCGATTGTGAGCTTGCGGCTTTCGACCCGATGGTCGCGAATGAGCTGCACCATCGGCCCATCGGCTGCGAACAGAACGGCAGCGGCGGGAAGCGCCAGCCCGTCGCCGGTCGCCGTCACGATGCTGCCGCGCGCGAAGGCGCCGACGCGCAGGCTCGGATTGTCGCCCAGATATATGCGCACGCGCCCGAGGCGGGTCACTCGATCGACCTCGGGCGAGATCAGGCGCACGGTGCCGACCACCTCGCCGGCGCCGGCGACTTCGAGCCGGGCAGGCTGGCCGATTGCGACCGCCGCCAGCCGGGTCTCGGGGACCTCGGCGTCGAGTTCAACTTCGCCCTTGGCGACGATGCGGAACATCGGCTCGGCCGCCCCTGCCGCAAAGGCGCCGATGCGCGCCATGCGCCGGCTGACGACGCCCTCCGACGGGGCGATCACTTCGGTACGGCCGCGCCGCCAGACCAGTTCTCGCCGCTGGGCTTCGACCTGCGCCGCCTCGGCCTCGGCGAGCTGCAAGCCATCCTGAGCGGCCAGCAGCTGGGCTTGCGCCGTGCGCGCGGCCTGCTCGCGCTGGTCAAAGGCGCTGTCGGCCAAGTGACCGGCGAGCCGCAATGGCTTGGCGCGTTCGTAGGCGTTGTTGGCTTCCGCCAACCGTGCTTCCGCCTGGGCGATTCCGCTGCGAGCCTGGGCCATGGCCGCCCGCGCGCGGGCACGGGCCGCGTCGTTCTGCGCCAGCTGGGCTTCGAGCGTATCGGCGACGAGACGGGCGAGCACGTCACCCTTGTTGACGCGCATGCCTTCCTCGGCCAGCACCTCGACGACGCGCAGGCCTTCGACCTCCGGCCCGACCAGGACCTCCTCGCGCGCCGCCAGCGAGCCGGTGACGGGCACCGTCGCGGTGAAATGCGCCCACTCGACGCGGGCAACCGTGACCGCCTGCGCCACGATCTCTTGCGCCGGCGCCTGCGACGCGCGCTTGGGCGAGGGTTGCGCCACCAACGTCAAGGCCACCGCTGCGGCGGCGAGCAGCACGATCAGCGCAATGCCGAGCTTTCTTAGCATGGGTCCCCCGCACCAGCGGCCGACGGCGGCGGCATGTCTTTGACCGGATTGAGTAGCGCCCCGACCAGCCCGAGCACGGCCGGCATCACCGCCTCGATGTCGAAGCTGGCGTCGACGGCGCGGCGCCAGAACATGCCGTCGGCGATGATCATGAACGCCCCGACCGTCGTCGGGATGTCGAGCGCCGGGGCGATGCGTCCCTCGGCCTGCAGCTTGGCAAACAGCGTGGCAAAGCTGTCGACGATGTAGCGATCGAAGCGACGGTAGATCTCGCCCACGCGCGGATTGCGCGTCGACTCAAGACCAATGTCGATCGACATGCGGTGGTCCTTGGCGGCGTCCTCGAGAAAGTACTGCTCGCCAAGCGCGCGCAGCGCCTGCATGAAATCGGGCGCGCTGGCGAGGGCCTCGAGCCGCTCGGCAAATTCTTGGCGATCGCGTTCGGAAATCCCCGCAATCAGCGCTTCCTTGCTGTCGAAATAGACATAAAGCGCCCCCGGGCTGATCGCCGCCTCCCGGCAGATGTCCTGCATGGTGGTGCGATGAAAGCCGGCGTTGGCGATACAGCGCTCCGCCGCATCCAGGATGTGCTCGCGGCGCGCTTGCTGGGTTTCGGGCTTCAGTTTTGGCATGGACCACCCCTGTCGGCCGCAGCTGCGATCACGTTCGGCCCGCCTTCGGCAGTGCACAAAATAAAACGAATGGTCGTTTTATTTGCGTGAAAATCGGCGGCTTCAAGGCGTCGGCGCACCCGGTCGGGCCGGGGCACTCACGATTGCGTGAGAGCCGGCGCTCTCGCACAGCAAGCTCTGAGATATCGGTGACGCTTTAGACCTTGAGAAGGCGCGGCGCGGACCCCGGGCGTGAGCGCGCGGCGCCCACGGATGGGGATCGAGGAACGGATGGCGGGTCGACAAGAAAAAAGGCACGTCGGCCTGGTGCGTCGGTGCCCCAAGTTGAACGACGGTCCGGCCGTGGAGGGACGCGAGCGCCGGACCGCTCAGCGCCAAACGTGCGGTCATCGGGTTGCGTTCCATGCCGCGCCGGAGCCCGCCTGCCCCGCGCCAACGCGGGTGCTGGTGGAGCGCTGGCGTGTCGCGTGCTACCTCAACGGGTCGGCAACTCTAGCGAGCCCGTTTGCCATGATCCCGCTGCTCAAAGGTCTGCGCATTCTCGACTTGACGTCGGTCATTCTGGGTCCCTATGCGACCCAGATTCTGGGCGACCTTGGAGCCGAGGTGATCAAGGTCGAGCCGCCGGAGGGTGACAGCATGCGCCCGGTGGCGCCGGTCGCCGCGCCCGGCATCAGCGCCATTTTTGCCAACAACAACCGCAACAAGCGATCCGTGGTGCTCGACCTCAAGAGCACCGCCGGCCGCGCCGCCCTCTTCAAGCTGCTGCCGACGGCGGATGCCATCGTGCACAACATGCGCCAGGACGCCATGGACAAGCTCGGGCTGACGTTCACGGCGGTGCGCGCGGTGAGCCCCAAGATCATCTATGCGGCAGCGGTGGGCTTCGGCCGGCATGGCCGCTACGCCGGCAAACCGGCCTACGATGACGTAATCCAGGCGGCCTCGGGCTTTGCCGGCCTATTCGAGATGCGCGACGGCACCCCCCTTTATGCGCCCACCATCGCCGCCGACAAGGTTTCCGGCCTGCACCTCGCCTACGCGCTGCTGGCGGCCTTGTTGTACCGCGAGCGCAGCGGCGAGTCGCCCGGCTACATTGAGGTGCCGATGTTTGAGCTGATGGCGGCGTTCAGCTTGAGCGAGCATCTGGGGGCGGCGACCTTTGCCGAGGATGGCAATGTCGGCTACGCGCGCGTCCTCTCCCGCGGTCGTCGACCCTACCGCACCAAGGACGGCTGGATCGGCGTGCTGCCCTATACGGAGCGCAACTGGACCAAGGTATTGCGCGAAATCGGTCGCGCTGAGACCTGCGAACAGCCTTGGTTCCGCAATGCAACCGAGCGCAGTCGCCGGGTTGATGATCTCTACGACCTGCTGGCGGCGGCGCTCCCGTCGCGGAGCTCGGCCGAATGGCTGGCGCTGTTCAAGGAGCTCGACATTCCCTGCCAGCCGGTGCGCAAGCCAGGTGATCTGCTGGCCGACCCGCATTTGGCCGACGTCGGCTTTTTCGCCCCCAATTTCGCGCACGCCACACCGGTCACACGCACCTTGCGTCAGGCGGTCAACGTCGAGGCCTTGCCGGTGGAGCCCGACCTGCCGCCGCCGGCGCTGGGCGCCGATACCGCCGAGGTGCTGCGCCTGACCGGCTGCAGCGAAGCCGAGATCGCCAGTTGCACCGCTGCCCGCCGACCGGCTGCCGAAGCCGGCCCGCGCGACCGCGCCTCAGGGCTGGGCGGCGGGTGATTGTCGCCCGCCCATGCGCTGGGCAATCGGTTCCAACACCATGCAGGCCTGAAACTGGAACTCGCCGGCGCCACGATTGCGCCGGTCCCGCTCGGCTTCCGCTTCGCGGCAGTTGGCGTGCCGCGAAATCAGCACCGGCCGGCGGTCGGGGCCATTGTGGGCGATCACCAGCCAGGTACCGCACGGAAGTGTTTCAGAGCTCATCTGCCATCTCCTTTGTTCGATGGCGCGACCGGGCGACTTTAACGCCGTCGTACCCAACGACGGCCGGCCGGCGCCAGTTTGCATGCACCATCTCGATGCTGTTTTCGATCGGTTATGCGCCGCGGCGCGGGTCAGTTCGCGCGGTGCGTGGCTCCCATCTCGCGCGCAATGGCCGTGCGCAGATTTGCCTCCGCCAGCGCCAAGTTGGCGGCGACGCCCGCGCCTTGTCCGTCAAGGTAGCAGCGCCAGACAAATTTTCGCGGATTAGCTTCCTGGCTAACGGAGCCGACAGCCAGGTGCGGGTCCGCCCGCACAAAGAAATTGACGACTCCGGTATGGGGACAACGCTTCGTGGTGATCACGCCCGGCCTCCTTGGTCGTTCGTCTCCGCTCCCTTCCCACGTTTACTTGCCTCGTTCCCCCTAAATTTCCCTTACGCTAGCAAAACAAAGATGGCCGAACACCCCCGTCATTTCGGCGGTGCAATATCGAGCGGTTCCACGCGTGTACGGATGATCCCGACGTCGCCGAAGCAGTAAAGCTCGGGCTTGGGAAGCGCCGGCTCGGGTTTGAGGGCCTAAGCAGCGCGAGAGGCGAGACATCGGCGAGCTAGACGCGTTCCAGCACCACCGCGATGCCCTGGCCGACGCCGATGCACATGCTGACCAGGGCATAACGCGCCCCTGCCCGCTGCAACTGTCGGGTTGCGGTCAGCGCCAGGCGGGCGCCGGAGGCGCCGAGCGGATGGCCGAGGGCGATGGCGCCACCGTTGGGATTGACGCGGGCATCCTCAAAGCCGAGACCGAGGCCCTTGAGGCAGGCCAACACCTGCGCCGCAAACGCCTCGTTAATCTCGATCACGTCCATATCCTTAAGCTGGAGACCGGCGCGTTCGAGTGCCTTGTGCGCCGCCGGCACCGGACCGAAGCCCATGGTCCGCGGCGGCACGCCGGCGACCGCCGACGCCAGAATACGGGCCATCGGTTTGACGCCGGCCCTGCTGCCCGCCTCGCGGCTGGCAATCAGCAGGGCGGCGGCGCCATCGTTGATGCCCGAGGCGTTGCCGGCCGTGGTCACCCCATCCGGGTAGAGCGGCTTCAGTTTCTGCAAGGTCTCAAGCGAGGTGTCGGGGCGCGGATGCTCGTCCGCGCCGACCACCGTATCCGGCCGACCTTTGCCTTGCGCAATCGTCACCGGACTGATCTCGCCACGGAAGAAGCCATCGCTGTTGGCCGCGGCGTATTTCTGTTGCGACGCGAGCGCGAACCGGTCGCAGGCATCGCGCGTTAGTTGAAGATCGCGCGCGAGATTATCGGCTGTTTCGGGCATGGTGTCGGCGCCAAACTGACGCTCGATCTTGGCGTTGGGAAAGCGGGCGCCAAGGGAGGAATCATACGCCGTGAACGATTTGCTATAGGCCTGCTCGGCCTTGCCGACCACGAACGGGGCACGCGTCATGCTCTCGACCCCGCCGGCGACGCAGACCTGGGCTTCCCCGCAGCTAATCGCCTGCGCCGCTGCGACGATGGCATTGAGGCCCGAACCGCACAGGCGATTGTGCACCGATCCCGGCGTCTCCACCGGCAAGCCGGAGAGCAATACCGCATGCCGCGCAACGTTGCGGCTGTCCTCGCCGGCCTGGCTGGCGCAACCGATGGCCACATCATCGATCGATTGCGGCGCGAAGCCCGCGCGTCCCACCACCTCCTTGACCACGCCGGCGAGCAGGTCGTCGGGCCGCACGCGCGCCAGCGCGCCGGCATGGCGGCCAAAGGGCGTGCGCAGGCCGTCGTAAATGTAGGCGTCGAGCATGGTGACTGGTCTCCCCGAGATACCTCGTTGGCGAGCCGCGTCCAATCCTGCCGGACGTGGGCGCCGGCGACGGCTAGGTCCGCTGCGCCGATTTAAATTCCTTGGGGCCACGCAAAGCCAGGATCAGCTCCGCCATGATGGCGATGGCAATTTCCTGGGGGGTCTGGGCGCCGATATTGAAACCAATGGGGCAATGAATGCGCCCGATCTCGGCCGCGCTGAACCCGGCATCGGTCAGGCGCTGGGTTCGCTTGGCGTGATTGCGATTGGAACCGAGCGCGCCGACGTAAAAGCAATTGGAGCGCATGGCAAGCTTCAGCGCCTCATCATCGATGTGGCCAACGTGCGCCAGGGCGACCACCGCCGTGTAAGGATCGAGCCCGATTTTAGGTATCGTGTCCTGTGGCCATTCCGTATCGAGCCGGATGCCCGGGAAGCGGGCCGCGGCCGCGAACGCGGTGCGCGGATCGATCACCACGACCTCATACCCGGCCATGCTCACCAGCTGCGCCAGAATCTGCCCGATGTGGGTGGCACCGATGATCAGGATCCGCGCCGGGGGCACCATTGCATGCAAGAAGATCTCGCCGTCCGGCGTCATCTCGAGTTCGCTCTCGCCGCTCTCGAAGCGCTTAAGAAGCGACGAGTCGAGACCCTGATCGTCGCGTACGTAGATGTCGCGGTGGCCATCCTTGAGCCGGGTTCGCACCAGGAGCCCGCGGCGGCCGTTGCGAGCCTCGAGCGCGCGCTCGATCAGCGGTAAACCGCTGGCCCGGTCTAGGCGCTCGACGAATACTCGGATTTGTCCGCCGCAGGGCAGGCCCACCTGCCAGGCGGTCTCGTCGGCAACCCCGAAGTCGAGCGTCTTAGGCTCGCCGCTCGCGAGAATGTCTTCGGCCTCGGCGATCACTTCGCCTTCGACGCAGCCACCGGAGACGGAGCCCTCAAAGCGCCCATCCTGCGCCACCACCATCTGCCCGCCGATGCCAACGGGGGCGGACCCCCAGGTGCCGACCACGGTGGCAAGCGCAATACGGCCGTCGGCGTCGAGCCAGTTGCGTGCCGCGCGGAGGACGTCGTGGGTTTGCGCCCGATGCAGCGCGCGTGGTGGTTCGGACATGGTCGAGCCCCTTGGCTAGTTGCGTGGCTAGGCCTGAGCCACACGGAGCCGCCCCGGAGAGCTGGAGCGGTCAAAAACGAAAATAAGCGGCGTTGGCCGGCGATGCCAGTGCCGACATTAATTGCCGCTGACGTGCCGGCCCGGGGGCAGGGACCCACTCAAGGCTGAACCCCGTCCCGGGCGCGCCCGCAGCCGCCGCGTGTCAACCCTTGCGGGAGTGCCGCCCTGGGCGGTCTCAACCCATGCGTGAGAGGCTCTTGTTTGATCCCCGGTAAGGTGGGGCCAGCGCTTGCCTTCGCCATGAGGTGGCGCGCGCGGCCGTGAGGGGAGGTCACGGCGGTCCGGTCACAACGTTTGCTCAGACGTTCAAGCGAGGATTGGACGTCCTGTGGGGCCGGTGGCTTGTGGGCCGGTGGCCCCGATCACAAGCCTGGCCTTGGACGGGGCACGCGTCACCTTGCAGCGGGCGATGGGACGCAGGCGATCCCACGCAACAACCCAGTCCCAGGCTTTAGTTAGTCGTTTGTTCACTCCCGCGAGGGAGATTTGGAGCGGGCGAAGGGATTTGAACCCTCGACCCTCACGTTGGCAACGTGATGCTCTACCCCTGAGCTACACCCGCGTCCATCGGGCCGGTATATGCAGCAAAACCCCCGGGGTTGGCAAGCATGGCCTCCCGCCTGCTGGGGCAGCGGTTGTGCGGGGCGCGCGCGATCGAGTAGGAGTTGGCGATCGCCAGCGCAGATGGATCAGCCCCTCGTGCCCGCCACCCGTCAACAGTTGTTTCAACGCCTTCAAGACCTCGGCATCAGCACCGAGACGGTCGAGCACGAGGCGGTGTTCACCGTGGAGCAGAGCTCCAGGCTGGAGCGGGCGCTAGCCGGCGGGCACACCAAGAACTTGTTTCTCAAGGACAAGAAGGACAGGCTGTTCCTGGTGGTGGCGCTGGGCCGGGCGCTGATCGATCTCAAGACCCTCCACAAACGGCTGGGCAGCGACCGGCTCAGCTTCGGCCGGCCCGAGCTGCTGATCGAGGTATTGGGCGTTGCCGCCGGCTCGGTCACGCCGTTCGCGCTGATCAACGACCGCGACCAGCGGGTGACGGTGATACTCGATGCCGATATGATGCAGCACGAGCGCCTCAACTATCATCCGCTGGAGAATACGGCGACCACCAACATCGCGCGCGCGGACCTCCTGCGGTTCATAGCGGCCTGCGGCCACAATCCCCGGATCTTGGCCGTGGCGACCGCCAATGCCCCGACCGACGCGGCGACGGGTAACGCGCCTTAGCATTGGGGCGCGCGTGCACTATATAGTGCGCGCGGCCCGCAGCTGGAGAGCGAAATGGTTTTTGGTTTTGGCAAGCCTACTGAGCAAAAGGGCAGTACCGGCGTGGTCAGCGACGTGGTCAAGGACACGAACACGGCCAATTTCGCCAAGGATGTGCTGGAAGCCTCGCGCAAGGTACCGGTGCTGGTCGATTTCTGGGCGCCCTGGTGCGGACCCTGCAAACAGCTGACGCCGGTGCTGGAAAAGGTGGTGCGGGGCTATAAGGGTAAAGTCCAGCTTGTCAAAATCAACATCGATGAGAACCAGGCGATCGCCGCCCAGTTGAGGATCCAATCGCTTCCCACGGTCTATGCCTTCCGCGACGGGCGCCCGTTGGACGGCTTCATGGGCGCGCAACCGGAAAGCGCGGTCAAGGCGTTCGTTGATCGATTGCTCGGCGACGAGGCGACCGGGGAGGTCGCTGCCGTCATCGAATCGGCCGACAAGGCGCTCGAGGCCGGCGACGTGCAGTCGGCCGCCAAAATGTACGCTGCCGTGCTGCAAGAGGATGCCCAGAACGCCGCGGCGCTTGCCGGGCTTGCGCGGTGTTATCTCAAGACCGGCGATGTGACCCGCGCCGAGCAGACCATCGCTCTGGTGCCGCCCGACCATCAAAACCTGCCCGCGGTCGCCAGCGCTAGGGCCGCCCTTGAGTTGGCGCGCAGCGCCGAGAAGGCCGGTGACGTCGCCAAACTCGAGGCCCAGGTGCAGGCCCAGCCAGCAGACCATCAGGCCCGTCTCGACCTGGCGACGGCGCTTGCGGCCAAAGGCAAGCGAACGGAAGCTCTCGATCAACTGTTGGAAATGGTCCGCCGCGACCGCAAGTGGAACGATGAAGCCGCGCGCAAGCAACTGGTGCAGCTGTTCGACGCCTGGGGGCCGAAGGATCCGCTGACCTTGGAAGGGCGCCGCCGGCTGTCGTCCATCCTGTTTTCCTGAGGGAAGGAGCAGGTCGCCGTTTGCCGAACCTGTTGGAGCGATATCGCAGTCCTGCCGATCTGCCGCGTCGGCTGCCGGTGTTTCCGCTGCGGCGGGCGATCGTGCTGCCGCGCGTGAGCCTGCCGCTCACCATCTTCGAGCCGAGATATCTGGCGATGCTGGACGATGCCATCTCCGGCGATCGGGTGCTGGCCTTGGTGCAACCCAGGGCGGGCGACGAGGAATCGCCGGCCGGCAAGTCGGTAGCGCTGCGCGCGGTCGGCGGCGTCGGCCGCCTGACAGCCTACGAAGAACTCGATGACGGCCGCGTGCTTATCACCCTGTCAGGCATCGCGCGCTGCCAGTTTGAGGACGAGATCGCCGGCGACAAGCCCTATCGCATCTGGAACGTCGGCTTTGACCGCTTTCAGGGGGATTTCATTGCCGGTGTCGGCGAGGACGACGTCGACCGGCAGGGGCTGTTGCACACCTTGCGGACCTATCTGGAGGCGCGCAACCTCAGCGCCGACTGGTCGGCGATCGGCAATGCCTCGACCGAGCGGCTAGTCAACTCGCTGGCCGTGATCAGTCCCTACGGCCCAGAGGAAAAGCAGGCGCTGCTCGAGGCCCCCGACCTCAGAACGCGCGCCGAAACCTTGATCGCGCTGGCCGAGCTCGACCTCGCCGCCGGCTCGGAGGGGTCTGGCTCGAAACTGCAATGAAGCGTTGAACCAAGCTAACCCGCGATGACCGACGAGAGCCAACAGCTAAAGCCACCGGGCGGCGCGGCAGCAACCCCTGCCGAGCGCGTCGACCGGCGGCTGCTCGAGCTGCTGGTTTGTCCGCGCACCAAGACCTCGTTGATTTACGACGCTGCGGCGCAAGAGCTGATCAGCAAGGCGGCCGGGCTCGCCTATCCGATTCGCGAGGGCATCCCGGTCATGCTGGAGGAAGAGGCGCGCGCGCTCACCGATGACGAGCTCAATGCCTTGGGCAAGCGCTGACGTCCACTCCATCCTGGTGCGCGACCTGGTAGCGCCATAGCGCCGGGCGGCCGAGTTCGCTAGGCTCGTTGACCCGATGCCTTTGACCCGATGCCTGGCCGAGGTGAGCCCTTAGACCCATGTCCACCACCATCTACAAGCACGAGCACGAGCTGTTTCGCAAAACCGTCAACGGTTTCATCGACCGCGAAATCGCCCCGCACTACGAGCAATGGGAGCAGCAGGGTCAGGTCAGCCGCGAGGTATGGCGCAAGGCCGGCGCGGCGGGCCTGCTGTTGACCGACACGCCGGAGGCTTATGGCGGCGGCGGTGGCGACTTTCTCTATAGCGCGGTCATGATCGAAGAGATGGCCAAGCGCGTGTTCACCGCGCCGGGCTTCCGGCTGCACTCCGATATTGTCGCGCCCTATATCCTCAATTACGGCAGCGAGGAGCAAAAGCGCACCTGGCTGCCGAAGATGGCGCAGGGCGAGGTGATCACCGCCATCGCCATGACCGAGCCCGGCACCGGCAGCGACCTGCAGGCGATTCGCACCACGGCTTTGCGCCAGGGCAACGAACTCGTCGTCAACGGCCAGAAGACCTTCATTACCAACGGCGGGCTAGCCGATCTCGTGATCGTTGCCGCCAAGACCGACACCGCGGCCGGAGCCAAGGGCGTCAGTCTGGTGCTGGTCGAGACCGACCGGGCCGGGTTCAGGCGCGGCCGCAACCTAAAGAAGATTGGGCAAAACGCCCAAGATACCGCCGAGCTGTTCTTCGAGGACGTGCGGGTACCGCCGGCAAACCTTCTGGGCGAGGAGGGCCGCGGTTTCGCCTGCCTGATGAACCAGTTGCCGCGTGAGCGCCTGTTGGTCGCCATCGGCGCGGTTGCCATCATGGAAGCGGCGCTGGGCTGGACCATCGATTATACCCGCGAGCGCAAGGCGTTCGGCAAATCGCTGGCCGAGTTCCAAAACACGCGCTTCAAGCTGGCCGAGGTGAAGACCGAAGTGACCGTGGCGCGGGTGTTCCTCAACCACTGTCTGGCGCTGTTCCTGGACGGCGAGCTCGATGCCACCACCGCTGCTATGAGCAAGTGGTGGCTGACCGAGCTCGACAACAAGGTGCTCGACACCTGTCTGCAGCTGTTTGGCGGCTACGGCTATATGCTGGAATACCCAATCGCCCGCGCCTTTGCCGACGCGCGCGTGCATCGCATCTACGCCGGCACCACCGAAATCATGAAGGAGCTGGTGGCACGCGCCCTGTGACGTGCTCTGCGGGTGGAGCGTCGTCCTCCCACAAGCGCCTGACGTCCTAAGGCATTGCCAGCGTGCGAGCGGGATCGGGCGGGGCCCGACATTGAGCCGGGGATAGACGGCATCGCCGATCTGGCGTCCGCCAGCCGCTCGTGGCAGCCTTGCGCATGCCTGCGATCGAGCCACGCGCGGCCACCCAAGCCCTCTGCCTTGGCTGTTGTCGGATCGGCGACGCGCTGGCCGGGGTGTGCGCGCGCTGCGGCTCGCCGCGGCTGGTGGCACACCCGGAATTGTCGCACCTCGCCATCGCCCACATCGATTGCGATGCGTTCTACGCCTCGGTGGAAAAGCGCGATCGGCCCCCGCTCGCCAACGAGCCCCTGATCGTCGGCCATGCTGGCGGTCGCGGCGTGGTGCTGACGGCCTGCTACATCGCGCGCGGCTTCGGCGTGCGCTCGGCCATGCCGATGTTCCAGGCTCTGCAACGCTGCCCGCAGGCGCATGTGATCCAGCCGGACATGGCAAAGTATAAGCGGGTCAGCGATGAGATCCGCGGCATATTCCAGACCGCCACCGATCGCATCGAGCCGCTGTCGCTGGACGAAGCCTATCTCGACCTCAGCGATCCACAGCGAGATCGGGTGCCAGCGGCCGAGGCCCTGGCCGGTATCGCGGTGCAGGTGGAACGGGAGATCGGCATTACCGTCTCGGTCGGCCTTTCCTGCAACAAGTTCCTGGCCAAGCTTGCATCCGGGCGCCAGAAGCCGCGCGGCTTCTCGGTGATCGGCCGCGACGAAGCCAGGGACGTGCTGGCACCGCTGTCGGTGCGCGAAATCCACGGCGTCGGCGCGGTAACGGCGCGGCGCATGGAAGCCGACGGTCTCCACACCATCGGCGACTTGCAGGCGATGCCCGAAGCGATGCTGATCGCCCGCTTCGGCAAGTTTGGACGCCGGCTTTGGCTTTATGCCAACGGCAACGACGACCGCCGCGTCATCCCCGACCAGCCGGTGAAGAGCATCTCCGCCGAGACCACGTTTGCGCGCGACACCGCCGCGGCGGGGGAGCTGCGCGACGTCGCCAGCCGATTGAGCACCCGCGTCGCCAGCCAGCTGGTGCGCAAGGGCGTTGCCGGCAGCTCGATCGTGCTCAAGCTCAAGACTTCAGATTTTCGCCTGTTCACCCGCAGCCGGCGGTTGCCGCATCGAACCCAGCGCGCCGACGTCATCTACCAAACCGTGGCCGGCCTGATCGACCGTGCCGCCGATGGCCGCAGCTTCCGGCTGATCGGCGTTGGTGTCGGCGACATCGAAGCCGCGGCCGGCGCCGACCCCGCCGACCTGTTTAACTTCAACAGTCCGGTGCCGCCGGAGCCATGAGCGCCGGCCGAGCGCGAGGCCCGGGCAAGCCCTTTCCGCCGATTGACGCAGAGGCTCGAACTCAGCATAGCTGCCGACGGCGGCAACTGCGCAGTTCGGCGGCCGATGCCTGACGCGTTGGCTGCAAGCAAGGGCAACCGCACCAGCCGGGGCGGCAGGAGGAAGCATGATCGGCAGTCAGCAGCGTATTTTGACCACACACGTTGGCAGTTTACCGCGCGACAACGAACTCACCGATCTCCTGATACGGCGCGAGGCCGGCGAAGCCATCGATGGCGCGGTGATGGCGGCGGCCATGGATCGCTCGGTACGCGCCACGGTCGCGGCCCAGGCCGCGGCCGGGATCGACATCGGCAACGACGGCGAGCAGCAGCGGGTGGGCTTCCAGACTTATGTTGTCGAACGCATGTCGGGTTTCGGCGGCGAATCCAAGCGCAAGGTCGGACGCGACTTCGCGCAAGTGCCGGAACTGATCGACATGTTCCTGCGCCGCTTTCCGAAGCGGAGCAAGATTTCCAACGCCCCGCAGGCGGTGGCCGAGGTGCGCTACCTCGGCACCGATGGCATCGAGGACGAGATCCACCGCTTCAAGGCCGCAACCGCCGACGCCACGCCATTTGCCGAACGCTTCATGACCGCACCGTCGCCGGGCATTGTCGCCACCACCATGCAGAATGCCTACTACGCTTCGCACGAAGCCTACCTGATGGCGCTGGCGCGGGAGCTGCGCCCGGAATACCTCGCCATCCATCGGGCCGGGCTGATCCTGCAGATCGACGCGCCCGACCTGGCGATGGAACGCACCATGACGTTCCAGGACGTTAGCGACAGCGAATTCGTGAGCATTTGTGAACTGCATATGGCGGCCATCAACGCGGCCATTGCCGACATTCCGCGCGAGCGGGTGCGGCTCCACTGCTGCTGGGGTAACTGGGAGGGGCCGCACATTCACGACATTCAACTCGCGACCATCCTGCCCGTGCTCTATCAGGCCAATGCCGGGGCGTTGACGATCGAGTTCGCCAATCCGCGCCATCAGCACGAATACGCGGCCTTGCGCGCCCAACCGCTGCCCAAGGATTGGCTGCTCATTCCCGGGGTGATCGACACCACCACCAACTTCGTCGAGCACCCCGAGGTGGTGGCACGGCGACTGTTGGAGGCGGTGAGCGTGGTCGGCGACCGTGAGCGCGTGATTGCCTCCACCGACTGCGGCTTCGGCACGTTCGCCGGCCGCGAGTGGGTCGCCGCCCCGATTGTGTGGCACAAGTTGCAGGCGCTGCGCCGTGGCGCCGATATCGCCTCGGCGCACCTGTGGGGCTAGGGGCGCGGAGCCACCATCACTGCGGCCGGGTCGGAAATGCCCGGCTGCCTGAGCTCTGCGCTAGGCCACGTGCCGCCGTCGTCTGCTCGGGGTCGGGAGCCTGGCCCGCAACCTCCACGCCGTCGCCGCGGCCGCCGCCGTAGAGAATGACCGCACCGGCGACATCGCCCGGCTGCAGCTGGCGGAAGCGCTCCTCGTAGCGATAGCCCATGATCTGGCCGGCACCATTCGGGTGATCGAGGCCGATGGCGTGGCCGATCTCATGGGCGATGGTGTAGCGGATATCGTAGGTGCGCAAATCGCCGTTGAAGCCGATTTTCCAGGACTTTGAGGGATTGAGACAGACGAGCGCCTTGGAGATCGGCTTCAGGCGCTCGCGCGAGGCGGCATCGTAGAATACGTCGGCAAAGGCGTGGCCGGTGGGATCGACTTGGGCCCCAATAACGATATCGGCTTGGGCGGCGCTGTCAGCCTCGCGAAAGTGCAGATCGGCCACCGCCTGCCACATGGCAAAAGCCGCCGCCACCTCCTCGCGGAACGTCGAGAGGGTCAAGGCTGACGCCGCCAGCAGCTCGTCGGGGGCGGTCACCTTTTGGCAGTTGCGGGCGCCCGGGAAGTCCATTTGCTGGGTGGCAATGGCATAGGTAATGGTCGGCGCCTTGCCGCCGACCGGCTGCCAGCGCACGTTGTTGCCGTCGAGTTTGAGGATCTTGTAGCTTTCCGCGTCAGCCGCGCCGACGCCGCCAATCACGGAACACAAAATCCCGGCCGCGAGACCAATAGTTGCAATTCTCAAGGCTAGCCCCCGATCAATGCGTTCGGTCCGAGGCTTCAGACCGCGTTCCCCTCCAGGCGCTTCGCAGGTGCAAGAGGCCGACCGCGAAAGTGCCCGCTGCAAAATTGGTAAAGTTTTGAGAAAACCGCGTCAACGCGCGGAAATTGCCATACCCCTGCAATGCAGCATGCGGATGGCCGGACGCGAGCCCTAAAATAGGCAACGCCGAAAGGCCTCCAGGCTTTCCCGCTGACCTTAATCACATTGCCGTGAACGAGCGGAGCCTTTGCCAATGGGCAAGGCGGCAGGGCGAAACCGGCAGGACGTGGCAGCCTTTAAAAAAAGCCCCGCCCAAGAGTGGGCGGGGCCTGGCGATGTCATCAGAAAAACAGGCGAAGGGGATCCGTTACTCGCTGATCAGCAGCGCAACCTGGTGATCGTTGGGATCGACGATCACCACCTGGTCCTGCGCCACCACGTAGCGATAGGAGCGCAGCTCAGGGATCCGCTCGATCACCGGCTCGGGGAACGGCGCGACCTCGATGCTGTTGGGGACCTCTGCACCAAGGGCCAGGCGGACGCTGAGGTCAGCCGAGCGCTTGCGGTCGATGTGGCTCAGCACAAAGCGCCGCTGGTCGGACGATAGGGTGAGGTGCCCGCGCGGACCCGAGCGCTCGGCCCGCTGCGTTGAGGCCGGGATCACGTCGACGATGGCATAGCTGTGCGGATCGACGATGACGATCGTGTCGTCCTCGAGCAAGACGTAGCTATACCCGCGGTAGACCGGGGCCACGTCGATCACGGCCGTCACCAACGGATGCAAGCGCACCGAGCGCGGCAGGGTGGATCCGATGTTCACCGACACATTGAGCTTGCGACGATCAGTACGCTGGATGTTGCGATCGCGGAGCAGGTGCGTGCGGACTTCAGCGTGCTGCTTTTCGCTGGCCTCAACGCGCTTGGTCTGCTGCATCTGGCCCTGCTTGTCAGGCGTGCGCTGCTCCTGGGCGGCCTTGCCCTCGCCCTTGTCGCGACCGGTGTCGCGACCGGTGCGCTGGGTCTTGTCCTCGCCCTTGGCCTTGTCGCGGCCCATGTCCTGACCGGTGCGCTGGGTCTTGTCCTCGCCCTTAGCCTTGTCGCGGCCCGTGTCCTGACCGGTGCGCTGCGCCTTATCCTCGCCCTTAGCCTTGTCGCGGCCCATGTCCTGACCGGTGCGCTGGGTCTTGTCCTCGCCCTTGGTCTTGTCGCGGCTCATGTCCTGACCGGTGCGCTCGCCCTTGTCGCGACCAGTGCGCTGGGCCTTATCCTCGCCCTTGCTGGTTTCGCGACCCATGCGGCCGGCCTTGTCCTGATCTTTGCCAGCCTCGCCCTGCGCCGACTTGCCGGCACCGTGCTCCGTTGCCTTGTCGCCACGCCGCTCTTGCGACTGGTTCATGCCGCGCGCGGGCTGCTTGCGCTCCTGGCCGCTGCCGGCACCGGATTGGCCCTTCTCCATCTTTTCGGCCGGAGCTTGGCCCGCCCCGCCGCCGGCACCACCCTTGTCAGGGGTCTGAGCCAGCGCCATCGAGGCGGTACACAACAGCGCAGCGAGCGACACTGCTAGCGAATGCCTGAAGTTCATTGTGAGGCTCCTTCTCTTTCACAGCCTTGTTCTCATGCCTTGAGGGCGCCACTCACGAGACTGTGACGCCGGTCCCGGAAGAAACCGTCAGCCGCCGTCCCCCGTTCCATTGGCCATGATGCGCTAAAAAAAGCGCCGCTCGCTCGAGACGCCCACGCGCGGGCCGCCAGCGCCGGGCCTGCCGCCCGCGACTAAGCCGCCAAATGCCCGCAATTTTCGCCGATCCTGCGAGCACACGCCGCAGCGCACGGGCCCGTGCCGGGTCGCGGCGGCTTGGCGCTGCCATCCGTGTACGGGCGGGGGGCCCCTAGCCGCGCCGTGGCAGGATCGGTGGCGGCCCGCCTGATCACTTGAAGTTGCAGTGCAATTCGGCG